>ENA-OWPN01000867-OWPN01000867.1-human-gut-metagenome-genome-assembly--contig:-NODE-867-length-34255-cov-42.878713_pt1 | contig 34255 bp, 28 predicted proteins | sample MGYA00248266_ERZ651850 | MGnify/ENA primary metagenome ERZ651850 (study PRJEB26924, sample SAMEA4378296) | human gut metagenome | biome: human gut; feature: human-associated habitat; material: faeces... | reverse complement strand
GCCGCACCTCGCTCGCCGTATCGGCACTTAGAATTATGCGGTATTGCCCTAAAGGTACAGCACACTTCCTGACCAGCCCCAAAATACCGGACGCAAAGGGGATTTTTGTTATGATCCAGTTTACCCCCGTGGGGGACAGCGGCGTGCTGGCCGTCTGCGGCAGTGAGATCAGTGAACAGGTGAACGCGCAGGTTATGGCGATGGATGCCGCTGTGCAGGCGGCGCAGCTGCCCGGCGTGGTGGAAACAGTGCCCACCTATGCGGCGCTGCTGGTCACGCTGGACCCTTTGCAGACCGATGCCGATACCCTGATCCCCGCGCTGCGCCGCCTGTGGGACGCTTTGCCCCCGGTCAGCAGCACCGCGGCCGGGCGGCTGGTGGAGGTGCCGGTGTGTTACGGCGGAGATTACGGCCCCGACCTGGCCTTTGTGGCACAGCACGCCGGGCTGACCGAACAGCAGGTCATCGACATCCACTGCGGGCGGGACTACCGCATTTTTATGCTGGGGTTCCTGCCGGGGTTCCCGTACCTGGGCGGCATGGATGAACGCATTGTCTGCCCCCGGTTGCAGACCCCGCGCACCAAGATCCCCGCGGGGGCGGTGGGCATTGGCGGCAAGCAGACGGGCATCTACCCGCTGGCTTCCCCCGGCGGGTGGCAGCTGATCGGCCGCACGCCGCTGCGCCTGTTTGACCCGGCTGGCGGCGGCAAACTGCCTTACGCGGCGGGGGACCGCATCCGGTTTGTGCCCATCAGCCCGGAAAAGTTTGAAACCATCCAGAAAGAACAGGGGGCGGCACTGTGAACTTGCATGTGATAAGCCCCGGCCCGCTGACCACCGTGCAGGATGCAGGCCGCACCGGCTATGCCGCGCGGGGGTTCCGCACCTGTGGAGCGGCGGATGGTTACGCTATGCGGACCGCCAACCTGCTGGCGGGCAACCCCCAGGCAGCCGGTGCCGCCGTGCTGGAAATGACCCTGCAGGGCGGCAAGTATCAGTTTGACGGGGACGCTGTTTTTGCCCTGGCGGGGGCCGATATGCCCGCCGCGCTGGATGGCCGCCCGGTGCCCGCCTATACGCCGCTTTTGGCCCGCGCGGGGCAGGTGCTGGCAATCGGCGCGGCCCGCAGCGGGCTGCGCGGCTACCTGGCCGTGTTTGGCGGCGTGGATACCCCGCCCGTGCTGGGCAGCCGCTCCACCGACTTAAAATGCCGGATGGGCGGGCTGGATGGCCGCGCACTGAAAGCTGGGGATGTGCTGCCCATTGGGGCGGCACCCGCCATGGTGGAACAGCGCTGGCAGCAGATCTGCGCCAAAGGGGCAAACCGCCCGCTGGGCACGGCGCGCACCCCCGCAAGGCCGTGGCGCTTTTTGGGCGGGCGGAAGCTGCCGCTGTTCCGTGCGGTGCCCGGCCCCCAGACCGATGCCTTTACCGCAGTGGGGCAGGCCGCATTTGTACACGGGGTATATGCTTTGACAGCAGACTGTGACCGCATGGCCTGCAAATTGCAGGGGCCGCAGATCGAGACTGTGGATGGGTCGGACATTGTATCGGACGGCATTGTGGCGGGTTCGGTGCAGGTATCGGCCAACGGGCAGCCCATTGTGATGCTGGCTGACCACCAGACCACCGGCGGGTATGCCAAAATTGCAACCGTCATCAGCGCTGACCTTTCGGCCATGGCGCAGCTGCGCCCCGGCGAAAAGCTGGCGTTCCAATATGTGACCGCGGCGCAGGCTGTTGCAGGAGCCAGGGCGCAGGCGGCCGTGCTTGACAAAATCAGGGAGCGGATGAAATAATGGACTTTACAGCCATGAAACCGGCCGACCTGCGCGGGCTGATCCGCAAGGGCGAACTGACCGGCCCGACCACCGGCATGTGCAACGGTTATGCCCAGGGCAACCTTGTGGTGCTGCCCAAGGCGCTGGCGTGGGACTTTTTGCTGTTCTGCCAGCGCAACCCCAAAGCCTGCCCGCTGCTGGAAGTGGCGGACGCAGGCGAGCGAACCTTTGCCCAATTTGGCAAAGGCAGCGATATTGCTACCGATATCCCGCGCTACCGGGTGTACGAACACGGCGAGCTGACCGGGGAATACACCGATGTGAGCAAATTCTTTGAGGAGAGGAACGACCTGGTCAGCTTTTTGATCGGGTGCAGCTTCTCCTTTGAATCTGAACTGCTGGAAGCGGGCATCCCGGTGCGCCAGATCGAAGAGGGCGTGAATGTGCCGATGTACAACACCAACATTCCCTGTACCCCGGCGGGGGTGTTCAGCGGAAACATGGTGGTCAGCATGCGGCCCATCCCGTACCGGCAGGTCCCGGCGGCAGCTGCCATTACAGCGGGCATGCCCCGCGTGCACGGTATGCCGGTGCAAATCGGTGAGCCGGAAGCCATCGGCATCCATGATTTGGCTCACCCGGATTACGGCGATGCCGTGACCATCAACCCCGGCGAAACACCGGTGTTCTGGCCCTGCGGCGTGACCCCGCAGAACGTTGTGATGCACTCCAAGCCGGAGTTCTGCATCACCCATGCGCCGGGGCACATGTTTGTGACCGACGTAAAAAATGTGGAGCTGAAATATTAAGAGCAGATAGTAAAAACCGCAGGGGCGCACACTGTGTGCCCCTGCGGGGCAGAAGCATTGCCTTATGCCTGAAAGTGGAGGATTGAGCCATGCCGTATATTGATTTGAACTGTGACCTGGGCGAAAGCTTTGGCGCGTATACCATCGGAATGGATGAAAAGGTGATCCCGTTTATCACATCGGCCAATGTGGCCTGTGGCTTCCATGCAGGCGATCCGCTGGTGATGCAGCGCACCGTGGCGCTGTGCAAACAGAGCGGCGCGGCGGTGGGGGCGCACCCCGGTTTCCCTGATCTGCAGGGCTTTGGCCGCCGCCAGATGAAGCTGACCCCGGCGGAAGCCAAGGCCTGTGTGCAGTATCAGATCGGTGCGCTGAAAGCGTTCTGCGATGCTGCCGGTGTGCCGCTGCACCATGTAAAGCCCCACGGCGCTTTATATAACATGGCGGGCAAGGACCGCGCGCTGGCGGATGCCATCTGCGCCGCGGTGAAGGAGAGCGCCCCCGGCGCGGTGTTGCTGGCGCTTTCCGGCAGTGAGATGGTCAAGGCGGCCCAGGCCATCGGCCTGCCGGTTGCCAACGAGGTGTTTGCCGACCGCGGCTACCGCCCGGATGGCAGCCTTGTGCCCCGCGGAACCCCCGGCGCCATGATTGAGGATGAGGACGAAGCCATTGCCCGCGTGATCCGCATGGTAACAGAGGGCAAAGTGACCGCCAACGACGGTACGGACATTGCCATCCAGGCGGATTCCGTCTGCGTACACGGCGACGGTCCCAAGGCTCTGGCCTTTGTAGAAAAGATCGGCGCGGCCCTGCAGGCAGCCGGGGTGGAATTGAAGGCGTTTTGAGAAAATGAGCAGGGGCACCGTTCAGCAAATGCCGTTTTCCCCTGTAGAGACCGTAAGGGCGCACAGTGTGCGCCGGGTGATGAAGTGAAATACCCGGCAAAGCCCGTCATGCGGGACGATGCAGGTGTCGTTCCCTGCAAATTTTTAGCCTGGCAGCGGGAAACCGCCCCTCAGGCCGCTTCGCGTCCAGCTCCCCTCTAGGGGAGCTCCGGCGAAAGCCGGTGAGGGGTGGCTCCCTGCCGCCAAAATTAAAATTGCGGATAATAAAAACAAAAAGGCGCGTGCCAGCCCATGGGGGCAAGGCACGCGCCTTTTGCTATGCTTATCCCCGCACGCGGAAGCTGCGCTCGGCAGGGTCCGGGGGGATGGATTTGCAGGTAAAGGTTTCAATGTGGATCCAATGGCTGGTGCCGGTAATGGTGGGCACCAGGCGATCTAGCTGGGCGGCGGAACCCTGGGCTTCCAGGTCCACTGTGCCGTCCCAGTTGTTTTCCACCCAGCCGGTCAGATCCAGCAGCTGGGCGGCATACTGCGCACGGTAGCGGAAGCCAACCCCCTGCACGCTGCCGGTAAAATGCCAGTGGCGGCGTTCCACGGCGGCGCTCATTCTGCGGGCTCCTTCTGCGGTTCGCTCTGGCTGGCGGGTTTCGGGTCAAAGCTGTTCAGCCGGGCCGTGCCGGACAGCAGCCACGCCACAAACAGCGTCATAAGAATGACGGAATCGATCGGGTGCAGCACAAAGTTCAGCGGGTAAAGCACACCGGCGGCCAGCAGCGGCAGCAGCGCGCTGTAAACCAGCGCCATGCGGGTGTTCTGGGCAATGCGGGCATCCACCGCGCGGGAAATGCGCACCGCGGCAGCGGCATCGGCCAAATCGTCCCGAAGCAGCATCACATCGGCGGCGGGCAGCGGCTCGGCTCCCATGCCAATGCCGACATCGGCACAGGCCAGTGCCGCGGCGGCAGAAGTACTGCCTATCATGGCGGCAGGGCCGTTTGTTTGCAGGCGGCGCAGTTCGGCTTCCAGCTCTGCGGGGGCAAGGCCGGATACCACGTGTGCGTCATCCAGCCCAACCTGAGCGGCAACGCGGTCTGCATTGGTGCGGCTGTCGCCTGTCAACAGGATCACATCCAGCCCAAGGGCTTTCAGCGCGTCAAGGGCGGCTTTGCTGGCGGGCTTTACGGCATCGGCAACGCCGATCAAACCGGCTGCGTGGCCGTCGAGCGAAAAGTAAAGCGGGGCAATGCCGTCAGCGGCCAGCTGCTCGCCAGCCTGCTGCAAATCGGGGGTCAGCTCGCACTGGGCGGCAATAAACTCTGCGCTGCCGCCTGCCATCACCTTGCCGGCCATTTTGCCGGTCAGGCCCTGGCCGTCCAGAATGGTAACGTCCTTAACGGCACTCAGCTTGATGTTCTCCGCAGCGGCTTTGCGCATCACGGCGCGGGCCAGCGGGTCCTGGCTCTGGCTTTCCAGCCCGGCAGCCATGCCAAGCAGGAACTTGGCGGGCACGCTGCGGGTGCCCACAATGGTAACCACTTCCGGCTCGCCGTTGGTGATGGTTCCGGCTTTATCCAGCACGGCGGTGTGCAGGGTACCGATGGACTGCAGGCTGGCGGCTGTTTTGAACACGATGCCGTGCTTGGCACCCACGCTGGCACCGGACATGATGGCAGCCGAAGCTGCCAGCGCCAGCACACAGGGGCTGCTGACAGCCAGCACGCTGATGGCGCGGGCCAGCGCAAAAGCAAAGCTCTGCCCCAGCAGCAGCCAGATGATGAGCACCACGCAGGCAATGCCGATAACGGCGGGCACAAACACGCTGCGTACCTTATCGGCCAGGGAACTCAACGGCACCTTGGCAGCGGCAGTGGTCTGCACGGTATGTACCAGCTGGGCGGCGGTGGAATCTGGCCCGATGCGGGTGGCATGGCAGATCAGGGCGCCGCCCTGGTTGGCGGTGGCGGCGTAAACAGTGCTGCCTTTGTGTTTGGCCACGGGGGCGGCGGCACCGGTCAGGGCAGATTCATCCACCGTGGTTTCGCCCTCAATGACAACGCCATCTACCGGCATCACATCGCCGGGACGAATCAGGAAGATATCGCCCACCGCGACTTCATTCAGCGGCACGGTGTACTGCTGGCGGCTGCGCAGCACGCAGGCGGTTTCGGGAATGCGCTCTGCCAGACTGTGCAGAGGGGCCATGGCTTGTGCCTTAAACCGTACTTCCAGCAGCTGACAGGCTGCGGCAAAGATCAAAATAGCGGCGGCAGAGGGCAGGAACAGCTCCTGCGGGGCATCCTGTGTAAAAATGGCGATTATGCCGTAAACCAGCGCCGCCCCGGAACTGAGCGCCACCAGCGTATCCGGCCCGGGGGCGCGGATGCTCTTGCAGCCGTTGATAAAATAGGAACGGTTCAGCCAGCAGACCGGCACGGTGAGCACCAGCTGCACAATGCCGCACCACATGGCGTTATCGCCGGTCAGGAACGGCGGCAGTGGCAACCCGAAAGCAGCGCCAAGGCCAAGGTAAAAAAGCGGAATCAGCAGGCAGGCACTGATGACCAGCCGCCGCTTGATCTGGGAAACAGCGCTGCCCGGCATGGCGGCAGCGGCCCCGGTAGGTTCAAAATTTTGCATTGGAACACTCCCGTATCAAATAAGAGTTGCAAGCGTCAGGAGATGTTGGTGGAAGAAAGCCGGTGATTGGGCCGGGGTGCCTGACGGCACACCCCCTACCATTAAAACAGACCTTCCGGCAGAATAATGTCGTTTTGCGGCACGCGCTGCCAGCTGAAGCCATCGGCCAGCTCGGCAGGGGTGCGGGGGTCCGGGGCGTTTTGCAGCCCGCAGGCATAGGCCAAACGGCCAATGATCTGCTCCGGCGTATAGCGCGCCTGTAAATGCTCCAGGCTTTCGTCCCCATCCCGTTTGGAAAGCCGTCGCCCATCCACGGCCAGCAGCAGCGGCATGTGATAAAATTCCGGCGCGGGCAGGCCCAGTTCCCGGTAGAGCCACAGCTGGCGCGGTGTGCTGGACAAAAGGTCTGCCCCGCGCACCACCTGGGTAACGCCCATCAGGGCATCATCCACCACCACGGCCAGCTGGTAGGCAAACACACCGTCCGCCCGCCGCAGGTAAAAATCCCCGCAGTCCTGCGCCAGATTCTCGGCATAGGGGCCCATGTGGCCGTCCACAAAGGAAATGGTTTCGTCCGGCACCATCACCCGCCAGGCTGGCTTGCGCCTGGCGGTGCGCAGAACGATCTCTTCCGGCGTCAGGTTCCGGCAGGTCCCGGCGTATACCACATTCCCATCGGAGCGGTGGGGGGCATCGGCGGCGTGCAGCTGGCTGCGGCTGCAAAAGCAGGGGTAAACCAGCCCTTTGCGCACCAGCTTTTGGTAATATTCTTCATAGATAGCGCTGCGCTCGCTCTGGTAATAGGGGCCGCGAGGGCCGCCCTTGCTGCCGCCTTCATCTGCGGCAAGGCCGAGCCAGGCAAGGTCGGCTTCCAGCAGATCAGCAAATTCGCGCGGGCAGCGCACGGCATCCAGATCCTCAATGCGCAGCACGACCTTGCCGCCGCTGCTTTTGGCCGAAAGCCACGCCAGCAGGCAGCAGCACAGGTTGCCCAGGTGCATCCGCCCGCTGGGGCTTGGCGCATAGCGCCCGACTGTGCTGCTCATTCCAGCGTATAGCGGGCATCGCCCAGGCTGCGCAGGTGGACGCGGTAGAACCCGGCAACGGCCCGCACCATGGCGTCAGCATCGGCCACCGCGGCGGTTTCCACCGCACTGTGCATGGCCAGCTGGGCCAGGCCAATATCTACCATGGGAACCGGCACGGTATGGCTTTGCAGGTTGCCCAGCGTGCTGCCGCCCGGCAGGTCGGCACGGTTGGCAAACACCTGCACAGGAACGTTGTTCTTGCGGCAGATCTCCTTAAAAATCGCGCCGGTCAGGCCGCTGGTGGTGTATTTCTGGCTGGCATTGACTTTGACCACAACACCCTTGCCCAAAATGACCTTGTTGCAGGGGTCAGCCTTATCAGCAAAATTGGGGTGAACGGCGTGGGCATTATCGGCGCTGAGCACAAAGCTGTTGGCAAATGCCTGGGCCTGTGCCTGGGCACTGTGGGGGATCGCATTCAGGATGCGGTCGAGCACATCGCGCAAAAAGCTGCTGTCTGCGCCCTGGCGGGTGCTGCTGCCCACTTCTTCGTTATCAAACATCGCCCAGACCGGGGCGCAAGCGCTGTCGGTCTCAGGGGCGGCGTCCAAAAAGCCGTACAGGGTGGTGGCGGCGCACTCCAGGTCGTCAATGCGGGGGGCCATGAACAGCTCGCCGTCCGGCCCAATGCGGGTGGGTGCCTGGCGGGTGTAAAGCGAAAGGTCAAAGTCCACAATGTCCTCTTCTTTCACACCGGCGGCCTCAGCCAGCAGGGCGGGGAAGGGCTTGGAACCCTCCAGCCCGTATAGGGGCTGCATGTCCACCTGGGGGTTAAAGGCGTGGCCGCTGTTCAGCGTGCGGTCCATGTGGATGGCCAGCGATGGGATGACCAGCAGATCACGGTCCAGGTCCACCAGGCGGCTTTCCAGCGTACCGGCGGCTTCATCCCGCACCAGCACACGCCCGGCGGCGGAAAGCGGACGGTCCAGCCAGGTGGACATAATCATTCCGCCGTAGCCTTCCACGTTCAGCTTGATGCAGCCCGCAGCGTTCACGTTGGTGTTCTTGATGCGCCAGGTAGGGGAGTCGGAATGGCTGGCAGCAATGCGCCAGCCGCCAATGGCGTGGGCAGGCACCCGCCAGGCAATGATGGAACTTTCGTTGCGGGTCACATAATAACCGTGTTCCGGTTCCAAATTCCAGTATTCGGCTTCCTCCAGGCGGGTGTAACCGGCGGCATCCAGCAGCTGGGCTGCAGTGTGTACCGCGTGGAACGGCGACACTGACCGGTGCAGAAAATCAAAAAGCTGTTCAATTTGCATGGGATAGAACCATCCTTTTATGTTTATATGATGAAATCTGTATGGTTGTTGGCGCGTGGGACAAAAGAATCCCACCCCACTTTATTTTACACCGCACAAGCGATTGATTCAACCGCAGTTTGGGCAATCCAATGCGAGTGTATGGTATATGCTGCCTTCAAGATCTTTCCAGGCAAAGCCGGAATCGGTCAGCATCATATAGGAATGGGCGCTGTTTTCCTTCGGGATGGCAACGGAACCAGGGTTCAGATACAAATTGCCGCTGCCAAATTCCTGCCAGGCGGGCACATGAGTGTGGCCGTGCAGCAAAATATCCCCCTTGGCAAGCGGCGGCGGGCAGGCCGTGTTGTAATGGTGGCCGTGGGTGGCAAACACTGTGCGGGAACCGGCATACAGCAGGGCATAGTCGGCCAAAATCGGGAAGTCCAGCACCATCTGGTCCACCTCGGTATCGCAGTTGCCGCGCACGCACAGCAGCCGCTCCCGCAGGGGATTCAGCATGGCAATTACCTCTTTGGGGGCATAGCCCTCCGGCAGGTCGTTGCGGGGGCCGTGGTACAGAATATCCCCCAGCAGCAACAGCTTGTCCGGCTGCTCGCGCTCCATGGCGGCAAGCAGCTGCCTGCAGTAAAAAGCCGAACCGTGCAGGTCGGATGCAATCATCAGTTTCATGGCAGTTCCTCCGGTGGTGGGCTTGACGCAGCACGCCGCCTTATACTATAATAATATCAATCGACCGGCAGGAAGCCGGCCCTGCGGCGCAGAAGCGCCCAACATCCTGGTGCATGCTGCACCGTATGGCAGATGACAACTTGATATTGCTTTGATGATAGATATGCAGAAGGTATCGTGTTCCCCAGCAGGGGGACGGGATATTTTCTGCATTTTGTTTTTGTGGATTTTTGTGCGGTTTTCCGATACGCTTTAGTTCCGGCAGCCGTCCAGCACGGCCGCGGCGGCCTGCTCCACCAGGGTGCCGATGGGGGCGCTCACTCCAACCACCAGGGTATCGCACCGGTTGGCGGGGATCAGGATGCGGCGGGCATCGCTTTGGGCTACGGCCTGCGCCATGGCGGGGGTGATTTCGCCCAGCAGGGCGTCAGCCATCACAATGCCGATGGGCCCCAAAATGACATCCGCCCGGCGGCAGCCCACCACCACGGCGTTCTCGCCGGTGGCGGCGCGGTCAGCCCCGGCTTTCAGCATGGCGGAAGTGGCCGCGCTGTTGGTGCCAATGGCCGTTACCACCGCCTGCGGAACGGCCTTTTTAACGGCGGCAACCAGCTGGCGGCCCAGCCCGCCGCCCTGTCCGTCAATCACAAGAATTTCCATAAAAGAAAACCTCTTTCTTTATCTCTGTTTTACCATCATCGTATCATGGTGTTCTGCTGCTGTCAAACTGTGGAATCAAATAAAAAAAAATAGAATGTGAGGAGTTTGAATCATGAAAACATCCACCCGTAAGCTGACCCTTTCCGCCCTGTTTTTGGCCCTGGGCCTGGTGCTGCCGCTTATCACCGGGCAGATCCCGCAGATCGGCAAAATGCTGCTGCCGATGCACATTCCCGTGCTGCTGTGCGGCATGGTATGCGGCTGGCCGTATGGCCTGGCCGTTGGCGCGGTAATGCCGCTGCTGCGCGGGCTGCTGTTTGGCATGCCGGTGCTGTACCCCACCGGCATTGGCATGGCGTTTGAGCTGGCTGCCTATGGCGCGGTGATCGGCCTGCTGTATGCCAAGCTGAACAAGCGCGGCGTGGCGGGCGTTTATATGGCGCTGGTGCCCGCCATGCTGGCCGGGCGCGCTGTGTGGGGCGTGGCCCAAACCGTGCTGCTGGGCCTTGGCGGCAATGGCTTTACCATGCAGATGTTCATTGCCGGTGCATTTGCCACCGCGCTGCCGGGCATTGTGTTGCAGCTGGTGTTGATCCCCGTGGTGATGGTGGGGCTGGAACACGCCGGTGTGCTGCGCGATACGGTGTAAACGAAAGAAAAATACAAAGGCAACACCGCACAATTCCCGCCTTGCGGCTTAAGCACCGCTTCGGCGGCTGCGGCACGGCATCTGCGTTGCCAAAATGCTCGATAATGTCGGGTTGCGGTACCCGCATCGTGCTTCGGGGGCAAAAGCCCCTCGCACTCTGCGACCGCTGCCCCTGCTTCGGTTCGCTGTTTCCGCCACTGGCGGCGCTCACCTTTGCAGCATCCAGTATTATCTGCGCTTTTGGCTTAGCATCTGCCGCACCTCGCTCGCCGTATCGGCACTTAGAATTATGCGGTATTGCCCAAAATGTATAATTTCCGCGGCTGGTAAAATTTTTGCCCGCCGCGGCTTTTTTTGCGGCCAAGTATCTGCTATAATAAGGGCTGTGTAAATGTTTGATAAATAACGAACACTTCCTGAAACTGACTTTGGGGAAGAAGGTGCTGTTATGAATACAGCGAAAGAACTGTATGACCGTTGGCTGGCCCAACCGGAACTGGATACCGCTGTGGCGGAAGAACTGCACGGCATTGCCGGGGATGATGCCGCTATCACGGACCGTTTTTACCGTGACCTGGAATTTGGCACCGGCGGCCTGCGCGGTGTGCTGGGGGCGGGCACCAACCGCATGAACCTGTACACGGTGCGTAAGGCCACCCAGGGCCTGGCCGATTACCTGAACGCGACCGACCTGCCCAAAAAGATCGCCATTGCGCATGACAGCCGCAATAACGGCGAACTGTTCACCCGCGAAGCTGCCCGCGTGCTGGCGGCAAACGGCATTACCGCCTGCGTGTACCCGCGGCTGGAGCCCACGCCCGTACTTTCCTGGGCGGTGCGTTACCTGGGCTGCGGGGCAGGCGTCTGCATTACAGCCAGCCACAACCCGGCCAAGTACAACGGCTATAAAGTGTATGGCGCCGATGGCTGCCAGATCACGCTGGAAGTGGCAGATAAAATTCTGGCTGCAATTGAAAAAGTGGACTGCTTTGACGGCGTAAAGCTGGTGGATTATGAAGCCGGTGTGCAGGCAGGCCGCATTGTGAGCATTGACGACAAATGCCTGGATGATTTTGTACAGGCTGTATATGACCAACGCGTTGGCGATGGCACCGGCATTGAGCAGCTCAAGCTGGTGTACACCCCGCTGAACGGCACCGGCCTGGAGTGCGTAAAAAAACTGCTGGCCAAGCTGGGTGTGACCCATGTGACGGTGGTGCCGGAGCAGGAAACACCGGATGGGAATTTCCCCACCTGCCCGTATCCCAACCCGGAAATCCGCGAAGCCATGCAGAAGGGCCTGGAACTGTGCGATAAAGTACACCCGGATCTACTGCTTGGCACCGACCCCGACTGTGACCGCTGCGGCACCGCTGTGCCGAACGGCAAGGGCGGCTACCGGCTGATCACCGGCAACGAGATGGGCATTATCCTGCTGGATTATATCTGCCGCACACGCCTGGCCCGCGGCACCATGCCCAAGGATCCCGTGGCCGTGACCACCATTGTTTCCACCGATATGGCAACGCCGGTTGCCAAAAAGTACGGCGTGGAGCTGCGCCGCACCCTGACGGGCTTTAAGTTCATCGGCGAGCAGATCGGCAAGCTGGAAGCAGAGGGCCATGTGGAACGCTATATCTTTGGCTTTGAGGAGAGCTATGGTTACCTGTCCGGCGGACATGTGCGGGATAAGGATGCCGTGAACGCCACGCTGCTGGTGTGTGAAGCCGCCGCCTGGTATGCCCAGCAGGGCATGACGCTGCTGGATGCCATTGAAGCGCTGTACAAAGAGTTTGGCTATTACCGCAACGCCCTGTGCAGCTTTGCCTTTGAGGGCGAAACCGGCATGTACACCATGCAGAACCTGATGAAGACTCTGCGCGCCGATCCGCCCAAAGAGATTGCGGGCTATGCGGTGGAGCGTGTTGCGGATTATGATACCGATGGCACCGGCCTGCCCCGCGCCAACGTGCTGGAATACCACCTGGCGGGCGGCCACAAGCTGATGGTGCGCCCCTCCGGCACCGAGCCGAAAATCAAAGTGTATCTGTCCGCCGTGGGCAAGAGCGAAGCGGAAGCCGATGCGGTGAACGCGGAGCTGGCGAAGGCGGCGGAAATGCTCATGAAGTGAGTTAGGGGGTAGGAGTGAGGAGTTGGATGGGAAAATTAGAAATGAGTAATTAGGAATTTTGCGGTAAGGGCCAGGCCCGGCGGTTTGATCTGCAGGGCACGATGCCCTCATCGCGCCGGGGAGAGACCCTGCCGGTTGCTATAAACACTGCCAATATTTGTAGGGGGCGATGCTTGCATCGTCCCGCGGACGGGCCGCGCCACATCATTCGCCGCCTAAGGTGGGGTATGCTCCCACCGGACCGGTGTTTTCGCCCTGCGGGGACGAAAGCGAAGCCGCCATCGCCGAAGCTTACCGCCGGACGATGGAGGTGGAAGGCTGCTATTCCATCAGCTGGTGGTGCGACCCCGTTCTGCTGGGCAGGGTGCCGGAACCGATGGCCAAAGCCCTGGGGGCGGATGTGTTCACCCCGCAGGAACTGGAGCTGCTGCACCAGCCGCTGGATTACCTGGGCTTTAACGTCTACAATGCCTGCGCGGCCCAGCAGCCGGGCAGCGAGTATACCGCCAACACCTGGCAGGGCAGCCCGCGCACCGCGATGGAATGGCCCATCACGCCGGACTGCATCTATTGGGCCATCCGCTTTTTGAACCAGCGGTATGGCCGGCCCATCCTGATTACCGAGAACGGCATGGCCAACACAGATTTTGTGATGCTGGACGGTAAAGTGCACGACCCGCAGCGCATTGATTATGTGCACCGCCACCTGCTGGCCGCCCGCCGCGCCTTGCAGGAGGGCTACCCGCTGATCGGTTATACCTACTGGTCAATCATGGATAACTATGAGTGGGCCGAAGGCTACAGCAAGCGCTTTGGGCTGATTTATGTGGACTACCGCACCATGGAACGCATCCCCAAGGATTCCGCTGCGTGGTACGCCCATGTGATCGCCACAAACGGCAGCGAGCTGTAAAATGCAAAACATATGTCAGGGGGAAGCTCTGCGCAGGGCTTCCCCTTGACTTTTTGTATGCTGCGCTTTATAATTTGAAAAGACTACCGATTTGATAGGTTGGGCGGGCGCGAACCCGCCCATTTGTTTGTTAATTTACAAAACCGTGGGGGAACAGGCAGTATGCTGAATCAGTTTTCAAGAACGCAGTTGTTGTTTGGCAAGGAGGCAATGGAGCGTCTGTACAACGCCCGTGTGGCCGTGTTTGGCGTTGGCGGTGTTGGAGGCTATACGGTGGAAGCACTGGCACGCAGCGGCATTGGCACGCTGGACCTGATTGATGACGACAAGGTCTGCCTGACCAATCTGAACCGCCAGATCCTGGCCACCCGCAAAACGGTGGGCAAATACAAGGTGGATGTGGCGGAAGAGCGCATCCATGATATCAACCCGGACGCCGTGGTGAACACCTACAAGACGTTCTACATGCCAGACACCGCCGATCAGTTCGATTTCAGCCAGTACGACTATGTGGTCGATGCCATCGACACGGTAAAGGGCAAGCTGGAACTGGTCATGCAGGCGCAGGCAACGGGCACGCCCATCATCAGCTGCATGGGCGCGGGCAACAAGCTGGATGCTTCCGCCCTGGAGGTTGCGGATATTTACGATACCTCTGTCTGCCCGCTGGCCCGCGTAATGCGCGCTGAGCTGCGCAAGCGCGGGGTCAAGCACCTGAAGGTGGTATACTCCAAAGAGCCTGCACTGACCCCCATTGATGATATGACCATCAGCTGCCGTACCCATTGCATCTGCCCGCCCGACACGGCCCACAAATGTACCCAGCGCCGCCAGGTTCCCGGCAGCAACGCCTTTGTGCCCGCCGCCGCGGGGCTGATCATTGCGGGTGAGGTTGTGCGCGACATTGCCAACGGCGAACCGCAGAAAAAATAAGGGCAATACCGCATAATTCTAAGTGCCGATACGGCGAGCGAGGTGCGGCAGATGCCGTGCCGCAGCTGCCGGAGCGGTGCTTAAGCCGCAAGGCGGGAATTGTGCGGTGTTGCCATAAGCAGCACAACACCTATCGAAAACGTCAGGAAAACAAAGATGCTCCGTAAGGGCGAACAGCGTTCGCCCACGAACGTTTGCCATGTGCATGACATAAATGTGCGTTGCTATGTCAAGGCGTGGGGCGCACAATGTGCGCCCCTATGCTCCCAACAGAATTTTTAATACACGAAAAATTTCGGAAGAGATTCCGGGCGGCGGACATACGCCTATGCTTGGAACGGCTGTACTGCGCGGCAAGCCTGCCAAATCTGGCAGGCTTTTTTTGTGCTGTTTGCAGATTGACAAATGTACAACAAACACATATGCTGTTATTAGTGCGCAATGCCTGCGCAACATGGGAAAAGGAGGGGGCTGAATGGCAGGTAAGCGTGATGAAGTGACCATCGCGGAAGTGGCGGAGGCATTGGATATATCAAAAACAACGGTATCCCGCGCAATATCCGGCAAGGGGCGCGTGAGCGAGGCTACCCGCGCGCGTGTGTTCGATTATATCGGCAAGGGCCGCCAGGATGCCGCTGCGCCGCTGCGCACTGCGCAACAGGGCCCAACCAACAACCTTGCGCTGGTGATCCCCAAGCATTTTATGCGGCTGGACTTGCCGTTCCTGCGCAAGTGCATGGGCGGTGTGTGGAACATGGCGGCTCAGCGCGGGTATGACCTGCTGCTGTGCTATGCGGGAGAAACCGATGTAGGCCAGCTGGAACGCCAGCTGGAATCCCACAAGGTGGATGGCGTGATTTTGTCCCGTACGATGCTGCACGATGAATGTGTGCAGACTTTGCAGCGCCACAATGTGCCTTTTGTGGCCATTGGCCGCGTGGATGACGATAAGGTGCCCCAGGTGGATAACGACCAGGTAGGAGCGTCCGCCGAGATGACCCGCCTGCTGCTGCAGCTGGGCATGCGCCGCATTGCCTATATGGGCGGCTGCACCGACTATACCGTCAACGCGGACCGGCTGCGCGGCTACCTGCGCGGATTTTCCGACTGTGGGGTGCAGGTGGACCAGAAATTGATTTGGACTGGCATTGAAACCAGCGAACAGCGGATCGATGCATTGGAAGGTGCGCTGGAGCAAAAGCCCGAATGCCTGCTCTGCGCGGACGACAGCATGGCAGCCGTGGTGCTGCAGGAGCTGCGCGCCCGGCACATCAAGGTACCGGAACAGGTGAAACTGGCCAGCTTTTATGATAGTGAGCTGCTGATCAGCTCAACCCCGCAGATCTCGGCCGCTCAGTTTGACGGCGAGCGCCTGGGCGCCACGGCATGCCGGATGCTGCTGGATATTTTGGCGGGCAAGCAAATCGCATTGCGCCAGATGCAGGGATATCAGGTGATTTTGCGCGAGTCCACAAAATAGATAATATTACCAATATTGTAAAATATGATGATTGATACAGCCTTTCCTGCGCGCACAGCGTGTGCACCAGGAAAGGCTGATTGTTGTTAAAAAGCCTGTACTAAAGTTGCGCTACGTTGCGCATACAAAATTCGACATTGTTACAAAAGTGTAACAGGCTGTGAAAAATGCACAAGAAAACATGGCAAAACATGTTGATTATGAACATTGACACTGAAAATAGAATTGTGTATCCTTAAGTTGTGAAACAAAGCTGCGCAACGATGATGCGCAACCTTGAGAAGCTTGTGATATAGCAGATGAAGGAGAATGATTATGAAAAAGCAACTCGCACTTGCAACAGCTGCCTTGATGGCACTGTCCCTGGCAGCATGCGGCAACACCGCAACTGCCTCTTCCGCTGCAGAGTCTACCAGCACTGCAGCTTCCAGCGAAGCCGCCTCCACCGACAGCACCGCAGCTGACGATGGTGACGTTCTGCAGCAGGCTGCAGCCGCTGCTTTCGCCAACGACGTTACCCTGACCATGTGGGGCGCCGAGGAAGACCAGGAACTGCTGCGCACCATCGCTGATAACTTTATCAAAGAATACGGCAATTACGGCGGCACCATCACCATCAACCTCGGCACTCAGTCCGAGTCTGAGGCAAAGGATACCGTCCTGACCGACCCCACCGCCGCTGCTGACGTTTACGCATTTGCTGATGACCAGCTGAACGAGCTGGTTCAGGCAGGCGCCCTGCAGGAAGTTCAGCTGAACGCTGACGACATCAAGAGCCGCAACACTGCAGCTTCTGTTGACGCTGCAACCCTGAACGGCAAGCTGTATGCTTACCCCCTGACCGCTGATAACGGCTACTTCATGTTCTATGATAAGTCCTTCTTCACCGAGGACGACGTTAAGAGCCTGGATACCATGCTGGAAAAGGCAGCCGCCGCCGGCAAGAAGGTTTCCATGGACGTTGCCAACGGCTGGTACCTGTACAGCTTCTATGCTGGCGCTGGCCTGAACCTGAGCCTGGCTGATGACGGCGTGAACACCGTCTGCAACTGGAACGAAGCACCGGGCGCTGATGTTACCCAGGCTATCATTGATATCTGCAAGAACCCCGGCTTCATTGCCCTGAAGGACGAAGAGTTCACTGGCAAGCTGAAGGACGGCACCCTGGTTGCCGGCGTTAACGGTACCTGGCGTGCAAACGACGCTGCTGAAGTTTGGGGCGACAACTACGCCGCCTGCAAGCTGCCCACCTACACCCTGAACGGTGAGCAGGTCCAGATGGCTTCCTTCTCCGGCTTCAAACTGATCGGTGTCAACCCCCACAGCTCTAACGTTGGTGCTGCCATGCTGCTGGCTGATTACGTTACCAACGAAGAGAACGAGACCCTCCGCTTCCAGAAGCGTGCACAGGGCCCCTCCAACACCAATGCTCTGGCAGCCGCTTCTTCTCCGGCTCTGACCGCTGTTGTTGCTCAGTCTGAGTACGCTAACCTGCAGCGCGTCGGCGGCAACTACTGGGCTTCTGCTGAAACCCTCGGCCAGATCTGTGTCAACGGCAACCCCGATGGCAAGGATCCCCAGACCCTGATTGAAGATGCTGTTGCCGGCATCACCGCACCGGTTACCCAGTAATTGTTAAAACGAGAAAAGCTGCATTGATACACTAAAACAACGGCCCACAAACGGTCCGGAACGGTTGCCGGGCACGTGTGGGCCGCTTGGCGTAACCGCGTTGGAAAGGAGAGATTCCTGTGGCAAAATCCGCTGCTGCGGCCCTGCATACGGAACCCAAGGAACCCAATTTTTTGCAGAAATTTGGTCATGACTTTGTGCACGGCGATATCTTTACCAAACTGTCCTTCTTTGTATGGGGTCTGGGCTACATTGGCCACGGCCAGCTGATGAAGGCGCTTCTGGTCACATTTGTACAGGGCTTTGCGCTGTATTTCCTGGCATTCTTTGGCGTACCCAACCTGGCAAAGTTCGGCACCCTTGGCACCGTAAAAATGGAGATGGTGTTCGATGTTGCCACGATGAAAAACGTTGTAAACGATTACGATAATTCGTTTGAGATCCTGCTGATGAGCATGATCTCCTTTATCGTGATCGCGGCACTGATCGCGGCGGCCATGATGGTGGTATCTTCCAACTATCAGCTGCAGAAGATCCGTGAAGCTGGCAAAAAGACCAACAACTTTGTGCAGGACATCAACGTTTACCTGAACGAAAAGTTCTATGTGACCCTGCTCACCCTGCCGGTTCTGGGCGTTGTGGTGTTCACCATTGTGCCGCTGTTCATCCTGATCGCCGTTGCGTTCACCAACTATGACCAGCAGCACATGCCGCCCAATGAACTGTTTACCTGGGTTGGGCTGAACAACTTCTTTACCTTGTTTGGCGGCGGCGGAATGACCTCCACGTTTGGTTATTCCTTTGCCAAGGTTTTAACCTGGACGTTGGTTTGGGCATTCTTTGCCACCTTTACCAACTTCTTTGGCGGCATTTTGATGGCAATGTTCATCAACGACAAAAAGACAAAGTTCCCCAAGTTCTGGCGTACCCTGTTCATGGTGACCATTGCGGTGCCGCAGTTCGTTACGCTGCTTCTGGTGCGTAACTTCTTCTCCAACAACGGCATTTTCAACACCATGATGCGCAATGCCGGTGTGACGGGCTTTTTGCAGAACATTGGTCTGGTAGACAAGGGCCTTTCTTACATTCCGTTCCTGACCCAGCCGGGCTGGGCCATGTTTACCATCATCATGATCAATATCTGGATCGGCGTGCCGTACCAGATGCTGATCGCTACCGGCGTGCTGATGAACATTCCCGCTGACATGATCGAGGCCGCCCGCATTGACGGCGCCAACCCGGTGCAGATGTTCTTCCGCATCAAGCTGCCCTACCTGCTCAGCGTGCAGGGTCCCTCTCTGGTAACGGATTTCGTCAAGAACGTCAACAACTTCAACGTCATTTACCTGCTCACGCAGGGCGTGTTTGTAACCCAGAATCAGGCCCTTGCACAGTCCAACGCAAAGGAAGTTGACCTGCTGGTTACCTGGCTGTTCCGCTTGACGCAGGATTACTACAACTACAAGATGGCTGCCGTGCTGGGCATTATGGTGTTCATTGTGTGCGCCGTGTTTACGGTTGTATGCTTCCACTTTATCAATAAGAAGGAGGCGATGTTCTCTTGAGTAACACTGCTGTAAGCTCTGCCGCTGTGCAAAAGCAGCTGCAACAGGGCAAAGTGAAAAAAGGCATCTTCTCCGTCATCCGCCATCTGGTGCTGGCGCTGCTGGCTTTTATCTGGCTGGTACCCATCGCCTGGCTGTTGCTGACCTCGTTCTCCACCGATAAGGGCATCAACTTTACCCGCTTTGTGCCGGAAAGCTTTACCATGTGGAACTACGTCAGCATTATGACACAGCCGGACTCTGTTGCACAGTTCCCGCGCTGGTTCATGAACACCCTGGTTGTGGCATGCTTTAACTGTGTGATCTCCACCTGCTTTGTGTTGATGGTGGCTTACGCCATAAGCTGCTGCCGCTTCAAGGGCCGCAAGCTGCTGCAGAACTTGTCCGTTACCGTCAACCTGTTCCCCGGCGTTCTGGCCATGATCGCTGTGTACTTTGTTTTGAAGTACATGAACCTGACCAACTCTTACGCCGGTCTGATCATGGTATACGCGGGCTCTTCCGGCCTGGGCTACCTGATCTGTAAGGGCTTTTTTGATACGGTGCCTGTGGCACTGCGTGAGGCCGCCAAGTTGGACGGCGCTTCGGAAGCGCGCATCTTCTTCCAGATCGTCATCCCGATGTCCCGCCCGATCCTGGTGTACACCATTATCAACTCCTTCCTGACGCCGTGGACCGACTTTGTTGTGGCAAAGATGATCCTGAACTCCGGCGTTTCGACGGACTGGACGGTGGCAATCGGCCTGTACAACATGCTGCAAAAGGCTTTGGTCAACAGCTACTTCTCCCGTTTCTGCGCAGGCGGTGTTTTGGTGGCTATCCCCATCTCCATCCTGTTTGTCATCATGCAGAAGTTCTATGTTGAGGGCATTACCTCCGGTGCAGCAAAGGGCTAAACCTTTGCATCAACTGCACATGGCACAATAGTTGCAGAATCTACTATAATTAGGAATTGGAAATCAGGAATGAGGAATTTCGGTGCAGACCGCCAGTTCCGTCTTTCGGGTTTCCGATTCCTAATTTTTGTTTTATGTTTTACAGTGTAGAGGAAAGGGAATCCACGATGAACTTTATCACCAAAGCCCCTGTGATGCTGTGCGGCGGCGATTATAACCCGGATCAATGGCTGGACCGCCCGGATATTCTTGAAGCGGACATCCGCATGATGAAAAAGGCCGGAATGAACAGCGTTACGCTAGGTGTGTTTGCTTGGGCAGCATATGAGCCGCGCGAGGGGGAATATAACTTTACTTGGCTGCGCGAGATCATGGATCGACTGTATGACCAGGGCATTTATACCGAGCTGGCAACGCCCACTGGTGCAAAGCCCAACTGGCTGGCACGCAAATACCCCGAAGTGCTGCGCGTGCAGTCCAACGGTGTGCGGGACCACCAGGGCATGCGCCACAACCACTGCCTGACCAGCCCCATCTATCGCCAGAAGGTAGAGGAGCTGCTGAACCACATGATCGACGCTGTGGGCGACCACCCCGGCCTGATCTTGTGGCACATTTCCAATGAGCTGGGCGGCGAATGCTACTGCCCGCTGTGCCAAGAGCGCTTCCGTGGCTGGCTGAAAGAAAAGTATCATACCATTGATGCCCTGAACCATGCCTGGTGGACTAGCTTCTGGAGCCACCACTACGACAGCTTTGACGAGGTGGAGCCGCCGTTTGATAACGGGGAGCAGAGCCTGAACGGCCTGAAGCTGGACTGGCGGCGCTTTACCACCTGGAACATGATGGACTATGTACACAGCGAAACGGCGATCCTGCGCAAGCGGACCCCCAATGTGCCCATTACCACGAACCTGATGGAGTACTTCCCCGGATTGGACTACCACAAGCTGCAAAGAGAACTGGATTTTGTCTGCTGGGACAGTTACCCCCATTGGGGGCGCCCCGACCGCAGCACCACCGTGACGGCGGGCATGACGGCGTTTGATCATGCGCTGATCCGCGGCTGCAAGCCGGACAAGCCGTTCCTGCTGATGGAAAGCACCCCCAGCCTGGTGAACTGGCACGAGTATAATAAGCTCAAGCGCCCCGGCGTGAACCGGATGAGCGCTATCCAGACAGTGGCCTGTGGTGCGGACGGCGTGCAGTACTTCCAGTGGCGCAAGGGCCGCGGCGGCTCTGAGCAGTTCCACGGCGCGGTTGTGGACCACGATGGCCGCGATGATACCCGCGTGTTCAACGAAGTGACCACCACCAACGAAGCCTTGGCCGCCCTGACCCCGGTGTGCGGCAGCCTGCCCAAAGCGGACGCGGCCATGATCTTTGACTGGGACAACCGCTGGGCGCTGGATGATGCCTGGGGCATGCAGATCAAGCAGAAGAATCTGCGCGAAACCTGCTGCCAGCTGTACGCCCAGCTGAACCACTGCGGTGTGGAAACCGACGTTGTGGGCGTGGATGCAGACCTGAACCGCTATAAGCTGGTGGTGCTGCCCATGCTGTTTATGACCAAGCCTGGTTTTGCACAAAAGATCCGCGAATATGTGGAAAACGGCGGCACCGTTGTGGCCACCTATCTGCTGGGCTATGTGGATGAAAGCACCCTGTGTTGGCTGGGCGGGTTCCCCGGTGACGGCCTGCGCGAAGTGTTTGGCGTGACCGCAAGCGAACTGGACACCCTGTACCCCGGCGAGGGCAACCGTGCCATCTGGGTCAAGAGCAGCCAGCAGAGCAGCATCAAGGATTACTGCGAACTGTTGCAGCCTGCCGAGGGTACCGAGGTGGTGGCTGTGTATGGACAGGATTTCTATTCCGGCCATGCGGCTGTGACCCACCATGTGTTCGGCAAGGGGCACGCTTATTACATCGGTGCGCGCCTGGATGATGCCGGCAACGCCGCTGTGCTGCGTGCAGCTTTGGCCGATGCCAAGGTGCACCTGCGTGACCTGCCGCAGGGTGTGGAATACCACTGCCGTGAAAGCGAGAACGCGCGCTACCATTTCTACATCAACACCACCCAGAGCGCAGTTAAGGTGCAGGTGGAATCCGGTGCAGACCTGTTGAGCGGCAAAAACGTTTTGGGCAGCATGGAGCTGAAACCCTATGATGCCTGCGCAATTGAGGAAAAAGTGAAATAAGAAAAACGCCATGCTTTCCGAAGAAAGCATGGCGTTTTTTAGTTAGGAGTTAGGAGTGAGGAGGTAATGTGGAATTAGGAATTGGAGGTGGGGAAAGGGAGCGGCGAGGTTGGTTTGAGCAGATGTTTTGTGGTGCCAGAACGGTCAAGACCGTTCCCTACAGTGCAATTTATTATGCATTGCGGGCATAAAATAACCGGTAGGGCGGGGTCACCCGACCCCGCCGGGAACATTGCAACGTTGAGCATTGGAAATTTGCAACGAAGCAATAAACGCTTGTAGGGGGCGGCGTCTCCGACGCCCCGGACGGGCGTAAAATTTACTGAGCATTTGTTGGTAATTACACGGTAGGGCGAGGCCTCCGAAATGCATCTGCGGACACAGAGCCCTCTGGCCGCCGGGGTGGCGGACAATGTAAATATTTAGGCCCTGCTTAAGGAACCACCCTTCAGTCCGCGGCGCGGACAGCTTCCCTCAAGGGAAGCCAAATCGTGTTGTAGGTAGCAGCAAAAGTAAGAATGGTATTCTCCTCATGCTTTCGGAACGGTCAAGACCGTTCCCTACAGTGCATTTTATAATGTGCGGCAATATTTATGGTGCACCCCACCCGTAGGGGCGCACCATGTGCGCCCGCTGCGCTGAAGGGGAACTGCTCCTTTTTAGGCCATGTGTATCTCTCAAATATACTTATCCAACATATCCTGCAAAGCCTGCTTGGGCAGGAAACCGACGCTGCGGGCGGATTCCTGGCCGTTTTTCAGTACGACCAGGCAGGGGATGCTGGAAATGCCGTATTCGGTGGCAAGCTGGCGGTTTTCGTCCACATCAATGCTGTAAAATGCGGCTTTGCTGCCAACTTCATCGGCAAGCTCATGCAGGACCGGGGCAAGCATCTGGCAGGGACCGCACCAGGTTGCAGAAAAATCCAGAACGGCCACGCCCTGTGCTTTGGCCTGGGAAAGATCATTATTGCTGATTTTGGTAACCATAAAAAGGTTCCCTCCTTTAATTATGACTGTAAAGCAGCGTGTTCCGCTGCTGTTTGCCGGACATGGTTATGGCGTATCTACACCATAGTATGGGCCGGGAGGGGGAAAGACATTCCCTTACTGCTGATTGTACACAGTTTGGGCTGCTTTGTCAACAAGAAAAAGACTGAATCTTAATTTTGATATAAAATTACTATAACAAGTAAGACAAATTAAGACGAAAAGCAGATACAGGATAAAACAAAGCCACCCGCTCTGCGCAGGGATCCCTTGCACAGAACGGGTGGCAACTTTGTTGGAAGGTAATCAGCGGTTGTATTTTGCAGTAGCCTGCAGGCGCTGCATGGCACGGTTCAGGGCAATCTTGCTCTGGTAATACTCGTGCATGCTCTGCTTGTGCTGCAAGCGTTCCTCGGCGCGGATGCGGGCAGCCTCGGCACGGTTCTTATCGATATCCTCCGGGCGCTCGGCGCTGTCGACCAGCAGCATAACGTAAGCGGGGGTCACTTCGGCAATGCCATCGCCCACCAGTACGTTGCGGGTTTCGCCGTTCACGGTGAACTGCATGATGCCCATTTCCAGGGCAACCAGCACCGGGCTGTGTCCGGCCTGTACGCCGTACTGGCCGTCAGCGGTGGGCAGGGTCAGGCTTTCGCACTCGCCCTGGAAAAACTCGCCGCTGCTGGCCGTGATGTTCAGAATGAACTTTTCCATCAGGCCACACCGCCCTTTTCGGCAGCCTTCTTGCGAGCATCGTCCAGCGTGCCCACGTTGAAGAACGCCCATTCGGGCAGATCATCGACCTGACCGTCCACGATGGCGGCAAAGCCCTTGACAGTTTCGGCCAGGGGCACATATTTGCCCGGCAGGCCGGTAAAGTTTTCGGCAACGAAGAACGGCTGGGACAGGAATTTCTGGATTTTGCGGGCGCGGGCAACGGTCAGCTTATCGTTGTCGTCCAGTTCGTCCATGCCAAGGATGGCGATAATGTCCTGCAGTTCCTGGTAGCGCTGCAAGGTAGCCTGTACCTTGCGGGCCACGCGATAATGCTCCTCGCCCACAATGTCTGCTTCCAGGATGCGGCTGGTGGAATCCAGCGGATCCACGGCGGGGTAGATACCCTGTTCCACGATCTTACGGGACAGAACGGTAGTGGCATCCAGGTGGGCAAAGGTGGTGGCCGGGGCGGGGTCGGTCAGGTCGTCGGCAGGCACATAAACGGCCTGAACCGAGGTGATGGACCCATCACGGGTGGAAGTGATACGCTCCTGCAGGGCACCCAGCTCGTTGGCCAGCGTGGGCTGGTAACCAACGGCGGAGGGCATACGGCCCATCAGGGCGGAAACTTCGGAGCCGGCCTGCACAAAACGGAAGATGTTGTCAATAAACAGCAGCACGTCCTTGTGGCTTTCCTCGCGGAAGTATTCTGCCATGGTCAGGCCGGTTTCGGCAACGCGCATACGGGCTCCCGGCGGTTCGTTCATCTGGCCGAAGATCAGGGCGGTCTTGTTCAGAACGCCGGAAGCGTTCATTTCGCCCCAAAGGTCACAGCCCTCACGGCTGCGCTCGCCAACGCCGGTAAAGATGGAGTAGCCGCCGTGCTCGGTGGCTACGTTGTGGATCAGCTCCTGGATCAGCACGGTTTTGCCAACACCGGCGCCGCCAAACAGGCCGATCTTGCCGCCCTTGGCATACGGTGCCAGCAGGTCAATGACCTTGATGCCGGTTTCCAGAATTTCGGTTGCAGGTTTCTGGTCCTCAAAGCCGGGGGCCTTGCGATGGATGGGCCAGGTAGGGACGTCTTCGGCCATGGGGCCTTTGCCGTCAATGGGGCGGCCCAGGGGGTCAAACATGCGGCCCAGGGTGGCTTCGCCCACCGGGGCAGTCAGGCCGTGGCCCAGTGCGTTCACGGTCATCCCCTTGCCAAGACCCTCGCTGGCAGAAAGCATAATGCAGCGAACGGTGGTTTCGTTCACATGCTGCGTTACTTCCATCGTGCGCTCGGTGCCCTCAGCGGTCACTGTCAGCGCTTCCTGCAGGGCAGGCAGCTTGCCCTCGGTGAACTGAACGTCCACCACGGGGCCTGCTACACGAATAATTGTTCCCTGTGTCATACGATAGCCTCTTCCTTAATTTCAGAAGTAGATAAATGTTTGAATATTGTATCCCGATAGGGGATACAGTGCAAAAAGTTTAATAGTCGCTGGTTTGCACAGCAGAAGCACCGCCGATGATCTCGGTGATCTCCTGGGTGATTGCACCCTGGCGGGTGCGGTTATACTCCAGCTGGAGCGCGTGAATCATATCGGTGGCGCTCTTGGTGGCGGAATCCATGGCGGTCATGCGGGCGCTCTGCTCGGCGCAATAGCTCTCGGTCATGGCACCGAAGATCATGCCGTGCATGTAGATGGGGGCCATCTGCTTGAACACCGACCACGCATCGGGGAACAGCTCAACCTCGCCATGGGGATCGCCCAGTGCGGGCGGCAGCGGCGCAAAGTGGGAGCGTTCCAGCGGCAGCAGCTGCAGCATGACCGGTTCAGCGGTCAGGGCGTTCTGGATCTTGGTGTAGATGAGGTAAACCTCATCCACCTCATCCGCCTTGAACGTATCGATCATGTCCGCCGTGATGTCACGCGCACGCTGCAATGTGGGGGCCTGGCCGCTGTACAAAAAATCTTCCACCAGGCGGGGGTCCTTGTGCAGCAGGGCGCGGTAGCCGGTCTGGCCCACCACATAAAAGCGGGCCTTGGGGTCATCGCCGCAGTGCGATTTCAGAAACTTGAGCAGATTCTGGTTGTACGCACCGGCCATGCCTTTGTCCGCCGTCAGCACCAGATAGGCGCGGCGCGGAGATTCCGGGTTGCGGGTGTGGAAGAACGGGTGGACCGGTTCTTCCGGCAGGTGGGGCAGCACGCGGGTCATCGTCATCTGCATGCGCTCAAAGTAAGGCGAAACCGCCTGGTAATTTTTGCGTGCCTTGCGCAGCTTGGAGGAGGAGATCAGGTACATGGCATTGGTGATCTTCATGGTGTCCTGAATGCTCTCAATACGCTCCTTGAGCAGCTTAGTGGATGGCATGGGCATCGCCTCCCGCAAATGCGTTCCAGGCGTTCAGGATGGTCTGCACCTGTTCGGGGCTGAGCTTACCGGAAGCCTGGATCTCGTCCATCACGCCGGACGGGTCCGTGCGGAACTGACGCACAAATGCGGAGGTTTTCTGGCGCAGCTCGCCGGTTTTGATCTCGTCGAGCACGCCGTGGGCGGCGAGGGTCAGCAAAACGACCTGCTCGGCGTCGGATTTGGGCTGGTACAGCGGCTGTTTCAGCAGTTCCATCAAAGCCTTGCCGTGTTCCAGCTGGCGGCGGGTCTCAGCGTCCAGGTCAGAGCTGAACTGCGAGAAGGATTCCATATCCTTGTACTGGGCCAGCTCGATACGCAGGTTGGCGTTGGCCTTTTTCATGGCCTTGGTCTGGGCAGCGCCGCCGACACGGGAAACCGACAAGCCAACGTTGACGGCCGGGCGGTTGCCTGCGTTGAACAGTGCGGTCTCCAGGAAGATCTGGCCATCGGTGATGGAAATAACGTTGGTGGGAATGTAGGCGGAAACATCGCCTGCCTGGGTTTCAACAATGGGCAGTGCGGTGATGGAACCGCCGCCCAGGTCGTCCCGCATACGGCAGGAACGTTCCAGCAGACGGGAATGCAGGTAGAAAACGTCGCCGGGGTAAGCCTCACGGCCGGGGGAGCGGCGCAGCAGCAGGGAAATGGCACGGTATGCCACGGCGTGCTTGGAAAGGTCGTCATAGACGATCAGCACGCTCTTGCCCTGAGCCATAAAATATTCGGCCAGTGCGGTGCCGGCATACGGGGCAATGTACTGCAGGGGGGCGCTGTCGCTGGCGGTGGCGGCCACAATGGTGGTGTAGCCCATAGCGCCATGCTTTTTCAGGTCCTCGGCCACGCGGGCAATGGAGGAAGCCTTCTGCCCGATGGCAACGTAGATGCAGAGCACGCCGGTATCTTTCTGGTTCAGGATGGTATCGGTGGCGATGGAGGTCTTGCCGGTCTGGCGGTCGCCGATGATCAACTCACGCTGGCCACGGCCGATGGGGAACATCGAGTCGATGGACAGAATGCCGGTGTGCAGCGGGGTGTCCACGCTCTGGCGCTCCAGAATGCCGGGAGCCTGCTTCTCGATGGGGTTGTAACCAACGGCTTCGATGGTACCCTTGCCGTCGATGGGCTCGCCCAGCGGGTTGATGACGCGGCCCAGGAAAGCTTCGCCGACGGGGATACCGGCGCGCTTGCCGGTACGGGTCACCAGGGTGCCCACGCCGACGGATTCGGCACCATCAAACAGCATAATGCCCAGGTGGGAAGGCTCAACACTTTCCACCATGCCCTTGGCACCGTTTTCAAAGGTGACGATCTCGCCGTACACGGCGCGGTCCATGCCTTCAACGGTAACAATGCCGTCGGCAGCGGACACAACCGTGCCTCCCTCGGCAGTGTTGGCGGCGGGCTTGTAGTCCTCCACGCGGGTCTTCAGGGTGGCCAGGTCGGGCTTGTCGCCGGTCATCTGGTCCAGGGCATGGCGGCCGGAGTTATCAAACACACGGTCGCCCACCTGCAATACATAGCCGGAAAGCAGGCTTTCATCCACGCTGACATCCAGCAGGACTTCGGTTGCATCGTACAGGGATTTCAGCTCGGCCTTGATCTTGTCCAGGTCCTGCTCCCGCGGCTGGCGGGCGCAGTGCAGGTCGGCCTTTACAATGCGGTTGGCGGAGAAAAACTCGCGGCTGAATTCACTTGCCATTGCTGTCCCCCGCTTTCTGCAGCAGGTCATCCAGCAGGCGTGCATCGTCCTGCTGCGTCAGGTTGCGCGCCAGCAGCTTTTCGCACATATCGCGGGCCAGGGCGGAAGTTTCAGCATTGGCATCGCGCAGGCGGCGGGCATGCTCTGCTTCGGCAGCGGCTTTGCCTTCGGCCACAATCGCATCTGCCTGGCGCTGGGCGTCCTGCAAAAGCTGTTCTTTCTCTTTTTCAGCCTGCTTTTCGTAGGCTTCGCGGCGCTGGGCAGCTTCGGTATCCACATTCTGCAGTTTATCCTGCGCCTGTGCCAAAACAGCCTGTGCGTCGTTCTTTTTGCCTTCTGCATCGGCGATCGCATCATCGATCTGCTTCTGGCGCTGCTCAATCACGTTCATAACGGGACGGTACAAAAACTTGCGCAGCAGAACAAACAGAACCAGAATGTTGACGACCGTCCACAGAATATTCAAATTCAGTGTCAGCATCGTTTATGCCTCCGTTATCAGCCCAGGAACAGGATGATGAGCAGGGCAACAACGAAGCCGAAAATGGCGGTGCCTTCTGCCAGGGCGGCGCCCAGCAGCAGGTTCTTGCTGATCTTGCTTTCAGCTTCCGGCTGGCGGCTGATGGCCTCCGCTGCCTTACCGGTTGCAATGCCAATGCCGATGCCGGCGCCAATGCCGGTCAGTGCTGCGATGCCAGCGCCCAAAGCTACCAAACTTGCCATAATAAATTACTCCTTTTTATAATAATGTAAAAGTGGGAAAGAAAACGCAGGTCATTCCATCGTTTCTTTCATGAACAGGGAGGTCAGGAAGACAAACACATAGGTTTGGATCAGACCGTCAAACAAATCAAAATACAGGCTGAAAATTGCGGGGACAAAAACCGGAACCACCAGTTTGATGAGTTCCATGATGACAAATGCGCCCAGAACGTTGCCGAACAAACGCATGCACAGGCTGGTGGGCCGGATGGCGATTTCCAGAATGTTCATGGGGGTCATCAGGGCAATGGGTTCCGCCAGGCTGTGTACAAATCGCTTGCCGCCCTTTGCATGGATGCCGGAATATTCGATCAGCACAATGCTCATAATAGCCAGCGCTGCGGTAACATTCAGGTCCTTTGTGGGGGGCTTGAGACCAATGATGCCGATCAGGTTGGAGCAGGCAATGTACAGTGCAACCGTGATCAGGTACGGCACATACTGTTTGCCGGCTTCGCCCAGCAGATCTTTGAAGAAGTTATCCATGGTTACCACAGCGGTTTCCAGGATGGCCTGGCGCTTGCTGATATGATTGACCTTGAGATTGCGTGTGAGCAAAATCGAAACGATCACCAAAAACGCCATGATGCCCCAACTTACCGCGATGGATTCCGGGATGTCGATGCCGCCAAAAATGGGAAGGGTAAACGCCGTATCAACGTTAAGCTCCTCTTTTAAGGCGGCGGTCAGTTCGTTCATTATTCCGCCTCCTCTGGCCAGCGGGGCAGCTTGTGCGCCGGGCTGGCTTTATGTTTTGAATTTATCTGATAAAAAGCGCACCAAGGAGAAAAACAGAAGGGGGGAAACGGCGATGTTCCGTTTCTGCACCCTCCTTGCTGCGTTCTTTATGCCGCCATAATACCACCATTCCCCGCCATTTGTAAGCCCCTTGCCGCACATTCTGCCTTTTGGATATTCCGTGATTCTGACAGATTAAAAATACTGTGCACGATGCACAATAAAGCACACTGAAAATTGAGCTAATTGCCGAATTTAATGACAAAAAATGCGGAAAAGTTCTTGATTTCAAACAAATCTTGCAGTTTTATGCGGTTTTGATGGTGAGGGAAAGGGACGGTGTTTGTGCAAAACTGCCAAGGAGCGGAGATTCAGGCGATGCGCTCCGCGCCAAGGGCGGTTTCGGATGCAAAGCGGGTAGCCGCCAGCTTTTCCAGTGTGGCAAGCCGCACGCAGATGGTAAACAGCCGGGCCGCAGGTTCGATCTCCTCGGCGCTGGCAAAGCTGGGGGCAATACGGATGTTGCTGTCCTGCGGGTCGCGGCCATAGGGCCAGGTGGAACCGGCGGGGGTGAATTTGACACCGGCCCGGCGGCAAAGCTCCACCGTGCGGGCCGCGCAGCCCGGCATGGTATCGAAGGAAAGGAAGTAGCCGCCGCGGGGTTCCGTCCAGCTGGCAATGCCGCTACCGTCCAGTTCCTCGCGGAAAATGGAGATGACCTGCTCGAACTTGGGGCGCAGCAGGCGGGCATGGCGTGCCATATGGGCTTCAATGCCGCTTTCATTGCGGAAAAAACGTGCCTGGCGCAGCTGGTTGAGCTTATCGGGGCCGATGGTGGCAAACTTCCACACTTTGCGCAGATCGATCAGGTTGGCGGAACTTGCCGCCACGCCGCTGATGCCTGCACCGGGGAAGGAAACCTTGCTGGTGGAGCAGAACTCATACACCATATCTGGGTGCCCGGCATTGGCGCAGGCGGACAGGATGTCTGGCAGGACGGCCGGGGCGTTGGGGTAAAGGTCATGCACGCAGTAGGCGTTATCCCAGAAAATGCGGAAATCCGGCGCTGCGGGTTGCAGGTGAGCAAAGCGCTCCACCACCATGGGGCTGAACACAATGCCGGTGGGGTTCTGGTACTTGGGTACGCACCAGATGCCTTTGATGGAAGCATTCCGCTGGACCAGGTCTTCGATCATGTCCATATCGGGGCCATCATTGTGCATGGGGATGGGGATTAGCTGGAAGCCGAAATGCTCCGTCATGGCAAAATGGCGGTCATAACCCGGCACGGGGCAAAGGAACTTGCGGTCCTTGACCTGCACCCACGGCTCTGCGCCCAGCAGGCCGTCCAGCATGGCGTGGCTGAGAATATCGAACATCATGGTCAGGCTGCTGTTGCCGCCCACCATGACCTGCTCCGGCCGCGCGCCGATCATACCGGCCAGCAGGGCTTTTGCTTCGGGAATGCCGTCCAGCCCGCCGTAATTGCGGCAGTCGGTGCCATCCTCACTGTCCAGCACGCTGCGGGAGTTCAGTTCACCCAGCATGCGCTGCGAAAGTGCCAGCTGCTCCGGCGCAGGCTTTCCGCGGGAAAGATCCAGCTGCAGGCCCTGCTGTTCGTACTCATGGTAGCGCTGGCACAGACGGTGGTATTCCCGCTGCATTTCTTTTTTTGTCATATCCTGATACTGCATGGTGCCATCCTTCCTGGACAATACCGGCAGGGCCGCTTGCTTACCTGGTGTAGCTGAAAACGAAGAAAATGACGAAGATTTCGCAAATGTGCGATGGATTCGAGGCAAAAAGCCGCAGGAATCCTTTGTGGATTCCAAGGATTTTTAACGCGGAATCCGGCCGCGTTTGTAGAAATATTCTAAATTTTCGACGTTTCAGGTACACCCTGGGGGGAGTATGCACGGACCCTGCCGGTATGCCTTGTTTTCTGGAACGGTTTGTATTATACTGTCGGAAAACACATTTGTAAAATATATGTTTCGCATGCAAAATATTTGTATTTGATATGACAAAACGCAGGAAAAGAGGAAAAACTGTGAATGTAAACTATGAATATTACCGCTTATTTTACTATGTCTGCAAATATCACAGTATAACCCGTGCGGCCAATGTGCTGCGCATGAGCCAGCCCAATGTGACCCGCGCCCTGAACCGGCTGGAGGAACAGCTGGGCTGCAAGCTGCTGGTGCGCAGCACCCGCGGCGTGACGATGACGCCGGAGGGCGAGGTGCTGTTTGCCCACGTGGAAATCGCCCAGGAGCAGCTGCAGGCGGGGGAAAGCGAGCTGGCGGGCATTACCGCGCTGGAAAGCGGCGCGCTGACCATTAGCGCCAGCGAGACCGCTTTGAATGTGTTTTTGCTGGATAAGCTGCGGGAATTCCACCGGCGTTACCCCGGCGTGCGGCTGCGCATTGCCAACCATTCCACCCCGCAGGCCATCCGTGCGCTGGGGCGCGGGCTGGTGGATCTTTGTGTTATCACCACCCCGGCCCGGTTGGAATCCACGATGCGCCGTACCCTGCTGATGCCGTTCCAGGAAATTCTGATTGCCGGCAGGGACTTTGAATTTTTGCAGGGCCGCCGCTGGGCGCTGAAAGAACTGCAGCAATACCCTCTGATCTGCCTGGGCAGCGAGACGATGACCTATGCGTTCTATAACCAGTTTTACTTAAGCAACAATCTTGTTTTGCAGCCGGATACTGAGGCCGCTACCACCGACCAGGTGGTGCCGCTGGTCAAAAGCGGGCTGGGGCTGGGGTATGTGCCGCAGAATTTTGCCAAGGACGCCCTGGCCGCGGGGGATGTGTTTACCATCCAGTTGAAAGAGGAAATCCCCACCCGTCATGTTGTGCTGGTGCAGGATGGCGGCCGTGTTCCCAACGCAGCTGCGCGCGAATTTGCCCGGATGCTGAACAGCAGCGTTACGCAGCAGAATGCACCATAAGCGGACAAAATTGTGCACCGGCACCAGAAAATTAAAAATATCTGCGTCTGTTTTTGTGAAAGGTGATTGACAACTGCCGTGCGGAACCGTATGATAAAAGTGGAACTTTGCCCGGTACAGCGGGAACCATACGGTGCGCCGGATTCCGCGCAGAGGGACAGAAAATAATAGGAGGGATTGTTTTGAAACAATGGCTGAAAGACGCAGTTTTTTACGAAATTTACCCCCAAAGCTTTTATGATACCAACGGGGATGGCATCGGCGATCTGAAGGGGATTATCGAAAAGCTGGATTACATCAAAGAGCTGGGGTGCAACGCCCTTTGGATCAACCCCTGCTTTGATTCCCCGTTCAAGGATGCCGGGTATGATGTGCGCGATTATAAGCTGATTGCCCCCCGCTATGGCACCAACGCGGATGCCAAAGCGCTGTTTGAAGCAGCTCATGCCAAGGGCATCCATGTGCTGCTGGACCTGGTGCCCGGCCATACCAGCGAGGAACACGCATGGTTTAAGGAGAGCAGCAAGCCGGAAAAGAATGAGTATTCCGACCGCTATATCTGGACGGACTCCTGCTTTAGCGCCGGTGACGGTATGCCGTTCATTGGCGGCGAGACCGACCGCAACGGTACTTATATTTTGAACTTCTTCAAGTGCCAGCCTGCTTTGAACTATGGTTACGGCAAGTGCCGCGAAAAGTGGCAAATGCCCACCGACGCCCCCGGCCCGCGCGCAACGGTGGAAGCCGTGAAGGATGTGATGCGCTTTTGGCTGGATATGGGCTGCGATGGTTTCCGTGTGGATATGGCATCCAGCCTGGTCAAGAATGATACCCACCACAAAAAGTATACCTGTGCCATCTGGCGCGATATTGCCGCTATGCTGGACAAGGAATACCCCGAAGCCGCTCTGGTGAGCGAATGGAACCAGCCGCGCCAGTCCCTGAAAAACGGCTTTGATATGGACTTTATGCTGGAATGGCAGGGCAATGGCTACAGCTGGCTGATGCGCAATTATGATGGCGCAACAGATTCTGACCCGCATAACATCGGCAAGGCGTATTTCTGTGCGGATTCCGGCACGGGTATTGACAAGTTCCTGGATGACTGGCTGCCCAGCTACAAGGCGACCCGCAAGGACGGCCTGTATTGCTTGATTACCTGCAACCATGATACCATCCGCCCCTCCGCCGGTTTGACCCCGGATGAGTTGAAAATTGCTTATGCCATGCTGTTTACCCTGCCCGGCGCACCGTTTGTGTATTATGGCGATGAGATCGGCATGCGCTATCTGCCGCTGCCCACCAAGGAGGGCGGCTATTTCCGCACCGGTTCCCGCACTCCCATGCAGTGGGATAACAGCGCCAACAAGGGATTTTCTACCGCCGCAGCCGACAAGCTGTACCTGCCGGTGGACGATGCCGCGGACGCCCCCACCGTGGCTGCCCAGCAGGCAGACCCTGACAGCCTGTGGCATACCGTGCAGGGAGTGCTGAACTTCCGCCACAGCCACCGGGATCTGGATTCCGATGCGCCGTTCCATGTGCGGTTTGCCCCCAAGGCAAAGGGCAGCTACCGCCCGTTTGCCTGGGAGCGCGGCAAGCTGATCTGCGCGGTGAACCCCGCCCGCGAGGAAGCAGAACTGCCCCTGAAGCTGGAAGACGGTACCCGCGTGCTGCATGTGATCGGCAAAGCCGAAGTGAAGGGCGATGAGCTGGTGCTGGGTGCACAGAGCTTTGCAATTTTGGGGTAAGCAGAATAGATTGCAAACGCAAATGGTAAGGCAACACCGCACAATTCCCGCCTTGCGGCTTAAGCACCGCTCCGGCAGCTG
>ENA-OWPN01000866-OWPN01000866.1-human-gut-metagenome-genome-assembly--contig:-NODE-866-length-34332-cov-3.799487_pt1 | contig 34332 bp, 28 predicted proteins | sample MGYA00248266_ERZ651850 | MGnify/ENA primary metagenome ERZ651850 (study PRJEB26924, sample SAMEA4378296) | human gut metagenome | biome: human gut; feature: human-associated habitat; material: faeces... | reverse complement strand
TCCTCCTGTTTCTTTTTTATAATGGGCCTTCAGCCACAATGCCACAGCATCCTCATCATGATCACCGATTACTGCTGTCGCATGATGCTTCAGCTCGTCTATGGCATTTTCCACCGCATAGCATTCATCACTGATCTGAAACATTGCTATATCATTGACTGCATCGCCAAAGGATACGACCCTTTCAAAGCCGCCCCTTTCCTTCAGCTCCAATATTGCCTGCGCCTTTGAAACACCGCCCGGCATGATTTCCAGCCAGTATTCCTTTCGATACAGCTCCTGCTGATAAATTATGACATAATCGGTTGTTTCCTCCAGATGCTCATACATCGGCTTTAGAAATTCCCCGTCATGAATACAGGTAAAGTAGAACACATCTCCATCCAGCAGCTCCCTTGTGCTTTCCACTTTGCGAAAGCGTTTATCATATGGACGGGATTCCATATAATATATACCACCCTCATGCATCCCCTGCTCCATATAGCTGACACGCTCCACACCGTCGATATAGGAATAGACAAAGGGAATCATCTCATGCTCCAGCAGATAGCTTAGAATTTCCTGCGCATCCTGTTTGGAAAACGAATGGGAATATAAAATCCTGTAGGTATCCGGATCCAGCAGATACACCCCGTTATATACGATCAGCGGTGTTTTAAGCTGCAGGCCCTTGGATACCAGAGAAGCTGATGTGATGGAGCGTGCTGTGGCAAAGGTGAAATGCATCCCCTCCTCTACTAAAGCATTGATTGTTTTTATCGTGGCATCAGATAGCCTTGTATCGCTGTTGAGCAGGGTTCCATCCAGGTCACTGACATATAGTGTCTTCATGATGCGTTCCTCCTATTTTTTTATGAAAGCAGAAATAATACAGACCATAGGTCACAAACAGAAACAGAAAAAATACCAGCGTAAACTGCAGACTGAACGTATCACTGCCCTGTATGATTTTTTCGATGAGAGAAGAGGGATGCATGATATCCCATGAGTTCAGCCGCAGAAATCTTCCCAGGTAAACGCCATAGCTGCTCACCAGACAGATAAGGGCTGCAATGATCCAGGATCGAAGCTGTCCGATATGTCGTGCAGTAAATTCATGCAGCAGATAAAAGGAGCGATAGCCGCTTAAAATTCCAAAGAATATACCAACCGCCAGATGCAGCAGCTCCAGCCAGGGGAGAAGCTCCCGCACATAAATGCTTCCACTTTCCTGAAAAATATAAAAGGTCAGGGGTGAGATATGTATGAAATCCGTAATCAGATACGGCACATTGGGAAACAGCAGCAGCCAGCAAAGAAAGGCTATCACCATACCCGGTGTGCTCTTTCGCTCATATGCGGCAAAGAACAATGTCATGAACAGATAGGATAAAAGGGCTAGAAATACATTCCATACGATTGCCCGGTGAATAAAAATCCCACTTTGCCGGTAGACATAAAAGCTGATCAGTGCATAAACTCCTAACGCTGCCAGAAGCCAGAAATTCTGCTTCCATAGCTTTTTCATCATGGACATCCCTCCTTGCTTATCAATCTTTGTATACAAATTCCTGACACACTGCACCTTTGAAGGAAACGCAAAAATAACAGCACTTCCTACCACTTTGCATATCACCGAATACAAATGCCTGTGGACAAGGCAGAGTTATACAATATACATAATCCTGCTTTTTTCCTATACCTTCGCATCTTATTCAATAATGGATAAGAACCATAACAGCCTGTCCTACTGCCTTATGCTTCCTTTCCACCTGCTCATATTTCGCATTCACAATACAATACCTGCGCAAAGCAGTCTGTACAAAAAACTGGCGTTGTTTCCATTTCCATGACATTCTGTATCTTTTCTTTCTTATCATTTCGTGTTACATTATACTATATCACACGCAAGAGAGGTATCATAATATGAAGAAAAGTGAAAACAGTAAAATTCTGCCTTATACAAAGCAACAGCTTGCATCTGTTATTCTGCATCCGGAAACCTGTAATATACGCAAATATGAGTCATATCAGAAGCTGGATGAGAAAAGCTGGATCGAGGATTACGGGAATCAGTATCTGATGAAGTTTTATTTTACCGATGTACAGGAAAACCGCATTGTCATGGAGCGTTATCCCTTTGCGCAAAGCAATATGCATGTAACGCAAACCATCTTTGAAATGGAGGATGAAGCTATCGGACAGGTAAAGCTCACTGTAAAGGAGAAGGTAACCAAGGGTAGCATCGTTCGCAGGCTGACAAAGATGATAGAGAATTATGATGAAAACAACACTTCTTATATGGATTTGATTACCAGCATTCAGAAATATTGTATAAAGAGGAAATAAAATAGGCATTTCCTCTTTTTGTTTATTGATTTTATAAACAAAAGCTGTTATTATTTCACTATAGTTTATTATTTTAATAAACAGAAAGGAGAAATGTTTATGGAAAACAAAAATGTGGACGCTTTTTATCAAAAGATGCCTTTTCACATTCATCAGATACCAAGGAAACAGGAGCCGCGGTATATGATACTGACCCTGGCAGCAGCGCAGCTTCCCGATCAGGAGCTCAGTGAGCAGGAGCTGAATGCAATTTTAAAGCCCATGTATGAGGATTTTGTAGAGCTTCGCCGGTATCTGGTAGATTACGGCCTGTTAACACGAAGCAGGGATGGAAGTTGCTATCACATTACATAAATAAAATTTTGAGACGATAAAGTATTGAAAAAGAAACTGCAAAATCTATGACAAAGCTTTTCGTTTAGATTTTACAGCTTCTTTTTATGCTTTTAAAATTGTATAAAGAAATAACTTTAATGAAAACATGATGCAACTACACGCTCATTTTAAAACCTAATCCTTATGTCCTTTATGCCGTCTAAAACAGATGATTTCCTGTATCAGGAAGAAAACCAGAATGGCAATACATATATTCACACCTGTAAACCAATCTACGTGTCCGTCAAAATTCATGAGAGAATATATGCAATCAAACATCCTATCCATACGCCAATCATGGTTTTTATAAGACGAATTATCCTCTTATTCATCATATCCCCTTCCTTTAACTATGATAAGGATAGCATAGTTAATCCAAGCTCCATTAATTTTCGTGCATATCTATCTTTCCACTTCTGAGATGTATAACTTCCGACTTTTTTTGTACATTTAGCATCTTCATATACAGTATAAGAGTAATAGTGCCATTGATAATCTGTCGATACATATTGTGTAAGCCGAATATAAAACTTTGTATGTCCCTTGTTTACCAGTGCGGAAACAGAACTTACTAATGTTGCTCCTATAGCTCCAAAATTTGAACCGACAATCCCTCCAAGTACAGTAAGAAAAACAGATCTGACATCTATAGCATTATTTATTGTGACAGGATCCAGAGTAATCGTTCCTAGATTTATCCACGAGTGCTCTGGGTAAGGATTACTTGCCCTAAATGCTACAGGAAATTCTGTTGCATGTACGATAGATGTAGGTAAAACACATGTATACAACGCTGATGTTAAAATAAAAGTCATAACTATTTTACTTATTTTTTTTCATGTAAGTATCCTTCTTAAAATATACAAATTTTAAATATATATTTTCTAAAATTATTGTTCATTTAATGACTTACCTTGCAACAGAAATCAACAGTATATCGTAAGAATCTATTAGCTTTAGAAACGTTTTTTATCCCCCATTGGTCTTTCCCTTGTTTACTTAATGTAAAACCCTTTCTATATACATAGTATATAATAACTAATGAAGAAATATAAGACTTACATAGCATTGATTAATTTGTTATAATATAGCTATAAAGCTAAAATCAACTACAGTCAGCGATTACTATCTTTTCCAATTTATTAGATGATTATCAAAAATATATATTCGAAGTATCCTCCTTTTATTCTATATATCATTCTTTTTAAAGCTATATTAGCGTATCGATTAAAATAACTATCAGACATATAATTTCTAGCTCCGAATATGCTCTAAATCCACCTAAATATAAAGCCATAACATTTTATAAAATGTTATGGCTTTATATTTCTTTATTTCGCAATGCGATAAATATTTTCCATATCTTCTTTCTTCAGAACACGGAAACAACCGATTGTCCGTTCATCCTCGAAGCTGCACTTCCATGCCAGCTTACGGATATCCACCTCATGCAGTTCAATTCCCATTTCATGGATAGATGTCGGCATGCCGATTTCCTTGAAGAACTGTTTCGTTGCTTCAATGCCCTTTAAGGCACAGGCGATATCGTTTTCTTCTCTAATTCCCATTACGTTTCTGGCATACTGAGCAAATCTGGACGGCTGTTCCTGATAGACATAGCGTGCCCAGCTTCCCCAAACTGCTGCCAGCCCTGCGCCATGGGCTACCTGAAACATACCGCTCAGCTCATGCTCCAACTGATGACACGCCCAGTCTCCGAAGCTGCGGCTTCCCGTAATATCGTTGTGTGAGAGACTGCCGGCCCACATCACTTCCGCACGAGATTCATAGTTGTCCGGCTCCTTCATCAGAATACGGGTATGCTTCATAACTGTACGCATCAGACTTTCTGCAAAACCATCTGTGATATCCATATTGTTTTCTTTAATAAAATAACGTTCCATCGTATGCAACACGATATCCGTACAGCCGCTTGCCGTCTGATAGGGCGGAAGCGTCATTGTCAGCTCAGGATTCATAATGGCAAATCGGCACCGTCCGTAATCAGAGCTTAATCCGCGCTTCAGCCAGCCATCCTCATTGGTGATCACACTGGAATTGCTCATTTCACTGCCGGCAGCTGCAATCGTCAAGATTGCGCCCACGGGCAGGCAGCCGGACACCTTTTTCTTTCTTGCATAATAATCCCAAACATCCCCGTCATTAACAGCACCATAACCGATTCCCTTCGCTGAATCAATCACACTGCCTCCGCCAATCGCCAGAATGAAATCCACCTGTTCTTTTTTTGCGAGCTCGATCCCTTCCCGCACCTTGGAAAGCTGTGGATTTGGCACAACACCGCCTAATGTAACTGCAGGGATACCGGCTTTATTCAAGGATGTCAAAACGCGCTCAAGCAAACCGCTTTTTACCGCACTCTGTCCACCGTAATGCACCAGTACCTTGTTACAATGCTCTTTCTTTATGATTGCACCAACCTGTTCCTCTTTTCTTCTGCCAAAGTATATATGTGTTGGCGCATAAAATTCAAAATCTGCCATAGCATAACCTCCCTTTGCTTAAATTTTACACCGAAAACAGAAACAGAACAATGAAAAAGAACGGATTGACCGCTCTTTTCACAGATGGAAGTGTCTTGGATTCGTTTATTTAATCCGTTTCCATGTTCAATTCAAATATTTTAATGATAGAAAGGAATTCCTCTATACTATCTGTTTCACTCAGGAAATCAAACAGCTTCTTATTGATCAGACATTTATACATTTGAAACATAAGGAATGCATGGCTTTGCTTATCCGGAATACTCATGCATATGATAAACTTTACCGGAATTTCACTCGTTTCAAATTGAAGCTTCTCTTTCAGACGTACCAGACTAATGCCAAGCCGGTTCCCCCCATCCTCAGGTCCTGCATGAGCGATTACAAAGCCGGGCTGAAATACGATATAGGGGCCGTTTTCTTTGACAAGGGATACCATTTTATCAATATACTGATTACTCAGGTAGTCCGATTTCAACAGCAACTCTCCGGATTTCCTCGTTGCCTCCACCCAGTTCTCCGTTTCAAAATTGAGAAGGATATGGTCAGGCTTCAGCATACGGTAAAAGAACTGCCGGTTATCCTTATCCTGCTCTTCCTGCATATATCTGGCATTCAATGCCTGCAGCCGATGATCCATATGGTCGTTCTGTATGGCAATCAGCTGGTACTCCTGAACATAGTCTTCGATTTCCCCTATGACCTGGCGTTCTCTGATCAGTTTATAGATTTTCTGGAGAAACTCCTGCATCTTATCGACATCGGACTGTAAAAACATCTGGTTCACAACAATTGTCGGACATTCCACCTGCTCCAGCGGTATTGTTGAAATGATGAAATCCGTATCCAGAATACTGTTCACCATATAAGCAGGAACAACATCATCAATGATGATATTAAAATACTTCAGTATCCTTGCCTGAAGAAGAATGGAAACACAGCGACCCTTAGGACATACGATAACGGCGTGAAGGGGTTCATCATTGTTCTTGTTTCCCTCCATTACAGAAGCAATGTGCATGGCGATATAGGAGATATCATTTTCATTAAACCGTTTTTCCACCAGCTCCTGGATGATATATACATTCTCCGTAATGCATTGAAAAACATACGGATATGTTGTTTTAATTTCCTCACAGAAAGGATTATCCGGTATTTTACGGTTGCTTTTCAGGTAATAAATGGTAGAGGTCAGATGCTGAAAAAGAGCCTTATAGTTTTCATAGCCAAATTCCTGTATAATATCCAAGCTCTGGCACACTTCCCATACAAAGGATGAAATTTTCATATTCTCATCAGCGTCCGCGGATGTGCTGCTGTGATCATCCAGTATATGCTTCAGTTTTACCTGAAAGCGATATACCTCTTCATCCGTGATATTTTCAACATCCATGAAATCACTTCCACAGCGTTCTAAGAATGCACGGTGTTTTAAATCACTGTAAGGGGCGTTTTTTTTATTTTTCAGGGTATGCCCTGCTTGTATCCGTTTAAAAGAAATCATTAAATAATTCAATATCTGACGGTAGGAATCATCACTTAGCAGACTGCCCGCGTAATCCATCTCTTTTATCAGCTGACGGCTGATATAATCAAGATTCATTCCCTCTGTTAAAAGATGCTCCATCTGACTCATGTAAAACGGGCTCTCATGATTGTGCTTTTCACCAATATGATGTTCGATATACTTCCGTATACTGGCCTCTTCCCCACGGATGCGAAAACCATGATTGGTTTTCGCTGTTAGTTTCATTCCTTCTTTCTGCAATCTGCTACGCAGCAGATTCAGGTCACTCAGAATCGTCCCCCGGCTCACAAGCAGATGCATGCATAGGCTTCCTGCGGTTACATAGCTTCGTGAGAAGAGTATCAGCATGGATTCCAGTATCATTCTTTCATCTTTGGACATGCGATACGAATATAGGTCTGTTTTCTTCATCAGGTCCAGGCTCACACTGTTAAATTTATCCGGCTGGTATACCTCGACAGTCCCCTGCAGCAAATGTATGAAATCATGTCCAAGCTCCCTGTTCAATTCATTCACATCATTCTTCAGCGTACGCTGCGATATCTGAAATTCATCTATAAAGGCTCCAACGTCTATTTTGATTTTCTTTTGCAGTTCCATGAGAAGAATACTTTTTCTGTAATTCATAAAACACTCCTTACCAATGCATCTGCATTACCCATCCATCGCAAGCTTTTCTACCAGCTCCCGTCGAAACGCATCAAGATCAAGACTGCTCATTTGTTTCAGAACACTTCCATTTTGAAACACTTCTATCACTCTAGCCAGAGCAGGAACCTGTTTTTCCTTTTCGCGTATTGCCAGATTCAGCACATACCGTGCAGGAACAAACTCCTGTGCATTTTCCATATTCATAAATTTTACCGGCTGCTTGAGTCTGAGAAAACAGATGGCGCTTTGACAAACATATTCTGATTCTGTATGTGGAATAGCGATTGGCAATTCCGTATTCAGACCGGTAGGAAACTGTTTTTCCCTGCGGATACAATTTTCTTCAAATTCCTTTTTTACATAGCCCTGCGCATGTAATTTCTCTGCACATAAGTGAATGGCCTCCTCCCAGCTGGAAGCGTCACCATCCATTACCACAATTTTCATATCCATTCGCTTTCCTCCCGTATAACCACCGTTTTCTTACTTGTTCAAATTGAAGAGAGATGCAACCGCCGCTTTTATATCATTGCGGAATACATAGCTTCCTGCAACAAAGATATCTGCGCCTGCATCCAAACATAGCTTCGCTGTTTCAGCATTGATACCGCCATCTACCTGAATTACAAAATCATACGCATGTTTACTGCGGATTTCATCCAGCCATGCAATGCGTGAGACAGCGTCCTCACGAAACGGCTGTCCTCCAAACCCCGGCTCAATGGACATCACGAGAATAAGCTCGGCTTCATCCAGATAAGGAAGATAGTTATGTATATCTTCCTTTGGATATAAGGTAACACCAGGGCGGACGCAGCGCTCTTTGATATGTCTGATCAACTTAAGACTCTTTTCCATATCCTGCACAGCATCCAGATGAAAGGTGATGCCGTCGGCACCGGCATCCATGAAAATATCTGCGTAATAAAGAGGATCGGAAACAACAAGATGAACATCTACATACAGAGACGTCGATTCCTTCACCGCCCTGAGTATATCGGTTCCGAATGTGATATTCTTTACAAAATGTCCATCCATCACATCGAAATGCACCCATTGTGCCCCGCTGTCCTCCAGTTCCTTCAGCTGATCCTTCAGATTTTTAAAATCTGCGCTTAAAATAGATGGTGCGATAATCATTTCGCCTGACCTCCTTTCGCAAAGAAGGCAAGAATATGATCAACCGCCATATGGGAGGTGCGTATCGTTGCCTCTTTTGTGATTGCAGCATTGTGCGGCGTTAGCATGACATTTTCATATGCGATAAGCCGTTTATCAAAATACGGCTCGTGCTCATGAACATCAAGGGCTGCCGCAAACAGTCTTTTCGCAGCGAGCTGTGTAAGCAGAGCATCGTAGTCAAGCAGTGAAGCCCGCGCCGTATTGATCAGAATGGAATCCTGTTTCATGGATGCAAAGCGCTCTTTTGTAAGGAGTGCTTTCCCATCCTCACCAGGTACATGCAGGGTCACGATATCGCTCTGTGCAAGCAGTTTATCCAGGCTGGTCTGCTCTATATGATATTCTTCCATAAATGCCTCATCACATAGCAGATCGTATGCCAGCAGGCGCACCTGAAAGCCCTGCATAATTCTTGCGACTTCCCTTCCGATTGCACCCAGTCCAATGATGCCGACGCACTTTCCTGTAAGATTCAAGCCATTGAATTTCTGCCATACCCCCTCTTTAGCAGCACTGCTGCTGATCATGATTCCCCTGGACGCGGCAAGCATCAGGGTCACTGCATATTCTGCGACTGCCGTACTGTTGGCATTTCTTGTAACGGTTACAGGAATCCCGCGTTTTTCACAGGCATTCAGATCTACATTATCTAATCCGACACCGTAGCGGGAAATCATTTTGAGTGCTTTCGCAGAATCTAAAACACGTTCTGTGATACTTTCTGTACTCAGAATAACAGCATCAGCATCAGCAACCTGCTCGATTAGCTCCGCTTCGCACATCTGCCGGTGATAGGGGTTGGTTATAACGGTAAAGCCTGCCTCTTCCAGCCTGCAAACCGGCGTAGGATCATAGCGTCCAAAGCTGTTTGATGTCACTAAAACCTTCATATCGCTCACTCCTGCACCAGCGAATAGTACCGTAGCATATCCATGATCTGCGTATCTAAAGTGCTGTTTGGTTCTTGACCCGGTTTTCTTGCCGGTCCTGCTTCTGCTATTCCCGCCAACTCTAAAGCTCTTTTCAAAACGGCCGGCATTGTAGCCAGTTTATTAACTGAACGTATGACGTCAACCTGCTTCTGCAGCTCATCGGCTGCCTTATCATCATGATCCTTTAATGCCTGAAACAAATTGCACAGTACCTCCGGAATCACATTGCTCATTCCGGCGATGGCACCACTCGCACCCATGCGGTATCCCTGTGCAATGATACCATCCGAGCCGATCAGTACTGAGAGATTTCGCTTTTTCGCAACCTCGATATACCCCTGCAGATTATCAAGATCACGACTGCTGTCTTTGATTCCGGCGATATTGTCAAGCAGACTCAGCTGTTCAAATACCTCTCGGCTGATATTCACACCGCTTAACCGTGGAATATTATACAGAATCACAGGGACGTGAACACTCCTGGCGACGGTTTCAAAATGCTCATACAGCTCCTGTTGGGAGGGCTGTATAAAATACGGAGCAATGACGGAAAGTGCGTCCACACCTGCCTTTTCCATTTCGACAGCCATTTGCACGGTTTCCTGTGTGGAACATGCCCCCGGTCCCGCAAAAACCGGAACGCGATGGTCAACCATCTCGACGACGCGTTTTGTAAATTCAATTTTTTCTTCTTTATCTATCACATGAAACTCCCCGTTGCTGCCCAATACAAAGATACCGGCCACTCCATGTGAGATGACATATTCTATCAGATCGGATGCTGCATCGTAATTGATGGATTGCTCTTCATCTCTGTGAAATGGTGTTAAGATTGGTGTAATGATTCCCTTATACATTCTATATCCTCCTTATATTTACCCTATTAAATTGTTTAAAAACGCCAATATTACTTCAATGAAATTATTCATTCCACCGGCTGTCACCATGACACCGGACTGTAATTCAATAACTCTGCTGCTGGCAACAAACTGCGTACAAAGCGCTGCTGTGAAATTAAACGCAAAGTATGTAAAGCACATGTATACCGTACCGATCAGCAGAGAACGGAAGATGTTCCCTTTGGATACCATACAGACAGTTGCCATTGCATAGGTCAGAGACGATCCGAAAAAGGCGACCGGAAAGAAATTATTTCCGGGAAGGATGAAGGCCAGCAGAATACTGACTGGTATCATCAAAGCACCGCATGTGATTGCCGTCTGGTTTCCTACTCCCAGAGCGATATCCACACCGATATTGAAGTCCGCGTCCTCTCCAAGCTTTCGAATCATATAATCTCTTGCGGCCGAGCTGATGGGACTGATACCTTCCATAAACAACTTTACCATTCTTGGTGTTAAGGTAATCGCCGCTGACAGACCTACTGCAATCTGAATGATCACCGCAATGCTCTGCCCTGTCAGGATACCGAGAAATACGCCGAGAACTGCCCCTATAATCGTCGGACTGCTGAAATCACCGATCTTTTCACTGATGGTTTCATAGGTCAGCTCAATTTTCGAAATCCCGGGAATCATGTCAATCAGCTTATTGACTACCCATGCAATCGGCAGCGTCGTACCCAGCTGCAGAATCGTCGTACAGGTCGTACCTTCCAATCCGAAGTAGCTCTGCCAGTACGGAGCAATCCAGTCGCCTACCTTTTCAACGAGAACGGAGAGTATCAGACCAAACACAACACTCAATGCAAAATTCGCAGCACCGCTTACACCTGCAAGTGTCAATACAAAGGAAAGGATGGCTGCAGATTTGATGAGATGCCAGTAATTCCAGATATCGACATTTAGTGTTTTAATCCATTTTGTGCGTATCAGAACAAAGTTCAGAATCAGTCCCAATGGTACGATCAGCGCTGCCGCTTGTGTTGCCCATGCCGCTGCCGATAAGGTCTCCCAGCCTACATCTACGATTGTGAAGCCCTTGCCTGTTCCAACATAGTGCTGAATAACGGGGTTCAGCGTTTCTACCAGAAAGCTGACGACAAGCTTTACTCCCTGAAACCCGATACCGACAAGCAGTCCTGATTTTAATGCTGTCGTAAATTTCACCCTGAAAAACAACCCCAATATCAATATCATGACAGGCAGAAGCGCAACGGCGCCTACGCCCAGAATCGACTGTATAACTTCGCTTAATCCATTCATTTTCTATCCTCCTGAAGTTTCTATTTTTCTGCCACCTGTAAAAGCAGTTCCCCTAATTCTTTTTTCGTTTTGTCCACACGAATTCCTGTTATAAAAGATGTAACGCTCATAACCGGACAGCGTAATTCCTTTTCATAACGATTGGTTGTCAATACGACATCCGCATCCTGCGCAGCACCGACAACGCTGCTCATACTGCATGTTTCAATAACGGCATCTATATCATATGCCTTACATACCTCCTCTACGGCTCTTGATGCAAGTGTGGATGTGGCAACACCACTTCCGCATGCAACGATGATTTTCAATTTTCTGTTCATGTTCTCATTTACCTTTCCGCTTCTCGCTAGCTAGCTACGTCCTTATTATAGAAGGATAGTGTATAAATAAAAAGCACAGTTTGTTACCGCTGTCATTTGGATGATTGTATTAATATTTCAGAAAAGGCTGTTTCTTACAAGTGTATTCGATTCCTGCATATTTTAAAAAATTTATCGAAATCAGCTTCGCAGCTTTTGTTCTAAACGTCATACAACTTTTAAGATGCATTTACAGATATGGATTCATATATACCTGTCCTGAAAGCTTATGAACGACTCACCATAAAAAGAGAAAAAGGAAGATTCTTTGGGAAATAAACGTTTAGAATTTACGTTATCCTGCTTACGCGAACACAATAAAAATTCAAGGTCTCCATGTGCAAAGCTTGAGGTTATGAATAGAAAATGATTCTGGAGCAGCAAAGAAGTCATCCCTGCTATCCACTCATACCGCAAGGTTACAGCGATGCTTCAACATTAGGATGTCATCGCTTTTAACCCCTTTTTCCTATGCATTTCATTTTCTAAAGCAAGCATTATTTTATAGGAATAATTTCAAACGTAAATATACAAAAATAGCCGATTTTAGATTATTGCTATCACTATGATTGTGGTGTTCATAAGACAAATCATATTTTAAGCCAACATGTAAAGCCTTTATTTAACATCTTTTTATATCCGAAATGATTCTATAGATAATCTGATAATTCTCTTATATCACTATGTAACTTAATTTATCTCTAGCATTGTAACAAAAGCCAAACTTCAAATAGCAAGAAAATTCTCTTTGATGCGTATTATGCAAATTCCTAAAAGAAAAATTCCCCTAAGAGCTATGTCCGGGAGGAATTACTGTCTTAAATTCAATATATTTTTCGTAATCTGGCTGCTTTATCCACTAAATTTCTCCCACAGACCAAACAGAAAAATGAAGAATACAATAAGCGGCAGCACATACGATACGTAGCCTCTTGCTTTTTCAGGAAAACGCAGACCACTTCCGGCATTTGCCTCAGCCACAAAATTTTTCCATCCCCAGCCAAGCTTTCTTGTACAGAAAAACAGAAAGACAAGTGAACCAAGCGGCATAATAACATTGGAGACAAGAAAATCTAGCAGATCCAGCACAGCACTACCTTCCCCGAAAGGCTGAAAACCGGACAGTATACTGAAGCCGATGGCACAGGGGATACTGCCAATCGCTATGATCACAAAATTTAAAAGAACACTTTTCCGTCTTGACCAGTTACATAAATCAATGGTGAAGGAAACGATGTTTTCAAATACCGCGATAATGGTGGAAAGTGCCGCAAAGTTCATAAAGATAAAGAACAGTGTTCCCCATAGCTGGCCGTTTGCCATCTCATTAAAAATATTCGGTAATGTCACAAACACAAGACCAGGACCGCTATCCGGAGCAACACCGAAGGACATGCAGGCAGGGAAAATAATCATGCCAGCCATAAACGCCACAAAGGTATCCAACGCCATAACGCGCACTCCCTCACCGCTTAAAGAATGCTTACGGTCAATATAGCTTCCAAATATCGCCATACCGCCCATACCGATACTCAGGGTGAAAAATGCCTGTCCCATCGCTGCATAAACCGCATTAAAAATACCATTTTTTATCAATTCATCAAAATTGGGAACCAGATAAAAGGAAACACCCTTCATTGCCCCATTCAGGCTTAACGATTTCACAACCAGCAGAACCATGACTGCCAGCAGCAGACCCATCATTCCTTTTGTGATTTTCTCCACGCCGTTTTGCAGTCCAAGCGCACAAACCCCACAGCCAATCGCCACGATTAGCAGCATCCAAAATAAGGAGGCTTGCGGATTCTGTTGCAACGAGGTAAACACCCCTTCCACCTCTTTTGGATTCAATCCGTTAAACTCACCGGATATCATTTTTGCGAAGTAGGCAAGCATCCAGCCGGATATCGTTGTATAAAACATAACAAGAAGATAATTTCCAGTCATTGCCACATAGGAAAAACGGTGCCATAGCTGACCGGGCTTTTCTAAAACGTGAAAGCTCCTAGCTACACTCTTTCCACTCCCTCGGCCTACTGAATATTCCATGACGATGATGGGAAGTCCCAGCAGTACCAGAAAGAACAGGTAGACAAGAACAAAAGCCCCACCCCCATACTTTCCAACCATATAGGGAAAGCGCCATATATTGCCAAGTCCGATGGCACAGCCTGCCGACAGAAAGATAAAGCCCAGTCGAGAGGATAGTTTTTCTCTTTTATTTTCCATAATAACTCCTTTAATAACGTGCCCTGCGGGTAACGTGCCCTGTGGGTAATGTGTCCTGTGGGTAATGTGCCCTGTGGGTAATGTGCCCTGCGGAATAAGTACCCCGCGCATAATGTGCCCTGCGGGCAAAGACGCTCTCCATTGTAAAAGAAATTGTGAAGGAAGTCAAACGAAAAAAGCTATTATAATGTTCTGTATGCTATTCCATGCAAAATCTTCTATGTATATCAAGCTGTATATTCTTGCAAAGATAGAAACGATATAGTCCTGGTTACCTTATAATACATTTTGTATAAACACTTAGAGATAACCTAACGGGAAGGATACACAGTGAATCAATAATACTGACCTCTTTTGCGTATAGCTCCTTATATTTTATCTGCCTGCCCTCCTAAAGAGATAGATATAACAGTAAAACATGCAGCAGAAAAAACCAATTCCAAAACAGACTTTCTTCTGCTATTGTGAATTGGTTTTTCCTTATTAGATTTATCCTTACGAAACGATTAGCACTTGATTATATAGCCATAGCAGCCAGTGTCGCATCACGCACGGCCTCCAGAGCCTGCGCAACGGAAGCTGCATCCCCAACTACACTCACCTGTTCCATACCGGATAATTCCTGTGCAAGTGCTGTATCACTGCGAGAACCAGTCGCATAAACCACATGGGTGAAATCATGACGGGTTATCTGTTCGCCGTGCACCTCCATGACAACCGTATGCCCATCCACGGATAACAGCTTTGTACTGGTCATCAGCTGCACATGCTCCTTTTGCAGGCGATCCATCAGCAGTACCTTTTCATTCACGACCATACCAGCCGCAATCTCATCCGTCATCTCAATCATGGTAAGATACAGCGGCCCGCGCTTATTATGCAACAAATGTTCGCATACCTCACAGCCTACCATACCTCCGCCGACAACCAGCACGTTACCGCCAAGGATCAGCTGATCATTTCTCAACAGCTCCCATGCCCCAACGCCATGCTGTGCAAGGCCCGGTATCGGTGGTAATGCCTCCTTTGCCCCGGTTGCCACAATCACTGCATCATAAGCATCTGCCATCGCTTTTGTGAATTCTGTGCTTCTGCGTACATCCACGGACAGACGGTTCAGCTCATGCTCCAGATATACGATCCATTTACTAACCGGCTGTTTAAATGGCGGAACACAGGCCAGCAGAATCTGCCCTCCCAAATGCTCACTCTTTTCAAACAGCGTAACCGCATGTCCCCGAAGGGCCAGCGTTCTTGCGGCAGCCATACCGGCAATACCGCCACCGGCCACTGCAACCTTCTTCTTAACCGGTGCTGGAACCAGCTTCATCTCCAGTTCTTTTCCACAGGCAGAATTGATTACACAGCTTGCCGGATGCCGCTTTGTCTGTTCTCCTACACAGCCGATCACACAGCCGGTGCATGGCGCTATCTCATCGAATCTTTCCTCATGGGCTTTCTTAACAAGCGCAGCATCTGCCAGCAGGGCACGTCCAAAAACAATGCCATCCACAGTCCCCTTATCCACCAGATCCATTGCCATACAAGGATCAAGAATCTTTCCAACCACGATAACAGGAACACTGCTTACCCTTCGTATTTTTTCAGCCTCAGCAACATTGACACCCTCATGCTCACCATGACTTGGAATGATCTTATTCGGTCGCTCATACTGTGTACCTCCGCTGATTTCAAAGGCGTCGATGCCATGCTCAATCAGCTTTGGAACCAGATAACACATATCCTCCACCGTATTCCCCTGTGCATCCTTTTCATCACCGCTCATGCGCAAAATGATAGGAAAGTCTTTTCCACAGGCGGCCTTGATTGCATCAATCACCTCAAACAACAAACGGGCACGGTTGTCAAGACTTCCGCCATACGCATCACAGCGCTTATTGCGCATCGGTGACAGGAAGGAGCCAAGCAGCATATATGCATGCGCACAATGCAGTTCGATACCATCGAAGCCAGCCTGCTTTGCCTGTAGGGAAGCATTTGCATACAGCTCAATGATATGCGGCAGCTCCTCTAGCTTTACTTCTCTTGTTTTTTGTCCCATAGAATTTACATACACGCTGCTGGCAAGCGGAGGGATGCCCATGAAGGCGGATATACTTTCCGGCCCTGGATGCGTGATCTGTGGTATAATGCAAGCTCCTGCTTCGTGTATCTTATCCGTAAACGCCTTATAGGAGGCGATGGCTTCCTCATTGCGGAAGCACAGGGTATTTCCCAGATAAGGAACAGATGGATCAACGCTTAAAGCATCCAGAATGATACAGCCAACACCGCCGCGTGCACGCTCGAGCCAGTATTCCTGCATGCGCTCATTTACACAGCCGTCACTGCTTTCATAGCCCAGTGACATCGGTGCCATAAAGGTCGCATTACGCAGCTTCATAGTGGAAATCTGCAATGGTTGAAAAAGCTTTGATGCGTTCATAAACTACTTACCTCCTATTATAATTGCCGGGCAATTTCATGTGCTTCCGCGATTGCCTGCAATGCCCTTCTTGCCTGCTTCGCATCTCCGATGATATGAAACGGAAGCTGTTTAGATTCACATGCCTGTACCAGGGCTTCATGATCTCTGGCCTTTGCGCCAACGGCCATTACAACACTGTCACAGACGATTTCCTTTTCACAGCCCTCCTGCTCTACCAGAATTCCATGCTCGCTGACTGCCTTCAGGGATGTATTCACCACGGTTTCAATATGGTGCATATACAGCGACTCCATCACACAGATTTTCCGCAAGGCGCCCAAATCCTTCGCAACGGCATCCATCATTTCAATCACCGTTGCCTGACAGCCCTGTTCACTCAGAAATTCCGCGGTTTCCACACCGACCAGACCGCCGCCAATCACAGCTACATGCCCTTCTGCCTTTACCTTTTTATTCAGAATATCATGAGAATTGTATACATTTGAACGGTCTGCGCCCGGGATACGCAAATGTATCGGCTCTGCACCAATCGCAAGAATTACCTCATCCCAGCTGCCATCCGCAATCAGCTGTGCAGTTACCGGAGTCTGCAGGTGAATTTCCACACCAAGCCGCTTTGCCTTTTCTCCATAGGACTCTGCAGCTGCTTTCATTTCTTCCTTGCGCGGAGCCCTTCCCGCCGTCACAAACTGGCCGCCCAGCGTGTCGGTTGCCTCATAAACCACAGGCATATGACCTCTCTGCTTCAAAATACAGGCTGCCTCTAAACCGGCTACACCGCCACCGGCTACCAGCACCCTTTTCGGCTTCTGTGCAGGGATGAGCTGATCCTGCGCCTCTTTCCCAAGGTATGGATTGCGCATACAGGTGATAAACGGTACACCTGGGTCCGTGAAGCCGTCATAGCAGCCCTGATCACAGCCGATGCAATAGACAATATCCTGCAGCCTGCCTTCCTTTGCTTTGTTACAGAACTGCGCATCTGCCAGTTGTGCACGTCCCATGACAACCAGATCTGCTTTATCCTGTTCCAGAATCTCCTCTGCCAGAAACGGTGTATTGATACGGCCGACTGCGATACACAGCATACCAGTTTCCTTACGGATTCTGGCACAGTTGTCTACATTAAAGCCCTTTGGAATATCAATCGGCGGCACCTCATATTTCAGACCAGCGGTGATCATATTGCCACGGGAAATGTCCAATACATCCACACCGGCCTCTTTGGCCAGCTTACAATAGCGGATCACATCCTGTATCGTCAATCCGTTTTCCAGATAATCATCCTGTGCATCCAGACGCATCAAAAGCGGCATATCCTGCGGGATATTTTCACGGATTGCACGAATGCAGTCCAGCGGGAATTTACAGCGCTTTTCAAAGGTTCCTCCATAGGCATCCTCTCGATGATTGAAGGCAGGTGACAGAAAGGAATGCGGCAGATAATTATGCCCGCAATGAAATTCCACACAGTCATAGCCTGCTTCCACTGCACGCTTTGCCGCAGCTCCAAAGCATGCGACAACCTCTTCAATCGTTTCTACATCAACTGCAGGATGGTATAGCCATGTACATTCAGATCACTGGCAACCAATATCCTTGCCTTTGGATCCATGCTGGCTGCCAGACTTCCCTGCCACAGCTGTACGCCGCATTTCCCTCCTGCCTCATGAATAGCATCACAAAATGCTTTGTGCGAAGGGATATAGGAGTCGTTATGCAAGGCCAGAAATTTTCTGGGAGCACTTGGTGCATGCACGGCACATACCTCAGACAGATTCAGACCGCAGCCGCCCTTTACCCGAGCTACCTGATAATCGATGATCTGCTGTGTCACAGCTCCATCCTCTGCCGCCATCTTCGTTCCCATAGCAGGCAGCACAATCCGATTTTTTACTTCCATTCCGCGAATCTTTAGTGGTTCAAATAGTTTTTCAAACATAATAAAAGACCTCCTGATACTTAAATTATAACGCTTACACAAAAAACGTATATTTAAAATCAAAGGTCTTTTTCTCATTTTTACATATGCTTTTGACGGTACTGTACCGGTGTACAACCCATAATTGAAACAAACATCCGCTCAAAGACTGCCAGTGAGGAAAAGCCACAATCCATGGCAATCGAGGTAATGGTACGCCTCGTTGCCGCAAGAAGGGCGGCTGCCTGCTGTACTCGTACACGGTTCAGCTCCTGATTCCAGCTTGTATGATATTCCTGCTTTAGCAGCTGTTCCAGCTCATAGCCCTTGCGATGGCACTGCTTCGCCATATCCTCTACAGTGATATCCTGTGAGAAATGCTGGTAAAGATACTGCATGATCTGCAAATACAAATCCTTACGGCAATAGAAATGCTCATTGTCAAGAATGCGATGCTTCTGATAATCCTGCGGTGAGGTTTTCGTCCACGCCTGAAACTGACGGTAAAAGGCTGCAGTGGAGGAATATGACAACAGATCAACAATATAGGAAACAGATAAGTCTTCAAAGTGAAGAAGGGCGCAGGCATTGATTATTTTCCCAAAGGATTGCAGACGGGAAAAGCTGTAGCCGCATGTATCCTTTACCAGCTGGTTGAGATAACGGGGATGCAGCTGCAATTGTTCAGCGGCATCCTGTAAAGAAAACTGCTCCTGGGATGCGACGATGATACGCTTGATCAGCTTCCAAACAGGCGGCTCAGGCGACGTTTCCTGCAGCTGCAATGCATAGCGGCAAAACAGCATATGAATCTGAAGGACAATATACATCAGCATATTCCGGGAACCAAAGGCTGTGCTTTCATATTCCTGCAAAGCATTTTGAAACATAGCCAGCAGTGCTGTATCCGTGCATGCAAAGCAGGCCGGTGTCTCATATACCAGCGAAGCATTTCTTCCTCTTGGATGCTTTTCCCACATGGCATGCATAAACAGTCCGATATAAAACCGTATGCGCAAAATATGCAGAGGGGTTCGTATTTCTGGTATTTCATACAGATGATGAGCATACAGACAGAGAAACGAATCCCTTTTCAGGGTATATGCAACACCGTTTACGACGATATCCCCATCCCCGTCAAGCACATACCAGAGCTCCACACGCTCATGCTGAGTAAGTGGAAGCGCCTGAAAAATTTCCATCGTATCTACCTGTATCTCCTGCTCTTTATAGGACTGAAAATAATCAATCCCCGTATACCAGTCCCTTTGCTGCTCCATTCCCTCACATCCTTTTTTGTCATAAGAAAAAATAGTAAAAGTATACCATATCGTGCTGCATTGCCTCAAGAATGCTAAAAAAGCCTGTCATATCCTATATAACCCTGAAGGCTAAGAGTTGAAACAGCATACCCTTCCATGAATCCTGCAGGTACCCAATGTTCAATCTTTTATTTAGGAAAAAACTACACAAGCCGCCTTGTTCTTCACATGCTACATATTCCGCCACATAGGTCAAAAAGAAAAGGGGAGCATTCCCCTTACTGTTATTTACCCCAGAGCGGTACCGGATATTTGCCTGCTTCGATCAGCTTGCGAATACCTTCCTTCACCATCGGCTTATCCTCCTGATAGGTGACACCATACCACTTATCACCACTGGATAATACCGTCACACTGGCTTTTCCTTCACGAATCAATGTATCAACGGTTACCGGGATGTAAAATTCACTCTTCAACGGATTTTCCTTTACAGTTTCCTGCAGGAAGGTTGGGAAGCGTTCCTCCACTTCCTCCATGAACTTCGGTGTGAAGCCCCACATATTCATAGATACCAGGGAATTGGCATCCACATCATACCAGGTATCATTTTCATAATACTGGACCTTGCCATCGCGTTTTTCAATTCTGGTGCGCTCATCGACACCAGCAAGCTTGCCGTCTTCTACCTTGCACACACCGCGGGCAACACTGCCATGATCGGTCAGCGTATTACCAAGCACAAAGCCAACCATGCTGTATGCAGTCTCATCCGTATTGGAAACCAGATAATCGTGCAGCTTCTGGAATGAAGCAATGCCATAATAATCATCCGCATTGATAACTGCAAACGGTTCATGAATAACATTCTTACAGCATAAAATCGCATGCGCGGTCCCCCATGGTTTTACACGGTCTGCAGGTATTTCATACCCTTCAGGCAGACAGGCATCCATTTCCTGGAATACATATTCCACCTTGATATGCTCTGCAATCTTATTTCCGATTGCTTTCTTGAAATCATCCTCAATAGCTTTCTTTATAATAAACACGATTTTGTTGAAGCCTGCACGGATTGCATCAAACGCAGACATTTCAAGAATAATTTCTCCATTCGGCCCAATTGGGTCAATCTGCTTCAGTCCTCCATAACGGCTGCCCATACCGGCTGCCAGTACAACTAATGTCACATCTTTCATTATCTCACCTCATTGTCCCTATTCTATCATAGTTGGAATTTGATGAAAAGGATTACAACACGATTTTAATAATTCTTCACAATAAATCATAAAATACAGGCTTTCTTCTGCTATTTCATTCATCCCTTATGTGTTTGTATACGGTATGCAAGATAGTCCATCAGCTCACGAAGCTGCGTTTGATGCCAGTCCGGTTCAATCTGATCATCCTGCAGACAGCAGGCATGATAAATCAGACCTCTTGCGTGTGTCAACAGACCCCATGTGATTGCCGCAACCGCTGCATGAGGCACCAACTGTTCCAGCTCATTTGCCAGCAGCTTGAATATAGAGCGCTGCTCATCGAAAAAATACGCATCATGATATTTGATATGACATATATAAATCTGTCGTATCGTATGCATATCATCCAGTGTTACCATATGCAGATAGCAGGTCATAATACGCTGTATATTTTCCCATGGCTCTGATGTTAGCTTTAATGCTTCAAATTGTGCATCCGCCTGCCGGTAACCATATAAAAGCGCAGCCTCCTTACAGGAAAAATATAAATAGAAGGTTCCGATGGATACCCCGGCCCGCTGACATACACTGCGAATCGTGATATCGCTGAGATCTGCCTCCCTCATACATTCGTGCACGGCCTCTACTATTTTCCGTCTTGTTTGTTCCGTCTGCTGCGGTCTGCGCCGTATTTCTTTTTCTTCCGTTTTCATATCGTCACCTGCTTCTGTTCATCATTGTATCGTATCCCTGTGAAAAATTCAATGAAGATAGCTCTTGACATCCACAATGTAAGTGCTATCATATAATCAAATGAACACGTTCACTTACGAGGAGGAAGCATATGAAAAAGGAATATGAAGCTTTGTTTACACCAATTCGTATCGGTAAGGTTGAGATACGAAACCGCTTTGCCATGGCACCGATGGCGATGGGACAGCTGGATGATCACTGGGCCTACAAGCAGGAATCCATTGATTATTTCACAGAGCGTGCCAGAGGCGGTACCGGTCTGATTATCACAGGTGCCAATTTCATTGAAAACAGAATTGAGAAGCACCGTAAGGCAAGCTTTCCATGTCCTCTGGAGGATCCGCAAAGCTACATGACACAGCTGAAAAAAATGAGCGATAATATCCATTCCTACAATTCCAAGCTGTTTGTTCAGCTAACTGCCGGACTGGGACGTTCCGCCATTCCTGCCATGATTCTGGATAATACCTTTGTGGCACCGAGTGCTACCACGAATCGCTGGGATCCTTCCATTCAGCACCGTGCATTGACAACGGAAGAAATCTACGAGCTGATTAAGGATTTTGCGACCTGTGCAATGCTGGCAAAGATGGGCGGTGCAGACGGTATTGAGGTGCATGCCGTTCATGAGGGATATCTGCTGGATAATTTCACGATGGAATATTTCAATCATCGTGAGGATGAGTTTGGCGGTGATCTGATGGGCAGACTGCGTTTCCCACTTGCTATCCTGCAGGCGGTGAAGCAGGCTTGCGGAAAGGATTTCCCTGTTATTTTAAGATTCTCTTTAAAGAGCTTTATCCGTGCAGAGCGCCATGGTATCCTGCCTGGTGAAGCCTATCCGGAGCTGGGCAGAGATATTGAAGAAGGTCTTCAATTTGCGAAAATTTTGACAGAAGCCGGTTATGATGCGCTGAATGTGGATGCTGGAAGCTATGATGCCTGGTACTGGGCACATCCGCCGTTCTTCCAGGATCGCGGTTTGTATCTGCCATTTGCAGAAAAGGTAAAAGATGTTGTTAAGGTACCGGTTTTAACAGCCGGACGTATGGGGTATCCGCAGCTTGCCGCAGATGCGTTAAATGATGGTAAATGTGACATGGTGGTATTGGGAAGACCACTGCTTGCGGATCCGGAGTTCGTAAATAAAATGCGTTTTGGAAATGTAGCGGATATCCGTCCGTGTCTGTCCTGCCATGACGGCTGCTTTAATCGGGCACATTCCATGCGTCTGATGTCCTGTGCTGTCAATCCACAGTGCAACCGGGAAAAAGAGGCGGCATTCGCAAGGGCGGATACCCAAAAGAACTGCCTTGTTATCGGAGGTGGACCTACCGGTATGGAGGCCGCAAGAGTTCTGGCACTTCGCGGGCATCGTGTTACGCTGCTGGAAAAGGAGGCAAGGCTTGGTGGAATGTACCGCTGGGCAAGTGCACCGGAGTTTAAGGATGATGGAAAGCTGTTGCTTCAATGGTATGAGCATCAGATGGAGAGCCTGCATGTACAGGTTGTAGTAAATTGTGAGGTACAGCCCGAGGATTCCCGTATTGCAGAAGCTGATGTAGTCATTTGTGCAACCGGAAGTCATGCATTCCTGCCGCCAATCAAGGGCATAGAGCATGGTGTAACAGCAGTGGATGTATTAAAAGGCACAATTACTGCCGCTGAAGAAACGACCATTATCGGTGGCGGTCTTGTCGGCTGTGAGCTGGCAATCTGGCTGTCACAGCATGGAAAACGGGTGCGTATAGTGGAGATGGCAGATAAGCTGATGTCTACCGGAGCACCTGCGGATATGAATAAGCAGATGATTCTGGAGCTGCTGGAGCATCATCATGTGGATATCCGGCTGCAGGCAAAGCTGAAGGAAATTCGTGAGAACAGCATCGTTATCGAAGCTAATGGCAACGATCAGGAGCTGGAAAGCAAATGCACAATTCTGGCTTTGGGCTACCGGAGTAATCGCTCCCTGTATAATCAGATTCTGTTGAAGGCAAAGGATATTTATAATATTGGAGACAGCGCTCATCCAAAGGACATCATGGAGGGCATCTGGGATGCCTATGAGCTGTGCTCTCACCTGTAATATGTGATTTTGGCTTACCTTAATTAGAAAAGGCCTCTGGAATGAAGTGTTCCGGAGGCTTTTTAATGTTATGGCTGCTTCGCCTGTCTTTGTGCCTGGCAAAGCTCTCCTGCATGCTTTTATCTGTATGATTTCCCTGCTTTTTAGGGGTTGTTCGATATGATAAGTATCCTCCTTCTGATATCAGTAAACAGGGTTTTCGCTTTCCCTGTCAGTCCAATTAGCTTAATGTTTTGTCAAAGGTTAATTCAGAGCCCGCACAGAAACTTGTGCGGATTGCACATTCCAACACCTTGGGCATGGTTATGACTACGTTGGAATCCGCGCACAAATGCTTGCGTGAAATGCATACTCCAACAGGGCAATTCTTTACAGCTGCATGATGCTTGTGTAACGATTCCGTAATGAATGCATTCACATCACGTTTTTATGTATGCTATATAGCCGGAAAAAAATAGAAAACAGAAGCCTCTCCAGCTTCATATACTTAACCGTGAATGTTATGATAACGCAGAAAAAAAGCTGAATCCTGTAATATGAAATTCAGCTATAAAATCTGTTTATCCTTACATTTGCATTTATTTCTTTAATTCTCAGCTTTTCCTTTAGAGCTACATGGGTATCACATTCCGGAATATGGTTGAGCGCTTCTTCAATCTGTTGATCGGCCAGTACTTTTATCCATTCATCATCAGCTCCATATGTATGTAATAACAGTGACTTCAGCAATATCTTTTTTCATTTTTCCAGACCTTCCACACTACCCTTTTCCATTCCTTTTTGAAGAGCTTTTTCCATACCCTTCTCTATCACCTTTTCAATACCTTTTTCAATGCCCTTTTCAAAGCCTTTTTCCAACCCTTCCTCCATTCCTTGTTGAAAACCTCTATCAAGCCCCATTTTCCTGGCTTCTGCAGTCTGCTCCCGCAGATTTTCCTGGACTGCACGCTCAGCAAATTCCACTGAGGAATTGTAACTCGCTTTCTATACTTTTGATAAAAAAAGGTTACACATCTCTAAAAGTCCCTTATTGACTTTTTAACCTTACGGTGAAATGTATAACCTGATCATATTAAGATGGTGCCGGAGAGGTGAATCGAACACCCAACCTACGCGTTACGAGTGCGTTGCTCTACCATTGAGCCACTCCGGCAGATACCGAGGACACTATCCTTCTGCTGAAACTGTTTTTCAGAACGCGATTATTATACCATCTTTTTTCCTTTCTGTACATAATCAAAAAGAAAATTTTATTAAAATTCCAGCCAAATTCAACTATACTGAAGGGCTACACGTTCACCACCTGGCGATTTTGACCATCAGAGCTTTGTAATCGGATTGTATATCCTGATACATCGCAATGACAGGTGTGCAGTCCCGCTTCACCGTTTGCAGAATATAGTCCATGTTGTCACAGGCTGTAGTTATAACATCGCCATCCAGCAGCTTCTGCTTTGCCATCGTCTGTAAAATATCCTGTATCCTATCTACATCATAGGCTTCCTTATAGCTGCGCTTTCCAATCAGAGCGCTGATGATATCCGCAATCGCTACAATGCGCTCGGCAAGTGTCAGATCCTGTTGTGTAAGTCCCAGAGGATATCCCGTTCCATTCAGCTTTTCATGATGACGAACCGCAATACCTTCGATTTCCTTATCGACTACTCCATGCAAAATTTTCATAGAGTACGTCACATGCGATTGCATAATCGCCATATCATGCTCACTCAGCCGTCCCGGATAATCAAGAATGGTCACCGGTATAGCAACCTTTCCAACATCATGCAGCAGCGCTCCGTAATACACCTTTTCAATCTCCGCCTGCTGCAGGCCACATAATGATGCAAGTGTTGTAGAAACACTCGTCGTTGTAATCGTATGAGCGACCATAAATGCACTTCGAAAATCAATCGCGTAGCTAATCATATGAAGATACGCCTTGCCCTCAGCCTCTGTAAACGGGATATCATCAAACACATTCACCTTTACAGACTGACGCTTTACATAAAGTCGATCCAGCATATGATTTTCTGCATCCGCTGAAAGAAACAGATCAATGGCTTCCTTACTGAAATAATCATTTTCATATTGACGCAGGAATGCTTCTACATCACGTAACGGCTTTTCCAATTGATAAACATCCAGCCGATCGCATAAGCTGAGCAGCTGTGCCACGATAGCATAGTGAATATTGTGATTCTTGAGCTTTCGATAATATATATGATGATATAATACAATATCCGCATAAGGACGCAATGGAGACAGATTTCTTAGAAACAAATAGCCATAAACGGAATGCTGGTATATATTCCAGGTTTCAAACTGAATTAGCTGTTCAATTTCCTCGGTCTTATAGGCCCCGATATCGTGCAGAAAGCAGGTCATGACAATATCTCTAAGCTCCCTGCCCTCATAAAGTCCTGCATGACGCAGTGTCTGCTCCATGAGATAAGCGATTCGATAGCCGTGATCCACCAGCCGCGCATCCAACGCATTTAAAGTATTTCTAATAATTGATATGACATGCTTAGGTTCTATGATTTCCATGCGGCCTCCCTGTGAATTTCACTTTTACCATTATACTGTACCTACTCGTTTTCCACAATATTTTTTATAGCTGTTGAAGTATTTTCCTGAACAAAAAAAGAAGACAGGATGCCTGTCCTCTGTTGATTTTAAAACAGCTTTGAGAAGAAATTTGATATCTTATCGAAGAAATCATCCTTTGTTTCCTCTTTTGTTTTCTTGTTCTCATTTGTATCTGCTTTCTTTTCCTTTTGTAGCTCTTCTGTTTTATAAATGTATTTTACTTTGCTGCTGCTGTTTTTTGGCGCACCGCTGAAGGTATGCTCCTGCTCAGCCTCTTTTACAATTTCATCCTTGATAGCTAAAAGCTGTGTTACATCATCCAAAGACAGGTTTACCTGCTTTTTCATTTCATCGATACCGGATGTCTTGAATTTGCTCATGCCTGCATGCAGCTCTCCTGTTTTATCCTTTAACAGAGTAGAGGCATCAAATAGCTGCTGAGCACCGTTACCGATAGTCGCAGAACCGCTTTGCAAAGTGCCTGCTCCCTGATCAACCTTCTGCAAGCCAGCTGTAAGAGACTGACTTCCTTTGTATAATTCACTGCTTCCTCCTACAGCGGATGAAAGACTGGAATCCAGGGTTGTAATACCTTTTTTCAATTCCATAAGAGAAGATGCTTTATCGCTTAGCTGTTGAGTACCCTGCGCAAGCTGCTGTGCACCCTGAGATGCTGTATACAGCTTCGCCTGCAGTCCTTCCAGCTCCTTTACCATGGATGATAATTGTGAGAGTGTTGTCTTCATACTTTCCGCCAGTTTCTTATATTCAGGCAGCTTCTTCGTCATTTCTGTTATTCCCTGTGTCAGTCCTGTCGTAATATTGGAAGCATTATGTCCATTATGATCAACATCGCCATACAGAGCATTATCGACGCTGCCTGTTTCCAGTACCAGCCTTTGGGCCAGTACACAGGAATCCGAATTAGGGTTTGTACTGCAAAGGGATTCGCTCAATTCCTTTGCATCCTGTTTCATACCATTGCTTGCTGATTTCAGATTTGCATCATTCAAAATACCATTCAGGGAATTCATGGCATCCTGTAACTGCATTGCCTGATCCGATATTGCAATAATGTCATCCGGTAAACCGCTGATTGAGGCCAGTATGTTTTTCAGGCTATCCATATCTAAAGAAGTGTTTAATTCATCACTGCCATCCTGCAAGCCCTTTGCCAATACCTGCATATTCGTATTGATTTCATCAACGCCGCTTACCAGTGTACTCAAACCGTCTGTTGCCTTATTCAGCTTGGCAGTACCCTCCTTCGCCTGTACCATGCCGGTATTCAAATCCTTTAAGCCGCTGTTCAGCTTGGAAGAACCGCTCACCAGCTCCTGTGTACCATTCTTTAATGCAGATACTCCGTTAGTCAGTGTTGGTACGCCATTTACCAGCTCCTGCATCTTGCCATTGAAGGTTGCCGTTCCCTGTGAAAGCTGTGATGTACCATCCAAAAGCTGTGCACTAGCATTGGTCAGCTCATCCAGTCCGTTTGTCAGATCATCCATGGAATTGATATTCTTTAGCTTTTCCACAGGTACCTCCGGTGTCATTGCAAACATAATCGGTCCAAGCTCAAACTCCTTCGCCTCACAGGTGATTGTAAATTCATCCTGTATATGCAATGCATCTGCAGCAGTAATACCAGCGCTTTCCAATGTATCCTGCAGACCCGGAACACTCACAAATGCTACCATGGTATTATTTCCTTCAGATAAAATCTTGCCGTTCTCGCATTTTACATTGGTAAAATGATCCGCAGAGAGATCAAGAACTCCGGCTCCCATATAAAATGGATGAATCCGTGTTTGCTTACCATTGATATCCACATTCCTTGTCTGTGTATTTTTCAATGCAATATGAATTTTCAGACTTCCGCTTTTCCCAATCAAATCCTTTCCGCTGATGGCTTTACCATTCAGCTCATATGTGACCTTTACCTGCACCGGCAATTGCTTTGTACTTGTTCCCTCGTAATATAGATCATTGGAATCGGAGTTCCAGGTATAGGTTTTTCCTGAAACCTCAGGCTTTTCATCGCTCTTTACGTTCTTCACATTGCTGAGCTCCAGCTGCTCCTTAATATTGTGAAGCCCCTCATCATTATGCAGCCAGCTGCTGACAATTTCCTGATCGACGCTTCCATCGCTATGCAGCATCGCATATACAGTTTCATCCTTTTCTGTTTCATCATCCTTTGCATACAGCACCATACCGGAATTAACCAGTAGCATACTCAATGCAGCACAGGTTATTGTTTTTACATTTTTCTTCATATGAAATACCTCCTTATTTCAGGTTCGCCTTTGGCCAGCCTCTTGTTGTTTTCTCAATCGCTTTATGAAATATAATCAGCATCGCAGGCAGCACCAGTAAAATAGACAGCATGGAAATAACTGCACCGCGGGAAATCAGTGTACACAGACTCTTGATTAAATCCATTTTAGAAATAAAGGATACACCGATACATGCCGCAAAGAAGGACAGACCGGAGGTGATGATACTTGGCGCAGATTTCGCTGCCGCCTCACGCGCCGCTTCCATCACGGTACTGCCATTGCTAAGCTCTTCCTTATATCGTGTTGTCATCAAAATAGCATAATCAACCGTCGCTCCCAGTTGTATTGTCCCGATAACGATACTTGCAATGAACGGTAGCGTGGTACCGGTAAAGAACGGAATGCCCATATTGATACAGATGGCAAATTCAATGGAGGCTACTAAAATGATTGGCAGTGCCAGTGATTGAAAGGTAACGGCAATAATCAGAAAGATGGCAGCTACAGACAGGATATTGACCATCTTAAAGTCGATATCGGTGGTTGTAATCAAATCACGGGTTAAAGAGCCCTCTCCGGCAATGACTGCATGCTTATCATACTGATGCATAATGGCGTCTATCTTATTCAGCTGTGCATCCTCTTCATCCGTTGCAGAACGGTAGGTACTGTTGACAAGAATCATTTTCTTTCCGCCGTTCTGCAGGATATCCTTGACTGCTGCAGGCTCCAGCTGCTGCGGGATACCTCCACCAATTAGGCTTTCATAGGAAACTACGGAGTACACACCCGGTAGCTTTTCCACCTGATCGCAAATGTCCTTGATTTCATAATTTTCCAATTTATCATCCACTAGAAGAAAATGTGTTGTTGTCATATGAAACTGATCCTTCAGCTTATTTGTACCAATCACACTTGCGAAATCCTTCGGCATGGTGGCATTGAGGTCATAATATACATTCGTATGCGCCTGCGCATAAATCATCGGTATGAAAATAATAACAAAGACCAGTAATATGGATTTATAATGTCGGGTAAGAAATCCCGGCAGCTTTTTTGGTTCCTTCAGAATAATCGGATGCTTCCATTTCTCTATATATTTGTCAAACAGCATCAGCAATGCAGGCAGGATAATGATCGTGGATAATACTCCGAACACAACCCCTTTTGCCATGACGATCCCAATGTCCTTCCCTAACGTCAGCTGCATCGCGCACAAAGCCAGAAAGCCGGCTATCGTCGTGATAGAGGAGCTTGTAATAGAGGTAAAGGTTGCCTGTATCGCATTTGACATCGCCTCATCCCGGTCATTGCTTTTCTTCTTTTCCTCCTGATAGCGGTGGAGTAGGAAAATAGAATAATCCATCGTAACACCAAGCTGTAAAACAAGCGCCAGTGCTTTGGTGATATAGGATATCTGTCCGAGGAAGATGTTGGTTCCAAAGTTGTATACAATCGGAAATATGATGCCAAGAACAAATACAAACGGTGCGATGGAGGACTCAAGCCCCATGAACAGTACAAGCATGCAAAGGATAATTGCAGTGACAGCATATAGCGGAGTCTCTGCATTCATTAAATCTTTCGTATCCTCCGTGATGGCAGAAAAGCCTCCCAGATAACATTCGCGCTCGGCATAGCCCTTGATGGTTTTAATGGCATCCATCGTCCGCTGAGAGGATGTCTCCTCCTGAAAGGTGATAACCATTAGTGTTCCCTTGTCGGAATACAGCATTTCGCGGATATCTTTGGGGATGATTTCTTTTGGGATACTGATATCCAGCACATCATCGCGCCATAGTACATCCTTAACACCGTCAATCGCTTTTATTTCATTTTTTAATTCAGCAACATTTTTATCCGGCATGTTTTCGACTACGAGCATCCCGGTGCTTGCCAGATGGAAATCATCACTTAATGATTTCTGTCCTATCATGGATTCGGCATCCTGCGGCAAATAGCTCAGCAGGTCATAATTTACCTTCGTACGCGCATACCCGATTACACTGGGAATCAGCAGCAATACGGCAACAAGCAGAATCAGATTTCTTTTCTTAACTATAAAATCAGAAAGCTTCTTCATACATTTCATCTCCAATCTTGTTTATGATCGTTCGATCATTTTGCGAATCGTGGTAAACAGCATTGGCTTCAACTGTTCAATATCATCCGGCTGATGCAGAATGATGGAGGTGTAGCAGAGTGTTGAAACAAGCTCCAAAATCATGAACAGCAGCTGATATGCTTCCCGGCGGGTGTATCCGATGGTTTCCAGAAAATCACAATAGCTGTTCATATGTGCAGCCACCTCATAATTTTCACCCTCCCTCAGCTTTCCTCCGACAAGATTCCAGGAAAGGTTCTTCTGAATGATGTTGATGACCTCCGGATGCATTCGGAAATAAGCGATCACATGATCAATGAGAAAAATCAGTTCGTCAATTTTATCTTCGATATTCTGACGTTTGGCTTCCTGTAATGCCTCATTGATGATGGACGAGCTTTCCTTGACAATCAGATGGTTGATCAGCTGCACCTTATCATGGAAGTACAAATAAAACGTTCCCTTTGCGACTCCTGCTTCCTGGACAATCTGATCGATGGAGATCTTGTTGACATCATGACAGGAAAACAGCTTTAGGGCAGCTATTTCAATACGTTTCTTTTTTTCACTCTTGTTCAGAAGTACCTTGCTTTTCATATGCATTCTCTCCAGTTCCGCATGATGACTATTCGTCATTTTTTCTAACCGATGAAAAGGATATTGCAAAAATGACGTTTCGTCAATAATTTATATGCGGGTTTGAAATAAGTTCTTTATACAATATTTCGCATTTGTCTAAACGCTAGGAGAGCCATGCTGTTGCAGCCTTTATCTATTTCCTGATCATGAACACAATTCTGAAGATTTAAACATGATGATTTACATAATTTATTATCAGAGTCCTTTTTGTTAAAAGCTGAAGGCAGAATAAAAAGAGTGGTATATACATACGTCATATAACATGGATAAGATCATGTAATTCCGGTTACGTTTCTTAAATGCATACAAATGAAATTATGATAATAGGTCAAGAAGAAATATTTCTGCATTCTGATTAAGCAAAGAAAATGAAAGATACAGCATCGACATATTAAAATGAAAGGCATTCATCGTGTATGATAAGGAAGCTAATCAATTTTATTAAGAATTTAAAAAAATAATTTGCATTATAATGTCTTTTATGATATTATAAATATCGTCGATGGAGGCTTAGCTCAGTTGGGAGAGCGTCTGCCTTACAAGCAGAGGGTCGGGGGTTCGAGCCCCTCAGCCTCCACCATTAAATAAACACGTAACGGGCTCTAACCTTTCAAACAGGCAGACCCGTTTTTTTTATGTAAAATCCTCCATCTGAAAATCTTTTTTGCGACAGCATTGATGGCATTTTGGTCACCTTCATACATAGCATGAATTTTCACAACGCCGTCCGTCCTCATGACACGCATGCTCATAAACAGCAACTTCTCCAAGAACAGAACGTCTTTACATACAATGTATTCGTCTATATGAAATATACAATGCTATCGTTATCATTTCAAAAACACAGGTTTTCAGAAACAGAAAAGAAGTGCAGCTCGCACTCCTTTTTCTTATTCCATACTTATTTTCAGCCTGCATAAATCACCTTATTTCCCGTTGTCCCCTTACGAATACCGGTTATTTTCTTTTTACATGCGGAATCCGTGTACCAGCCGGTAAAGTGATAGCCATTGCGGCTTGGATTTTTTTATTTAATCGTAGATTCACTGCATATTTACGAATTCAGCTTCCATTACTACTATAGGCATATTTCAATTTTCTAGACCTTGTTACTGCCTTTTTGATGTTAAAAAGGATAAATACTATTTACAAAGAACGTAAAGCCATATGCAATATCATAGACAGTAAAAAGCGTCCTTTTTCTACCAGGACGCTTCTTTCATATGCCATAAGTACATCTATAACAATTCCGCCAGAGCACCAATATTTTCTATCACGATATCCGGCTTCACTTCGCTCTTGTCAATATCCGCTTCCTTTGTTTCTCCGCTCATCACCAGAATACTTGTAACTGCACTGTGATCTGCCACAGCGATATCCGTATACAAACGATCCCCGATAATAGCGATCTGTTCTGCCGCAAAACCGGTTTCCTGTATGATATACTCCAGTGTTTTCGGACTTGGCTTTCCGAAGAACTCCGGATAACGCCCGGTGCTTGCTTCGATGAGCTTTGCCATGCTTCCGCAGTCTGGTATAAAGGTATCATTTTCCATCGGACAATTCAAATCCGGATTGATTCCATAATAGGCTGCTCCCTCCCGTATGAAATGACACGCCTTTGACAGCTTGTCATAGGTCAGTGTTGTATCGAAGCCGAGAATGACGATATCCGGATGCTCTTCATCCATCGTCCAGCCATGCAGTTTGAACTCCGCAAGCAGTGCAGGTGTCCCTACCACATACACGCTTTTTCCATCATGATGCTCCTTTAGCCAGCGCAGAATGACATGTGTGGAGATCATCATCTGCTGTTTATCGATATCGATTCCCATGGTATGCAGCTTATCAATATACGTCATGACATCCTTTGAGGAGTTGTTTGTAAAGAAATAATACGCTCTTTCGCTTTGCTTTACCGAATCCAGAAAGCGGTGGGTATAGGGGAACAATTCATTCCCTAAATAAATCGTTCCATCCATATCCAGAATAAATGCCCGTATAGGCTTCATCGCTTCCCGAATTTGTTCCTTATCTCGTATCATAATATCCATCCTTAATATGTTGTACAAAAGCTATTGCCCGTAATAGGCATTCGGTCCGTGCTTTCGCTTGAAATGCTTATCGAGTAAAACCTGCTGCATTGGCTGTACCGTGTTGTTTTGCAGCATGACACTCACAAATGCCATCGCTGCACATTCTTCCATCACCACTGCGTTATGCACTGCTTCAAAGGGGTCTTTTCCCCATGCGAAAGGCCCATGACTGTGCACAAGCACGCCCGGCATATTGTCTGGATTCAAATTTTCCTTTGTGAAGGTTTCTACGATAACACGTCCGGTTTCCAGCTCATATGCGCCATGGATTTCCGCTTCGCTCATCAGCCTGGTGCAGGGAATATCCCCATAGAAGTAATCTGCCTGCGTTGTCCCTAAGGCAGGAATTGCCCGTCCCGCCTGCGCAAAGGCAGTTGCCCAGCGGGAATGTGTATGCACTGCCCCGCCAATATTGGGGAAATTCTTATAAAATTCAAGATGTGTCATCAGATCACTGCTTGGCTTCAGCTTTCCTTCCACCACGTTTCCATCCAGATCACACAGCACAATATCTGCATATGTCATATGCTCATACTCCACACCGCTCGGTTTAATAGCCACGATGCCCTGTTCCCGGTCGATTCCGGATACATTACCCCAGGTAAAGGTGATGAGTCCATGCTTTGGTAACAATACATTAGCCTCCAGAACACGCTGCTTCAATTCTTCCAGCATATCGATCCCTACCCTTCTGTGATT
>ENA-OWPN01000863-OWPN01000863.1-human-gut-metagenome-genome-assembly--contig:-NODE-863-length-34392-cov-7.107872_pt1 | contig 34392 bp, 36 predicted proteins | sample MGYA00248266_ERZ651850 | MGnify/ENA primary metagenome ERZ651850 (study PRJEB26924, sample SAMEA4378296) | human gut metagenome | biome: human gut; feature: human-associated habitat; material: faeces... | reverse complement strand
TTTTTTTTGAAAAAAAAAAAAAAAACCGAATCCGCAATGGATTCGGCCCGTCGTATCGGTTCAATGTTTCATGTAGGTATCATACAATCAACAACTGTACAGTCATTTTCTGTTTTTCTCATGTATCTCTCATGCAACGTTAAGAAATCTCTAATCATCACATGATATACTAAACACGTTGCTCTTCCCCATTCTCAGCAACAGAAAGGGGGGAGTCAAATGGAAATATTACATTCTTTTGTATTGTCTGTCATGGCAGGCGTAGTCGCGAACTACATCTGTAAGTGGTGGGACAGATAATCCCAGAGCAACCTGCCCCACGAGAAAACCCCGTAACGCTGCAACCGTTACGGGGTTTTCGTGTGTCAAATGGAAACACTACATTCTACGTATATTATACCATACGCCGCCGCACAGTCAACGGCCATGCAAGCATTCTCCCTTTTTCTCATGTTTCTTTCATAAAACTTTAAGAAACCTCTAATCATCGCATGATATACTAAACGCGTTGCTCTTCTCCATTTCTGGCAACAGAAAGGGGGGAGTTAAATGGAAATATTGAATTCTTTTGTATTGTCTGTCATGGCAGGCGTAGTCGCAAACTACATCTGTAAGTGGCTGAACAGACACTAATAGGAGCAACCAGCCTCACGGAAAATCCCCGTAACGCGGCAACGTTACGGGGATTTCGTGTGTTAAATGGACATATTGAATTCTGCTTATATTATACCATACGCCGTCACATAGTCAATACTCGCAAAGGACGTTGCCTACAGCCAGCACCGCCCGTTACGGACGCGCCGTACCGCCGCAGGCGGATGCGAAGAGCCTGACAGGCGGAAGAAGCGGTATCCGAGCGCCAGCGATTTTACCGCGCCGCCTGTCAGGCTCACAGCAAGGCGCGGGAGTTCCGGGCCGGCCTCTTTCTTTTTGGTTACTTCTTTCCCCTATACTTTTTCGGGATTTTCTTCGGCGCGTCTCCGTCGAGGCCGTAGTGGCTGCGAAGCTTGCGCACGCCGCGGTTGATGACAGTCTGGATCGAGGGGATGGGGATACCGTGTTCCTCGCTGATGGAGCGGAAGGTCCAGGCTTCCTTATGGCGCAGGCAGACGAGGCGGCGTTCCTTCTCGTCGAGGGTGTCCAAGGCCCGCTGGAGCTCTTCTTTTTCTTCCAGCTCGATGACCCGGCCCATGGGACAGACGGCGTTCTGGTCTTCCAGATAGTCGGGCAGATCGGTCGTGCCGCCTTCGGGACAGTAGACGTTCTTTTCGAGCAAGGATTGTTCCTGCTTGTAGCGATAGGCGTCGTCGCCGAACTGCTTTCTGACGCGCCGGACGATGGCCAGGGGAACGTCCACGTTGTCCGCCAGGTCGTAGGAATAAATGCATTCAATCAAAGCGGTAGTCGCGACCGAGCGGGCGTCATGAATGCTGCCGTACACGTAGCTGTATTTACGGGCCATGGATTGGATAAAGGGGTTGTACAGCTGACAAATATCTGCAATGGCATCGACGTCGCCCATCTGGACTTGACGGATGCATTGCCGTACAGGAATGGTCATACAATGTTGCCTCCTTGTAGGGCAAAACACCTTGAGCATACGCCCAAGGCATTTTGCGTTTTACTTATCATTATACCTTATTCGTCAAGAGTCTCGACCTGACGGGTAATGATGCGGCTGTCCTTCAAGGCCGTCAGCTCGCCCTCGGCCGTCGCGAAAATCTTCTTTTCCAGCAGCGTGCTGACGGCGGCGTCGACGGTGCCCTTGTCGAGGCCCTCTTTGGGATTTTTGAGGGAATAGACGACACTGTTTCCGGCTGCGTCGGCAAATTCAAGCTGTAAGGTTCTGGTTTTAGTCTGGATCATGGTATATTTCTCCTTTCGAAATGGAAAATACTGGCTTAGGCCGTAATTTCATTTTCAATGACTTCGCGAATCGACGTAATCGGATCGTCCTGCAGGGTGCCGATAGCCGTCGCCACAGCTGTGATGCTTTCGGGCTCGGCCGAAGGCTTGAGATGGGCAAAGGTCATCTGCCGCTTTTTCTGCGCCCCTTCGTGATCCTGATAGGAAACGGTGAGTTTCAACTTGCTGGAAATTGCAGTACGTTCTGCCATAATAAATTCCTCCTTTGGAATGTGAATATGTTTTTCTGTCTTTGTTGGCGCAAAGACAAGAAAGCGCTGTATAGCCGGACATGACGTCCGATGCCTGTTATATGACGTGTTTGCGTTATATCTCAATTACGTCTTGTTTAATCAGAAAGGGGAGCCCCTTTCATCACCTCATACTTTCTTTCTGTGCGGACAGAAAGAAAGTATGCAAAGATAAGCAGGACGCGCGCGGTAAAGGAGCGAAGCGACGCATACCGCGCAGCGTATCGCTTATACAGAGTAAAGAACCGCCGCCCAGGTACTACCGAGCCTTGCGCCGCATCGGGCAGGCGGCGCGGTAAAATCGCTTTGCTCGGATACCGCTGTTTCCCGCCTGCCCGATACTGCGCAGCCGACTTACGTCGGCACGGCTCGTCCGTAATGGGCGGAACTACGCCCTAAGAGATATACAACAGCATGGAGAGTAAAATACATACACTTGATAAAATGATATGCCTTTATGTATTCAGGTATTCGGCATAATATAAAACAGCCTTATCTTGTACACATTTTTATAATAACAAAATGCTTTATTTAATGAACGGCTGACCAGCATAACATGCTCCATCAACTAGCACATATTACACCGGCATGAAAGAATCCGCAAGTACCACGGTTTCTTCGCCCGTTACGGACGCGCCGTGCCGCCGCAGGCGGATGCGGAGGGGCTGACAGGCGGAACAAGCGGCATCCGAGCGCCAGCGATTTTGCCGCGCCGCCTGTCTGACCCGCAGCAAGGCGCGGGAGTTCCGGGCTGGCCTCTTTCTTTTTTGGTTACTTTTTCTTTCTGGCCACGCAGAAAGAAAACAGTAACATCCCGGCCTAAAGGGCCCGCACCCTTTTTTTGTATTTCTCAATGTTGTGCCATAGAAGGCACGGCATTACGCCGCCTTCCTTGCCATTGCCGGCCACTGCATAATTCCCGTGGCGATGGCCCGCGCTACGGCGTCGGCGCGGCTCTGGTACTGGCGGATGTCGTAGTCGTTGTCGATAAAGCACACTTCGACGACGACGGCAGGCATCACCGTATTGCGCAGGACGAAGAGGCCCGGCCGTTCCTTCAGCCCGCGGTCGGGCAAGTTGAGGACGGCTTTGATGTTGGACTGAATCGCATGGCCCAAAAGCAGGCTCTCTGCCGTATGGGAGATGAGCGTTTCCGTGCCGGCGGCGCGCTTGTTGAACGCGTTGAAGTGCAGGGACACGAAGGCGTCGGCCTCGGCGTCGTTGGCTTCGCCGCAGACGGCGTACAGGTTATCCTGCTGTCCAAACAGGACGGCGACGCCATTTCGTTCCAGATATCCTTTCACGTTCTGGGCCAGCTCATAGGCCAGGTCGCACTCGCGCAATCCCATGGCTTCGTTGACTGCGCCGGAATCAAGGAGCCGGTCGTGGCCGGCGTTGAGATAAATTTTCATCGTTGTATTTCCTCCTAACGAAATATTGAATCAAACGAATCACAAATACAATAGTCTGTTTGTCGAGGTTTCTTAAACACTGCATAATCCGATGCATAGGAACGCCTCCTTCGTAGAACTGCCATGTCGGCCGCCATGGCTTTCTGAATCTGTCGCGTCGGCGTCTCCTGCATGGGACGGCAGGAAACACTGTCGTTGCTGCCCCTGCGAGCCTTGCGCCTCTGGGGAAATGAACTGCTGCACTCTATATAAATATGTATTATATATACCATGGATCTGGCGGCGAAACTCAAGCCGTCAGCCAGCGCACTCCAGGGTCTTCATGCTCAGGCTGATCGTCCCGTCGGGCTCCAGCTCCATGACCATCTGGTAGGGCGAAGCCGTCCGTTGTTGTTCTGCCGCGTAGTCCATGCAATTCATAATTTCCAGCCAGTTTCTCCGGATGACGTCGTCGCTGATGTCGGGAAACCGCTGCCGGGCAAACTCGCGCAGCTCCGGCCCTATGTCCTGTTTCGGCAAGGGGCTGCCCTGCCTCAGCAAGTCGCGGACAGAGCGCAGCCGGCGGACGACGGCGGGGTTTCTGCGTACCGGCACCGGCGGCGGCATACTCTCGCGCCGCTGCATATCGCGGCGCATAGCCCGCCACTCGGCCAGGATTTCCGCGATGGTCGGCGCAAACTTACAGGTCTGGGCCAGGCGGGCGCCCAGCTCCGCGCCTTGTTCCTCCGTCAGCCCGGCGGGCAGGCTGGCCTTCAGCACGTGTATGAACTGCGGATTCATATTCATCCGCCTGCCGAAGCATGACACTAACGTATTCATCAATACTTGCATACCCATGGCAATCATCCTTTCCCCTTCGCCGCGGCTGGCCGCCGCTGTTGGCGAGAATCGAGCGGATATAGTTGAGGTTATTTCCCTCAGCGCCCCGCTCCTTGGCAATAGCTACAGCACGGCAGACGGCGTCGATACCCCACCGGCATTCCATCTCGTCTAAGGCAAGCTGCGCCGCCCGATGGATACCGCCAAAGACCTGGGCGTAATATGCCGCGGCTTCGCCTCCTGCCGTCTTCTCAGGAGCTTCGGCAGTACCGCCGTCATCTCGGCCGGCCTCTTCACCCTGTTTCTGCCGGAACCGGGCCACGCGGCTGCGCGTCTGCTGGCGGCGGCGTTCGTCCTTGTCGAAATCCTGCAATTCTTCCCAGTCGACGAGGCGAATACGGCCTTCTTCATCGCGGCGGATGAGGTCTATCTGCTCTAAGAAATCGAGGGCTTTTTCGACGACGTCGCGGCGGCGGCGAAGGACGCGGGCGATGTATTCGCCCGTCAGGGGCACCTGCTCCGACAGGCAGGCATAGCCGTCGCAGTTGACCGTCCCGGCAATGTCCTTGAGCAAAAACCAGACGACGAAGTACGTCTCGCCGTGGCGCTGGCTGAGCATGGCCATGACCTTCGGGTCGCCAAACAATCCAATTTTTGTTTTCATCCAACGAAGTTGTTTCATTTTCGGTCCTCCCGTTCGTCAGCTCCTGGGGGCTGCGTTCTATAATAGTAAGGGAAAAGGCCCCGTCGTTTTATGTCTCCTCATGGAAAAATTTCTCTCCGTCTATTCCGTCCGTTCCGGGGCGACGCCCGTAACGCTGCGCGTCTCTTCTCTTATCTCCCTCTTGTCTCCTCTGGTCTTGTCTCTTCTAGTCTAGGGCGTTACGTACGCGTTACATCCCTTGATGCCAGCAGCTAAAAACGGCGTATCCATGCGGATTCTCACGTCCGCGCTGCCGTCGGATATAGAGAAAAAGGCATGACAAAAGCCGCCCGAACCTAGGCCAAAGCGGCCGGATTCGAGCGGCTATGTCGTATCGTTCGTCTTATCTCAGCGGACAAAAATGAGGACAAACCGAAGGCTTTCGGCTCGCATTCCTGCCGAATGACAGGCTGACAGGACTGCGCCGCCGGAGCTGTAGTATATCAATATAATATAACAAAGTCTTACACATGCATATGGAGAATAGATTCACGCAAAGCCGTCAGCGGACGGGAACATAGCTGAGTTCCGCTTCTTCGTCCGTTCCTTCGAGCTTCATGATGACCGGGCGCAGGCCGTCGTTGCAGCTGCAAATGGCGACGTTGGGCTTAGCGATCCAGTCGCCGTGATAAAACAAGGTCTTGCCGTCGCCGTGAGCCAGGGCGAAGACGTACTGATAGATTGCCTTCCACGCTTCGTCGCAGAATCCCTCGGGCTTGGCGTAGTCGGCGTAAAAGACCTGGCCTTCCCGCATCATGGGACAAGCCGTGAGTCCCGGCACGCCGTACTGGGCGGCCAGTTCCGCATCCAGCGTCGTCTTGAGTATGGTAATTTTTACGTTTTTCATGGCAGAGCTCCCTTCTCCGGCTGAGCCGGGTTGACTTGTATATCCTTCTTCTCTTATGATAAAAAAGAAAAGACAGATTGTATAGTACGCACTTTTTTGACATATACTATGGAGAAAGGAAGTATCCCCTCATGAGCATGAAGCCCTACGAAGGAGCCCTGCAGGCCTTGTCCGACGTCCCCTTCGGCTACACCCTGTCCCTAATCGGCGGCAAATGGCGGCTAATCATCTTGTATTTTCTCGTCGAATACGAAACCGTCCGCTTCAACGAGCTGAAGCGAAAAATCGGGGCCATTACCTATAAAACCCTGAGCGAGCAGCTGAAAGGCCTGGAGCGGGACGGCCTGATCGTCCGCAAGGAATATCCCCAAATCCCGCCGAAGGTCGAATACAGCCTGTCGGACAAAGGGCGCTCCCTCTACCCGATCATGGAAGCCATGTGCCGCTGGGGCGAGGCCCATCGGCCCGACGACGCCGCACCTGAACCCACGGAAAAGCCAAGCGAATAGCCCTGGCGCCATGACGCGCGCCTTGACGGCAGCGGGCTCAGCCGTTATAATAAAAGTGAAAAAAGCGAGGCCCTGTGCCAACACACGGTATAGCCCCCGCAATGGTTACAAAATTGTAGCCGTCTTAGCTCGCGAAAACTAAGGTGACGGCTACTTTTTTGTTACATTTTGCAACAAAACCACAAGAACGATGAGTAATAACAACGTTATGTTTGTATCGCTCATGGGCATCACCCCCGTTTCATACAGATTCGGGGGCTTTTTTCACCGCCTGCCGTGATGGCGCAGCGCCTCTTAGGCAATAATATACAAGATGACCATATATATCGTCAATGCATTTCAGTCCATATGTTCGCTGTATGATTTCAAAATACGCAAATACCCGTCCGGCCGATTGTCGCCGAGACGGGTATTTTATATGCTTTATGATTCGTCATCAGCGTTCCACGCTTCGTCGGGAAGGGCCGTAATATCCGGCCAGGCTTCGTTGATGGCTTTGGCCATGAGGCGCTTGCCCGGCGGGTCGAGGTGGAGCCCGTCAACGGCCAGGTCTTCCCGCAGCTCGCCCCGTTCGTCGGCCATGCCCGGCGTAATGTCTACGTGAACCTGGGTCTTCACATAGGAATTGACCGCCGCAATGGCTTCGCGCCAGCTCCGTACCGTGTCCTGCCCAAAGGCCGCGCGGATGTTATCCGGATTGAGGGGCGGCAAGGTGAGAAAGACGGGGCGGATGCCGTAGGCCAGGCATTTCGCTTTGACCTGTTCCATGTCGGCGATGACGTCGGCCGGCTCGACGCCGGCGCGGAGGCTGTTCGTCCCCATGAGGATGAGCAAGTACGGCGGCCGGAAGGGCGCGACGTCCTTGTCAAACCGCTCGACGGCCGTGCGGCTCGTGTCGCCGCTGAAGGACAGGTTGACCGTAGGGAACGCGAGGTAATGGCCGTAGCTGAATTCCCAGTCCGCCGGCGAGTAGGACACGCTGCCGCCGCCGTGGCTGATGCTGTCTCCGTAGATAGCGGCCGCGCAGGGCCGGCTCGGGTCGGTCGTATACGACGAGGCGTCGGAGTACACGCCCAAAGGACTGCCGTCGCTGCGGACGGCCCGGACGCGCCAATAGAAGGGCTGCGCCGACATGCGCGCCTGGCTGTCGTACTGATGGGCGATAGGCGTCGTATAGACGGCGATGCGGTGCGCCGAGGGCGCTGTGCCGTTGGGATTTTCCGGCGGGGCGTCGAGGATTTCTACTTCGTAATGGTCGGCGTCGGGCATGGCTATCCAGTCGTATACGGGATAGAGCAGGGTCTGCCCCTGGCCCTGATTGTACGTCGACAAGGGAACGGGCTTGACTACGTCCTGTTTCTGCCAGTCTACGGGCAGGGGCTCCAGCTCGGAAAAGGGGCCGATGGCCTGGCCGCGCAGGTTCAGGGGCTTGACGCGCCAGTACAGGACGGGCTCGCGGCAGCCGGCGGGAAGCAGGATCTCGCAGGCCGTATTATAGACGCGCTGCACAGCCATGACCGGCTCGTAGCACGGAGACGGGCCGCCGCCATGGCGCTTTACAACCTGCACGTCGTACATGACGGCGCCGTCGATACGGCTCCAGCACAGGATAGGCCGGGACGACGCCGGATCGTCCGCCGTATAATGTGCTATGATAACGGGCTGATGCCGGCAGTCTGTCTCCGCGTGGTCGATCAACAGATGGCGGGCTTGTTCCATCGGCGGGTCGACGAGCTCCTGGGGCTCTGCCGTCTGATAGGCCACGGCGACGAGGCCCGCACCCAGGGTAAGGGCTGTCAGGACGGCGCAGCAGAAAGCGCTGTAACGCATGGCCTTCTCCTCCTTTCTCAAAATCAAAGGCAGCATAACGACGCGCCGCCGTCGGGCAGGAAGTCTGTCCCGTCGGCGGCGCGTATCGTATTGAGCCTACGAAACTTCGGCAGGCTGCTGGGCTTCCGCCGCGGCCTGTTCGGCTTCTTCTTTGGCTTTCTTATCTGCTTCGTACTGTTTTTTCCACTCTTTGTTGAGCTTCTTGATTTCCTTTTCCGACAACATGGCCGGCTCGGCCTTCAAGGCCTTTTCCAGGGATTGGGTAATGGCCCCTCCGTCGTCGCCGGGCGCGCAGGTCATGATGCGCAGGCCGTTGACGTAAATGTCGGAACCATGCTGGGCTACGTTCCATGCCGGCGGATAGATGGGGGCGTCCTTATGGGCTTTCTTGCCCTTTTTATCCTGCTGGTTGAGCGGCACGGCCTGGACCTTATCTTCGTCGATGGCCTCGCCGTACTCGTTGTGGGTCACGCGGGCCAGATTGCCCGCCGCCAGAAAGGCCCTGCGCCGCAGCGAGTAGTCGCCCGACGGGACGGGATGGATGACCGGCTGGGCGTTGACGTACACGACGTCGCCGCCGACCTGGACGTGGTTGCCCGACCACTGGCTCATGCGGAAAGCCAGCTTTTCAATGCGGCTGGTCATCTGCGGATGGTTGTTCGGATTGATGATGCGCTTGAAGCCTTCCTGATACAGCTCGCCGTACTGCTCGTAGACGAGCTGCATGGACGAGGCCGCGCCGCCGACGTTGTACTGGGTGTTCTTGAAGACGTCAAACCCGTGGGCGTCGGCTTCTTTTTCCTGGTCCATCGTCACCACTTCGTTGTCGATGTAGTTGACGGCGACGCTGCCCAAGAGGACGTCGAGGACGTTGAGGTCGCCGCCGAGAGCCACGTCGACGAGGGTCGCGATGCCGATGCTCTTCAAGACGCCGTTGACGGCGTGGCGTTTTTCGCCGTGCTGCATTTCATGGCACAGCGTAAAGGCCAGCTCGTCGTCGCTCAGGGCGTCCATCATGCCCTTGTTGACGGAAATGACGCCGCCGATGGTTTCAAAGGCGTTCAGGTCCTCCGACGGGTTGGCGTATACGTCGTATTGGCGTTCGATCATGCCCGTGGCTACGATGTTGCGCTGAATCCCTTCCAAACGGTCGCCGTAGGCTTCGCCGGCGACGACGCCCGTCTTGGCCTGGGTGCTGGCCAGCATCTGCTGCTTCGCGCCGTCGTCCATTTTCGTCAGCTGCTGCTTGGCCAAGGTCATGGCGGCGGCCCCGTAGGCCAGGGTCTGCCACCACGACGCGGCCATAGCCGTGCTGACGGGGACGGCGAACAAGGTCAGGCTCAGGAAGCCTGCCGTCAAGGCTTTCTTCCAATGTATCATGTTATACCATCTCCTTTGGCGGGGACTGGCAGAGAGCTTCTTTTTCTGCCCGGGGCAGCTGCTTGATCTGCCATTCCCAGTGCATCGCGTCGTGCTTCGTCGGGAAGGCCCGGCTCCACACGAGGCGGACGGGACGACGGGAACGAGTATACTTGGCGCCGCGGCCCGCGTTGTGAGCGGCGACGCGCTTGTCTACGTCCAAGGTCCAGCCGGTGTACAGCGTGCCGTCAGCGCAGCGCACCATGTAGGTATAAAACGGCATGGAACCTCTTAGAGCGTATCCGTAATGGCGACGGTTTCGAGAACTACGTCGTCGAGGGGACGGTCAAAACGGTTCGTCGGTACCTGGCTGAGGGCTTCGACGACGTCGTAGTTTTTGACGACCTTGCCGAAAATGGAATGATGGTTCTGGAGCCACGGCGTCGGCACGACAGTGACGAAGAACTGGGAGCTGCCCGTGTTGGGGCCGGCATTGGCCATGGCCAGGACGCCCGGTTCGGCAAAGGTCAGGGACGGATCGAATTCGTCAGGGATCATTTCGTCCGAACCGCCGTAACCCGTGCCTTCCGGGTCGCCGCCCTGAATCATGAACTGGGGAATGATGCGGTGGAAAATCGTGCCGTCGTAAAAGCCCGATTCGGCCAGCTTGCGGAAGTTCGCCACCGTAATGGGCGCTTTGTCGGGGAATAATTCGACGGTAAAATCGCCGTGATTGGTCTTAAATACTGCGTATACTGTGTCTGCCATCGTACAGCCTCCTATTTTGTATTCTTTATATACACTTATTATAGCATAAGAAGGACCGGGAATATATCCATCCAGAGAGAAGGATCCGTCCTATGCTTGTAAGAAATTATACTATATTCTCGCCTGATATGCCATGTCCCGCAGCCAATCCGTGTCGTCCTGCCGCCGGGCGGCTTGACAAATCGGAGGCGCAGCGGTATAGTATATTCATTCATCAGATATTTAACTAGTTAATTATCTGATTTTTTTATTCATCAATAGTTAACTAGTTATCTATTTTTTTCAGAAAGGATATGATTTCATGACGAAAGCTCCGTTATGGACAAGACGTTTTTTTGCTATCATTATTGCCAACGGCCTGTTATTTGCCAGCTTCCACTGCTTATTGCCGACGCTGCCCCTGTACGTGGCGTCCTTAGGCGCGTCGGGCGCGGAAATCGGCCTGATTTCCGGCATCTTCGGCGTGTCGGCCATCTTCATCCGCTTCTTTACGGATGATTTTGTCAAGCTGCTGGGCAAGAAAAAATGCTTATACCTGGGCCTGTTTTTCTCCCTCATTTCGACAGTAGCCTACGCCTTCTTCACATCCATCCACATGCTGCTGATTGCCCGTGTCGTACAAGGGCTGGGCTTCGGCCTGGGCACGACCTTTGCCGCCGCCCTGGCCGTCGACATCATCCCCTCGTCGCGCCGCGGCGAAGGTGTCGGCTATTTCGGGTTAGGCAACACCATTTCTATGGGCATCGCCCCGGCTCTGGGCGTCATGCTTCTTACTGATTTCAGCTCCGATTTCCTCTTTGCCTTTTCCACCATCGCCGCCGCCTTGGCCGTCGGCTGCACCGTGTTTTGCAGCGAATCAGCCAGCGCTACCTACTACAACATACTGGACGTCGGCACCAGCGGCGGCATTATCGTCCTCGGCGGCGTCGCCGGCGTCATCGGCTACGTCAACATGTTTTACTATGTCCTAGTCGCTATGGTATTGTTCTTAGCCGCTTTCTTAGGCCAGCATTTCTATAAGCCGTCGGCAGCCCGCAAGCTGATGGTGCATCAGGAGGATTCCGCTCATGGCTGATACACAGTTAGACGACGCATTAATACGGCAGCTTCACGTCACGGTCCGAGCCTTTACGAAAGGCGTCAACGAGGTCATGAAGCCCCTCGGCCTGTACAGCTCCGAGTGGACCGTCCTCAACTTCGTCGCCAAACACGACGCCTTTCCTCAGTCGGACATCGCCGCGGCGCTGGAAATCGAAGGAGCAGCCATTTCCAAGACCCTGAGCAAGATGGAGCAGAAAGGACTCATCGTGCGGACGAGCAGCCAGGACAAGCGGGAAAAACGCATTTCCCTCACAGAAAAGGGCCGGGAGCTGTACCCCTTAGCAGCCCAGGCCGCCGGCAGTCACCGCAGCGCCGTCTTAGCGGGCCTCTCACGGGACGACCGGCAGCAGATGCTGTCCTTCATCCAGTCCATGCTGGATCATATCCACAGCGATTAATTCATACAAAAAAACTGCAATATTGCAAATCCGTTGTATTTACAACAGACAGATACCTCCTTTGCCACTATACTTAGTATATCAACTGAAATGAGTATCGTTCCAAAGGAGGTCTTTACTATGGAAAATAAAATGTTCTGTTTTCAATGTGAGCAAACGATGAGAGGCACTGGCTGCACGGGCTGCGCCGGCGTATGCGGCAAATCGGCTGCCGCAGCAGATTTGCAGGATGAACTGACCAGCGCCCTCATCGGCCTGGCCCGCGTCTGTCAGACAAATGCTCCGACAGCCCAGACGCACCGCCTCGTGCTGGAAGCTTTATTTACAACGATTACTAACGTCAACTTCGACGAATCAACTATTCAGATCATGATAGATAGAGTGCGTGCGGAAAAAGCGGCCCTCGGCGGACAGGCCGGCGACTATGACGTCCGTCAGATTTGGAAAGCCGACGAAGATATTCGCTCCCTGAAATCTCTCATCCTCTTCGGCCTGCGCGGCATGGCAGCCTACGCCTATCATGCCCTCATGCTGGGCCGCAACAACGAAGAGGTCGACGCCTTCTTCTTGAAGGGATTGGCTGCCCTCGGCGAAAACTGGGGCATGGATGAACTCCTGCCCATCGTCATGGAAACAGGCAAGGTCAACCTGACCTGCATGGCTCTCCTCGACGAAGCCAACACGACGGCGTACGGCACGCCGACGCCGACGACGGTTCCCCTGACGATTGAAAAGGGCCCCTTTATCATCGTAACAGGCCACGACCTGAAGGATTTGGAATTGCTCCTGAAGCAGACCGAAGGAAAAGGCATCAACATCTATACCCACGGCGAAATGCTGCCGGCCCACGGCTATCCCCTGCTCAAGAAATACGGCCATTTGAAGGGCAACTTCGGCACAGCCTGGCAGAATCAGCAGAAGGAATTTGACAACGTTCCCGGCGCTATTCTGTTCACGACAAACTGCCTCATGCCGCCCCGCAGCTCGTACAGCGACCGCGTCTTCACGACGGAAGTCGTCTCCTACCCCGGTCTCGTCCACATCGGCGAAGATAAGGACTTTACGCCGGTCATCGAAAAGGCCCTGGCCCTGGGCGGATACAGCGAAGAACAGCATTTCACGGGCATCAACGGCGGCACGACGGTCATGACCGGCTTCGGTCACGGCACAGTTCTTTCTGTCGCCGACAAAGTCATCGACGCAGTCAAAGGCGGCGCCATCAAACACTTCTTCCTCGTCGGCGGCTGCGACGGCGCCCGTCCGGGCCGCAATTACTATACGGACTTTGTCAAACAGACTCCGGCTGACACGGTCATCCTGACCCTGGCCTGTGGCAAATACCGCTTCAACGACCTCGACCTCGGCACTATCGGCGGCCTGCCCCGCATCATGGATATGGGCCAGTGCAACGACGCCTACAGTGCCATCAAAGTAGCAGTCGCCCTGTCAGAAGCCTTTGGCTGCGGCGTCAACGACCTGCCTCTCACCCTGGTTCTCTCCTGGTACGAGCAGAAGGCCGTTTGCATCCTCCTCACGCTCCTGTACCTGGGACTCAAGAACATTTACCTCGGCCCGACCCTGCCGGCCTTCGTATCGCCGAATGTACTGAACTTCCTCGTAGAAAACTACAACATCACCCCCATTTCCACACCGGAAGAAGACTTGAAAAAGATTTTAGGCTAATCCCCTTCCCATCAGCTCGCTGCGGCACACCTCGCCGTAGCGAGTTTTTCTATGCCTCCAGCTCATAATATAACGTCCTTCTCCCTATGGCATAAAGGCAAATCGTGATACAATACAAATAAGAATAGTAAAAAAGGAGGCGGCTATGGCGCAGCAATTAAACCGGCTAAACGACGTATTTTTCAAATATCTCCTCGGCGATACAAAAAAGAAATTCCTGACGCTGAGTTTTATCAACGGAATTCTAAATCGGACCGACGATACGCTATTCACCGATTTAGAGTTCTTAGACAAAGAAATGACGCCTATCATGCAGGACGGCAAGGTATCTGTCCTGGATATCCGGGCGAAAATGAACGACGGCACGCAGGTCAATATTGAAGTACAGGTCTGCAAAGACCCAGACATGGCCCGCCGTTCCCTCTACTATTGGGCAAAAATGTACGGCAGCGAGCTCCGCGAAGGCGAGCCCTATGACAAGCTCATGCCGGCAATTTCCATCAACCTGATGGATTTCAACGCCTTTGCCCAATACACGACATGCCATCATTCATACCATATCTGCAACGATGAAACAAAGGACATCCTCATCGACGATTTGGAAATGCACTTTATTGAGCTGGAAAAAATCCGCATCGGCGACATCCGCAAGCTGCGGAAATCAGAGCGCTGGATCGCCTATTTTTCCCACCAATGCAGCGACGAAGAACGGGAGGTGCTGGCTATGAGCGAACCGGCCATCAAAGAAGCGATGAAATGTGAAATGTATTTCACCCAGGATGAAAAGCTGCGCCGGAAATACGAAATTCAGGAAAAAGCGCGGCGCGACTATATTTCTATGATGCACAATATCGAAAAAAGCCGGACCGAAGGCTGGCAGAAAGGCCTCGAAGAAGGCCGGGCCGAGGGCTTAGCCGAGGGCCGTGAAGAAGGACGGGCCGAAGGGCGAAAGGAAGGCAGGGCCGAAGGGCGGGAAGAAGGACGGCTGGAGGAACGGAAACGTTTTACGGAACAAACCGTAACGACGATGCTCCAGGAAGGCCTGTCCCATGAACTGATCGCCCGCATCATGAACCTGCCAATAGAAACCATCCAGGCCATTGCCGCCGTCCAGTCTGCGCCGGCAACGGAGTAATTAAAAAAAACATCAGGTACGTGAAGCCGTTCCTGATGTTTTTCTTTGGCTGCTCCACGCTATAAGGAGATACATGGGGCAGCCCATCGGCATTGCAAGGAGATGAAATTCATGCCTTCCTCTATAGTAGAACAAATCAATACCTATATCCGCAGCCGCCATTCTCAATTCACAGAATTGCTGCGCCAGATTATCACCATTCCCTCGCCGACGGGACAGGAGGGAGAAAAGGCCGCCTGGGTGCTGGCATACCTGCATTCTCTGGGGCAAGGGCAGGCCTATATCGACGAGGCAGGCAACGTCCTCTGCCCCTGCCAAATCGAGGGGCAGACGGCCTTTCCGCTGTACAGCGCCCATATGGACACCGTATTCGAAAGCCCTACGGATTTGACGCCCCGCATAGACGGCCATATCCTCGCCGCTCCGTCGTGCGGCGACAACAGCGCCGGCGTCGCAGGACTGCTGTTCCTCATCGCCATGATCCGAGACCTGGATCTGTCCCTGCCGCAGGGAGCCCTCTTTGCCTTCAACGTCGGCGAAGAAGGCATGGGCAATCTCAAGGGTATGCGCCGCATCATGGCCGACTGGAAGGAGCACATTACAGAGGCCCTCGCCGTCGACTGCACCTTCGACGACGTCGTCGCCATTCCTGTCGGGTCGCGCCGCTACCGCGTCTCCATCGAAGCCCAGGGCGGCCACAGCTGGATGCACTTCGGACATACCAGCGCCATCGCTGCCGCCGCGTCTATTATTTCCAAACTCTACAGCCTGCCTGTCCCAGCTGCTCCGAAGACGACGTATAACGTCGGCACCATCTGCGGCGGCACGACGATTAACTCCATCGCCGCCAGCGCCGAATTCACTGTCGACCTGCGCTCCGAATCGCACGACGAATTGGAACGACTGGACAGCGCCTTTCTGCACCTCCTTGCCGACGCCGAACAAGACGGCCTGGCCCTTACGATGACCCTTCTCGGCGAACGGCCCTGCAGCAGCGGCGCAGATATCTCAGCCCAATGCCGGCGCATCGCCGCCATCCGCAAACGGTACGGCCTCGGCACGCCCTTTATTTCCGGCAGTACCGACGCCAACATCCCCCTCAGCCTGGGCATCCCGGCCCTGTCCTTCGGCGTCTGCCGCAGCCACGACGAACACACGACCCACGAATGGCTGGAACTCGATACGATAGAAACGGGGCTGCAAATCCTGGCTGAATATATGCTGACGGATTCAACTTTCACTATATGATGTACTGCTTGGCTATCTTGGCGATACGCACATCTGTCTGTTATACTAAAAGAAAAGAAGCAAAGGGGTGTGCAGTATCATGAGAAAACGTATTTCCACTATGATTAGCCTGTTATTCATACTGCTGTTGTCATACACATATGCAGGTGCGATTGATTTGACGCAAGATAAGTATGTAAAAGTATATGAAGACATGACAAGTTCTATTTACTTAAACATGGAATCTCCCACGGTGACAAGATATTCACCGCCATATTATATTATTCAAGGTGAAATGATAACTGATGATTTTTCTACTGATACAATTCGTGTATGTATTTCAAATTATTTTTATGATTACGATAAACAAGAAATTGCAACCAACATCATTAGCATAACTTCTTACTCTAGAAATGGGACTTCAGAAAAGTTACCCATGCCACCTGATTATTTGTTAAACCCAGTAAAGCCGTTGCAAAAATATTCTGTAGGTTCATCCATAGGTCACGCATATTTTTATCTATGCTATAATATTCCATTCTATAAAGATTTTTAAAAATATTTATAAAAGGGGCTGTCGCACGTCAACAGTGCAGCAGCCCCGCTTTTCATACCCAAAAATATTCTATATTCCTTTTTTCAGTTCTCCCTCAATAATATCAGCCAGCTTCAGGGCAGCATCCCTGAATTCTTCCGGCGTCGTATAGGAGTAGGACAGGCGCAGGGAGTTATTGCGGCGGAAATCGTAGATGTCGCCGGGGTTGATGAGGATGCCCTCCTTGGCGGCGGCCCGGAAGATGAATTCCATGTGAATCGTCTCCTTTAAGGTCAGCCAGATGTAGAAGCCCCCGTCGGGGACCTGCCACGAGGCGATGCTGCGGAAGCGCTTGTTCAGCACGTCGAGGGCCGCGTCGCGGCGGCGGCGCAGTTCGTTCCGCAGGAAGACGTTGTACTCGTCGTACATGCCGCTTTCGAGAAATTCGGCCATGACCATCTGCGACAGGGAGCTCGCGCCATAATCGACCTGCATCTTCACGTCGCCCAAGCGCTGGACGACGGGCTCAGGGCCGACGAGCCAGCCGATGCGCAGGCCCGGGGCCAGGGATTTCGAAGCGCTGCCCAAGTAGATGACCGTGCCGATCTTGTCGATGGCTTTCAGCGGCGGCGGGGCGGCGTCAAAGGACAGGTCCTGATAGGCGCCGTCTTCGATGATCGGCAGGCGGCGGTTGGCGCAGAATTTCAAGAGGGCATAGCGGCGGTCTACCGTCATCGTGCGTCCCGTCGGATTGTGATTCGTCGGGATGGTGTACAGCACGGCGTCGGTTTTCGCTGACGACAGGGGCACGATGTTCTGCAGCGACGCCATGCTGATGCCCTGGGCGTCCATGGCCACGCCGGTCAGGCGCAGCCCTGCCGACTGAAAGACGCGGAGGGAATTCAAATACGTCGGCCGCTCTGTATACACGACGGAGCCGCCTTCGAGGAGGCTGGCCGAGATGAGCTGCAGGGCTTGCAAGGCTCCCGACGTGATGAGGATAGACGACGGCGGGGCGATGATGCCGATTTTTTCCAGATGGCGAGACACGGCTTTGCGCAGGCGCTCCAGCCCCAGCGGCTCCGGATAGCCCAGGGACTCTATCGACGACGCGGCACGCGACAATGCCTCCTTCATCATGTCGGCCGGAAAGAGGCGCGGGTCGAGCTCGCCCGTGCCGAGGCGCACCATCTGCGGAGAAAATTCCAACCGGTTAATCTCCTGCACGACGGTCTTATTGGCCTGGAAATAGCCTGCCGACACGTAGCTGCCCCAGTCGGCCTGATGGGGCAGCAGCACCGACCAGGTATTGCTGGCAATGGCCGTGCCGTTGCCCCTGTTGCCCTTGATCAGTCCGTATGAATTCAGCATGTCCAGAGCTTTCCCGATAGTGCCGCGGTTGACGCCGAATAGGCGGGCCAGCTCCCGGTGGGACGGCAGGCGCGTGCCGACAGGCCATTCTCCCGTCTCTACCTTCTGGCAGACGAAGCGGACGATTTGGGCATAGACGGCGTCGGGGCCGGATTTGTCTGGTTTCCAGTCGATCTGTACTGGCTGGATACGATACATGAGGTCCTCCTTTTGGCTCACTTCAATTTTGCCGGTTTGGCTCATTGAAAGGCGAAGCCGGTTTGATATACTAATAGCAGATACGATAACGATGCTGTTATTATACACTATAACCGCTGCGAAATACTATATGCCGCCGCTGATTCGGCCGGTTTAAGGAGGAATATGTATGCAGTTCTTTTTACAAGGGCTGACCATGGGATTGGCCTATGTAGCCCCCATTGGCATGCAAAATCTGTTCGTCATCAACGCCGCCCTGACGTCGTCGCGCCGCCGGGCCCTGCTCACGGCCCTCATCGTCTTATTCTTCGATGCGACCCTGTCGATTTCGTGCTTTTACGGCGTCGGCGCCCTCATGGACCGCTACGAATGGCTCCAGGCCCTCATCCTCTGCATCGGCAGCCTCATCGTCATGTCCATCGGCGTCAACCTCATCCGTTCCCGCCAGGACGACGTGTCTCAGTCGGGCCAGCGCATGCCCCTGGGCAAGACGATTTCCAAGGCCTGCGTCGTCACCTGGTGTAACCCGCAGGCCATCTTAGACGGCACGATGATGCTCGGCGCCTTCCACGTCACCTTGTCCATGAGCCAGGCCACGCCCTTTATGGCCGGCGTCGTATCGGCGTCCTTTCTCTGGTTCTTCGGCCTGACCTTCTTCATTTCCCTGTACAGCCATAAATTCAACGCCAAAGCCCTGCGGATCGTCAACGTCGTCTGCGGCGCTGTCATCGCCTTCTACGGGGCCAAGCTGTTTTGGAACTTCCTTCAGCTCATGGGCTGGGTATAAGCCCTTGGAGCGTACACTACGTTGAAAGGGGCGGCGGAAAAGGGTATCATAAAGGCGAGACTATCATACAGGAGGATCGTCTTATGTTCAACCGCACCGTCTTTTTCTGGAAAATCGGCGTTCTATCACTCGTCGGCAGCGTCGCCGCCTGGCCCATGTACTGCGCGTCTGTGCCCTGGCTGGACACGCTGCCGGCATTTCTCCTATTCTGTATTGCGCCCTTCTTCTTTTCCTTAGCCCACAACGCCATTCACGCCGTGCCGCTCTGGCTGGCCAAGGTCTTCGCCTGGGCCGGCGGCTACTGGCTTATCTTTACGATCTATTCCTTTATGGGCGCCGTCGTGTATGGCCTGGCCTGGCTGCTCTGCGCCGCCGCTGGCTTTGACTGGCAGGCCGTCGGCCCCCGCTTGTCGGCGTACATACGGGCCTGCATCCTCATGATACTCGTCGTCGGCTCGTACCGGGCTCTCGTGCCGGTATACCGCCATATTTCCGTCGAAACCGACAAAGTGGAAGCCGACACGACGATTGCTTTCTTGTCAGACACCCATTTCAGCCCCTTGCTGAGCCATTGGTTCGTCAAGAACATGGTGCGCCGCATCCAGTCGGTCCATGCCGACGCCATTCTATTCGGCGGCGACCTCATCGACGCCCATTTGGACTTCGTCCGCCGCGACGGAAGCTATACGTACATAAACGGCCTGCACGCACCCTTAGGCGTCTACGCCGTCTACGGCAATCACGACTACTTCGACAGCGACGTCAGCGAGCTGGCCCGCCTGCTGCCGGCCGTCCGCTTTCTCGCCGACGAGCAGTACCCTATAGGCCGGAACATCGTCCTGACGGGCATGAGCGACTATATCCACTACCCGAACCATGCCATGCCCGCCGTCGACGCCTCGTCCTTCAACATCGCCGTCGACCACGAGCCGCTGCGCATGGCGCCGGCAGCCCGGCAAGGGTACGACCTGTACCTGGCCGGCCATACCCACGGCGGCCAGTTCTTCCCGGAAAACGTCGTCACCCGCCGCATGTATACCCTGTGCTACGGCGCGCGCCGCTTCGGACGGCTCCTGGCCGTCGTCACCAGCGGCTACGGCTTCTGGGGCACGCCCTTCCGCACCGGTCCCCGGCCGGAAATCGTCGTCCTTCACATACGCCGCACGTAACACGCACATACCCCCTGCTTCGGCACGCCGCCGAGACAGGGGGTATTATCATATCCTATTTCATTTTAGACGCGATGAGCCGTCCCAATCGTTCCATGCCGATGCGGATTTTTTCCGGCGGCACGTTGCCGAAGCTGATGCGCATGCAGTTGCGCCCCTTGCCGCCTCCTTCGACGAAAAATCCTTCGCCGGCGATGAAGGCCACCTTATAGGCCGCCGCTTCCTGGAGCAGCTCCGTCGTATTGATGTCGCCGGGCAGCTCGACCCAGGTAAACAGGCCGCCGTCAGGGAAGACGCGCTTCGTCCCTTTCGGCAGGTAAGTGTCGATGCTGTCGATCATGACGTCGCGCCGCTCCCGGTAAATCGCCCGGATTTTCTTCAAGTGCTCGTCGAAGTAGCCCCGCTTGAAGAACTCGGCGCACAGTACCTGGGCCAGGGCCGACGTATGGGAGTTCGTCGCCGTCTTAGCGTCGAGGAGCCGCTCCATGATCGGCGGAGCCGCCACGACGTAGCCTAGGCGCGACCCCGGCGAGAAAATCTTGGAAAAACTGTTGGCCAGGACTGTATGGCCCGTCTTGTCAAAGACCTTGATAGGCGGCAGCTCTTCGCCGCTGTAGCGCAGGTCCCGGTACGGGTCGTCCTCCAGGATGAGCACGTCGTACTGGCTGCCCAGCTCAGCCAGCCGCTGCCGCCGTTCTCTCGTCAGCGTCTTGCCCGTCGGGTTGTGGAAGGTCGGAATGACATAGACCATCTTGGGATGGTATTCCTTCATCTTCCGCTCTGCGTCGTCGGGCACGATGCCGTCTTCGTCCGTTTCCACAGCGACGCAATGAGCCTGGAACATTTCAAAAATCTCAATGCAGTGGACAAAGGACGGCGATTCGACGAGGATGACGTCGCCCGGATCGATGACGACCTGGCAGAGAAGGTTCATCGTTTCCAAACCGCCGTTAACGATCATGATGTCGTCCGCCCCGGCATGGACGCCCTTCGGCTCCAGCAGGAGGCGGGCCACGACGTCGCGCAAATCCTTCAAGCCGATGGGATTATTGTACTGCAGCGCTTCCAGGCCGCGCTTATCCCTCGTCAGCACGTCGTTTGCAATCTCCCGCACGATATCGACAGGCAGGGCCTCCATGGCCGGCGCGCCGCCGCCGAAGGAAATCATCTCCAGATCGGTCATGGCGCTGAATAAATGGCGCACAATCCTCGCCGAGCCTTCCATCGTTTCCATCCGTTTTGCCAATCGTACCATATGAACAACTCTCCTTCACCGTCCGGTGCCGCCTTGCTTTCCACAGCGCCGCATATCTTTTGATAAACTTAACATACTACAAGGTTAGTCCCTTGTAAAGTTAAATTTTTCATATATGCAATAAAAATTCATCATATCATACGGAACTAAGCTACGGAAGATAGGCCTGGCCGTATTCCAGCAGCAGCTTGCCGATCAAGGCGATGGTTACGGCCATCATGACGAAGCGAATAAATGGCGCACCGCGCCGTATGGCCGTGCGGGAGCCGAAATAGGCGCCGATCATCAGTCCGGCTGCCAGAACGACGGCGTATTCGTACAGGATTTGGTCCCACATGATGAACAGCAGCAAGGACGTGCAGTTCGTCCCGACGGCCAATATCTTGGCGTTGCCGGCGGCGACGACGAAATCAAAGCCTACCATGGCAAAGACGATGACCATAAAGGTCCCCGCGCCGGGACCGGCAAAGCCGTCGTAGGCACCGATAGCAAAGGACGCCGCCAGTATCTTGGCGGAAAATACCTTCGCCGATTCCGACGCGCTGTTCCTCCCGATATCGCGTTTGAAAAACACGACGGCCGCCGTCGCCGCCAGCACGGCGAGAAGCAGGGGCCGCAGCACGTCTTCGGGAAGATAGATCATGAAGGCGCTGCCGGCAGCCGAACCGGCCAGGGCCAGGGGAATCATGCGCCAAGCCAAGGACAGCTTCGTCTTGCCGGCCCGGATAAATTGAATCGAGCTGACCACATTGCCGCAGGCCGCGGCTAGTTTATTCGTGCCGATAGCCAGGTTGGGCGGCAGCCCCATAGCCAGCAGCATGGGCAGGGATACGAGGCCTCCGCCGCCGGCAATGGAGTCGATGAAGCCGACGAATACGCCGCCGATGCCGCACAGCAGCAAGGACAGGGCCGTACTGCCTATCTCCATCATAGCCTGCCGACCGCCTTTTCATAAAAGACCAGCTCCAGCGGAATCAGGCCGTTCAGCTTGGCCGGCGACGCCCCGGCCAGACGGTACCCCAGAGACTCGTACAAGCTGCGGGCCGGCCTGTTATGCCTCCACGTATCGAGGCGCATAACGGCGCAGCCCGTGCGGACAGCCCAATCTTCGGCATACTGCACCATGGCCCGACCATACCCACGGCGAGCCACTCTCGGCGCGATGCACAGCGTATGGAGAACCAATACCTGTTCCGGCAGCGCGCCGTACTGCCAGCCAGCAGCGGCGTATTCCGGCGCCTGTACATGGTTGAGTATCATCGCCGCGCCGACGGCTCCGCCGTCTTCCAATACAAACAGCGTCCCCTGAGCAGCCGCTCCTTCCGCGACGACAGCCGTCGGATACACGCCTGCCTGCCAGCCCGTCGTCGTGCCATGCGCTTCCTCATACTGCAGCAGTGCGTCGTACACCGCCGCAACAGCCGGCACGTCGGCCGCAGTTCCCTTTCGTATCGTATAGGTCACAGCCAATCCCCCTTTATTTCTGATAATACTTGATTAAGCCCTGTGTTCCCAGCTCGCCGTTCGCCCCGTCTTCCGCCGCCAAGGCTTCATAATTCGCCAGGACCTGACTCAGCATATCCAGATGAAGTCCCTCCCCTTCGGCTTCGCTCTTTGCAAGAGTCATATCCTTGATGAAATGCTTGATGTAAAATCCCGGACGATAGTCGCCGCAGACGATTTTTTCGCCGAAGGCGTTGAGCTGGGCGCTGCCGGCGGCTCCTGTCGCGACGGAGCGCAGGAACACGTCCAGGTCGAGTCCCTTGGCCTTCGCATAAGCCAAGGCCTCGCACACACCCGACAAGGCGCCGGCAATCATAATCTGATTGGCCATCTTGGCGTGCTGCCCGCTGCCGGCTTTTCCCTGATAATTGATGTTCGTTCCCATAGCTTCAAACAAGGGCCGGCAAGACTTGAAATCATCTTCGTCGCCGCCGGCTAAGATAGACAAGGTACCGTTGATGGCACCTGTATCGCCGCCGGTGACAGGCGCGTCGAGGACAGGAAAGCCTCGTTTCTTCCCTTCAGCGTATATCCTTTCGGCCAGGGTCGGGCTCGTCGTCGTCATGTCGATAAGATACGTCCCCGATGCGGCGCTGTCAAAAATATTACCTGCGCCGAAATAGACTTCCTCTACGTCCTTCGGAAAACCGACCATCGTAATGACGGCGTCGCAGCCCTGCACGCACTGGCCGATAGTCGGGCAGAATACAGCCCCTTCGGCGACGAGATCCGCCGCCTTTGCTTCCATCCGGGCAAACACCCTCAAGGAAAATCCCCGCTTCATCAAGTTCCGGGCCATGGGCTTGCCCATAATCCCTACGCCAATAAATCCTATCGTCTTCATCATCTATCCCTCCTGAGTATAAAGATAGTTCTATTATACCCTATTTGGAGAGTTCTATTGTATAACTGCACCCATTTTCCCAGACAAAACCGGTCCGAAGGAAGGACAGAATCTCCTGCTGCGAGCCGGTTATATTATAACAAAGTATTATATTTTATAAGACATAGATACCTCATGCCGCCATCTCTTACAGAGAATATTCCTGAGGCGGATTGCCGGAAAAATCGGCGATGACTGCACGGGCTTCGGCCAGATAAAAGACTTCGAAAATCGGATTGGACGCGTCGCCGTACTGCCCCTTGGCGATGGGATTTGCCATGCACATTTCCTTCGCCGCCATGTTGTTTTCAAATACGGCCTTGCCGCTCAGGCGAATCCAGGCGTACGACGGGCTGGAAACGGACAGCTCTACATAAGGATGTTCCTGCATGTCCTTGTACACGTCCTTAGTGCTGTTCGTGCAGAACCACAGCTTTCCGTCCATCTCGCCGGCAAACATAAAGGGACGGCATTTCGCCTTACCGTCGCGGCCAATAGTCGCTAAATACTGTACGGGGTTTTCCTGTAAAAACGCAATGACTTTCTTCATCGTAAAAGACCTCCTGCCTATGCACATCTTAAAAATTGCAACTTTCCGCTTGCAAGATTATAATAATTCCATAGAGATATATTGTAAAGTAAGCACTTTTTTGTGCTGTAGTTACCTAATAGAAACTATGGAATAGGAGGCCTTTTTATGGAACCGATAAAACAACTGCCAGCCTGCCCTGTCGAAACGACGCTTATGCTGATCGGCGACAAATGGAAAGTTCTCATCCTTCGTGACCTCTTGCCCGGAACCAAGCGTTTCGGCGAACTAAAAAAATCCATTGGCTCCGTGTCACAAAAAGTCTTGACAGCTCAGCTCCGCGACATGGAAGCAAAAGGTCTGGTCAGCCGAAAAGTATATGCAGAGGTACCGCCTCGCGTCGAATACAGCCTGACCGATTTAGGTCGAAGCCTGAGCCCTATTTTAAAAGCGATGGCTGAATGGGGCGAATACTACAAAACACTGCATCGCTAAGACCAAAGCTGCCATACGCCGCGCAGCGCATCTGACCGGCCCGTTACACGTCTGCCTTTTCCGTCTTGGTTTTATGAGCGTCTCCCCAAATGCAAAGCTGATCTAAAATATTCATTAGCGACAGGCCTGTATTCGACAGGCGATATTCAACTTTCGGCGGTATCTGGGGGTATTCTGTACGAATGATAAGGCCGTCCTTTTTGAGTTCCTTCAATGCATTGCTCAGTGTTTTATGAGAAATTGTCTTGATATATCGTTTTAATTCATTGTATCGGACAACATGGAATTCCATGAGGCAATATAAGATTACCATTTTGTATTTGCCGCTGATCAACGACAACGTATAGCTGAACCCCGTATCTTCAAAATTAGCTTTTTCTATATAATTTACAATCATATACGCTCTCCTTTTAGTTAGTATCTAACATATTTGTGCGTACTTCATTCTATCTATATATATTGCTATAATTATACCATACAAATAAAGGAGGCGTTTTATAATGCAAAAAAAAATCTGTATATTAAATGGAAGCCCTCGCGCAAACGGCAATACGAAAGAACTCATTAAGCACTTTACAGACGGCGCCAAAGAAGCTGGCTGTGACGTCGTCTGTTTTGATTTGCAAACCATGAATATCCACGGCTGTCTAGGCTGCTGCCGAGGCGGTACAGACACAGCCAATCCCTGTGTACAGCAAGATGACATGTCCAAGATTTATCCTGCATATATCGCAGCCGACATCCTTGTCCTCGCTTCACCCATGTATTACTGGGGATTCAGCGGCCAGCTAAAATGTGCTTTTGACCGCCTGTTTGCCGTCGCCGAATTAAATCCGAACTATGCCAATCCTATAAAGGATTGCATTCTCCTTATGGCAGCCGAAGGCGATACAGAAGATAATTTTGCTCCCGTCAAAGCAGCTTATGAAGGCCTGCTCCATCATTTAGGCTGGAATAATCTCGGCATCGTCTACGCTGGCGGCAATATGGCTGCCGGTGACATCATCGACAAGCCGGCACAACTCCAAGAAGCAAGAGAATTAGGAAAATCCCTGTAATAGTATAAACGGGCTGCCCCTAGGCAGCCCGTTTGCATATTTCCTATATTGTCGTCGGCAACACCTTTTGAAAAGCAATCTTCGTGCTGTTCGCAAACCAAATCGTCCCACAGTATGTAAATCCCATCGCAGCAATAATGCCCCGCATAATCGCGTTGTCTTCATCTGTATCCACGCGGACGGAATATACGCCCTTGGCCGCTGCCATCGCTTCGGCTTCAGCAAAAAGACGCTTTGCCAATCCTTTCCCTTTATAGGCGTCGCTGACGGCCATACGGTGAATGACGACGTACGGCCCGTCGGCCAGCCATTGACCTTTTAAGCCCTCATAAGCTGGTTCGCCGCCGAAATCAATGCAGCAATAGGCGATCATATCGTCGCCGTCGGTCAGGACATAGCCCTTTTCCGCAGCAATATCGCCGGCAATATCCTGTTCTTCCGGATAGCCGTCCTGCCACTGGTCGACGCCCTTGTTCTTCAAAAAGGCCTTAGCCTGATCTATTAAGGCCATGCTCCCCTGTATATCTTCTGTCGTTGCCATGCGAAATGTAATCATTCCATCCGTCTTCCTTCTTATCGTTTCATCCGGTTCCACTCGTCGGCGGCGTTCCGGCTCATGACGGCGGCCAGCCGCAGAGCCGCCGCCTTGTCTTCATCGCTCAGTCCGGCCAGACAGGCCGCGGCCTGCCGGTTTTCTTCGGCAATAAACGCATCGTATATAGCCAGTCCCTTTTCCGCAGGGTATACGTTCCATGCCCGGCCATCCCGGCTGTCGCGCCGTTTTTCCACATAGCCGGCGGCGGCCAGCTTATCGACAGCCTTGGTCGTCGTCGCCTTGTCGACGGCGCACTGCAGCGTCAGGTCGGTCAGCGTCAGGCCCGGCGTTTCGCAGATGCGGGTAAAGAAAATAAATTGTCCCCGCTGAAATCCGTAGGCTTTGAATTTCTCATCCATAATCGAATGGATGCACCGGCTCAGCGTCCCAATATGGCGCAGCAAGTCGCACTCCAGCGATTCCATCGGCAAGCCTCCTTTTTGTTTTTTTTGATTAAAATTTCAACTAAAATGCAGTATAGTATACTCTGGCCCGTTTGTCAATACGGAGATACTGCCCCTTCGTGTTCCTTGCCGCCATAGCCTGTACCGAAACTCCGCGCCCTGCCCCTGCTTTAAGGGCGGCGACACCTTTGTGTTAGAACAAAACGGCGAGCGCGACGATTTCTGACACATGATGGACGGCAACTTCTGTCCCGAAGCGTGGGACTGCGTCAGCCGCTGCGCCTGCGCAGCCTTGCAGGGCGGCTCTATCATACGCGGCAGGTTATGACGAGAAGATAAGAATTACCTGATGCAGCGACAACACGCGGCCGGTTATCTTCAAAAGCGAACGCATCGACATAGACGACTAAGAAAGAACCCCGGCGGACAGCAGGCATAAGGCCGGCAGCCGCCGGGGGTTCCGTAAAAGGAGACGCCCCCGCACGAGGCGAGGGCGCGAAAGAGAGTATAGAAAGATTTATGTGATAAAAATGGTATGGACAAGCAGCATAATTAGTTAAAGCAGTACTGGCAAAAGACGCCGGTCAAATCAAACTGACGGCTTTCCATCTGGCGAACCGGTTCTCCGTCGCACACAGGCTGCGCTCCAATAGAGGCGGCTAAATCTTCTCCGCGGCAGTAAATGCCTTCGCCGTTTGCTTCTCCGCTGAACGGCAGCGGTACCATGACATTGATCATCTGGTCAAAAGAAAATCTCTTCATCATAGCATCCCTCCCTGCAGGCCTTGCCAGTTTATCTCGCCTGCTGACCATACTATAAATCAAATCGGGCTCTTAGTCAATGCTTTTTTAGAATTATTTTTGCTAATTATTAATTCTTTTATAGAATATTCATTGGTATCTTTTATCTATAATCACGAGTCATTTGTCCATTCAGAATGCTATCTCCGATGCATTGCCAACGCCGCCACGTCTAGTATAATGTTCTCATAACGACAATGCTGTTTATAAGGAGGAATCGTCATGGAAAATACTACGTTTACACAAGCTATGGAAACATTCGTCCAAACCTATGCCCGTTCTGTGAATACCTGCCATATCGACTTGGCCAAATCCCTTTGGAAGCAGGACGGCGCTGTCTCCTTTATTCATCCCTTAGGATATGAGCATTCCTTTGCCGAGGTCGCCCAGCATTTTTACCTGGACACGATGGACGTCCTCTTTTCTAAGCGCGAGTTAATCCCTAAGCACCTGCGCTGCGCCCAGTACGGTGACACGGCCGTCCTTGAATTCGAATGGGATTGTTATGCTACAGCCCGCAAAGACGGCTCCGCCGTCCATATGAGGGACGGGAACCGCAGGTCTTAATTCGTGAAGACAACGGCTGGAAAATCGTCCACATCCATTACTCGCCTTGCCGGAACCATGATTTCCAGCAACCGACGCCGTCCTATCTCAGGGCGGTGTGTTTCTTATCCAACAGGCGCATTGCTTCGTTTTTTACGTCTTAGAATAACAGGTTTATATTGATATACATTGTCAATATATATCTAAAATCAGCGTCCCCTCTGCAGCCGCCGTTTCTTGGCAAATTCCCTTTCTTTTATAGCAATTTCCCTACAATTTTAGGCGAATTGTTACAGTTTCGACTAAAATTGTCATTTTGACTCACCTTTCCCTTTATATCATGATATACTTTGTATAAGCAAGAAAATGAATTCGCAGGGGAGATTTACTATGAATATCAACAAGAAGGTAAAAATGTCTGTCGCCGCCGTCGTCATCGCAGCCTGCGCGTTCGGCGGCTACCAATACTATCAGACCAAGCAGGCCGAAGCTCAGGCCGCGTCAGTAGAAACGGCAAAAGTCGTCCGCATGAACTTGAAGTCTACAGTCTCGGCGACAGGTACGATCAAGCCGGTTAATTCCGTTGAAGTATCGCCGAAGATTACGGCCCGTATCAGTCAGATACTGGTCAAGGAAAATGACCACGTCACAGCCGGCCAGACTGTCGCTATCCTCGACGGCAAGGACTATCAGGCCCAGCGCGACCAGGCCCAGTTCCGCGTTACCAATACGCTGCGAGAATATAACCGTGCCAAGGAGCTGTACGCAGTCGGAGCCGATACGAAGCAGGCCTTGGACAACGCCGAATTCAACTACGATACGGCTGTCAGCCAGCTCAATGAAGCCGAATCAGACGTAGCTGAAACGGTCATCACCGCCCCGATGGACGGCATCGTCGTCGGCGAACCGAAGAGCGTCGGCACCATGGCCGTACAGGGCAACAACAACCCGACGGTCATCATGTACATTGCCGACACGTCGCAGAAGCAGATTTTAGCCAAAATCGACGAAACGGATATCGGCCAGATCCAGGTAGGCCAGACGGCAACCTTCACCGTCGATACCTATATGGATAAGACCTTTACAGCCCGCGTATCGAAGATTTCCCAGACCGACACGAGCAATACGTGGAACACGACGGGCACATCCAGCACCACATCGTCCTCGTCTTCGTCGGGCAGCGTCATTTATTACTACGTCACCCTTGACGTAGACGACCCGAACGACGAGCTGCGCATCGGCATGACGGCCCGCGTAGACATCAATACGTCGGAAAAGGAAAACGCCATGGTCGTCCCCATTGCAGCCCTCAAGACCAACGACAAGGGCTCCTACGTCCTGCGCGTCAACAGCGCCGGCCATACCGAACAGGTACCGGTTACGACAGGCATTTACAGCGATGAATTCGTAGAAATCCTGTCGGGCCTCGACGTAGGCGACAAGATTTCCATTACCTACACGGCCGCCAAGGCGACGAGCTCCCAGAATAAAAACCAGCGTCAAGGACCGCCGCCTCGCATGTAGCATCCTCGCAAGGGAGAAACCTATGGAAAACGTAATCGAATTAAAAGATATTAAAAAAATATATCATATCGGCGGAGAGGATTTCGCTGCTCTGGCCGGCATTACCCTAACCATCAAGGAAGGCGAATTCGCCGCCCTTATGGGCCCGTCCGGCTCAGGGAAATCGACGCTCATGAATATCCTCGGCTGCCTCGACAGGCCCACGGAAGGGTCGTACAAGCTCAGCGGCAAGGAAGTTGCCCACCTGAGCGACGACGAGCTGGCCGTCACGCGGAACCAGCGCATCGGCTTCGTCTTCCAGAACTTTAACCTCCTGTCGCGCATTACAGCGCTGGAAAACGTCGCCCTGCCCTTAGTCTACGCCGGCGTCGGCCATAAGGAACGGACCCAGCGGGCTATGAAAAAGCTCGAAGCCGTAGGACTGGCTACGTGGGCCCACCACAAGCCCAACGAGCTGTCCGGCGGCCAGCGCCAGCGCGTAGCCATTGCCAGGGCACTGGTCAACGAGCCGAGCATCATCATGGCCGACGAACCGACGGGGAACCTCGACACGAAGTCGACAAAGGAAATCATGGCGATTTTCGAATCCCTCCACGAAGACCATAAGACGGTCATCCTCGTCACCCACGAGCCGGAAATCGCCGCCTGCGCCAGCCGCCAGCTCCTCATGTGCGACGGCCTGATTACGCGGGACGAAGGAAAGGGGGTCGTCATGGATGTTGTTTAAAGAAAGCGTGCAGATCGCCATTACGGCCCTTCTGTCCAACAAGCTCCGCTCTATCCTCACCATGCTGGGCATCATCATCGGCGTCGGCGCCGTCATCGCCATGATTTCCATCGGCATGGGCGTCCGCCAGAACGTCACCGACTCCATCGCCAGCCTGGGCAGCAACATGCTCATCGTCACGCCGGGCTCGACGAACCAGGGCGGCGTCCGTTCGGCAGCCGGCTCCAGCCAGCGTCTGAAGCTGGAAGACGCCGAAGCCATTAAGAAAAAGATAAAGAACATCGACTACGTATCGCCGACAGTCAACAGCTCGTATCAAATCGTCAACGGCAACCAGAACTGGAACTCGTCGGTCTACGGCGTCACGCCGGAATACCTGCAGATTCGCGACCTGTCCGTATCGACGGGCTCGTTCATCACTCAGGCTGACGTCAACTCGCGCAACCGCATCGCCGTCATCGGCACAACCGTCGCTGCCAACCTCTTCGACGCCCAGAACCCCGTCGGCAAGAACATCCGCATCAACGGCCAGCCCTATAAGGTCGTCGGCGTCCTCGAAAGCAAGGGCCAGTCGTCTATGGGCAGCGACCAGGACGACATCGTCATCATCCCCCTGACGACGGCTCAGGAACGCCTCATGGGCATTACGTACATCCGCTCTATCAACATCCAAGTGTCGAGCGCCGACCGCATCGAATACGTACAGGGCCAGGTCGAATCTCTCCTCCGCCAGCGCCATCACATCGTCGGCGATAAGGAAGACGACTTCACCGTCCGCAACCTGACCAGCCTCATGGAAACGATGAACGACACGACGACGATGCTTACCTTGTTCCTCGGCAGCATCGCCGCCATTTCCCTCATCGTCGGCGGCATCGGTATCATGAATATCATGATGGTATCCGTCACGGAACGGACGCGGGAAATCGGCATCCGCAAGGCCCTCGGAGCGACCTTCCGCAACATCATGATGCAGTTTCTCATCGAGTCAGTCGTCATCGGCGTCATCGGCGGCCTCTTAGGCGTTGCCTGCGGCGTCGGCCTGGCTATGGGCATCGCCGAGCTCGGCCTGTTTACGACGGTCATCACAGCCGCTCCTATCGTCATTTCCTTTGGCTTTTCCGTCGGTATCGGCCTGTTCTTCGGCATTTACCCGGCCCGCAAAGCAGCTCGCCTCGATCCCATCGAAGCCCTGCGCTACGAATAAAACTTAAAAATTTTAACGTTTAACTCGAACATGATAACGTTTAACCCATTCCAATCCTAAAAAATCCTCTTGACAAACAGCCTATATCCATGGATAATAAGTTCAACACCTCAAAACGCCCCGCCTATATGCGGAGCTTATACAGGCCATGACCAGGTAAAGAACAGGTTTCCCTTTCCTACAGAGAATCCGGCAGCGGTGAGAGCCGGACCAGAAACAGACCTGCTTCGACATCGCCTGCGAGCTGCCGCGCCGAGCGTTCCGCACGGGAGGCGCAGCCGTACGTCAGCGTTAAGGACAGCCTTCGGGCCCTAAGTGATAAAGCAGGGTGGTACCGCGAGCCTTCGCCCCTGCCGTCTCCATCGTCGAGACGGCAGGGGCTTTTCGTATACATGGCAGTTTGAGGAAATGATCTATCAAGGGGGAGTATCGTATGGAAAATGCAATGGAAAAACAACAAACCGCCGCGGCAGCTGCGCCGGCAAGGACGAATTTCCGCTGGAAAATCGCCTTTCTTATCTTTTTAATCAGCTTTGTAGCTTACATGGACCGCGTCAATTTATCCGTAGCGACACCTGTCATCATGCAAGAATTCGGTTTTACAAAAATTGATATGGGCTTCATTCAGACGTGTTTCTTCGCAGGCTACGCACTCATGCAGGTTCCCGGCGGCATGCTCGCCGAAAAGCTGGGCCTGCGCCGCACCGGCGCCCTGGCCATTCTCTGGTGGTCTATCTTCACGGCTCTGACAGCCTTTGCCAAAGGCAAGGTCAGCTTCGCCGCCGTCCGCCTGCTCTTCGGCATGGGCGAAGGCCCGGTCTTCCCGGCTTTGGGAGCAGCGACCTTCAGCTGGTTCAATACCCGTGAAAAGGGCAAGGCCAGCTCGTCCATCCTCATGGGCACCTTCTTCGGCCCCGTCGTCGGCCCGGCTATTACAGTCGCCCTCATGGCAGCCATGGGCTGGCACGCCGTATTCATCATCTTCGGCCTCGTCGGCATCGTCTTAGCCTGGGTATGGCACAAATACGCCCACGACAACCCAGCCCACAGCCCCTACGTCAACGAAGCCGAATACGCTCACATCACCGAAGGCCGCGCCGCTGCCAGCGAAAAGAAGAGCGTCGCCCCGTGGAGCAAATTCCTCCGCTCGTCCCAGTTCTGGGCCGTCGGCATTCAGTTCATGGTCGTCGACTACATCATGTACGTCTTCCTGGCCTGGCTACCCCTGTACCTGACGGAAGTGCACAACCTGTCCCTGAAAGCTATGGGCGTCTGGGCTTCTTTCCCGTGGATCGCCCTCATGGCCATGGTCTTCGTCGCCGGCTATATTTCTGATAAAATGGCCAACGGCAAAAACAGCGAACGGCAGTACACCATGCGTACCTTCACGGCTATGGCCGGCGTCGCCGTCACCTCTATCGGCCTGTACGTCGCCGCACATACGCCGAGTGCCGAAATGAACATCTTCTGGATGACCGTCTCCCTCGGCGCATTAGGCTTCTCCATGAGCGCCAGCTGGGCCACGGTTATCTCCTTGGGCGGCAAATACACCGGTTCCGTATCGGGCTGGATGAACCTCTGGGGCAACATCGGCGGCGTCCTCGCCCCCATTGTCACGGCCTACTTCGTCACCAACTACGGCTGGAACGACGCCTTCATCGCCACGTCTCTCTTCGGCATCGTAGCCATCGTCGCCTGGATCTTCGTCAAACCGGGCAAGGCCCTGACGCCGAACGAATAATATCTGTACACAGCAAAAAAGGAGTCTCTCTGACAGAGGCTCCTTTTATTTGTGCGTATCGTATATCAATTCAGCAAACATACGGTCTATCTTTCATTGACACGGTGCAGTCCATCTTGTACACTATACCAAGAGGTGCTGCGTACACCAAACGGCAGGCGGTAATCGTGCCCCGGAAGCGGGGTGATGCGTATGGGATTCTATCAATGCTACTTTAGTCTTACTGCTAGTATTGTTCTATCTCATTTCGCATAAACAAAAATAGCCGCCAGCGCCCAACTGTTGCGACTATCTTTGTTGCTTAACATATAGGGGCTAACCGTTTGTCGGTGCAGCACCTTGTTTTCATGTTCATCATAGCATACCCCTTCCGAGCCGTCAAGGCGTATGCTGATTCAGCAAACATATGATTCATCCATCCCTTGACACACTGCACGCTTTCCTGTACGCTATCCCAAGAGGTGCTGCGTACACCAAACGGCAGGCGGTAATCGTGCCCCGAAAGCGGGGTGATGCGTATGGATTCTATCAATACTACCTTAGTCTTACTGATAGTATTGTTCTATCTTATATCGCATAAACAAAAATAGCCGCCCACTAGAGCTCCACTTCTACTTGGCGGCTATCTTTGTTCGTTAATTAGAGGGGCTAACCGTTTGTCGGCGCAGCACCTTATTTTTTCACCTTTATTGTACTGGATGACGCACTCAGCGTCAAGTATATTTCATATCATAAATAACAAGAGCCGGGCATCGCATAGATGTTCCGGCTCTCGTCGTATATTATCTGTTTCTATGCAAGGAAAACCATTGCTTGCGGCAATCGGCGCTGCAGAAAGCCGTCCGCCTGTCCTTAGCGTCCCGTATTTCCACGAGGACGCCGCAGTTCCGGCAGCGGAAGGCGTGCTGTACGGGCTGGGACTCCACGTTTTTGGAATGCTTCCAGTACAGCCGCTCGCAATGGGGCGAGCAGAATTTTCTCCGCTTATCCGCCCCTTGCGTCACGACGACCCACTTGCCGCAGCGGATGCAGCGGAAGGAGCACAGCACCTTTCCTCCGGCTCGCTGAGACGGCGGCGCTTCGTCCCGATGGCGGTAGGCGTAGCGCCGGCAGGACG
>ENA-OWPN01000860-OWPN01000860.1-human-gut-metagenome-genome-assembly--contig:-NODE-860-length-34462-cov-5.343477_pt1 | contig 34462 bp, 21 predicted proteins | sample MGYA00248266_ERZ651850 | MGnify/ENA primary metagenome ERZ651850 (study PRJEB26924, sample SAMEA4378296) | human gut metagenome | biome: human gut; feature: human-associated habitat; material: faeces... | reverse complement strand
CGATGTTGTAGCCTTCCAGAATGGAATTCTGGACGATGGCGTTGACCTTCACCAGCTCCTCCGGCGTCAGCGCGGAATAGTGGGTGAAGTCGAAGCGCAGCCGGTCAGGCTCCACGTAGGAACCCGCCTGATGGACATGGTCGCCCAGCACCGTCTGCAGCGCCTTTTGCAGCAGATGGGTCGCGGAGTGGGCGCGCATGATGGCCTTGCGGCGCTCCACGTCAATGGAGGCCACCACAATATCGTCCACCTTGATGGAGCCGGTGACCATCTTGCCGTGATGCAGGTACTTGCCGCCCTTGTCCTTCTGAACGTCGGACACCACAAAGCGGCTGTTGCCCATGAGAATCACGCCCTGGTCGGCGATCTGGCCGCCCATTTCGGCGTAGAAGGGAGTCTTGTCCAGCACGATGATGCCCTTTTCGCCGCCGGCAATGGTGCCGGAAACCTCATCGCCCACGCACACCGCCAGAACCTTGGCGTCGCAGTTGTTCTGGGTGTAGCCGACAAAGGTGGTGGGGGTGTTGTCCAGCCCCAGGTCGATGCCTGCCCAGGCCAGATCGCCCAGCGCCTTCCGGGCTTCCCGGGCGCGAACCTTCTGCTCCTGCATCAGCTGGGCAAATGCCGCCTGATCCAGCGTCATATCCTCGTCGGCCACCATTTCCAGGGTCAGGTCAATGGGGAAGCCGTAGGTATCGTACAGCTTGAAGGCGTCGGCGCCGGAGAACTCCGTCTCTCCCTTGGCCTTATGCTCTGCCAGCATGTTGGAGAAGATCGCCATGCCGCCGTCGATGGTGCGGGCAAAGTTCTCTTCCTCCACCTTTACAACCTTGGTGATATAGTCGCAGCGCTCCCGCAGATAGGTGTAGTGAACCTCGTTTTCCTCCACCACGGTCTCCACGATCTGATAGAGGAAGGGGTGGTTGACGCCCAGGAGCTTGCCATGGCGGGCAGCCCGCCGCAGCAGACGGCGCAGGACGTAGCCGCGGCCTTCGTTGCTGGGAAGCACGCCGTCGGCGATCATGAAGGTGGCTGCGCGGATATGGTCGGTAATGACCCGCAGAGAAACGTCCATCTTCACGCTCTGGCCATAGGTCGCGCCGGTCAGCTCCGTGACCTTGTGGGTGATGTTCATGACGGTATCCACATCGAACAGGGAGTCCACGTCCTGGCAGACCACCGCCAGACGCTCCAGACCCATGCCGGTGTCGATGTTCTTCTGCGCCAGCTCCGTGTAGTTGCCGTGGCCATCGTTGTCAAACTGGGAGAAGACGTTGTTCCAGACCTCCATGTACCGGTCACAGTCGCAGCCCACGGTGCAGCCGGGCTTGCCGCAGCCGTACTTTTCGCCCCGGTCGTAGTAAATTTCGGAGCAGGGACCGCAGGGGCCGGAGCCATGCTCCCAGAAGTTGTCCTCCTTGCCGAAGCGGAAAATACGCTCGGCGGGAACGCCCACTTCCTTGTTCCAGATCTCAAAGGCTTCGTCGTCTTTTTCGTAGATAGAGGGGTACAGCCGGTTCTCGTCCAGACCCACTATCTTGGTCAGAAATTCCCAGCTCCAGGCAATGGCCTCGTGCTTGAAGTAATCGCCGAAGGAGAAATTGCCCAGCATCTCGAAATAGGTGCCGTGACGGGCGGTCTTGCCGATGTTCTCGATATCGCCGGTGCGGATGCACTTCTGGCAGGTGCAGACCCGGTGACGGGGCGGCTCCACCTCGCCCTTGAAGTAGGGCTTCATGGGCGCCATGCCGGAGTTGATCAGCAGCAGAGACGCATCGTTCTGGGGGATCAGAGAAAAGCTGGGCAGGCGCAGGTGACCCTTGCTCTCAAAGAAAGAAAGGAACATCTCGCGCAGTTCATTTACGCCGTAAGGCTTGGGATTCATTGGTTTCTACCTCCATAATAATTGTCGGAGCTGAAAGTGAATTTTTCGCTTCCAACTAAAAACGCCGCCCCTACACAATAGGGGCGACGTAAATCGCGGTACCACCCTAATTCGCCTGAAAATCAGGCATCTTAGCCGCTCTGTAACGGGAGCGCCCGTCCCGGTCATCCCGGGCAACGCGGGAAATGGCTTGCGGGAGTTCATCCGGGGGCTTGCACCTTCTTCCCCCTCGCTGAAGGACTACATTTCCGCTTGGTTTCCGCAATGTCTTTCCATATCGTCGATATTTTATCACAAAAAGGGAAAAAGTCAAGGCTCATTTCCTGTTTTTCCGGGTGGTTTTCCGAAAAATATCCTAGGGCAACACCGCATAATTTGACAAGAAGACTCAGCCAGGATTTTTGCTCCAATTCAAAGCTTGAAAAATGGAGGAATACTGTATGTATTTCCCATTTTTCAAACTGAAGAAGTGGGGCAAAAAGACGGCTGAGACTCGAAGACGCAATTGTGCGGTGTTGCCCTATATAGGATAAAGGCCGTTGGCGCGATTCCCTGCGCCAACGGCCTTTGTCAAAATAGGTTATCTCTGAATCCGTCCGGAGCCGTCGCCGCCGGCGAGCTTCTCTACCTCGGGAACCGTGACCATGTTGTAGTCGCCCTCGATGGAATGCTTCAGGGCGGATGCCGCCACCGCGAACTCCACCGCCGCCTGGGTGTCCTTGCCATTCATCAGGGAGTAGATCAGGCCGCCGCCAAAGCTGTCGCCGCCGCCGACCCGGTCGATGATGTGCAGGTCGTACTTTTTGGAGAAGCAGTACTCGTCCTTGGCCACGTTATAGAGCATGGCGCTCCAGCCGTTGTCAAAGGCGGAGTGGCTTTCCCGGAGGGTGATGGCCACCATCTCAAAGCCGAACTTGTCCGCCAGCTGCTTGGCAACGGACTTGTAGCCCTCGTGGTTCAGGCTGCCGCCGTAGATGTCGGTGGCCTCGGCCTCAATGCCGAACACGTCCTTGGCGTCCTCCTCGTTGGAGATGCACACGTCCACGTATTGGCACAGGTCGGTCATAGCCGCCCGCGCCTGCTCCCGGGTCCAGAGCTTGCCACGGTAGTTTAAGTCGCAGGAAATCTTGCAGCCGTGGGCCTTGGCGGCCTTGCAGGCTTCCTTGCAGATCTCAACCATGTTCGCGCCCAGCGCCGGGGTGATGCCGGTGAAGTGGAACCACTCGGCGCCCTCAAAAATCCTGTCCCAGTCAAAGTCCGAGGAGGTTGCTTCCTGGATGGCGGAATGGGCGCGGTCGTAGATGCACACGGAGCCGCGCTGGGATGCGCCCTTCTCGTTGAAGTAAATGCCCACGCGGTTGCCGCCCCGGGTGATCAGGGAGGTGTCCACGCCGTAGCGGCGCAGAGAGTTGACGGCGGCCTGACCGATGGCGTGGGCGGGCAGCTTGGTGACGTAGGCAACGTCCATTCCGTAATTGGCCAGGGACACGGCCACGTTGGCCTCACCGCCGCCGAAGGTGAACTCTACATGGTCGCACTGAACAAAGCGCTCGTAGTTGTAGGGCTGAAGACGGAGCATCAGCTCACCGAAGGTAATGATCTTTGCCATTTTATGTTCCTCCTATATTATTTGTTTCCGACCAGATGCACGGCAAAACCGCAGATCTCGTCTGCCAGGTAAATGGCGTTCAGGGTGCCGTCCGCCTTATATTTGGCGGATTCCTTGTTGAATTGGAAGCCCCGGCCTTCCAGATCGGCCACGGCGGCGGCCACGTCCGGCGTGCCGATGGCGATATGACCGTTTGCGCCCAGGTAGGGGGATTTCATCAGCTCCACCGCTTTCCCGGCGAAAACGGAGCTGTTGCCTTCCTTCATAGTCAGGCCGAACATGGCTTCAAACAGGGCAGCGCCCTTCCGCGCCTGCTCGGCATTGGCACAGTTGATGCCCACATGCGCCAGCGTATAAGAAATCATTGTCTTTCTCCTTTCATTCGCCCTTGGCGGCCTTCCGGGCGTCAAGGCACAGCCGGGTGATCTTGTCCCAGTTGCCCGCGGCGATGTCCGCCTTGGGGCAGACCCAGCTGCCGCCCACGGCGTGGATAAAGGGGGCGTCGATGTACTCTTTGATGTTGTCGCTGTTTACGCCGCCGGTGGGCAGGAACTTCATGCCCACAAAGGGTGCGGACAGATTCTTCATGGCCTTCAGGCCGCCGTAGACGTTGGCCGGGAAGAACTTGACCATTTTCAGGCCGTATTTCATGGCGCTCATGATCTCGGTGGGGGTGACGCAGCCGGGGGCGACGGGGACGCCATGCTCCACGCAGTAGCCCACCACTTCCTCGCTGAAGCCGGGGGAGACGATGAACTTGGCGCCCATTTCCAGCGTCAGCTTGCACTGCTCCAGATTCAGGACGGTACCGGCACCCACCAGCACCTCGGGGCAGTTCTCCGCCACCGCCCTGATGGCCTCCGGCGCGCAGGCGGTACGGAAGGTGATCTCCATGGTGTCGATCCCGCCGGCCAGCATGGCTCTCGCGGTGGGGACTGCGTCCTCCGCCTTGTCCAGAACGACCACGGGGACGACGATAGAATTTGCAAATCTTTCCATTGCAGTCATGTTAATTTCCTCCTATGTATTTGTGGTATTATTCGCTTGCTTGCGTTCTTCCTTTTTTGGCAAAGGTGCTGGGGGAACAGCCGTAGTGCTTTTTGAACACCCGGGAAAAATACAGCGCGTCGTCATAGCCGCACATCCGGGCGATCTCCGACACGGTGTACTCGTTTGCCCACATGGCGGTCAGCAGCATTTCCGCGCTTTTCATCCGCAGATTCGTCATGTATTCCAGGGGGGATACCCCCACCTCTTTTTTGAAGCGCTTGCGCAGGTAGTCGTAGTGAAACGGCTGCTGCCGGATGACCTCGTCCAGGGAAAAATCCGCCCGGGAATAATTCTTGAGGATGCCCTCCCGGATCTTTTCCACCGGCTCGGAAAACGCCGCGCTGCTGCGGAACACCACAATGTAGCTGGTGATCAGCGCCCCCAGGGCTTCCAGCACCAGCTCCCGTCCGCGGATGTCGGTCATGTAATAGGTCTTCGCCTGGGTGAAAGCGCTGTGAAGGCTGCCCGTGTCGTCGTCCGCCACCCGGAAGGGCGTCTTGTAGGGGAAGGAGGGGTCGGCGATGGTCAGATGGATATTGGTGAAGCCTTCCCGGCTGGAATTGGCGTGAACCTCCAGGGGCGGGATCGCCACCATTTCCCCCACCCGGTAGGGAAGGACAGTGCCGTTTTCAAACCGGAACGCCCCCTGGCCGCTGGTGCAGTACACCAGCTCCCAGGCGTCATGGGTGTGCCACCGCACGTCGAAGGATTTCGGATGTTCTCCGACAAACAGGATCGTATTGTTCATGGTATTTACCTCGAAGGAGCTGCCCCTTTTATCGCGGGATTCCGTAAAAGGCGTGTTAGTCTGTTAGGGCGAAACGGGCGGTTTATCCGTTTCATCCATACTGTGAATTGAATCGTCTATGTCTTTTTCCGTGTTTCCATAATCTTATAATACGGGATTTTCCGACGTTCGTCAACCGTTTTGAGCAGGACAAAATAGATATATTTTTATGCCATAATATGTTATATATCAACAAATACCTGAAATAGTATTAACTTTTTTGAAAAACAGATGGACAAAACGGATATGCGCATACAAGCCCGCACAGCAGCCGGCACAGGGGGCGAAGGGGAATGCGTATGTCCGGCTGCACAATTAGAAACATCCGATTTTGTCTGGTTCTCCCACGCGGAACCTGACGGGCAGAAGCTTTACGGGGAAGCGCGCCCATTCTTCCTCCAATAGCCATTCCTCTGCCGGTAGAACTCCCGGTAGAGTCCCGCCTGCCTTATTCTACCGGCAAAACGGGAGGGGACGGGCGGGTAGAGCGGGGGAACGACAGAGCTTCTTGACTTTCGGGGACTTTGGCGGTAAACTGATACACACTTTGGAAACAATTTGGATGGAGCCTCTTATGAAGACGCAAGCCCCCCCGCCAATCAAAACCGTATATTACACCGACGCGCGAAACGACGAGTTTTCCTCTGCCCAAATCGAACCCCGGCGCATTGACGAAAGCTACCGGTACATTGACCCCCGTCCCGGGTGGAGGGCGGCAAGGTTCGTCGCTTATCGCCTGTTCGCCATGCCCGCGGCGTTCCTGTACTGCAAGCTGGCGCTCCATGCGCGCTTTGAAAACCGTCAGGTGCTGAAAGCAGTCGGCAAGACCGGCTGCTTTGTCTACGGCAACCACACCCAGCAGGTGGGCGACCCCTTCCTGCCCAATCTGGCGCTGTTCCCCAAAAGCGTCTATATGATCGTCCACCCCAACAACGTGTCCATGCCGGTGCTGGGAAAAATCACCCCGTACTTAGGCGCGCTGCCCCTCCCCTCCAACATAAAAGCCATGCGTTCCTTCCTGGACGCCATCCGCACCCGGATTGAGGAAGGCAGCTTCATCATGGTCTACCCGGAAGCCCACATCTGGCCGTACTATACCGGCATCCGGGATTTTCCCGCCACGTCTATGAAGTACCCCGTGGAGCTGGACGTTCCCAGCTTCGCCCTGACCACCACCTACCATCGCCGCCGCTTTTCCCGGAAGCCCCGGACGGTGACCTATCTGGACGGCCCCTTCTACCCCGACCACAGTCTCCCGCCCAGAGCCAGAGCCCAGGCGCTGCGGGATGAAATCTACAAGACCATGGTGGGAAGAAGCAAAGAAAGCGACTGCGAATACATCCGCTATGTGAAGAAAGAGGCAAGTACGTGACCGATATCCTGTATTGCGGCAACGACAAGGTGTTCGACGGCGTGCTGACGTCGGGCCTGTCCATTGTGCGCCGGCTGGACGCGCCCAGGCCGCTGACCATCCATATTTTCACCATGGAGCTGACCCGGGTTTCCCCCGATTACCTTCCCATGACCCGGCGCCATGCGGACATCATCGAGACGGCGCTGCGCCGCCACAACCCCGACACCCACGTAAAGCTCTACGACGTGACCGCGCTTTACGAGCAGCACCTGAAGCACAATGCCAACGAGGGCTGCTACTGCTCCCCCTACACCCTGCTGCGGCTGCTGGCAGACCTTCTGCCCCTGCCGGACAAGCTATTGTACCTGGACGCGGACATTATGGTCTGCAAGGACATCGGCCTGCTTTACGATCTGGACGTGGAAGCCGTGGAATACGCCGCCGCCCGGGATCACTACGGAAAATACCTGATTAACCCGGGCTACATCAACGCCGGTGTGCTTCTGTTCAACATGAAGCTGTGCCGGGAAACCGGAATTTTTGAAAAAGCCCGGGCGCTTATCCGGACAAAGAAGCTGATGTTCGCGGATCAGTCCGCGCTGATCCGCTCCACCACATCCCGGCGGCTTCTGCCCCAGCGGTTCAACGACCAGAAATTCCTCCACAGCCACACCGTGATCCGGCATTTTTCCAAGCGGCTGTTTTATACCCCCTATCCCCACACGGAGAACATCAAGCAGTGGCAGGCGGAGAAGGTACACAAGCGCTTCGGCTACACCTGCTTCGACGACATCCTGAATGAATATCTGTCCATAAAGGAGAACCTACAATGAACCCCGTCAATTTATTTTTCGCCTGTGACAACGCCTACGTCCCCTTCCTTGCGGTGACGCTTACGTCTTTGAAGGAGAACTGCAATCGCAAGCGGGATTACGCCCTGCGAATCCTCCACACCGGCCTGGATCCGGAGAATATCCGGCGGCTGACGGAAGGCTTTGCCTCCGAGGGCTTTACCATGGAGTTTATCGACATCACCCAGGCCGTGGAGCAGTTTGCCGACAAGCTCCACACCCGGGACTATTATTCCAAATCCACCTACTACCGCCTGTTCATTCCCGATCTGTTTCCCGGGCTTGACAAGGCGCTGTACTTGGACAGCGACGTGGTGCTGCTGGGGGACGTGTCGGAGCTGTACGACGTGGACTTGGAGGACAATCTGGTGGGGGCAATCCCCGACAGTGTGGTCGGTTCCATCCCGGCGCTGGCGCTGTACACCAAGAAGCGCCTGCGGGTGGCGGCGGATCACTACTTCAACGCCGGCGTGCTGCTGATGAATCTGGACGCCATGCGGGAATGTGATTTCCTGAACGTGTTCCTCCGCCTGCTGCAAAGCGTCACCTTCCAGATTGCCCAGGATCAGGACTACCTGAACGTCATCTGCAAGAACCGGGTGGAGTACGTGGGCTTCGAGTGGAACACCATGCCCTGCGATGTTCACACCAGCGCCCCCAAGCTCATCCACTACAATCTGGACTTCAAGCCCTGGCACCGGGACGACGTGGCCTTCGGCGACGTGTTCTGGGACTACGCGGAACGTTCCGGCTACCTGGAGGAAATCCGCGAGGTTCGGGAAGGCTACACCGAATGGCACATCGCCCGCTCCGCCGAGGAGACCACGCATCTGATCGCCATGGGCAAACGGCAGGCCAGAAAGCGGACGGCGAACATGCTGATTCGCTGGAAGATCAGGCGGGTGGTGAACGTATGAAGGAAATCCCCAAATCCCCGGAAAGGCTCGCTATCCTGGAAAAGATCGCCCAATATGAGCGGGAGGGGCTCTTTGACGAGGACGTGGAAAACGATCCCCCCGGCCGCGTCCTGCTGCCGGAGGAGATCGAGTACGCGGACAGGCGTTTTTCCGCCGAGTGCAGGCGGACGGCGGCCTTTGGCGCGGCGTATCTGTATTTCTGGAATCTGCGGCGGAAAAAAGAGCTCATTCTGTGCAGAACCGAGGGGCTGGAGCATCTGGCCGGGGTAAAGGGTGCGGTGATCACCTGCAACCATTTTCACCCCATGGACAGCTTCATCATGCAGAAGGTGTTTGACGCGTCGGGGCATCCCAAGCGGATGTACCGGGTGATCCGGGAGGGGAACTACACCAGCTTCCCCGGCTTTTACGGCTTCCTCATGCGCAGCTGCGACACCCTTCCCCTCAGCTCCAACATGCAGACCATGAAGAAGTTCCTCCGGGCGGTAGACCGGGTGCTGTCGGAGGGCAACTGTCTGCTGATCTACCCGGAGCAGAGCATGTGGTGGAACTACCGCAAGCCCAAGCCCCTGAAGCCCGGTGCCTTCGACATGGCGCTGAAAAACCATGTGCCGGTGGTGCCGTGCTTCATCACGATGGCGGACAGCGATTTGGTCGGCGCCGACGGGTTCCCGGTACAGGAGTACACGCCCCACTTAGGCGCCCCCATCTGGCCGGACGAGACCCTGCCCCGCCCCGCCGCCCGGGAGCAGCTGCGGCAAAAAACGGAGGACTTCTGCCGGGCAACCTACGAAGCCGTGTACGGCGTGCCGCTGCGGTATGAGACGCGGGAGCAGTAAATCCCCCTTTTACCGGGACATAGCCTCCACCCAACAATCATACTTTCATCCCCGCCGGGGACTGCCTAAGTCTGACAGTCTTCGGCGGGTTATTTGTTTTTCACTCGTTTAGAGCCTATCCAAAACTGTCAAAACGCCCAAACAGCGGGGTTTTTCCGGAAAGGGAAGTGCAAATTGCTCCCGTATCATACTTTGGCATGATTTACATTTTCTGTCAGGCATGTATAATGATAGGATAAAATGGCGTTGGAATGTGTACGGTGCAGGGGCGCTGCCCCCTGACAGGGAAAGGGAGGCAGAACGTGACTGGGAATATGATTGTGAAGCCGTCTGTTCAGCAGCGGTTTGACGGCTTTATGGAGCGCGGGCGCGTCCTCTTTTTCAGCGCGCCCTGCGGCTTCGGAAAAACCGCGCTGGCGGACGCCCTGCTCTCCGGGCGAAACGTGCTGCGGCTGAACGCCGGTGCGGCGGATTTTGCCCTTCCCGCCCTTTCGGATGGGTGGGACATCCTGCTCATTGACGATTTTCAGATGATACCGGCGGAGGATGGCGGGCAGGCGCTGTGCGAGCTGATCCGCTCCGACCCCGCCAAACGCTTCGTGCTTCTCTCCCGGGGCGCGCCGCCCGGATATCTGACGGCGTTCCAATATTCCGGCCTGATGACCACGCTGGAGGCCGACAACCTGCTCTTTGACCGGGAGGATATCCGAAAATATTTCGCCGGCTGCGGCATTCCGGTGACGGACAGCGAGATCGGCGGCATTCTGAGAGAATCCGTCGGCTACCCCCTGGGCATCGCCGTCACCGCCCGGTGCATGTCCGGCGGAAAGCCCTTTGGCCCGGAGATCGTGGCGCGGGCGTTCCGGGAGGTGTTCTCCTATTTCGAGGACGCGATTTACCGGCGGTTCGATCTTCCCGTACGGCAGTTTCTGCTGGAGCTGGCACCCTTTGAGCGGTTCAACCCGGAAATGGCGCGGATGGTCACCGGCGACCCCCACGCGGGCAGCCGTCTGGACTGGCTCCTGAGCCACACCACCATGCTCCGCTACGACGACATGCAGCACTTCCGCTTCTGGCCGCAGTTCCGCGACTTTCTTCTGTGGGAGATGGCGCGGGAATACAGCGAGGAAAAGCGCCGGGCGCTTTTCAGCCGGGGCGCGCTCTACTATGAGCTGAAAGAGGATTACGCCCACGCCCTGGAATGCTACACCAGATGCGGCGACCACGCCAAGGTTTCCGAGCTTCTCGTCCGCAACGCGGAGCTGCACCCCGGCATGGGACATTACAGCGAAATGGAAAAATATTACCGCAGTCTCCCGGAAGCGGAGATCGCGGCATCACCCGCGCTGATGCAGGGCATGAGTATGCTCTGCGCGCTGTCCATGGATTACGACGGCTCCCGGCGCTGGTATCAGGAATTGCAGGAATTTGCCCGGCGGTGCGGCAAGGACGACGCCGCGGGCAAGCAGGCCCGCAGCCGCTTAGCTTGGCTGGACATCTCCCTGCCCCAGCGGGGCGTGGAGGGGCTGACGGAAACCATTCCCGCCGTGTTCCGGCTGATGACCAATAAAGAGGTCTCCCTCCCCTCCTTCTCCGTCACCAGCGCACTGCCCAGCATCATGAACGGCGGCAAGGATTTTTCCGCCTGGAGCAAGCGGGACGACCTGCTCTACCAGACGCTCCGCATCCCGGTGGAGGCCATACTGGGGCGGGACGGCGTGGGTCTTGCGGACTGCGCCGTTGCCGAAAGCAAATTTGAAAAGGGCGAGAACATCACCGGCCGGATGCTGACCATCCTCCCCCGCATCAGCGAAATTCACCAACGCGGCACGCCGGACATGGAGTTCGCCGTCAACGGTCTGCTGGCGCGAAGCCTGCTGGCAGCGGGGCAGAGCGGGGACGCCTATCGCACCGTCGAATCCCTCCGGACAAAATTTGCCGAGGAGGGGCAGGAGCGGTTCCTGCCCAACATGGACGCCATGCTCGTCCGGATCGCCCTTCACACCGGCGACCTGGATCACGCGGACACCTGGTACCGGGAAAAGGCGCCCAGAAATCCCATGCGGATCAACATCATGAAGCGCTACCAGTACCTGACCCAGGCCATGGTGGAGCTGGCGGACGGGAAGCCGGGGGCGGCAATGCTGACCCTCTCCCCTCTGGAAGCCTACATTCAGGACTGTGGGCGGCACATCGACGGCATCCACCTGAATGTCCTCACCGCCGTTTCCTTATATAGAAGTAAGGACGAGACCTGGCGGCAGCGTCTGACCGACGCGCTGGACACCGCGGCGGAGTATCACTTCATCCGAACCGTCAGCGTCTACGGCGCGGCGGTGCTGCCGTTGCTTGAAAAGCTGGACTGGAGCGGCAGCGCCCGATGGCGCAAGCAGCTGATGGACGATGTGCGGCTGCAAGCGGCGTACTATCCCCGCTTTCTGGAGCCGCGCCTTGCGCCGGGGGAAGCCCTGACGCCCACGGAATTGCAAATCCTGCACCTGATCTGCGCCGACAAGAGCAACGCGGAGATCGGGCAGATCATGGATATCAAGCTGCCCACGGTAAAGACCCACGTGAGCCACATTCTGGACAAGCTGGATGTCCGGCGCCGCAGCGAGGCGAAGACCGCCGCGAAGCGTCTGCGGCTTATCTCGGAGGAGCTGTAACCCTCGCCCGGATCTCCGGGCTGACGATAGAAAACCGCACTTTTTCACACAGGAGGATCCTATGAAAAAACGAATTTTGAGTCTGTTTTTGGCGCTCACGCTCTGCCTGACGCTCCTGCCGACATCGGCTTTTGCCGAGGGTGGGGACGTGAGCATTTCTGACGGTGTCATCGGCGGCGGTGAGACCGGTGGCGAGGGCGGTGGAGTCCTTGTACCACCCGGCGGTTCGACCGGCGAAGGTGGTGGAATCTATACGCCCCCAAGTGGTCCGGCAGAAGGGGGCGGCGGCACGTATATCCCCGAAGAAGACACGCGGACGGAGATCTGGTGCGTAAGCAAGCCCGATTCCATTGGCCGCAGCTATGACGGCACGACGGACGGCGGCACGATTCCAATCGACTTGACGTTTACAGACGGCACAAATGAAATCAAGCTCAAAGAAGGAACGGGCTTTACCGCCAAGAAGACGTTCGATTCCGCGGACGCGGGATGGCATACCGTCACTGTGGAAATCGCGCTGATCGGCGAAGCCGCGGTAAAGTACAAGCTCAAGGCGGGCGAAGAAAAATTTGAGATCGGCGGCGACATCAACAAGTCCTATCCCGATTTGACCGTATCTCTTTCCAAGACGACCTGCACGGTGGGCGAAACGCTCCTGCCGCTGTTGTCCATCAGCGGTGTGCAGGAAGATGCTGCGGTGACATATTACTATACGCAGTACCAAACAATAATTGGCAATTCGGAGTACGAGGGTTATATCATTCCCGCAATCGACGAAAACACTGCAATCAACAGTCTCGACGAGGAAGGCAATAACACCTATTATCTCTACGCCAAGACCGCCGCGACCAAGAACTACAATGAAGCTATCTCGAATGTCGTGGAACTCACGGTCAACGAGCCTGTCGTTGAAGCCGCTTCGGTGACAAGAGCGGACGGCACGGACGGCGGTACATACGAATCCCTCCCGGCGGCGCTGAACGCGGCGCAGGACGGCGACACCGTCAAGCTGCTGGCCAACCATACAACCGATTGGGACGCCGTCTATGCCAGCGATCTTTCCACACTGGCTGTCGTCACCAAACGGCTGACGCTGGAATTGAACGGCAGGACGGTGGATTATCTGGCTGTGGGCGACGTGGTTCCTGACGAGGAGGGCGGAATTCTTGAATCCACCGACGGCGACCTGACCGTTATGAGCAGTGGCGGAGATACGGTAGGCAAAATTATCGATCTCGACCTCGTAAAAGGTACGCTGGACATTCGGAGTGGCCAGCTGGGAGATTATGAAAGCGGCAAACTTACCTGTAACGGGAACAGCGGCAGCGTGACTGTCTGCGGCGGCACGGTGCTTGGTCTCACGGTGGGCGAGGGCGCTTCCGTCACCGTCTCCGGAGGCTCAATGCACGCGGGTTCCTGGTTCAACGACGGTACGCTGACGATCACAGGCGGCACGTTCGGCAATGTTCATTTCCGCAACAATGGCGGAACCATCGCCATCAGCGGCGGTACGTTCGGTGCAGTTACGAATCATGACGCAGACAGCATCATTCCGCCTATGTCCCTGCTGGCAAAGGGCTATGCTTTCTACGATCAGGATGACGGCACGCTGAAAGACGGCAGCGAGGGCGCCACGCTGACCAATGTGAAGGTCATGCCGCACACCCACAACATCGCAGACGGCAAGTGCGCCTGCGGCTTTACCTGTGCGCATGAAACGATTGAAAATGGTGTTTGCACCGTCTGCAACACGGCGATGGGGGCACAGGATAATACCGGCAAATATTATCTCACTTTGGCGGAAGCCTTTGAAGGCGTTGCGGACGGCGGCACGGTGACGATGCTGACAACGCTGAAAGATGATGACACGATCAGCTTCTGCCGTGATGCAGAGGGAAATCCTGTCGAAAAAACCGTTACGCTCATGATGAATGGGCACAGCCTGTCCTATGAGGGCACTCCGTCTTTGTGTATAGAGAGCGGCAAGCTGATCATCGGCGATGAAGCAACGATTTCCCAGCCTGCACAAACGGCGCAGCCTGCTGTTTTCGTAGATAACGATGAGCAAAGCAAGGACAGAGGTACGCTGGAATTCAAAGGCAAGGCAAACCTTACCGGCGGCTTGCTCATCCAGAACTGGGGCAAGCTGGTGGGTGGTCTGAAGGAAGGCACGATTATCACAAGCAACGGTACATACAGCGTTTCTGTAGAGCGATCTATAGATACTTACGACAATGTGCTGGGGCTGCTGGGCGAGGGGCTTGCTTTTGCGAAATATGACGAGAGCGCAGAAAACAAGGCGGGCGCAATCGTCGACGGAAGTGTAAAACAGCTGACCGAGGACGTTATCGTGGTGGCGCACACGCATAGCCCGAAGTGTACGCAGAATCCCGACCCGGATGCGCTCCAAACCTACATCTACATCTGCGACTGCGGCTTCGTATGTCCGCACGATCGCTTCACGAACAGCATCTGCGACATCTGCCACGCGGCGTGTACCCATGACGAGTATACCAGCGACGATAAGTGTGCTCGCTGCGGCGCGCCGTTTGCGGTGCGGGTGGAGTGTACCGATAGCGTGGGTATCACATCGAACAAGCTGTACATGAAGACCACCACTCAAGACGGCACCGATGATACGCTGCGACAGGTCTTTAACGAGGCCGCAGATGGCAGCACCATCACCCTGCTGGCAAACGGGATGCTGCCTTCCGGCATATATGCCAGCAAGACCCTCACGCTGGATCTGAACGGACATAGCCTGGATGGGTACAGCTTGAATGTGGGCGGCCTTACGGCCACGAACCAGGTTCGCACCGGTAAACTGACGGTCATTGACAGCAGCGGCGGCAACGGCGCGGTGGGAGTGACCGTGCGGGACGGCGGTACACTGGTATTCAATCCGGAGAATGACAATACCACTTTGCTCCAGCTGGAGGTTTGGGGCGGCACAGTCGAGCTGTACGGCGGAAAGATTTCGAGAAGCGGTCTGCGGCTGAATAATAACATCACATTGGGCAATCTGCTTCCCGGGCAAGCGGGACTGGCTTACTATCGTGGTGACACGCAGCTCACGCTGGAGGAAGCCGCTTCCCAGACCTGCGACCTGGTGGTAAAGTTGTGCAGCCACGGCGGCAAGAACGGCTTTGATGGCACCAACTGCCCCTACTGCAACGCGCCCGCGGTGGCTGAAACAGCCTTGAACGGTAGCGAGGGTGGCCGCCTGCGGCGGAGATTTGCCAACTTGCAGACTGCCCTTGACGCGGACAGAGACGGCGGCTCGACCCTCAGTCTGCTGACCGACGTTACCGGCGATTATACCATCAACGGCACCCGGGACACCGGCATAGATCTGAATGGCCATTCAATCCACGGTACGGTAACCGTCAAGGCCGCCACAGGCAACAGCACCACCTTGAGCAACACGAAAAACACGACCACAGCCAGCATTGACGCGGTCGTTGCCTACAGGGGAGCAAAACTCGCCGGGTCGGGATATCCCGCCGTGATCGGCACATTGACATTAGCCGATACCACGCAGTGGAAGGATATCCTGCAGCAGCCTACCCGCCTTGGCTTCAAGGTCAAAAACGGAGACGGTACTTACAAGTGGTACGCCCCGGATGATGTCAAAGGCTCGCAGTTGAACAACGTTATTATCAATAGCCTGCCCATCACCACCAAGACCTTGAATCTGAAGGTCGATGGCAAGAACCTGACCGGCAACTCGCCGAAGGTGGAGCGCGGCACGACCGTCCAGCTCTGCGCCAGCTGCAACACAAAGGACGCGGATGTGGCCATCTACGTCGGAGAGATAGGGGGAGACGGCATCCCCACATACAGCCAGAAGAAAGCTGAATATAAAAAGATTGGCAGCAGCTGGTACTACGTTGTAGACCTCGACGCTAACACGATCGGAAGCTACGACATTTATTTCACCGCCACCAAGGACGGCTATTCGGTGACGAGCAGTCACAAACAGTTGACCGTCACCAAGCTGAATCTCAGCAAAGCCGTAATCACGTTCCCCAACGGCAATGAAAGTGTCTATCAGCCTTATAACACCACCACCGGCGTGCCGCCCTATGTTGTAACGTACAACGGCAGCGAGCTGAAAGCGGGAGTTGATTACACCGTCGTCCGCGGCGATTCCCGTTCCACTGTCGGCACCGCCACTCTGACCATCAAGGCGACAGACAACGGCGACTACACCGGCCAGAAAACCGCCGGATGGACGGTCGCAGCTCACAAAGCAACGATCTCGGTCGGCGACATCATAAAGGCATACGATGGCACAACAGACCTGCCCGCGAACGCGTCGATAAAGCTTAAGAGTGCGGATTCCCGCTATGCTCCTTCCGGCGGGCCACTTCCTCTGGTGGCTGGTGAGGATTACCAGATACTCAATGCCAGTTATGATTCCGCCAATGCAAGTGAGGACGAAAAGACCGTCTCCTTCACCATTAAGCTGACGGATAGGAACTATACCTTTGAAGACGGCACGACGCAAAAGGACTTTGTGCTGAACGGCACGGATGTGTCGCAGACTTTCAAGATCAGTCAGGCCACTGTGACCCCGAACGAGATCACGCAGTACGTTTTCAACGATTTGTCAAAGACCTACGAAATCGATTTGAGAACGCTCCTGCCAGAGCTGCCTGTAGGCTGCGAGTACGGCAAGATCCATAATCGGGGCTGCAATCCCAGCTTTACGGATAGTACTTACCTCGACAGCAGCAACCATATATTCGTGTCAAACGAAGGCATTCTGACTCTGCCCATCGTGGCCGCGCACAGCGCGAATGTGAACGATCAGATCGGCACTTTGACCGTCCCGATTGTAAGCACGAACTATCAGCCGTTCGAGCTGACCATCAAGGTCGTCATTGGCCAGAGGATCCCCCTCGATCAATCGGGCGTCAGCGTCAGCGCGACGGATATCACCTACGGCCAGACGCTGGCAGAGAGCACACTCACGGCCACGGGTTCGATGATCTGCCCCCGCACACAGGCCGTGATTCCGGGTACGTTCGCGTGGAAGGACGGCACCATCAAGCCCAACGCGGGCAGCTATGACGCCGAATGGACGTTCACCCCGGCGGAAGGCTACGAAGAATACGCCCCCGCGACCGGCACCGTGACCGTCACAGTCGAACCGGCAGAGCTGACGGGAGTTTCCGTGAGGGCATCCAGCACGTATTACACCGGCAAGCCGCAGCACGCATCGAGAATCGCGTTTGGGCAAAGTGTAGACGGCACTACCGTGACGTTCACCTACAGCGACAAGGTAGACGGCGACTATACTTCGGACGGACCGACTTTCACCGACGCAGGCACGTACACCGTTTACTACAAAGCGGAAGCAGCAAACCACAAAACGGCTGCCGGTACGTTCACCGTAACCATTGCCCCGCTGCCGATCAGCCTTCTCTCCGTCGAGAGAATCTCCAAGTCCTACGACGGCACCGCAAACGTCACGCTTACCGCGAGCAGGCTGACGTTCTTCAGCAAGACGGCCAGTCGTTCGGGCATTATACTTCCCGATACGGCGCTCACCTTCTCTGACGCCCAGTTTACCATGAAGCAGGCGGACGGGAGCTACCTGCCCTCGCCGGACGTCGGAAACGGAAAGGCCCTTTCCTTCACCATGACGCTTGCGAACGACAACTATGTGCTTGAACGCGAGCCGGAAGGCACCAAAACGGTCAGTGACACTTTTGCAACCGACGATACGACCCGTTTCACCATCACCAAGGCCGCCGCGCCCGTGCTGACCGCCTATCCGGTCACCCGGAAGTACACTCTGAAAACGGAGCAGACCATCCCCCTCCCCGGCCTGGAGAGCCTGGGAATGCCCGGCGACGCGCAGGTGTCCGACACGAACGCGTTCCACAGCGGGTCTTATTCTCCCGCGGGCAAGATCGAGGACGGTTGGGGCATTGATGTGAACACCGGCGCGATCACCTACACGCTGGCGGAGGGCGTTGCCCCCGGCGACGTCATCACCTTCACCCTTCTGGTTCGCTCCAAGAACTACGAGGACGCCACCGTCACAGTTAATCTCACCCTGACGGAGCGGGACACCCCCATCCTGACCCTGCCGGACAGCATCACCGTGGACTACACCGGCGCGGGAATTCCCGTCAGCGCGGTCACCGGCAAGCGCGCCGCCTTTGACGGCAAGGATGTGCCGGGTACGTGGAGCTGGAAGGCCGGGCAGACGATTACCAACGCAGCCGACACCGGCACGAAGACCATTGTCTTCACCCCCGACGATCCGGTCAATTACCTCCCGGCGGAGGGGACGGTTTCCGTCACCATTTCCCCCGTCGCGCCGGCGTATACCGCGCCCACGGCCATGGACGGCCTGATCTACAGCGGCAACGCCCAGGCGCTGGTCAATGCGGGTTCCACCGCCCACGGCAAGCTCCTTTACAGTCTCAGCAAGGACGGCGCCTACTCCGAGACCGTCCCCACCGGCACGGACGCCGGGGAATACACCGTCTGGTACAAGGTCGCGGGCGACAACAACCATACGGACACCCAGCCTGCGTCCGTCACCGTGACCGTTGCCCCCAAGACCGTGGCCGCCACCGTGACGGTCAGCGGCGATTCCCTCACCTACACCGGCGACCCGCTGAAGCCCGGCGTCATTGTGAAGGACGGCGACACAGTCATCAGCCCGGAGGAATACGACGTTTCCTACAGAGATAACGTGAACGCGGGCACCGCCACCGTGACCGTCAGGAACAAGGCAGGCGGCAACTACACCGTCAGCGGCGGCACCACCTTCGAGATCGGCAAGGCCGCTTCCGACGTCAGGACCGCCCCCGGGGCGAACACCGGCCTTGTCTACAACGGCGGCGAGCAGACCCTCATCACAGCCGGAACTGCCCTCGGCGGCAAGCTGAAATACTGTCTGGGCGAGACCGGCGGGTTCACGGAGGCTCTTCCCAAGGCCGCGAATGCCGGCACCTACACCGTGTACTACATGGTCAAGGGCGACGGCAACCACCGCGACTCGGAAATCTACAGCCTCACCGTCACCATCGGCAAAGCGCGTGTCACGGTCAAGGCGTTGGACAAGCGCATCTACACCGATGACAAGGCTCCCGACCTGAGCAAGCCCGCGCTGGGTAAGGACTACACCGTCACCGGCCTGTTCGGCGAAGACGCGCTGACCGGCGATATCAAGCTGACCTACGTGGACGCCAGCGGCACGGAGATCACCCCCGACACGACAAAGGTTGGGCAGACCATCCTCCGCGCCGGCGGACTGACCGCCCCCAACTACAACTACACCGTCGTTTTCGCGGACGGCAAGCTGACCGTCGATGAGCGCCCGGTCTACACCATCAAGGCCACGGCGGGCAGCCACGGCTCCATCACTCCCTCCGGCAATGTTGACGTCCTCCACGGCGGCAGCCAGACCTTCACCATCGCCGCGAACAGCGGCTACGCCATCTCCAACGTGAAGATCGACGGCGTGAGCATCGGTGCGGTGAAATCCTACACCTTCGAGAACGTCACCGAAAATCACACCATCGAGGTCACCTTCATGAAGGCCAACGGCAATCCCCAGACCGGCGTGATGGTGGACGAAGTCACCGGCGAATACTATGTGGCGTAATGCCCATCCCGTTTCGTGCGCCCGCGAAGCGCACGAGGAGACAAGCTTATGAAGAAAAACGTCATCAAAATTTGCTGTCTTGTCCTGGCGGTCGCGGTGATCGCCGCCCTGCTGATCGCGGTCAGGGGCTGCCGCGGGGAGGAGCCCTCCGTTCCTCCCACCACAGCCCCGACCGCCGGGGATACTCAGAGCGCCCCCACCGAAGCCGAGACCCAGCCGCCAACGGTTCCCATGGGGGAGGTCATCCCCACCGTGGACAGGCAGTCGGCGCTGGCCGCGGCCAAAAAGAAAAACGCCGACACCGTGGCATGGCTGTACATCCCCGGCGCGGAGGTGGACGACCCCGTGATGCAGGCGGAGGACAACGGCCATTACCTTTGGCTGGGCGAGGATGGCAAGTACAGCACCTGGGGCTGCTACTACGCCCACTGCGAAAACAAGTTCGGCGGCCGGGACAAGCTGGACGCCAATACCACGATTTTCGGCCATTCCGCCAGCAACTGCGACCCCAACGGCCCCAAGCTCACCAAGCTCTACCGGTACATGGACGCGGACTACGTGAAGGAGCATCCTTACATCTATCTCTCCGTGGCAGGGGAAGATCTGGTTTTCCAGATCACGGCGCTGTTCATCACGGACATCGCGTTCGACTACATTGCCCCCAATCCCACAGGAAGCGAGCTGACGGAATTTTTCCGGACGGTCGCCCGGAAAAACTGGCTGAACTTTGACGGCGTGACCTTCTCGGAGGGCGACACCGTCCTGACCCTTTCCACCTGCTGCCGGAAATACGACACAGCAAAAACCGGCAACCAGCGCCTGGTGGTCATGGCCAAGCTGCTTCCGGAGGGCGCGACGGCGCAGCCCTACACCGTCTCCCTGGCGGATAATCCGGAGATGCCATAATGCGGAAAAAGGGTGCGCTGCAAAATACGCCCATGAAAAAACCACATCAACCATCCCGAAAGGGCTTGGCTGATGTGGTTTTTTGCCTTAGACTTAAACTGCTATGAAAAACTCCGAAACGCAAGGACAGTATAGCGTACCAGATGAGAATCATCAACTCCACGACCCCGGCAAGGTTCTGGAATCTTGCAGCAAGCAACCTGTCTTCGATTTCCGAAAGCAGGTGGCTTTGGCAGACTGAAACCCCCGCCATGCGGTCGTGCCACGTGGCGGGGGGTACTGTCATTTTTGTTTTTTCCTATTCTTCCGCGGCAATGTAGTCGTTCCCGTAGCAGAAGATATGTCCGCCGATCTGTCCCCAGACGTTGCTGTTGGTGGGCTTTGTGGCGAAATACACCACTTCCTTCGGCAAAATGTAGGGGCCGTAGATCGCCCTCTCAATGGCCTCGTACTGCGCCTGGAAGGGTTCCGCCTTGTCCAGGCGGGGGACGGAGCGGAACTGCCCCTGTCCGTAAATCACGTCATGGAGATTATTGGGGAAGTCATCGGAAGCGATCCGGTTCAGCGCCACCTCCGCGACGGCCTGCTGGCCTTCGGCGCACTCGCCCTGGGCTTCCACCCAGACGACCTTCGCCAAGAGCTTAATGTCATCCTGACTCAGCGCAATATCGGAATACCGGGGCTCGCCCCGCTCGGGTTCCTCCTCGTAGTAAATGAAGGGTTCCTCCGGCATGGCGCTCTTGTCGTAGATCCACGCGCCGTCGTAGCCCAGCAGAATGTCCTCGGGTTCAAAGCCTTCGGCAAAGCCCTTTTTCAGCTGCCAGAAGTCATAGTTGTCCCGGTTGGAGTCGTTGACGATGATCTTCCCGTTCTCATTGATGCCGGCGAGGACGATGAAGTGCTGGGAATTGGTGAAGATGGAGTTATGGTTCATCAGCACGATGGCGACCTGACCCTCCTGGAGCGCCTTGTAGACAACGTGCCAGTTTTCCGCCTTCCTGCAGGCAAGCTGAAGCATCTTGTTGCCGTATTCCAGCCGGGCAATGTTGTTGATCGCCCGCCCGCCGAAATAGTGCGCCAGCTCATCGGGGGTGTATGCATGGTCGGCCATGTAGCTTGCCACCATGGCCAGAGAAACGATGCTGCATCCGCTGGTCATAATGGTGCCGCTGCCGTACATGGTGTAGGGGTAGTCGTTCTGGAAATACTGCGGGACGGTGGAGATGACCTGCTTTTCCTCGCTCTGGGTCTCCTCCGGGAGTTCCTCGTCGGCTTCCTCAGTCGCTTCGGGAGCCGTTTCCTCCACAGTCTGCGTCTCCGCCGTCGGTTCTGCCGGGGGGTCCGCCTCTGCGGGGACATACAGGTATTGCAGCACAAGTCTGCAATCCTCGTCCTGCGCCATGTCGGCATAGATCTCGCAGAGCCAGTTTTCCAGCGCGCCGTCGGCCACGGCGAAGCTTCCTTTCTCGCCCGTTACGAACCAGCCGTAAAAGACAAATCCGGCGGGAGCCTGTCCCGCTGCGTCTTCCCGCAGACTCGTCATCTGCGCCTCATTCGGCACGGCATGGGTCGTAATTTTGATCTCACCGGGAACCGCGTTTTCCGGAATGCCCGCTCGCACCGGCCCGTCCGCAGACGCGGCGCCGGCAGGCAGGGCAGCAACGCCGCAAAGAAGCGCCAGCGAAAGCAAAACCGCAGTCAGCCGCCGGAAATTTCTATGTACGCGCATTCCTTCGCCCCCTGTTTCCAAGTGTCCCGCCCCCCGCAGCGAGGGTATACAGATATATAAAAACACGGATACAGTATAAAACATTTTCCGTCAAAAGTCAAGAATTCTATAATGGTCCCCACGGAAATCAATCTTAAACGTCATAAAGAGTGCTATAGTATGTGTATAGATAGAACAACATTAGTGGACTTCTTTGAAGATGTCGAGACTACAGAAAAATACGATGGGTACTTTTGCAGCATTGCAGAAGTCATCGGAACTGTGGTACTGGGAAGCCTGTGCGGTTTCAAGAACGTAAGCCAGATCCATCATTGGGCGGAAAATGCGCATACAAGGGAATTTTTGAAGGAGAAGTTCCAAATCGAGCATATTCCGTGCTATTATTGGATGCTGGTGCTTCTGAAAATGGTTAAAACGGGCACGCTAAACTAGTATCAAATCCGAAACGTCCTGCCAGTTTCAAAAGTTCGTTTTCTTGCATTGGTGACCCCTCCTGTTTTGATATATACCCTCAATACTGGACTCCCAGTATTGAGGGTATATATCAAAGCCGGGGGGCAACTTTGGTCAACCAAAGTAAAGGACACAGCACGATCCTGCTGTGTCCTTTACCAAATACCATTTTTACTATTTCAATCCACAGGCATCTGCCTGACACGCCCATTATGGCACAATGTACAAAGAAAGTCAACAAACTTTGTTATTCCATTATTACTGAGCCTCTTGAAATGGGATGCTTGATGTGATAGGATAAAATAAAACATAGACGTTGCAGGATGGTGATTGATATGTACCCTGCACATATTCTGGAATCCGGAGAGATGCAAACGGTTCGGGAGCACTGCCGGAGTACCGCAGAGCTGGCCGCCAGGGTACTGCGGCCCATGGGACTGACACGATCGGCCTATCTGGCTGGGCTTTTACATGATCTGGGAAAATGCAAAGAGGAATTTCGGCAATATTTGGAAGCGGCTGCCCGGGGGGAGGAAGCCGTCCGGGGCAGCGTGAACCACACCTTTGCAGGCGTTCGCTTTCTGCTGAGCCGATGGCATGGCGGTGCGCTGGGATATTCCCAAGTGGCCGCTGAACTGCTAGCCTTTGCTGTCGGTGGTCACCATGGTCTGTTTGACTGCATCGACTCCCGGCAAAATTGCGGCTTCGCCCACCGAATGGACACGCCCGGAATCGGCTATGAGGAGGCTTTGCACAACTATTTGGAGGAGTGCGCCGACACGGAAGAATTGGAGGACTTGTTCCGGCTGTCAGTCGCAGAGCTGTCTCCCCTGCTGGATCGGCTTTCCGCCCTTTCTATTCTGGACGATGACAATGCAGCAAATCAGGAAACCGCATTCTATACCGGTTTGCTTGCCCGGATGCTGCTCTCCGCGGTTATAGAAGGTGACCGGGCGGATACTGCCGCCTTTCTGTCCGGGAATGTGCCGCCTCAATATCCGGAGGATATGCGGCCGATTTGGGGGCGGGCTTTGGCCCACATGGAGAAGAAGCTCGCTGAATTTCCCCAGGAAAAACCCATTGATCAGGCACGCCGGAGGATTTCCGATGCCTGCGCCGCAGGGGCACTTCGCCCCGGAGGAATTTTCCGCCTGAACGTACCAACCGGCGGCGGAAAGACACTTTCCGGCCTTCGGTTTGCCCTGACCCATGCAATGCAGTGGAACAAATCCCGGATCATTTTCACTGCGCCCCTGCTGTCCATTCTGGATCAGAATGCCCAGGTGATTCGCAGCTTCCTGGGGGATGATTCCCTGATTCTGGAGCATCACTCCAATCTGGCCGAGCCGAAGGAAACCCCCGAGCGGCTGCAGGAGCTGGAGCTGTTGACGGATTCCTGGGGTGCACCTGTTATCATCACCACCCTGGTCCAGCTTATGAATACCTGTTTTAGTGGAAAAACCAGTACCATTCGCCGGTTCCATGCTCTGTGTAACAGCATTCTCGTAATTGACGAGGTACAGACCGTCCCGGGAAATCTGCTGAGCCTGTTTAACCTGGCAATCAATTTTCTGTCGGAGATATGCGGAACCACAGTAGTGCTTTGCTCCGCAACCCAGCCGGAGTTGAAAGCTGTCTGCCACCCGCTGTGCCGGGAGCCGGTGGAGCTTTCTCCCCAGCCAAGGGCACTGTGGGATATTTTCAAACGCACGGAAATTCAAAACGCAGGGTGCGCAAAGCTGGAGGAGATTCCTTCCGCTGTGCGGAAAGCATTGGAAGGCTGCAATAGTCTCCTGGTGGTCTGCAATACGAAAAAAGAGGCGGCGTTCCTCTATGATCGGTTGCCTGAGTGCCATCGGTTTCATCTGTCTGCTGCCATGTGCGTAGCCCACAGGCGGCAGGAATTGATGGCGCTGCAGGCGGCGCTGGACAGTCTTCCCATCGCCGGAGGAAAAGTGGTCTGTATTTCCACCCAGGTCATAGAGGCCGGTGTGGATATTTCCTTTCAGCAGGTGATCCGCTTTTCTGCCGGAATGGACAGCGTGGTTCAGGCGGCCGGGCGATGTAACCGTCATGCCGAGCAGGATACTCCTGCGCCGGTTCAAATTCTGCGCTGCACCGATGAAACACTTTATGGCCTGGCGGACATTGTTCGTGGGCAGAATGCCACCGTATCCCTTCTGACGGCATTCTCCCGCCAGCCGGCGGATTTCCAGAATGACCTTTCCTCGGAGGCGGCCATTCGATTCTACTACCGTCGGCTATATCAGGAAATGCCGACAGGCTTCCAGGATGGCCAAACCCCCGAAAATGGCTCTCTTTACCAGCTTTTGTCGGATAATCCCCGATATGCGGATGCCAATTGTAAGCAGGTCCAGGACTATTTCCTGCGGCAGGCCTTCCGCCTGGCGGGCAGCCTGTTTCGGGTGTTTGATGAGGACACCACGTCGATCCTGGTTCCCTACGGAAGGGGGCGTGAGCTGCAAAACCTGCTGTCCGCTGCATCCCGGGACTACGGGCAAAAGGACTGGGAGGCAATCCACCGCTGGATGGAGGAAGGAAAGGAATACTGTGTCAGTGTTTACCGTTATCAGTTGGAGCAGCTTCAGGCGCTGGGTGCAGTGACGGCACTGTTTGACGGGAGTGTGCAAATCCTGTCGGACGGCTTTTATAACCAGCGGACGGGCTTTTCCATCCAGTCCGGGACACTGGGCTTTCAGGAGGTGTAAATTTGAAAACGAACCATCCGAACATTGTAGAATTTCAGGTAACCGGCGATTATGCCCTTTTTTCCGACCCAATCATGCGGCTTGGCGGCGAAAAATGCAGCTATCAGGTGCCTACCTATGAGGCACTGAAGGGCATTTTATCCTCGGTGTACTGGAAACCCACCTTTGTATGGCGGATCCTGGATGTGCGGGTCATGAACCCCATCCAAACGGAGGTCAAGGGCATTCGCCCCATCAAATACGGCGGCGGAAACGACCTTGCCTACTATACCTATCTGAAAAACTGCCGCTATCAGGTGCGAGCCTGCTTTGACTGGAACGACAACCGTCGGGAGCTGATTGCTGACCGGAATGAAAACAAGCACCACTGCATCGCACGGCGAATGATTGAAAAAGGGGGCCGCCGGGACATTTTCCTGGGAACCCGGGAATGTCAGGGCTATGTGGAGCCATGCGAATTTGGTAGCGGTCAGGGGGCTTACGATGATCTGCCGGAATTGGGCTTCGGACTGATGTATCACGGAATCACCTACCCGGATGAGGCATACTCGGAGGAAACCAGAGACTGCATGACTGCCCGCTTCTGGTATCCGGTGATGAAAAACGGCGTGATCCATTTCCTGCCGCCGGAGGAATGCCCCGGGCAGAAGCACCTGCGGCAGATGCCGATGAAGGTGTTCTCCGGGGAGCAGGGCAACTTTACCGGGCTGAAAGAATTTGGGGAGGTGGAGTAAATGGGACTGATGACACAGGCCTACAACACCTACTGCGCCATGGAAAAGCAATACGTCGGGGTATACGGCGAGGCAGCGGAGCCTCTGGTTCCCGTCTCCCATCAGATTGCCAAAGCAGATCTGGAGATCACCCTGGATTCGGAAGGAAATCTGCTGGATGCCCGGCAGGTGGATCCCAAAGAAGCTACCACCATCATTCCCGTCACCGAGCAGTCTGCCGGGCGCACCGGCGATACCTGCTGCGCCCATCCGCTGTGCGATCAGCTCCGATTTTTCTCCCCCCGGTATCCGGCAAAATATGAAGCCTATCTGACCCAGCTGCACCGCTGGGAAGGCTCCCCCTACAGCCATCCCAAGCTTTCTGCCATTGCCGGATATGTGGAAAAGGGCAGCATTCTGGAGGATATGTCCCGGCTCGGGCTGATTTCATTGGACGAGAAGGGAATGCCTACCAAGGAAAAACTGCTGGTTCGCTGGCGGGTGGAGGCCGGAACAGAGGGAAATGTTGCTGCCTGCTGGCAGGATCGGACTCTATTCCAAGCATTTATCGACTACTATGCCGCCGGACAGAAAAGCGACCCGGTTTACTGTATGGTTTCCGGAAAAAATGCCCTGCCAGCCAACCAGCACCCAAAGAAGATCATCAATATCTGTGCCAACGCCAAGTTGATCTCCGCCAACGATACCAGCGGCTTTACCTACCGGGGGCGCTTTCAGACCGATGCCCAGGCAATGACCATGAGCTACGAGGCTTCCCAGAAAATTCACAGTGCGCTGCACTGGCTGTCGGCCAATCAGGGGGTTGCCATTGGCGGACGGACCTTCCTGTGCTGGAACCCCCAGGGAATTGAGATTCCAAAACCCCAGGCGGCGTTTCTGCGGGGGAACACTGCCAACCAGGTAAAATATTCCGATTATCGGAAAGCCCTTTCCGATACCCTCCGGGGCTGGAAGGAGACCATCCCGGCAGATGCCGGCGCGGTGATTGCCGCCTTTGATGCCGCAACCTCCGGCCGGCTTGCCCTCACCTACTACAGCGAGCTTCCGGCTTCGGATTTTCTGGAGCGGCTCCACAACTGGGATGCCCTCTGCTGCTGGAACCGCGACCCCTTCGGCATTCAGGCACCGTCTTTATATCAGATTGCGAACTGCGCCTTTGGCACTGTGCGTACCTCCGGCAACCAGACAAAGCTGGAAAGCGATGATCGGATTCTCCGTCAGCAGGTGCAGCGGCTCTTGTCCTGCCGGGTAGACAAGGGAAAAATGCCTGCGGACATTGCCCGGGCGGCAGCGGCCAAGGCATCCAACCTGCAAATTATGGATACCCAGCTGCGAGAGACCGTACTGTCCACCGCCTGCGCGGTGCTTCGGAAATACTACTACGATTGGGATCGGGAGGAATGGAACATGTCACTGGAACCGGAAAAGAAAGACATCAGCTATCAGTACGGGCGGCTTCTGGCGGTATTTGAAAAAATCGAGCAGGACACCTACGATAAGGACGAGCAGCGGGAGCCAAACGCCATCCGGATGCAGTCCGTCTTCGCAAAGCGGCCCCGTTATGCCAGCCGCATTCTTTGGGAGCAGATGAAAAAAGCCTATTATCCCCGCTTGAAACCGTGGAACAGAGTAAAATATGACCGCCTGATTGGAGAAATCATCGAGCAAATTTCCAATCTCCCTCAGGCGGAGCACGAGGAAGCTTTGAAGGATACCTACTTATTTGGCTACTATTTGCAGAAAAAAGCCCTGTACACATCCGGCAAAACCGAAAACAGTCAGGAGGAAGAATAAATGAGCATTTTGCAGAATAAAGTCGATTTTGTAGCACTGATTTCCGTAGCCCGAGCCAACAGCAACGGCGATCCGCTGAACGGCAACCGCCCCCGTACCGACCTGAACGGCTTCGGTGAGATTTCCGATGTATGCGTCAAGCGGAAAATCCGCAATCGGATGCAGGATATGGGAAACCCCATCTTTGTTCAGTCTGAGGATCGGTGCACCGACGGCTTTGGAAGTCTGAGCGAGCGAGCCTCCGCCAGTCTGAAGGGCATCAAGGATAGGGAGGAATACGCCAGACGTGCCTGTGAAACCTGGCTGGATGTGCGCACCTTTGGCCAGGTGTTCGCCTTCAAGGACACAAAGGGCTTCTCCTGCGGTGTCCGGGGGCCGGTATCCATCCACCAGGCCTCCAGCATTTCCCCAGTGGAAATTGAATCCATCCAGATCACCAAAAGTGTCAACGGTGAAAAAAAAGGGAAAGACGAGAACCGTGCCTCCGATACCATGGGCATGAAGCACTTTGTCCGCTTCGGCCTGTACCAGATCAAGGGTTCGATCAACGTCCAGCTGGCGGAAAAGACCGGCTTTACCGAGGCGGATGCGGAAACCGTCAGGGAATGCCTGCGCACACTGTTTGTCAACGATGCCTCCTCTGCCCGGCCCGATGGCTCCATGGAGGTGGTGAAGCTGTTCTGGTGGAAGCACAACTGCAAGGATGGGCAGTATTCCTCCGCTAGGGTTCACCGCAGTGTCCGGATAGCACAGAAGGATGCGGATGCGATTCCGAGCTGTGCGGAGGATTATGACATCCGTCTGGAGCCGCTGCCCGGTCTGGAGCCGGAAATTATCGATGGAATATAAGGAAGATGACTTTTTGCAGCTTTCCGGTCTGCAACATTTCCGGTTTTGCCGTAGGCAATGGGCTTTGATTCACATTGAGCACCAGTGGGAGGAGAATTTCCGCACCATTGATGGGGCAATCCTCCACGAAAATGCCCACAACACGGCGTTTTCCGAAAGCCGGGGGGACTGCTTTGTTACCCGGGGGGTCAGCGTGTACTCTGCCCGGCTGGGAGTATCCGGTCAGTGCGATGTGCTGGAATACCACCAGGGCACTACCGGCATCCCTCTGGCCGGGAAGGCGGGGCTGTGGCAGCCCTATCCGGTGGAGTACAAGCGGGGCAGGCCCCGGGAGGATACCGGTGATGCTTTGCAGCTGTGCGGTCAGGCCATGTGCCTGGAGAACATGCTCTGTTGCGACATTCCCGAAGGGGCGCTGTACTATGGAGAGCTTCGCCGCCGGGAGAGGGTGGTTTTCACCCCGACCCTGCGGGAGCAGGTGCAGACCCTCCTTGCCGAAATGCACGCTCTGTACGCCAGGGGCTACACCCCCAAGGTCAAGCCCACCAAGTCCTGCAACGCCTGTTCCCTAAAGGAGCTGTGTCTGCCCAGACTGATGAAAGCCAAGTCCGTTTCTGCCTATCTGAAATCGGCCATGGAGGATACGCCATGAAGCAGCTGCTGAACACTCTATTCGTTACCTCCGAGGACATTTACCTCTCCCTGGAGGGGGAGAATGTGCTGGCAAACCGGGACAAAGAGGTGATTGCCCGGTATCCCCTGCATACCCTGCAATCCATCGTCAGCTTCTCCTATTCTGGAGCTTCTCCCGCCCTCATGGGCAAGTGCGCCGAGGCGGGAATCGGTCTGGCCTTCTGTTCACCCCGGGGACGATTCCTTGCCCGGGTTTGCGGGGGGACTGGCGGAAACGTGCTTCTTCGTCGGGAGCAGTACCGGATTGCCGACGATCCGGCACGCTGCTGTGAAATTGCCCGAACCATGATTTTTGGCAAGCTGAGCAACGGGGCTGCCAGCATCCAGCGCACCCTGCGAGATCACGCGCCCCGGGTTCAGGACTGCGGGCTGGAGACAGCTGCCGCCAACATTCGCAGCCTGCTCCCTCAGATTCTCACGGTTTCCGACCCGGACACCCTTCGGGGGCTGGAGGGCGTGGCGGCCACCGCCTATTTTGATGTGTTCAATCACATGCTTCTGAATCGGAAGGAGGACTTCTTTTTCCGGGGCCGCAGCCGCCGTCCGCCGCTGGATCGGGTGAATGCTATGCTGTCCTTTGCCTACAGCCTGCTGGCCCACGACTGCGCCAGTGCCCTGGAAAGTGTGGGGCTGGACAGCTATGTGGGCTTCCTCCACCGGGACCGTCCCGGGAGGCAGTCATTGGCTCTGGATTTGATGGAGGAGCTTCGCCCCTGTATGGCTGACCGGTTTGTTCTGACCCTAGTGAACAATCGGATGATCCGCCCTGAAGATTTTCAGCTTCAGGACAGCGGCGCAGTGCTGCTGACGGATGATGGGCGGCGGAAATTCCTGAAAACCTGGCAGGAACGGAAGCGGGACACCCTGACCCACCCCTATCTGGGGGAGAAAATGAGCTGGGGCATGGTGCCCTATGTCCAGGCACTGCTACTGGCTCGACTGATTCGGGGAGATTTGGACGCCTATCCGCCCTTTCTATGGAAGTGATGTTATGCTGGTACTGATTACTTACGATGTGAACACCGAGGATGCCGCCGGACGTAAACGTCTGCGGCAGATTGCGAAAAAGTGCGTGGATTACGGTCAGAGGGTGCAGAATTCCGTGTTTGAGTGCCTGCTGGATGCCGGTCAGTGTCGGATGCTGCAAGCCAAACTCTTGTCCATCATGGATTCGGAGAAGGATAGCCTGCGCTTTTACTATCTTGGCAACCAGTACGAGAAAAAGGTGGAGCATTTCGGGGCAAAGAACACCTATCTGCCGGAGGATACGCTGATCCTCTGAGAGATGGTCAGCCTGCCCCCATGCGAAGCCAAAGCGCCCAGAAATTCCCGGGAGGTTCGCAGGAACTTTTGCGGGAGAAAGAGAGGCTTTCCGAAAATCCAGCCGCTGTATCCCGGGGATTTTCGGAGAAAGCACTCTGAAAAGATACACTTTTGCCAAAGATTCACAGAAAAATCTGTGCATCTTTGCTGTCGCTCCCCCCACGGGGAGCGTGGATTGAAATGTATAGTGTAGCACAACCAAAAGCAAAAGGCAACGTCGCTCCCCCCACGGGGAGCGTGGATTGAAATCAAGAAACGCTGATAGGCAAAGGCAAGACGAAGGTCGCTCCCCCCACGGGGAGCGTGGATTGAAATAAATCAAATCCTCCTCAGAACTAAAAATGTCATCAGTCGCTCCCCCCACGGGGAGCGTGGATTGAAATCCTTTTATGGCTATAGTATAACACAACGTTTAACGTCGCTCCCCCCACGGGGAGCGTGGATTGAAATGTGATGGTCAGTCTTTGTTTCTTGGTTCCGGTGGTCGCTCCCCCCACGGGGAGCGTGGATTGAAATCGTCGTTTATCAGGTTGCGACGGTTTCCCCCGATGGTCGCTCCCCCCACGGGGAGCGTGGATTGAAATTCCTCGCCAATGACAAAAAGCTTGGTAATCGAACGTCGCTCCCCCCACGGGGAGCGTGGATTGAAATCACAATGGGAAAACCGTCAACATCGGGGGAAACCGTCGCTCCCCCCACGGGGAGCGTGGATTGAAATTCCTGGTGAGTATGATTATCATCGCTTGCAGCCGGTCGCTCCCCCCACGGGGAGCGTGGATTGAAATGTTTTTTTCTTGCGGGCGAATATGGACCCCGCAGTCGCTCCCCCCACGGGGAGCGTGGATTGAAATTACTTCCGCCTATTCTGTCTTGTCTGCCCTTGGCGGTCGCTCCCCCCACGGGGAGCGTGGATTGAAATCGTTGTTCCGTATTTTATGGATGTTTCTGGCAAGTCGCTCCCCCCACGGGGAGCGTGGATTGAAATGCTATGATCACAGCTACAGCCAGGGCTTGCAGCGGTCGCTCCCCCCACGGGGAGCGTGGATTGAAATTGGCAGTAAACTAAAACGCTCTAACAAATGTACCGTCGCTCCCCCCACGGGGAGCGTGGATTGAAATTAAAAAAATCGTTAAAAAGGGTATTGACAATCGTGTCGCTCCCCCCACGGGGAGCGTGGATTGAAATGACAGAATCACTATCGACAACAAGAACCAAAATACGTCGCTCCCCCCACGGGGAGCGTGGATTGAAATAAACCGGCGCGCTGCATATCGGCGACAGATCGACGTCGCTCCCCCCACGGGGAGCGTGGATTGAAATCAGGGCAGGCAGAAGTTACCTTTTGCTAAGCAGAGTCGCTCCCCCCACGGGGAGCGTGGATTGAAATGAGCCGTGCGAAAGCAATCTCAGACTGATGAACCGTCGCTCCCCCCACGGGGAGCGTGGATTGAAATGTCCGGTTCTGGCGGCGGTTATTCTCGCCGTAGCGTCGCTCCCCCCACGGGGAGCGTGGATTGAAATAGCGCAGTAAATCAAATTTGGCAGTGTTTGGTGACGTCGCTCCCCCCACGGGGAGCGTGGATTGAAATACCAGTTACCATGGACGGCTTATAACGATAATCAGGTCGCTCCCCCCACGGGGAGCGTGGATTGAAATCAAACCAAGCGATCTGGAACGAAAAAGTAGTAGGTGTCGCTCCCCCCACGGGGAGCGTGGATTGAAATCTCCAACGGCGTGAGAATCGCCAGGGAGCAGAACGTCGCTCCCCCCACGGGGAGCGTGGATTGAAATAAGCATTTTGCCGATCAGGATAAGAAGATGCAGGTCGCTCCCCCCACGGGGAGCGTGGATTGAAATATCTGCGCCGGACTTGCTGCGCTGTGCAGGTCGGGTCGCTCCCCCCACGGGGAGCGTGGATTGAAATGATCAAGTAGTAATCGCCGGTTTCAAGGCCAGGAGTCGCTCCCCCCACGGGGAGCGTGGATTGAAATAATAATCATCCTGTTAGCCCAGTCACGGGAATAGTGTCGCTCCCCCCACGGGGAGCGTGGATTGAAATTCATGGTGGAGCTGGTGGTAAGTTTGGAACACCGGAGTCGCTCCCCCCACGGGGAGCGTGGATTGAAATGTACCGGAAAAATTGGCGTTGTTTTCTGTGGTTTGTCGCTCCCCCCACGGGGAGCGTGGATTGAAATTTCATGGTGTACCGGGAAACATACGAACAAGTGGTCGCTCCCCCCACGGGGAGCGTGGATTGAAATAACGGCACGCATACCATCAAAGACAGGGTCAAAGTCGCTCCCCCCACGGGGAGCGTGGATTGAAATCACAATGGGAAAGCCGTCAACGTCAGGGGAAACAAGTCGCTCCCCCCACGGGGAGCGTGGATTGAAATCGGAAGTAGCATAGACATTGTCGATGCTGTGAAGGTCGCTCCCCCCACGGGGAGCGTGGATTGAAATGAACATCCTTTCACATTGGGTTGTGAGGCTCACGTCGCTCCCCCCACGGGGAGCGTGGATTGAAATCTGGGTCTGCCAGTTTCTGTTTTCGCTCGAATATGTCGCTCCCCCCACGGGGAGCGTGGATTGAAATTCTAAACCCGGGTTGTGGAACTATGAGTTCCAAGTCGCTCCCCCCACGGGGAGCGTGGATTGAAATCAAACAGATGTCAGCAATGAGTTGTAGTTCAGCTGTCGCTCCCCCCACGGGGAGCGTGGATTGAAATTACACTTCTTTTTGGCGGACTATCGTTTTCAGTAGTCGCTCCCCCCACGGGGAGCGTGGATTGAAATAATTTCGGCATTCTGCCGCAGATTTCAAATCACTGGTCGCTCCCCCCACGGGGAGCGTGGATTGAAATTTATCGTCCCATCGGTACAACCCAAACTCCCTTGTCGCTCCCCCCACGGGGAGCGTGGATTGAAATGCCTATTACAATCCCCGGCCTGTGCCTGCCTACCAGGTCGCTCCCCCCACGGGGAGCGTGGATTGAAATGGAATAAGCTGTCTCACGACTCATGCGATAGGCGTCGCTCCCCCCACGGGGAGCGTGGATTGAAATAAAGGATTCAAAGCGCCATACTGATGCGAAGAAGTCGCTCCCCCCACGGGGAGCGTGGATTGAAATCATAACAGCGCTAACACGAAGCGCAAGGCGGGGGTCGCTCCCCCCACGGGGAGCGTGGATTGAAATGTCCATTTGGACTTATAGACTTTTTAAGTCGTAAGTCGCTCCCCCCACGGGGAGCGTGGATTGAAATACCAAGGGCGCGGAGGATTTCGTCGGAGTTGTCCAGTCGCTCCCCCCACGGGGAGCGTGGATTGAAATAACGCCGGTGATCTGATACCGTTTATGGTTGACGTCGCTCCCCCCACGGGGAGCGTGGATTGAAATCTAATATTTCCAGCATCCATACTTACGCCGGTTCGTCGCTCCCCCCACGGGGAGCGTGGATTGAAATTACAACCCCAAATTTGCCCACCTGGGCGAGACTGGTCGCTCCCCCCACGGGGAGCGTGGATTGAAATATTGCAGATCAGCGCATATCCGCGGAAGGGCAGAGTCGCTCCCCCCACGGGGAGCGTGGATTGAAATCTGAGCCTCTTTAAACTGTACCCATAAAAATGGACACGGAGGGTGAGGGGTATCCCTGAAAAGT
>ENA-OWPN01000851-OWPN01000851.1-human-gut-metagenome-genome-assembly--contig:-NODE-851-length-34889-cov-30.218264_pt1 | contig 34889 bp, 35 predicted proteins | sample MGYA00248266_ERZ651850 | MGnify/ENA primary metagenome ERZ651850 (study PRJEB26924, sample SAMEA4378296) | human gut metagenome | biome: human gut; feature: human-associated habitat; material: faeces... | reverse complement strand
CTGCCGCACCTCGCTCGCCGTATCGGCACTTAGAATTATGCGGTATTGCCTAAAATCAATAAAAGTCTGCGGAGAACTCCCAAAATGACAGAACGAATCATCGGCAACCAAATCCGGCTGCCCCCTATTATCGGAATGATGCGGTGTCCCTGCTGTGGTATCGGGACAGGGATGTCTGCAAGCAGGTGGATAGCCGGGATGCGCCATACGATGTGGAACTTTTGCACCGTATGTACGATTATTTGAGCACCCGCGGTGATTGCTGCTATATCGAATATGAGGGCACGCTGGTTGGGGATGTCTCCCTGCAAAATAATGTGGAAATTGCCATTGTGGTAAGTAAAGCGTTCCAGAACCAGCACATCGGGCGGCGGAGAGGGTAAAGCGGGCAAATCGGAACTTGTCGGAGTAAAACTCCGCCATCTTGCGCTGTGCGCAAGCCCGTTCTGTCGCTTGAAAGCCCCCCACTGGGGCTTTCATTGCTTCACTTCGTTTCGCAAGCGCGAATTTATTAATATTTATTTCCCGAAGCGTATATTCTGTACGGTTCTTTTTTCAATCGTCAGATTTTCGTAGATGCGAATGCCGCCGTTTCCCTGCGGCGCTTGCGCAAGCAAACCCACTTTCACCTTTTTTGCCCCGAAAAGATTGAAAAATCTGGTCATGTAAAAAGTCTTTCCATCCTCGGAATAATGGAATGCGTACGAATCGTTCACTCTGCAAATTTGCAGCCAAACACAATTTCCTGCAATATTGCATCCGTTTGCGTCATCGGATACACCATTTTTGGTAACTACACTGACCGCGGCGTGTGTACCAAAGTCAGTTTTTTCAAAGCAGCTTTTTGCCCAGTTGTTTGCATCTTCCATGACCATGAGCGATGCGGAATCATAGGTATCCTTAAAATCATGAGACACCTTAACTTTAAGAACAAAGTCTCCTTCAATTTCGGTAAAGTAAAAAGGTGCATTACATAGCGTTTCGGGGGTTATCCCTTCTTCTGAAACAGCGCCGTTGTTACAGAAAAAGTCGCTCTGCGCAGGTGCATAAATTTCTATTTTTCCGTTTTCCGTTGTTATGTTGCCTTTGTTTAGCCATTGGAAATCCATAATTCTTTACCTCCACAAACTCCGATTTGCATGTTTTATAACGCTTTACTTCAAATCAATACCGGTATACAATGCCCTGCTTGACGGCGTTGGATGCCTGCTGCCCGGCCAGGCGGCTGGCGAGGGCCAGCGCAAAGGGGATGGCCGCACCCAGCGCTTCGCCGGTAATGATGTTGCCGTCCAGCGTGATGGGCAGGCCGGTGTACTCGGCCCCGGCGGCGGTCAGTTTATCTTCCATGCCGGGGTAAACCGTTGCCTTTTTGCCCTGCAAAATGCCGAACGCCGCCAACACAGACGGTGCGGCGCAGATTGCGGCCACGACCTTGCCTGCGGCGGCAAACTCGGTGCAGACCTTGCGCACCGTGGCATCGGCTTTCAGGTTATCCACACCCGGAATGCCGCCGGGCAGGATGGCGGCATCAAAAGCGGAATAATCCAGCTCTTCAGCCAAAGCATCCGCCACAACGCTGATGCTGCGGGCAGATTTGACGATCTTTTCGCCGCCCACGGCAGCAATCGTTACTTCCACACCGGAACGGCGCAGCAGATCCACGCACAAAAGGCCCTCGCACTCTTCCAGGCCGGGCGCAAAAAAGATAACAGCTTTGCTCATACAAAACACTCCTTTACAAAATAATACAATTTGAATAATATAAAATAAATATACAAATATGATTAAAACTCTTCTGAATAATACAATCTGGAAAATACAAATAAAATATACGGATTAAAATGGGTGAAACCGCGCGACCAGCAGGCCAATGAACGGCAGGGGTGCGGCCCGGCGGCGCAGCGCCGTGATAAGCCCCACCAGCGAAAGCACATCTACCAGCAGCGTCAGGCTCAACGCAACCTGCTCCAGCACCGGAACAAACCCAAGCGCGGCACAGATGGTTGCCAGCATCAACACCATCAGCCCTTGGTTCAGGTGGAACCGTACAAATTCATCCTGCCGCCATTTGGTGCAGGCGGGAATTAAAATCAAAATGCTCAGGTAGCACAAAGCACCCATCCAGCGGGCCGTGCTGCTGACGGCGGGTTCTTCCGGCTGGGTGTGTTCCGCTTTGGCCGGTTCGGCAGGGGCAGCCGCGGGGGTGCTGCGCTTTTTCTTTTTACTCATACTTGCCACCAAACAAAAAGTCCATGCATGCAGGCACCTGCTTGGCCCAGCAGGCTTCGCAGTGGGTGCCGTCCGGCTGCATATAGGGGTCAACGGCGGCGCCTTTGCCCAGCAGCGCGCGGCATACTTCCAGCGCATTGGCGGTGTATTCGCCCAAAGCACCGGGCTTATCGCTCTCTTTTTCGCCCCAGCTCAGATAAACACGGGTGCCGGGGTGGATCGTGGCGTTGGCAATCTCCTGCCGCAGCTCCGGCATGCACAGCCGCACCGAGGGCGACAGGCACGCTGCTTTGGAAAACACTTTGTTGTAAGCGGTGATGGCGTACAGGCTCATCAGGCCGCCCATGCTGCTGCCGCCAATGGCCGTGTTGGCGCGGCCAGGCAGGGTGGGGTAGCGCTTGTCCATCATCGGCTTGAACTTTTTGGTCAGCCACTCCATGTATTCATGCCCAGTGCCCGTAATGCCGCCGAACCAGTCCGACTGGTAGGGACAGTATTCTTCCAGCCGCTTGTTGCCCTCGTGGTTGCACTCCGGTGCGGCAATGATCCAGTTGGGGTGGGCGTCACAGTATTCTTTCAGCCCCCAGCAGGTGCCGTATGTGGCGGTGGAGTCAAAAAACAGGTTATGGCCGTCAAACATATAGAGTACGGGATATTTTTTGCCGGAAGTCTGCCAGTCATCCGGCAGGTAAACAAAAGTCCGGCGGGTCAGCCCGTACGGGGTAATGCTGACATCAAACGTTTCAACCATACAAAATCCCCCAATTCCAGCAGGGCAAACGCCCGGCCAAAAGATTGGTATTATTGTACCGCAAAAACCGATCTTTGACAACCGCCCGCAATCTGCCCACTCTTGGTGGAAAACTATTGTCATGATTTGTGTCTTGACACATGACAACTTCGGCGGTACAATGCTGAAAGATATCTGAGAGGAGCAAGAGTATGGGAAAGCTTAAGGAATTTTTGAAGCGCAAGGACGTTGTGTTCTCGGCGCATCGCTATGGCATCGATGCCATGGGCGCTATGGCTCAGGGCCTGTTTGCCAGTTTACTGATCGGCACCATCATTAAAACGCTGGGCGAGCAGATCGGCCTGCAATTTTTGGTGGATGCCGGTACTTTTGCCCAGAGCGTGGCCGGGCCTGCCATGGCGGCTTCCATCGGTTACGCCCTGCACACCCCGCCGCTGGTGCTGTTCAGCCTGATCGCTGTGGGCAGTGCTGCCAACAGCCTGGGCGGTGCAGGCGGCCCCCTGGCCGTATACTTTATCGCCATTGTTTCGGCAGAGTGCGGCAAGCTTGTCAGCAAAGAGACCAAAGTCGATATCATCGTTACCCCGGCGGTCACCATTCTGGTGGGCACGGGTCTGAGTGTGCTGTTTGCCCCTGCCATCGGCGCGGCGGCTTCTGCGGTGGGCAGCGTAATCATGTGGGCCACTGAACTGCAGCCCCTGCTGATGGGCATTCTGGTTTCGGTGCTGGTTGGCATTGCGCTGACTTTGCCCATTTCCAGCGCAGCCATCTGCGCGGCACTCAACCTGACCGGTCTGGCGGGCGGCGCTGCCGTTGCGGGCTGCTGCGCCCAGATGGTCGGCTTTGCCGTGATGAGCTTTAAGGAAAACGGCGTGGGTGGTCTGGTCAGCCAGGGCATTGGCACCAGCATGCTGCAAATGCCCAACATCCTGAAAAAGCCCCGCGTGTGGCTGCCGCCGATCATTGCTTCCGCCATTACCGGTCCCATTGCCACCTGCGTGTTCAAATTGCAGATGAACGGCCCGGCGGTTTCTTCCGGCATGGGTACCTGCGGCCTGGTGGGTCAGATCGGCGTGTACACCGGCTGGGTGGCCGATGTGGCATCCGGCGCAAAAGCGGGCATCACCGCCTTTGACTGGGCAGGCTTACTGCTGGTCAGCTTTGTTCTGCCCGCCGTGCTGTGCGCGGTGCTGGGCGCGCTGTTCCGCAAAAAGGGCTGGATCAAGGACGGCGACCTGAAGCTGGACTAAGCCAATGGACGTTCAGGAAGTGTGGGCGCTGCTGGAACAGCACCAGGGCGAGCAATTTTATACCGCAAAATGCCTGCCGTTTTGCTATATCATCCGTGGCGGCGAACCTGCAAAAGATTGCGACCCGCCAGGCAGCGGGGGAGGCCATCACCGGCCCCAAAAAGATTGGCTGCTATGGTGCCAGTTACTTATACCCGATGTTTTAAATCTGGGTATCATTCCACAACCTGAAACGGGCAAAGAAATTTAAGACAATCAAAGAACTTTTTCGGCAGTGCCGGGCAGATTTCTGCCCGGCACTGGCTTTTTTACTAAAAATCGACAGATAAAATTTAATATCAAGTCTTAAAAATTGTCTTTACAAATCTCAAAACTGTGCTATAATAATGCTATAGAACAAGGCATAATATACTGATGCAAAAAACTTTGATTCGGAATAAATCTTAAACTATGAATAAGGAGAATATTATGAACAAGTATGCTGGTACCCAGAGCGAGAAAAACCTGATGACCGCATTTGCGGGTGAATCCGAAGCACGCAACAAGTACACCTTCTTTGCCTCCGTGGCCAAAAAGCAGGGTTTTGAGCAGATCGCAGCACTGTTTTTGAAAACGGCTGATAACGAAAAAGAACATGCCAAGCTGTGGTTCAAGGAGCTGAACGGCATCGGCGATACCGCCGACAACCTGAAAGCCGCCGCCGCGGGCGAAAATTACGAATGGACCGATATGTATGACAGCTTTGCCAAGACGGCTGAGGAAGAGGGCTTCCCCGAACTGGCTGCCCGGTTCCGCCTGGTGGGAGCCATTGAAAAGCATCACGAAGAGCGCTACCGCGCTCTGCTGCACAACATTGAAATGGCAGAAGTGTTTGCCAAGAGCGAAGTAAAAGTGTGGGAGTGCCGCAACTGCGGCCACATCGTGGTAGGCACCCAGGCCCCCGAAGTCTGCCCCACCTGCAATCACCCCCAGAGCTACTTTGAAGTCCACGCGGAAAATTATTGATGATGGAGAACCGCCCCGGAAAGCATAACCTTTCCGGGGCGGTTTTTGGTGTGGGAAAATGTATTTTATGGGGCTAAGAATGGGAAAAATAGTTGAGTGGGTGGTATCGCCCATAACGGGATTTTCCCCAAAGCCCCGGAACGCTCAAGACCGTTCCGAAACATTATGAATGATGCACGCTCTGCTGTAATGCCATGAACATTGCAAAAATTTGAAATATCTACATACCCAATGTTCCGGCGGGATCGGATGCCCCCATCCTACTGATATGATAAAGACAGATTGCCTAAGATTAAGGCTATTCCTGTCCCGCTGGATGATGCAAGTATCATCCCCTGCAAATTATTTGCAGCACTTATAAATGCGTGAACACTTCGTAGGGGGGCGCACATTGTGCGCCCGCCAACAACCTAAGGGTGATAGCGTTTCCACAAGGTATTGCACAAACCAAACATTCGCAGGCACACAATGCGCGCCTCTATGGGAATTTGCTCACCCGTAAAGAGTACATTTCCCAGGCAATCTACCGCTCATCAAACAAAAAAATCTCCGCACCCCTTGCCAAACACAGCAGGTTACGGAGATTTTTTATGCTATATTGTGATTTTGTTAAATCAGTTCGCGCTGGGGGCCTGGCTCAGATCGGTGCCAAAGTACTTCTCACTGATCTCGGCAATGATTCCGTCCTCGCGCAACTCATTGATAGCCTGGTTCAGAGCTTCGCGCAGGGTGGCGGTTTCATCGCCCTTGCGCACAGGGAAAGCAACCTGGGAAGCATCATTGGTCAAAGCCGCAATCTTGATGTTCGCATCGGGATGCTCTTTCAGGTAGTCAAAATAGGTTACTTCGGCGTTCAGGGTGGCATCCACACGGCCGTTCAGCAGCAGCTCAATGGTCTGGTTCAGGTCGTCCACGCCGGTGGTTTTGGCGCCATAGCTTTCGGCAAGTGTTGCATAGGTGCTGGAAATGGTGTTGGCGGTGGTCTTGCCGTTCAGATCCTCAAAGCTGTTGATGCTGTCATCATCGCTTTTTACAATAATGGCAGTGCGGATGTAGCAGTACGGGTCAGAAAAATCGTATTTCTGGGCGCGCTCTTCGGTAATTTCCACGCCGTTGGCCATGCTGTCATAGCGGCCGCCGTCCACGCCGGCCAGCAGGCCGTCCCATTCGCCCTCCACAAAGGTGGCCTTTACGCCAAGCTTTTCGGCAACCTTCTGGGCAACTTCAATGTCGAAGCCAACCAGCTGGTCGTTTTCGTCATGGTAGGTCCAGGGGGACCAGGTGCCCTCGGTGCCAAACACGATCTCGCCGCGCTGCTGAATCTGGGCCAGCAGATCGCCGGAGTTATCGGCGCTGGCAGCGGTTTCGCTGGAAGTATCCGCTGCCGGTGCAGCAGAGGACGCTGCAGAGGAACCGCAGGCGGACAGCAGGGCGGTTGCCAGTACGGCAGCGGTCAATGCTTTCAGTTTCATATGTGCTTCTCCTTGGTTATGTAAAAACTTTTATTTATCTTCCACCAGACGCAAAAAAGCGCGGGTGCGCTCCTCGCGTGGGGCGGTAAAGATCTCTTTGGCGGGACCCTGTTCCACCACAACGCCGTGCTCCATGAACACGACCTGGTTAGAAACGTTGCGGGCAAAGCCCATCTCGTGGGTCACGACCAGCATTGTCATGCCATCGGCGGCCAGGTCCCGCATCACGGCCAGCACTTCCACGGTCAGCTCCGGGTCCAGCGCGCTGGTGGGCTCGTCAAAATAGATGATCTTGGGGTCGGTGGCAATGGCGCGGGCAATGGCCACGCGCTGCTGCTGCCCGCCGGAAAGCTGATTGGGGTAGCTGGCACCGCGGTTGCCCAGGCCGACCTTTTCCAGCGCTTTTTGGGCGCGGGCTTCGGCCTCATCCCTGGGCATTTTGCGGGCAACAATCAACCCTTCGGTCACGTTCTGCAGCGCGGTCTTATTCAAAAACAGGTTGTAATTCTGGAACACAAACGCTGTGTGGCGGCGGGCTTCGTACATCTCAGTGCGGCGCACATGGCCCAAATGGTAGGTCTGGCCGTCCAGCACCATAGTGCCGTCCTCGGCCTGGTCCAAAAAGTTGGCGCAGCGCAGCAGCGTGGTCTTGCCGGAACCGGAAGGCCCGATCAGCGAAACAACCTCGCCCTTGTGCACCGTCAGGTCCACGCCTTTCAGCACATCCAGCGTGCTGAACGATTTGCGGATTCCGGTGATTTTCAGCATTTCCTGCATGGCGGCACCTCCTCAGGAATTCTGGCTGAAGCCCTTGGCGTTCAGCTTTTTTTCGCCCCAGCGCTGGACCTGCGTCAGGATGGTGGAGAACATCAGGTAGATAAAGGCAACTTCCAGATAAAGCGGCAGCGATTCATAGGTGCGCGCCACAATGCGCTGGGTGGCCATAAACATCTCGGTTACCGTAATGTTTGCGGCAAGGGAGGTATCTTTGAGCAGGGAAATCAGCGAGTTGAACAGCGGCGGGAACGCCGTGCGCAGTGCCTGCGGCAGCACAATACGGCGCATCGTCTGCAGATAGGTCATGCCAACGCAGTACCCGGCTTCCATCTGACCAGCGGGAACAGATTCCAGCGCGGCGCGGATGGTCTCGGCGCAGTAGGCACCCTCATTGATGGCAAAGCAGGCCACAGCAGCCGGGAACGGGTTGATCAGTACGCCAAGGCTGGGCAGGCCGTAAAATACCACGAACAGCTGTACCAGCACCGGGGTGCCGCGGATGACCCAGACATAAAACCGGGCAAGTTGCCGCAGAACGGGGATTTTGGCGGTCTGCACAAGGGCAGTAATCAGTGCAATGACCAACGCAAGCGCAAAAGAAATGATCGTAAGCGGCAGGGTGACCGTAAGGCCGTTAATTAAAATCTTAGGAAAAGAGTCGATCAAAATGCCGACCAGACGTGTATTCACAGCGGAGTCCTTTCCGTTTTTGCAAAACAAGATAAAAATAGACAAACTACCCATCATTATACTAGGGTATGGGAGAAAAAGCAAATTAAATCTGCTTCATAAAATAAAGCAGAGTACAAAATGGCAGGCAAAAACACAAAAGCCCGCTTGAAAAGCGGGCTTTTGTGCATAGAGGGGTGGGAAAGTATATAAAGGTCAGAAGATGGTAATGTAATAAATGGGAACTTAAAGGGGGTATACTCTGTTTTTCTCTTTCTTGTTACAAGTACATTATAACCTTGATTATTAAAATGTCAAATGCAATACTTGCAATTTTGTTTTGCTTTTATTATAATGATGCCCAGATAACTTAAAATAATTCAGCATATGCACAGAAAATGAAAGGGTTTTCGGTTTTGTAATGCCATACAAGGTTTATTTGCTTTATTTTATTTTTATTGTGCTCATTGACTAAAACTGACAGGAAGTGACTCGACATGGATGAATTAGACAGCAAAATCATCCAGCTTATGATGCGCAACGCCCGCATGCCGGTCAAGGAAATCGCCAAACAGGTCAACCTGACCAGTCCGGCGGTGTCCAGCCGTATCCACCGCATGGAGCAGGAGGGCATCATCGGCGGCTATACCGTGCGCCTGCATCACCCCGGCGAGAATAACCGAGTCCAGGCGTTGATTTCCATCCAGACGGCGGTATCGGAACGGGACCATTTCCTTAAAATGATCCAGGGCGAACCGCAGATCCTGCAGTGCTACCGCGTGACCGGCAGCTATAACTTTATCGTCAAGGTCAGCTGCCCCGGCATTGATGCACTGGAACACCTGCTGACCCACCTGCAAAAGATGGGCAACACCAACACCCAGATCATTCTTGCCACACCGCTGGACCGCAGTCTGAGCCTGGAAGGGGACGTATAAATGGAATTGCATATTTGTAAACAATGCGGTCTGGTGGCTCCCAAGGGAACTACCGTCTGCCCGCGCTGCGGCTGTGCGCTGCCCCCCACCAAAGCAGAAGCCAGCCGCCCGCGCTATACCATCCATGTGGACCCGGATATGGTTCAATACTGGGATGATGAAGACGAGGATGAATTTCCGCTGAAAGATGATCCCTTTTTCATGTGCTATGGGGGCGAGCAACAGGAAGAGATGGGCACTGGGCATTACCTTGCAACGCTGCTGTTGTTTGCCATCCCGGTGGTGGGCCTTATCATGATGATTTACTGGAGCCTTTGCGGCAGCAAATGGGAGGAACGCCAGAAGCTGGCCACTGCCTGCATGATCAAGCGGCTGGTGGGGGACCTGGTCATTCTGGCCCTGCTGATTGCGGCGCACAGTGTGATCGTTGGCCTTTCTTACATGCCCATCCTGCTTGGCGGCATGGGCTATTAAAAGGAGGGAAGCACAGTGAAAGCAAGCGTGATTATCCCCAATCTGAATGGTGCTGGCTGGCTGCGGGATTCCATCGAATCCATCTGGGCGCAGACTGAGCAGGACTTTGAGCTGATCGTGATCGATAACGGCTCCACCGATGAAAGCCTCGAAATTGCCCACAGCTACTGCGGTAACCCCCGCTACCACCTGATCGAAAACAGCGAGAATACCGGTTTTTCCCATGCTGTCAACCAAGGCATCGCCATGGCCAAAGGCGAGTATATGGCCTTGTTCAATAACGATGCCTTTGCCGAACCGAACTGGTTGGAAGAGCTGCTGAAAACCGCTGAGAGCGACCCGAAGATTTTTGCGGTATCCAGCCTGATGCTGCGCTATTACGAGCCGGAACTGGCCGATGACGCCGGAGATTATGTGACGATTCTGGGCTTTGCCTGCAAGCGCGGCGACGGCCTGAAAGCCAGCCGCTACCAGAAGTCCTGCCGTATTTTTTCTGCCTGTGGCGGCGCAGCACTGTACAGAAAATCCATTTTGGATAAAATTGGCGTTTTTGACGAATTGTTTTTTGCCTACTATGAGGATGTTGACCTCAGCTGGCGCGCCAACAATTTTGGTTATAAAAACGTCTATTGCCCCACCGCAAAGTGCCGCCATATCTGCGGTGCCACCACCGGCGCGGTGCGGTATAACCCATTCAAAAGCATTCAGAGCGGCCGCAACAGCATTCTGCTGCCCTACAAAAACCAGCCGGTGGTCATGCTGGTTGTCAATTTTATCCCCATGCTGCTGGGCTATTTGTTGAAAGTTATCATGTTCCGTCACCGCGGCTTCGGCAATGATTATGCCAAGGGCTATGCGGAAGCCAAGATCGCCCTGCCCAAAATCAAAAAGCCCAAATTTTACTGGCGTAATCTGCCTAACTATTTATGGTGCGAGGGCAGCATGATCGTTGGGCTGTTCCGCTACCTGGTCTACCGCGTTCAGCGCGCGCTGAAAATTACCTGAAAGATAACGGAAGCAATAGAATAAAGGCAATACCGCATAATTCTAAGTGCCGCAGCCGCCGGAGCGGCACTTAGAATTATGCGGTATTGCCCTACAAATGCTTGCTGGGGTTTCGTGGATATTCGTTATTTTCTCCCGCGCTGCAATTCGATCCAGGCCAAGTCTCCGCGCTCCAGGCCGTGGATCAAAACCTCGGCAGTGGCAATGTTGGTGGCAACGGGGATGGCGCGGGTATCGCACAGGCGCAGCAGGGTAACGGCGTTCGGCTCATTGGGCCGGGCGTTGACGGGGTCGCGGAAAAACAGCAGCATATCAATTTCGCCGCAGGCAATCATGGAGGAAATCTGCTCGGCACCGCCGCGTGCACCGGGGTACAGGCAGCGAACCGGCAGCCCACAGGTATCGTGTACCACTTTGCCCGTCACGCCGGTGGCAACCAGTTCGTTCTGAGACAGAATACGCACATAGGCTGTGCAGAACTGGGCCAAAAGCTCTTTGCGGGAATCATGGGCAATCAATGCGATCCTCAAGGTGGGTGCCTCCTATAATTACAGTTATTTTATATAATATCATAGAATAGATTGCTGAAAAATGCAAGCCACCTTTGGTTAAACCGCCCGCTAACCCCGAAAAAGCGTGCAGTGTTACCAAAAAACTTTACACGATTTTGGCAAAACCGCTTTGTGCGAATGTGCTATAATATGTACAATAAATACATAACCTGTAAGGCACCAAAAGCGCCGCACAGGCAAAGGAGGAAAAACGCTATGAAAAAATCCGCACAGACTGTCATTCGGGAAGGCGCCTGCTATACTATCGCTGCCGCCAATGGCCGCGTGCTGGAAGTTGCCGATTTCAACACCGAGAACGGCGCATCCATCCGCCTGTGGAGCTATGAGGGTCAGCCCTGGCAGCAATGGATTTTTGAGGAAGCCGCCGAAGGCCAGTACCGCATCAAAAACCGCTTTACCGGCAAGGTGATGGACCTGGCCATGAGTGGTGTTGTGAACGGAACCTGGGTGCACCAGTGGGAGAAAACCACCGGCAAGGGCCAGCGTTGGGAGATTGTTCCCGCCGATGGCGGCAAAGCCAAGATCCGCAATGTGCTGGCTGATAAGGTCATTGACCTGGTAGGCATGCGGGTCGATAACGGTACCCAGGCCCAGATCTGGCAGGATGTGTTTGGCGAAAACCAGCTGTGGAGCATCCAGCCCGTGCCGGATAAGCTGCTGCAAAAGGATATGCCAAAGCCGGAACCCAAGAAAACGGCCCCCAAGTCCACCCGCACCCAGACCGGCACCGGCCGCGCCAAAAAGACCGGCGGCAAAGGCGGACGCCGCGCAGCCAAGTAAAGCAGAGAAAACCGAATAAATAAAATTGAAACAGCCCGCTCATCCGGCAACAAACGGATGGACGGGCTGTTGCGGTTACATTTTGAAAGCCAAACTTTACTGGCGGATCATGCGGTAGCCAACGCCGATATGGGTCTGGATATAGCGGGGGTGGCTGGGGTCTTCCTCAATTTTTTTGCGCAGCGTTGCCATAAATACGCGCAGGGACGGCGTATCCGATGCGGCCGGGCTGCCCCAGACTTCGTTCAGCAGATAGTTGTGGGTCAGCACTTTGCCGGTGTTCTTGGCCAGCACGCAGATCAGCTTGTACTCAATGGGGGTCAGGTGAATCTCCGTTCCGCCGCGGTACACACAGCCTGCGGCATAGTCAATGCGCAGTTCTCCGTTCTCGTATATGCTGGCCTGGTCACCTGCGCGGGAAGTATCATACCGCACACGGCGCAGCGCCACGCGCAGCCGGGCCAAAAGCTCCTCTACGCTGAACGGCTTGGTCAGGTAATCATCTGCACCGGCATCCAGGGCGGATACTTTGTCGGCATCATCACTGCGGGCCGAAACCACCAGAATGGGCACGTTGCTCCACCCGCGAATCTTGCGGATCACATCAATACCGTCCATATCCGGCAGGCCAAGATCCAGCAAAATTACATCCGGCCGTGCCGAAGCAGCTTCCAACAGGGCACCGGCTCCGTTCTGTACACGGTGGTACTGATAATTGCGGGTTTCCAGTGTGGTGGAGATCAGCCGTGCAACAGCCGGGTCATCCTCCACCACAAGGATCAGCGGTTTATTCATACAGGGTCACCTCAGTTCGCGGGAGTGTAAAACGGAAGCAGGCACCGTGCGGTGCAGCGTTCTGTACATCGATCACACCGCCATGGGCGGCAACAATGGAACGGCACAAGGCCAGCCCAAGACCCAGCCCGCGGCGGCCATCGCTGCGGGTTTTGCCAAGGGTATAAAACATATCAAACAGCTTATCCCGGCTTTCTTCCGGGATGCCGGGGCCGTTATCCGTTACGCAGATGCGGACAAATTTGCCCTCCGGCGCGGCGGAAAGCTCGATGCGGGAATGTTCGGGGGTATATTTGATGGCGTTGTTGATGAGGTTCACCAGCACCTGCTCGATCAGCTGGGCGTCCATATCGGCCATCAGCAGGTCATCCGTCACGTTGGTCACAATGGTGTGGCGGGCGGCGTCATGGTCTAAATGAGCCAGTACATCGTCAAAAATGTCTTGAATCAGCTCCGGCTGAATGCGCAGGTTTACCTGGCCGTTCTCCATCCGGGTGATGGAAAGCAGATTTTCCACCAGATGGTTCAGCCAGTTGGCGTCCTCATAAATTGCGGCAGAAAGCTCCCGGCGCTTTTCCTCGGTCAGCAGGGGATTTTTCTCGGTCAAAATCAGCGCGTTGCCGGAAATGCTTGTCAGCGGGGTGCGCAGGTCATGGCTGATGCTGCGCAGCAGGTTGGCGCACAGCTGTTCCTGGCGGGCGGCTTCCTCAATTTCGCGCCGGGTGCGGTTGGAGGCTTCTTTTTCCAGCGCCAGGGAACACACATCCAGGATGGATAATGCCAGATTGTGCTCATAGGTGCTGAATTCATGCAGCGCCGGGCAACTGCGGTAATCCGTCTGGCTGGGCGGGGGCAGAATCAGGGTTCCCGGTGCAATGTGCTCCGGTGCGGGGGCAAAGCAGACCGGGCGCTCCAACAGCTTGCCCAGCTGGGTGGCCGTTATCCGCAGAATGGTGTCGGGGTCTTCGGCCCCCAACAGGCTGCGGCTGGCTTCCAGCAGCACCTGCGAAGCGTAGGCTTTGCGCTCGCTTTGGGCGGCCTGTACCTTGATACGCCCCGTCAGCGAGGAGCAGAGCAGCGAAACGCAGAGCATGACCACTGCCGTTACCATATCGTCTGACCGGATGCGGAACTGCATAAAGGGGTCAATGAACATATAGTTGACCAGCATCACCGAGAACAGCGAAGCCACAACGCCGTACACCAACCCCGATGTAAAGACGTTGATATACATGACGCCCAGGATATAGGTCAGGATATAGTTGGAAGAAACAAAATCCAGCCGGAAAAATACCCAGCTTGTCAGCGTACACAGCGCAAGGACCAATGCGGTCAGGGCGCAGTCCCGCAGCCAAAGCAGGGCAGGTTCGCGTTGCGGCATGGGTGCAGGCTCCTTTCCACTACAGGGCAGGGAATGCGGCCCAGCACTGTATTTATCCTAATTATAACATATTGCCGAACTCTTTGATACAAACGGAATAATCTTTATATAAATTTAATGCGGACCTGCCCTATCCGCGGCAGCCCCGGCACTTTTTTGCACGCTGGGCGGGGCATTGGTTGAAATCAGGCCGCAAATCGGTTATACTATTTTGTAATAATTGGATTGTTCTGCCCTGCGGGCGGTATTGCCATATAAAAAGGAGTGTTTTTACAATGTCCCATACCGTTATGGTGACCGGTGCCGATGGCTTTATCGGCAGCCATCTGGCCGAAGAGCTGGTAAAAAGCGGCGAGAAAGTGCGTGCTTTCTGCCTGTATAACTCGTTTGGTTCCCTGGGCTGGATCGATACCCTGCCCCCGGAAATCCGCAATGAAATGGATATCTTTATGGGCGATGTGCGTGACCCCAACGGCGTGCGTACTGCCATGCGCGGGCAGGAGCGCGTGTTCCATCTGGCTGCCCTGATTGCCATTCCGTTCAGCTACCACAGCCCGGACAGCTATGTGGATACCAACATCAAGGGCACCCTGAACGTGCTGAACGCCGCCCGTGAGCTGGGCACCCAGCGCGTGATGGTTACTTCCACCAGCGAAGTATACGGCACCGCCCAGTATGTGCCCATTGACGAGCATCACCCGTTCCAGGGCCAGAGCCCCTACTCTGCCACCAAGATCGGCGCGGACCGCCTGGCCGAAAGCTTTTACCGCAGCTTTGACCTGCCGGTTTCCATTGTGCGCCCCTTCAACACCTATGGCCCGCGCCAGAGCGGCCGCGCCATCATCCCCACCATCATCACCCAGCTGCTGGCCGGCCAGCAGGAGATCAAGCTGGGCAGCCTGACCCCTACCCGCGACTTTAACTATGTCAAGGATACCGCCCACGGCTTTATGGCCATTGCGGACTGCGATGCCGCCATTGGCCAGGAAATCAACATTGCCACCGGCGTGGAACATTCCATCGGCGATTTGGCCAATGAGCTGATTGCCCAGATCAACCCCAGCGCCAGGATCGTCTGCGAAGCCGAGCGCCTGCGCCCCGAAAAGAGCGAGGTCAACCGCCTGCTGGGCGATGCCACCAAGCTGCGCACCCTGACCGATTGGAAACCGCAGTATACCTTTGAACAGGGCCTTGCCGAAACCATTGAGTTCCTGCGCGGCAACCTGGACCAGTACAAGGTCGGCCAGTACATTCTGTAAGGGCGGTTGTAAGGAAGTTTTATGCCAATAAAATTACAAAAGCTGCCCGCCGCTGTGCGGTGGGGGCTGGCTGTGCTGTGCGCCGCCGTGTGCGGCGTGCTGTGGGCCTATTACTGGCGGGTGTTCTTTGGGTTGGATAACCGTGTGTCCCCCCTGGTGGTTACACTGGGGTGTGCGGCCTTTCTGGAAGTATGTCTGCTGGCCGGGTATTGTGTGCGGCGGTTTGCAAAAGGATTTGCGGCAAAAGGGGCCGTGTGCATCTTTTTGTGCGGGCTGCTGTTTGCATTTGCCAACCCGCCGCTGCAAACGCCGGACGAAGCCGACCATTACCTGCGCACCTATGCCATCTCCACCGGGTACTTTGATTTTGATGCTTCCCGCACCTACCCGGACGATGTGGCCTACCTGCTGGAAGCGTTCCCCGGTGCATGGGTGAATGCGCATACCTCTGCCGGTGTGGGCACCGACCCCGATACCGGGGCGGAAAAAGCCTATAACACTGCGGGCTATGCCCTGAAGCAATACGGCAAGGAAGGCGCAGTGCAGAGCATGGCGGACAGCTTTGCCCTGTACCTGGCGCACGATGTGCGGGATTCTGTGCCGGACCCAGTCAGCGAGCCGGTCAGCTTTCTGGTCATTCCATTCCTGCCGGGTGCGGTCGGTATGGCGTTGGCACGCCTGCTGGGCTTTGGCGCACTGGGCTGCCTGTATGGCGGGCGCATCGTCAACCTGCTGGCCTACACGCTGTTGTGCGCGTTGGCGCTGGCCAAAGCGGAGCGTTACCGCCCGGCCTTTGCGGCCATTATGCTGCTGCCGATGTCGCTTTTTATGGGGGCATCACTGAGCTATGATGCAACCCTGCTGGGCTGCTATTACCTGATGCTTGCCCTGCTGACCCGCAAGGAGTGGAACACCCAAACGGCGGGCATTTACACCGCCGCCTGCATCTTTGTCAATATTGCTAAACCGTACCTGAACCTTTTGTGGGTGCTGCCTATCTTTTTGGTGGCAAAGCGGGAATGGCACGCCAAGGGACGCCGCCCGCTGTGGGCGCTGGGCGGCTTTGGCGGTGCTATGGCCGTTACCCTGCTGACGGAATGGTACGGAACGGCGTTCCGCTATAGCTATCCCATCATTGAGCGCCAGGGCGGCAGCACGGTAAACGGCGGTGAACAGCTGGCCTTTGTGCTGCGCAACCCTCTGCGGACCATTGCTGCGTTCTGGGGGACCCTGGGAGAGAATGATTTCTTTATTGGGCAGCTTGGCCTGTTCGGCTGGAAGGACCTGCCCATCAGCTTTTTGAACCTGACCGGCCCGCTGGTGCTGCTGTTGGCTGCCCTGCTGGCTGCTGCGCAGCCAAAACGCGCCGATGCGTTCCCCACCCGCCGCCGCGTGGGCGGGGCGGCGCTGCTGGCGCTGGTGTACGCCGCCGGTGCCATGGCAGCCATGTATATCACCTATACCCCGGTGGGCATGGTGCGCATTGTGGGGCTGCAGGCGCGGTATTTCCTCTGCGTCTGGCTGGCATTGCTTCCCGCCCTGGCCGTACTGCTGCGCAAAACCATCCGCCCCGCCATCACGGAAGAAAAGGCCGAAGCGGCCATCACCCCGCTGTGCGCCTGCTATGCCGTTTTTGGCGCTGTGCTGCTCTTCCAGCACTACTTTGTGGGGCCGGTGTACGTCGTATACGCGTGAGCTGGCTTACGCGTATATGAGAGAATAGTTAAGGCAACACCGCACAATTCCCGCCTGATGGCTTAAGCACCGCTCCGGCGGCTGCGGCACAGCATCTGCGTTGCCCAAATGCTCGATAATACACAAAGTATTATCTGCGCTTTTGGCTTAGCATCTGCCGCACCTCGCTCGCCGTATCGGCACTTAGAATTATGTGGTATTGCCTTAAAAGAATAAAGAATAATGGCGGTGTGCCTGCGGCACGATCAAATCTGCGGTTTTTCGCGGCTTTTGCGTGATAGTCTTCGGGTATAGAATCAGCCTTTATATGCTACCTTGCCCCAATTTTCTAAGCCGCCCACCGGGCGGCGGTCCACCAACATGATTCTCTATTATTTTTTAATTTCAATCCGGGAGGTGCTGTACCGTGCAGATTGTATTCGGCCTGCTGTTTTTGCTGTTCTTCTCCGCATGCTGTCTGTGCGTGGCGGCATGCACCCGGTTCGATGCCGCCCTGCTGCCGTTGCCCGCCTTGTGCGGGTCGGTTGTGGTGCTGTATCTGCTTTCCCTGCTGGGGCTTTTGCAGTTCGGCCATTTTATCATCATGGCGGTCTGGCTGGCCGGTGGGGTCTACTTTGGGGTGCGTGCCGGGTGGCGGGCTATCCGGCAGGCGCTGTTCAGCCCCGGCTTTTTGCTTTTTGTGGGCGGCAGCTGCTTTTTGTGGGTGCTGTTTGCTTTGCAGCAGCCCATGTTTACCCAGTGGGATGAATTTACCGCCTGGGGCCTTGCCCCCAAGATGGTGGCGGAGCGCGCTGCGCTGTATGTGGCGGATCCCATCAACCTGACGGCGAGCTTTACCTACCCGGCAACCAGCCTGGTTTCCTATCTCTTCCAGCGCGTACCGGGCCAGTTTTATGAATGGCAGTGCCTGGCCGGGCTGGATATTTTGTTCCTGGCCTGCATTGCCCCGGCGGCAGCCATGCCGCGCAAAAACTGGGCGGGTGCTGTGTTGGTGTTTGCTGCGGGCTTTCTTCTGCCGTTCTTTTTCAGCGTGGTTCCGGCGGGCACCCCATCCACCATTTACGCCAACGCCATGGCGGATACCCCCCTGGCGCTGCTGTTTGGCGGAACCCTGTGCCTGTATGCCGCGGCGGGCGGGCGCAAAACCGGCTTTTTTGCCTGTGCCATGCCACTTGCCGTGCTGACCATGACCAAAGATATCGGTTTTGCCTATGCCTTGATCGTTACGTTCCTGATCGGGCTGGATCAGCTGTTCGGTACGCCGCACCCGGATACAAAGCCTGCACGCATTTTCGGCGTATCGCTGGCAAAATGCAGTATTCTGGCGGCGGTGGTGCTGGCGGTGTTTATCAGCTGGAACCGCTATACCGCCGCCGTGACCCCAACCGAAACCACTGGGGCCAGCGTGGGCAGCGCGGGCCTGAGCTATGGTGCTGTGCTGACCGGCGGCATCAAGCAGCTGCTGGGCATTGGGCGCGAAGAACGCTTTGCCCAGATCATGCAGAGCATGGGCCAGGCATTTTTGTACCGCCGCGTCTGTTTGGCGGGCGCGCCCATCATGGCCGTCAGCTGCATTCTGCTGCTGTTCACGGCGGCCTTTGTGGCAGCGCCTGCCGGTGCCGCACGCCGCCGCACCGTGGTTGGCTTTGTGGGCGGGGCGTTCTGCTTTGCCGCGCTGTATCTCTTCCACCTGATTTTGTACTTCTACAATTTCTCCGAGGCCGAAGGATCCGCCTTGAAGGACTATGAGCGTTATATCGCGCCCTACCTGCAGGGATGGATGCTGTACGGCTTCTGTGTGCTGGGCTTTGCGGTGGGGCAGGGCAGCGGCGCGGCGCAGCGGCTGGGCCGTGCGGCGCTGGGGCTGGCCGCTGCGGCAGTGCTGGGTATTTTTGCCTGGCGCGGCGTGCCCGCAGCCGGGTTCTGGACCAACGCCGACAGCCTGTACACCCTGCGCCGCGATGTAAAGAACCGCGCTGAAGCAATGAACACCGTGCTGGACTGGCCGGACCGCGTGCTGGTCATCAGTCAGGGCGATGATGCCACCCGCTGGTACTACTACAAGTATGAGCTGACCGCCAAGGTGATCAACGGCTATGGCGGTACCTGGTGGGGCAACGATGATTATTCCAGCCGGTGGGACTCCGACTTTATGAACCTGGTGGAAAGCCTGAACTGGACCTTGTATGACTTTGAGGCGGTCTGCACCGCAGACTCTCTGACCGCCTATATGGAAGAAAAGCAGATCGACTATCTGCTGATCGACCGCGCGGACAACTATCTGGAGCGGGAGTTCAGCAGCCGGTTCGAAGGCGGGCTGAAAGCGAATATGCCCGCAACCCTCTACCGGTTTGAAGGCCGCAGCAAGCCTATCGCCTTTACCCCGGTGGCTGTGGCAGAAAGCGGGGTGGTACAATGAAAGATAAACGCCCAACCAAGCGTTTTGCCGCCCCCGCCCGTGCGGGCCGCCCGCTGCGCCCCCAGCAGCTGCTGATATTGGCATATGCCGCCGCTGTTATTGTGTGGCTGGTGTACGTGCTGGTGGGCAGCGCTGTGATGCTGAACCATAAAGCAGACGGCACTATGGTGACCCGCACCCTGACGGCGGATGACCTGGAATTTGAAAGCTTTGTCAATTATGATGACGATGAATGGCATACCGCGCCGGTGGATGAACCCGGCTGGTATCTTTCCACCGACAACGACCCGCACATCATCTGGCGGGGCGAAGCCTGGCTGGAAACGGTGGAGCTGGACGCCGTGCACTACCTGCCGCCCGGCAGCGTAGCATTGTATTACCTGCGCCCCGGCCAGACCGAGTACAGCGAGACCCAGAAAGTTTTTGCCCGCGTGAGCGGCGAAAACCAGTATACCTTTGACCTGGGCGGCCTTACCGTGACCGGGCTGCGCATTGACCCGGACAGTGTGGGCGGCGTGCCTACCCGGCTGGACGGCGTGGTGCTCAACCCGGTGCAGCCGTGGTACCTGCGCTTTGTGCCAAATGGCGGCCAATGGCTGCTGCTGTTGTTTGCCCCGGCTGTGGGGGCTGCGTTTGCCTGCCTTGCCGTTGATGTTTTCCGCAAAAAGTAAAAAAGAGCCCTGTGGGGCGGTGCGCCCATGGCTTGGGGGCACACCCGCAGGGCTTTTATGTTGTATAAAATGGTGATTCTATGGAGCTGCTTTGCATCTTTGCCGCGCTGGCGGTGCTGTTTTTGTTCTGCGCGTTCCTAACGCTCAAATGTAACCTGCATGCTGCGCTGGCCCCGCTGACCGCGCTGGGCATTGCCGTTGCCTGGCTGACGGCTGCGGGCATGGCAAACCTGCTGCTGCCCTGCACTGTGCTGCTGTGGGCGGTGTTTGCGGGCAGCGGCGTGTGGGCGCTGGTGCCCCACAAAGGCCAGCGCCCGGCCTACCGCCGCCTGGTTACACCGGGGGCGGTGCTGTTCTGGGGCATGGCGCTGGCATTTGCGGTGTACTTTTTCATCCGCCAGCCGCTGGCAACCAAGTATGATGAACTCAGCCTGTGGGCTACCGCCGTAAAGGTGACCAAGGCGGATAACCGCCTGTATGCCCTGGCTACCCTTGGAACCCCCTGGCCCCAGACCCAGAACCCCGGCCTGCCGCTGCTCTCCTACTTCTTCCAGTTTTTGGGTCATTATGCAGACTGGAAGATCTATGTGGCGTATGACGTGCTGGCCGCCGCCGTGTTTGCCGCGGTGCTGGGCGGGCTGAACTTCCGCCAGTACCGCATTGCGGTGCCGCTGGCAGCAATCTGCTGGTTTGCCCCCTGGTTTTTGACGGTGTATAACCATACGATCTATCTGGATACCACTTATATGACCGCCTATGGCGATGTGCCCGCGGGCCTTGCACTGGGCGGCGCTGTGGCGCTGTGGCTGGCGCTGCGCAAAACCGGCGGCCCCAAGTGGGCCGTACTGCCGGTACTGGCGCTGGCGGCCAACATCAAGGCCAACACCTTTGTGCTGTCCCTGGTGGCGGCGGGGCTGATGGCTGTGGATGCCTGGCTGTTTGCGGAGCACCCCTTCAAAAAGGGCCTTGCCCGCCGCACCGGCTTTGCCATTGCCTGCTTTGCCGCGCCCATGCTGATCTATTATTTCTGGAACATCCGCTATGTGGGCATTCTGGTTGCCAAAAGTGCCAGCGAGGGCGGCACCGGCGAAACCAGCGCCCCCTTGTCCGCTGTGGTCATCAACGGCATCAAGATTTTGCTGGGCCAGCCGGTGGAGGGCTTTTACGCCGAGCGCCAGAGCCAGTTCACCCAAGCCATGGCCGATATGGGCCACCAGTTCTGGACTTCGGATGGTCGGCTGAGCATGATCGGCCAGGGCCGCAATGTTGTGGTGCTGATTCTGCTGGTGTTCTTGGTGGCGGCCATCTGCGCCAGAGGCCGCCAGCTCAAGCTGCGCATTGGCTGCATCGGGGTGCTGTCCCTTGCATGCTTTGTGGGGTATAACCTCATGCTGGCGCTCAGCTATGGCTTTATTTTCAAGCCGGATCAGGCCGTGGGGCTGGTGGATTATAATCGCTATATCTATACCTACTATATCGGCTGGTTCTTTATGGCGCTGGCCTGCTGGAGCACCGCCCTGCAAACCGCGGATGGCGAACAGAAAGCCCCGGCCCGCCGCTGGATTGCCCTGGCGGGCCAGGCCGGTGTTCTGCTGATGGCCGCCGCCATGCTGGTGCGGGTGAACGGCATGATCCTGCCGCAGCTTTCGGTGCTGGGCTTCTCGGATGGCGAATTCGCCGACCGCAAGACCGCCCGCGCCGAAGCTGACTGGCTGTGCAGCGATTACCTGAACGAAAACGACCGCGTGTTTTTTGTCAGCCAGGGGGATAACGGCGAACACTGGTTTTCTGCCGTGTTTGATTTTTACCCCGTCCTGGTGGATTACTCCGGCGTGGGGGCCACGCAGGAGGGTGGCGGCGGAACCTTCGGCCTGCCGGAGCTGGAACCGCAGGAGGAAGGCGTGAAGCAGCGCTACTACCACCCCTACACCGCTGAACGCCTGGATGAAACCGTGCATGCCAACGGCTGTACGGTGCTTTACCTGCAAAAGATCGACGATATCTTTGTGCAGAGCTATCAGAACCTGTTTACCGACCACCTGGCCGCTGCGCAGGCGGGGCAGACCCTGCTCTACCGCGTAACGGATGCCGGGTATGAGCCGGTCACAATGCAGATGAGCAAGGAGGCGGCCCAATGAAAGAGATGACATGGAAAAGCCGCCTGAACCGACTGTTTGCCCATCGCTTTGCCTTGCCGGTGCTGTGCTGGTGCGCGGCGCTGGTGTTCTGGCTGGTGCAGGGTGCGGTGGCCTTTGCGGGGGACAGCTCCGCCAAGGCAAAAGGCACCCTGACTGAAAACTCGATCCCCATTGAAAGCTGGCAGCTGGCCGAGCTGACCTGGGGGGAGCCGGGGGAGAACAGCGCACCCCAGGGCCAGCTGATTACCACAGGCGGCGACCCGCAGATGATTTTGGAGGATGTATCCGGCCGCGTGGTGCGTACCGTGAGCTACAACGTGGAGTTTGACGGCGATTCCCGCGAAATGTGCCTGTATTACACCACAAAAACGGGGGAGCCCTACAGCCAGGACCGCCGCGTCTTCCCCAAAGTGCTGGCAGACGGCACCTATGTGTACACCCTGCCGCGCACCCAGATCGTGGCACTGCGGCTGGATCCCTGCAGCCCCGATGAAAACAAGACCGTGGGCCTGACCTTTACTCCGCAAAGCATTACCCTGAACGCCGCCAGCACCCTGCCCGGCGGGGCAGATTACTTTATCCCCACCTGGTACCAGCTGTTCGGCCTGATCGTGTACCCCGCCCTTGCCGCCGCGGCATTGGATTGGCTGTGGGCCGTGGGCAGACAGCTTGCCAAAAAGAAACAATAACCCGACAATAGCCTGATACAACAAAGCACCGTGCCGCAAGCAGGAAAACCCCCTGCATGGCGGCACGGTGTTTGTTGTTGGTATGGGTGAAATCAGCAAAAGGCATCCCCCAGCCGAGAGCGAATGTATTCCAGGAACGCGGCAGATGCTGGGGCATATTGCCATCGGGTGGTGCTGTCCTGGGCATTGTTCCCGGCCATGGTGGCCACCGGCACCGACAGGATCTTCGCCAACCTGTTCTGGATGGGGGTGATGATCTGGAGAAAATGAAAAGCGGGCTAAGCAGCCAAAAAGGAATCACAATGTTGAAAATCTTGAATGACACAACAAAAAAGCACCGGACAAAAATTTGTCTGGTGCTTTTTGGTGCGCCCGCGGGAATTCGAATCCCGGACACCCTGATTAAAAGAATCCAAGGCGCATCATTCGTCAAATTTCAAAAGTTCGAAGAAACGTTATTTTATCGCATCATCGCAAAATACGCCTTTGCGCACACCGCATTGTTTGCATACAGTGTAATGCTTTGCAACCGTTATCCAGCTATTCGGGTATGCAAAAAGTGTGCAAAAATGTGCAGACGGGCAAAACAAAGCCCAATGGACAAATCAACCACCGGTTTTATGGCAGGGTTTAGGACATCCGAACAGACACCATTTGATGTAGAAATGAGGTTCACCATGAATAAATTGCTTACCTGCCGCTACTGAGAAAAAGCAATCCCCACAGCCGCAAAAACTGAGTTAAACGGACTGTGGGGATCGCTTTTATGATGAAGGAGAAAGAAGAAAAACCTTTTGGGGCTTTTACTTCGGTCTTTCTTTTTTTGGGGGGGCTGTGCAACAGCCCCTTTTTTTATTTCTCCGGCAGCTCTGCCCACAGGGGCAGGCGGTGCAGCGCACGCACAATGTTGCACTTTTCCAGCAAAGTACCATCTCCATCGCAGACGGTGGCATACCACATGGGATTGTGCAGTTTCTGGGTCTCCGGGTCCACAAGCAGGTTTCGCTGGCTGGCATACTGGAAGTGCAGGTGGCTCAGCAGGCCGCCGGTCTGGCGGGCCGTGCGGGGCGGCATGGGTTCCATGGCCAACAGGCAGCGGAAGGGCCAGTTTTCCGGCATATCTTCCGCCACAAACAGAGCGTTTTCCTTGCCTTCCAGACCTTTTTCCAACATGCTTTCCAGATGATACACCGCCTTGCCCAGACTTGCGCCATCTTCGTCCAGCCACTCGATGCAAAGTTTCTCCCCTACCGCCAGAGTGATGTTCCAACCGCCGAGGGTGTGCGGATTTTCCGGACTAGTGGTCACGCAGGCTCTCTGCCAGAAGACCTTTACTCCGCCGCAGAACATGGGCATTGCTGCGGCAGCTGTCTCGGCATCCTGCCATGCACGGGTCAGATACGGATCACTGCTCGTGAGATAGGCTTCAAAATTCTGCCACCGGCCCAGCCAGTCATTTGCATGGTATTCCATTTTCCATTCTCCTTTATATCGCAAATCAAAAAATAGTGCAGCCATTCAAACAACATCTTTGCAACATGCAATTCAGCGTTATTGCCGTTGCACGAAAAAGCCAACTTGCCATCAATCCTGCAGGGCTATAATACGGTCGCACCAGTCGGCGGCCAGTTCTTCATCGTGTGTAATGACCACAATGGTCTTGCCCTGTGTTTTGAGTTGCTGCAATAGCCGCCCGACCTGTTCCATATTGCCACGGTCCAGACCGCTGGTTGGTTCGTCCAGCAGAATGAGTGGTTTGTCGCTCAGCATGGCTGCTGCCACTACGACCCGCTGCTTCTGCCCGCCGGAAAGGCTCATGGGGTGGCGGTCGGCAAGGCCGTTCAGACCCAGCGCCTGCATCACGGTATCCACCAGTTTCGGGTGGGCTGCTCCCAGCAGAATTTCTTCCCGCACGCTGTCACTGAACAGCTGGTAGTTCACATCCTGCATGACCAGAAAGCTTTTGTGCAGGCGGGTCCTTGCGTTGGCCGTCTTGCCCTCCCACAGAATCTGCCCGCCCAGCGGCTCCATCAGGCCGCAGAGAGTTTTGGCCAGGGTGCTTTTACCAATGCCGTTATGCCCCATCAGGCCCACGATCTCCCCGGCAGCAAAGCTCATATCTGGAAGCGCCCGGATGAGGTTGCGCCTGTGGTAACCAAGGGTCAGGTTCTGCACTTCCAATATCGGCACCCCGGTGCATTGCATCGTCGTTTTTTGCCGCAACTTCTCCCGACACGCAGTCAGGTCCCGGGCGCGCAGACCTGCGTTCTGCAAGGTCGTTTCCGGCAGGGCGGCAAAGTCCGCAGCCGTCCAGACGGCTGTCAGCTGCCCCGCCTCAAAAAAGAAGTAGCGGTCCACCACATCCTGCACCCAGGCCAACCGGTGTTCGGCCAGCACAATGGTCATGCCCACCTGCTTCATTGCGGCGATCATATCGTGCAGCTGCCGGATGGCCCCGGCATCCAAATTGCTGGTGGGTTCGTCCAGCACCAACAGCTTCGGACCAAGCATACAGGCCGCTGCAAAGGCCACCCGCTGCTTTTCGCCGCCGGAGATCTTGAACACACTGCGATCCATGAGAGCTTCCAGATGGAACTGTGCCACCACTTCCTGTACTCTCTGACGGATGGCTGTGGGCGGCATCCCGCTGTTTTCACAGGGGAAGGCCAATTCTGCTGTGGTGTCCACATTGAAATACTGCGTTTTGGGGTTCTGAAACACGCTGCCCACCAGTGGTACATACTGCTCAATGGCTGCGCTCCCTGCCAGCAAACCGCTCACCGTACAGCTGCCGGTCAGTTCTCCGGGATAAAACATCGGGGCAAGGCCATTCAGCAGGCGGGAAAAGGTCGTTTTACCGCAGCCGCTTCGACCACAGAACAACACGCACTCACCGGGCCGAATCCGCAGTGAGATATCCTGCAACGCCGGTTCTGTGCTGTTCTGATAAGCAAAGGAAACATTGTTGCTTTCCACCAGTGTTCTCACAGCAGTATACCCCCCTTCCACAGCAGCGGCAGCGTACACAGTGCCGGGTAGATGAAATCCCACACAGTCAGGTGCAGCTCGGTCATGCAGGTATGGGTGCCCGGCAGGCCGATGCCTTTAGTCAGTGCCGCTACCGAGAGGTCCTGCGCGACATTGTTGCCGTTCATCAGCAGCGGCATGAGGATGTATTCCAATGACTGCATCGGGTGCAGCAACAGAGCCCCCTTGCCCTCAGCGATGCCGCGCAGGGCCATGGCGTTGTGAATCTGGTGGTAGTCCTCCTGTACGGTAGGGAAGAACCGCACCACAACGGCGCACGGGATGATGACGCTCTCCGGCACGTGCATCCGGCGCAGGGCGGCGGTCAGCTCGCCGATGGTCGTGGTCGAGAACGCATACGCACCGGTGATAATGCAGGGCAGCATCATGCGGATGCCCACCGACACCAGCGACAGCAGATTGAGTAGAATGCTCTCCCCTGCCAGCGGCACCACAAACAGATCAATGGCCAGCAGGCCAAAGTAGACCACACTCAACCGGATGCCGGTGCGAGTGTGCCCGGAGAGGAAAAACAGCAGCAGGAACAACCCGGTCGCTACCGCCTCGGCCCCAGTCCCAACATGGAAAAAGAGCATCAGGTTGGCCAGCAGCAGCAAATACAGCTTGGCACGTGGGTCCATGCGGAATCTCATGCCACGATCCCCGCTTTCTCAAAGTGCTTTTTCATCATGCGCTGGCCGAACAGCCCGCCCAGCACGGCGCAGACCAAAATCGCCGCCATAGCCGCAACGAAACCGCCGTTGTTGATGGGCGCAAACAGCGTATCGATGTAGGCGGCATCCTTGCCGCGGGCGGTCAGGTTAGCAATGTAGGCATCCTTCATGAACCACAGCGGCAGGATCGGGCCGGTGAGGCCATACGAAAAGATGACATAGCTGGCCAGCAGCACCTTTTTGCTGCGGTACTGGCTGCGGCTTGCCACCCAGTCTGCTAGCACGCCGCAAACGATGTTGGCGGCAAAGGACAACACAAAGTGACCAGACACAAAAAAGAACAGGCCCATGACAAGACCCATGATGCTGATGCCGCCAAACTTCTGCAGCTTGGCGGCCAGCAGCATATACACGCTGCCGGAGATCAACGCCGCCACTGCCGGCAGCAAAATGTTGCCAACACCCGGCAGCAGCGCACAGCTGAAGGTGGCAATAGTCACCAGCACAAAATAGATGGCGGTGAACACACCAACAGAAATCAGATCCGGGATGGTCAGTTTTTTGGAATTCAGGTTCATAGAGTACCTCCGTTTATTGTTAGCTGTTTCTAACTTTCAGGTGCATAAAAATGCCATGATTCCTCATGGCACACTTCAACCAAAAATCTGTGCACAGATGCCCTGGGCCATCCATAGCAGTATCTGCGGATAATCCTCGCCCAGCTTTTTACGCATGGGTACGGTCAAAATCAGGCTGCGCAGGGCGTTCATGGCCTGTTCCTCCGGGATATCCGCCGCTTTGTTCTGCGCCAGGAACCGGCGGAACACCGCATATTCCTGCTCCTGTTGCGCCCTGCGTTCTTCTGACGGGATGGCGCACAGAATTTCCGGCGCATCCTGCTCCCAGAAACGGCACAGTCCGCTTTCATCCAGCGCACGGCAGCCTTCCAGAATGGCGCAAGTCAGCTGCTGTGCGGGCGTGCCCTTGGGCTGTTCCAGCAACTCCATGGCCGGGCCGTACAATTCGGTATGCATCTGGCGCAGCAGCGCATAAAACAGGTGTTCCTTGGACGGATAAAACAGGTAGAACGCTCCTTTGGAAATGCCGACGCTGTCCGTCAGTTGTTCGACCGTGACCTTGCGCGCGCTCTGCTCTTTGACAAAGCGGCGAGCGCTTTCCAACAATTGTCCGGTCAGAACTGTGCGTTCCTCCGCAGTAAACGCAATTGGCATGTGCTTCCTCCTTGTGACTCGTTTTTCAATCAAGTCACAGCATGGTTAGAATAGCACAACCATTGATTTCTGTCAAGTGGAAGGGGTTGCTAACTTTTTTGCGCATCCAACTGTTCTCTCTTTGCTGACTGCTATTTTCAGATTCTTCTGCAATTTCACGGGTGCAATTGTTCTATATAGGAATTGAGTTCGCCGCACGGCGGTATTCCCTGCTTATCGCTGCCCCTGCCATGTGTATCAGGGAACGATTCACGCCGACAAGGTAATTGCGTATCTTCCTGAGCGCAGTGAATTTGAAATTATCCAGCATCGGAATGTCAAAGACGTGCGGGAAATCACGCCGCTGAGAGTCTGCAGTCCGCCGTTCAATACCTTCAAATGCGCTATTTGCGCCGCCGCCCTGCCTGCGCTACATCCGACAGAGTATTTTTGCAAAGCAACCTGAAACCCATTACGCAGGTAACGATAAAGCAGCTGTTCAAAAAGCTGAAAAGGAAAACAGAAATTCCGCGTTTACACCCGCACCTGCTGCGACATACGTTTGCTACACGCTACTTGGAAAACGGCGGTGATATATACAGCCTGCGGGAAATTCTGGGCCACACAAGCTTGACCATGGTGCAGAAATACCTGCACCTTACACAGCAAAAAACAACGCAAAGGTTCCCGAATTTCAGCCCTATGGACAGAATCAGCCGAAAGACAGCATAAAAAAGCACCAGACAGCGTTAAAACTGTCTGGTGCTTTTTGGTGCGCCCGCGGGAATTCGAATCCCGGACACCCTGATTAAAAGTCAGGTGCTCTACCAACTGAGCTACGGGCACAAATACTCAATTTGCCTGTTACAGCTTAAATATTGTAACAGGTATGGGAGAAAAAGTCAAGCTTTTTGCCGCATTTTCAGCCAGAAAATCTGCCGCAGGGCAGCTGGTGCAGGAACCTGAAGCATAAACGCATTGCAAAACAGAATAAATATATTGAAAAACAATAAAAATGTATTGCAAAACGATGCGATATATGCTATGATAACAGCATCGGATATACCATAAAACATCAGGGGGAATGACCAATGCGTCAATTACCAGAAAACTTTTTTGGCTGGAACGACCACAAAAGCATTATGCTGACCAAGTTCGCCACCCTGGCGGCGGCCATGGGGTGCGTGGTGATGGTGCTGTGCGGGCCGCGCATCGTCAGCTGGGTTTTGGCGGTGCACGCGCTGCAGCTGGTGCATGGGCCAAAGCTGGGGTATTTTTTGCTGGGGCTGGGCTATTGCAGCGCCGCGCTGGCCCTGTGGATGCTGTATAACCTGTACATGTTTTTGGCGCGCATTGAAAAAGAAGAGGTGTTTACCCCTGCCAACGTGTTGGCCCTGCGGCGCATCAGCTGGTGCTGCACCTGGGCTGCAGCGCTCTGCCTGCCGGTGGGTGCTGTGCTGGGGCTGCCGTTCATCTTTGCCATTGGCGTTGCGGCGGCGTTTATGGCGCTGATCGTGCGGGTCATCAAAAATGCGTTTGCCCAGGCCGTTAAGATGAAAGACGAACTGGACTATACCGTGTAAGGGGGCGCAGAAGATGCCAATTATCGTCAACCTGGATGTGATGATGGCAAAGCGCCACATGGGGGCGGGGGAGCTGGCTGAAACCATCGGCATTACCCCGGCCAACCTTTCCATCCTGAAAAACAACAAAGCAAAAGCGGTGCGGTTTTCCACCCTGGAAGCCCTGTGCAAAGCGCTGGACTGCCAGCCCGCTGACCTGTTGGAATACCGCCCGGACGAAACTTGATATAAGGAGACAACCCAATGAAATTTGATAAAAAAGAGGCTGCAGGCCAGCCCCTTCCATTTTCTGCACCCAAAAATCCGCAGTGGGTCATGCTGGCCGCCCTGCTGCTGAGCTATGCGGCGGGCTATGAATATGTTGACCGCTGCCTGGGTTTTGGGGTGGCGAGCGAGTACTCCGCCTGGCGCGCCGGAGTGCTGGTGTTTGTGGCGCTGTATACCGTAGTGGTGGAGCTCGCCGCCTGGGCGGGGGACCGCAAACCCAGCCGGACCGCCGCGGCCTGGTGGTGCTGCTGGCTGGTGCAAAGCCTGGCCATGGCGGGGTGGAGCCTGCACACGGACGACCTTGGCTTCTGGCAGGTCGTGGCGTGGCACTGCACGGCTATTTATTATGTGCTGGCCCGCAATGATTTACTGGCGGCTGGCCGCACCAGCTGCCTTGTGCTGCTGGATGGCGTGGCGGGCATGTTTGCCATCCCATTCGGCAACTTTTTGCTGCGTACCCAGCTGCTGTGGCAGGCACTGCACCGCTGGTGGGCCAATCATGCGGGACGCAAAGGCCGCACGCTGGAAACCGCCGTCAGTATAACTGCTGCCCTGCTGCTGGGCGGTGCGGCCTGCGCCACGCTGGCGGGGGCGGATGATAACTTTGCCCGGCTGTGGGGGCATCTTGGCAGCTGGCTGGGGCAGCTGTTCGGGCAGGATGCCCTGCTGGCAAATCTGCTGATCTTTGCGCTCTCCCTGCCTGTTGGCGCCTGGTTGTTTGGTCTGGCGGGCGGCAGCGCCCGGCGCAAGGCGCCGCCTGTTGCGGCGGAACAGTTTTACGGCAAACTGGCAGCCCTGCCGCGCCTGCCTCAGCTGATGGGAGTGTTAGTCATGGCGGTGCTGTGTGGTGTGTATACGTTGTTTTTTGCCGTGCAGGCGGCGGAATTCGCCGCTGTCCTTGGGGCACCGCTGCCCCTGACCGCGCCGGATGCCGCCGCGTTTGCGGTGAACGGTTTTTGGGAGTTTTGCCGCATTCTGGCGCTGGACCTTACTGTGCTGGCGGCACTGCACTTTTTGGGGGCGCAGCCGGTTACCCAAAAGGGCTTATCCCGCGTGTTGGCCGTGGCGCTGTGCGGGTTCGGTGCCGGGTTTGCGATGCTGGCTGCGGCCAAGCTGGCGGTGTATATCAATCTGTACGGCCCAACGGTGCGGCGCATTTGGGCTGCGTGGGTGCTGGGAGCATTGTTACTGGCCAGTGTTCTGGCTGCGGTGCGGTTGTTCTGCGGCATCCCGGCGGCGCGCATGGCCTTTGTGGCGGCGGCGTTCAGCTTCAGCCTGCTGTGCTGCCTGCCTCTGGAGCGCTTCTGTGTGGATGCTCAGCTGGCCCGCCCCGATTGCGATTGGCAGCTTTTGCAGCGCTACACCTGGCAGAGCAGCGAGCTGGACGAGTATATCACCCAACAGGCAGGGGAAAACGCGAACTTGTCGGGGCGTAGCCCCTCCATCTTGCTATCGCAAGACCGTTCTGTCGCTTGAAAGCCCCACTGGGGCTTTCATTGCTTCACTTCGTTTCGCAAACGCGAACTTGTCGGAGTGAAACTCCGCCATCTTGCGCTGTGCGCAAGACCGTTCTGTCGCTTGAAAGCCCCACTGGGGCTTTCATTGCTTCACTTCGTTTCGCAAACGCGAACTTGTCGGAGTGAAACTCCGCCATCTTGCGCTGTGCGCAAGACCGTTCTGTCGCTTGAAAGCCCCACTGGGGCTTTCATTGCTTCACTTCGTTTCGCAAACGCGAACTTGTCGGAGTGAAACTCCGCCATCTTGCGCTGTGCGCAAGACCGTTCTGTCGCTTGAAAGCCCCACTGGGGTTTTCATTGCTTCACTTCGTTTCGCAAACGCGAATTTACCCAAGGGAGTGTGATTGCATGAAAAAAATAAACATCATTATAAACATCTTTATTGCAGTTTTTATTGGTGTATTTATTGGACACGGGGTTTATACTGTTTGGGACTTCAAAACTCATCCCGAATTATACGTTGTGCAATCAGCACCGTGGTATACAAGCATCTTGATATATGGTGTATTGACCATTATTTTGTTACTGATTTGCATTGTGATAAAAGTGATCATCAATCATAAATCTAAACAGAAGTGAGAAATATATGATTACAGTATCGGGAAGTTGACAAAGCTACAAATCCTAAGTTGATCTGAATAAGAAGTCGTAGTATAATAGTCTCAATAAGTAGTCGGAATGTGTTCAAACTTAGAAAGGAGTGACATTAATGTTTAATATGTCTAAAAAAGCTTTTTGGGTACCATATAACGAAGGAGACATCTATCCTACTGTTGTTAAAGCGCACCAAGCAATTTCCAAGTATTGTGATGAGAATGGCGACTCATACACTTTTACAGGTGATGACGAAGTTGTAATAAACGGCAAACTCTATGAAATATATAGGGGTTATGAATCTGGAAGCCGTGGTAATTACGGAATTAAGTGCAGAGAAAAGTGAATTTGTCGGGGCCTTGTTGTATATCTCATTATGGCATATACAGCGAAGCCCCGGAACGGTCAAGACCGTTCCCTACAGCTTATTTTATATTGCGGTGCAAACATACAAATGATCTGTAGGGCGGGATGCCCTCATCCCGCCGCGGAGAAGCCTTGCTGATTGCGTCAAACCTTGCGAATTTGTTCAAATTTTGTTTACAATTTGTCCAAGAATAGCCGGTCGAAACTGCGTGAAATTTATCCGCATCACCAAAAATGAGGTAAGCGCTTTGTACAGTGTTGACAAATGTGTGCCAAAAGGTTTATTGTAATAGCAATTCATCAGCCAAATGCAATGAACAGGAAATGACCTATCCGTATCACCGCTTACAGAAAACCGTCGGTTGTGCAAGACGGCAGCAAGGCGCGGTCTGGCCCTCACCTGCGAGCAGCTTGGGGGAAAGCGGGCAGAACCGCCCGTCGTGTAGTTCAAGCCGGGAACTCTCCGTTAATGGGGTGCGCAGTCCAGCACAGTGCGGTGTGGGGCTGCGGGTGAGCGGTCGGCATTGAGCCGGCAAAGCAAAGTGGTAACGCGGAAGTAAAAGTTGCAATGGTGCAGCGCATGATTGCAGTGTATGCCTTCGTCTTTGCGTTGGTCCAAATGGGCCAACAAAGAAAGACGAAGGCTTTTTTGTTTACCGCATTTGGCTGGATGGAGTGGAAAAATTTTATTATTAACGGAGAGAAGGATTATCATGAACACACTCGTCATCGTGTTGATCGCTGCTGTGGTTCTTGTCTGTGCTTATGCGTTTTATGGGCGCTGGGTGGCAAAAACCTGGGGCATTAACCCGAACGCACAGACCCCCGCTGTTAAGTATAACGACGGTAAGGATTACGTTCCCACCAACGGCTGGACCGTTTTCAGCCATCAGTTTTCTTCCATTGCCGGTGCAGGCCCTGTTACCGGTGCAATCCAGGCTGCAGCCTTCGGCTGGCTGCCGGTTCTGCTGTGGGTGCTCATCGGCGGCGTTTTCTTTGGCGCTATTACCGACTTCGGCGCTTTGTATGCTTCCGTTAAGAACGACGGCAAGTCCATGGGCATGCTGATCGAAAAGTACATCGGCAAGCTGGGCCGCAAGCTGTTCCTGCTGTTCTGCTGGCTGTTCTGCGGCATCGTTATTGCAGCTTTTGCTGATATGGTTGCCGGTACTTTTAACGCTTACACCACGGTTGACGGCGTTACCAGCCTGGCTGATGCAGCTACCACCAACGGCGCAGCCGGCATGGTTTCCATCATGTTCATGCTGTTCGCTGTTGTGTTTGGCCTGATCCAGAAGAAGTTCAACTTCTCCGGCTGGAAAGAGGCTGTTCTGGGCATCGTGTTCATCGTGCTGTCCTTTGCTGTCGGCATGAAATTCCCCTTGATTTTTGACAAGGCTACCTGGAGCTACATCACCTTTATTTACATTTTCTTTGCTGCAGTTCTGCCCATGTGGCTGCTGAAGCAGCCCCGCGACTACATGACCACCTTCATGTTCATCTGCATGATTGCCGGTGCTGTTGTTGGCCTGCTGGTTGCACATCCCACCATGAACCTGCCCGTCTTTACCGGTTTCAATAACGAAAAGCTGGGCACCATGTTCCCCATTCTGTTCGTTACCGTGGCTTGCGGTGCTGTTTCCGGCTTCCACAGTCTGGTTTCCTCCGGTACTTCTTCCAAGACGGTTGAAAGCGAAAAGGATATGCTGAAGGTTGGTTACGGTGCTATGGTGCTGGAAAGCCTGCTGGCTGTTCTGGCCCTCTGCGTTGCCGGTGCAGCCGCTGCTGCTGACGGTACCCCCGCTGCTGGTACCCCGTTCCAGATCTTCAGCCGCGGCGTTGCCGGTTTCTTTGAGATGTTCGGCGTGCCCGTTTATGTTGCTACCGTCTTTATGACCATGTGCGTTTCCGCTCTGGCTCTGACCAGCCTGGATGCTGTTGCCCGTATCGGCCGTATGAGCTTCCAGGAACTGTTCAGCGTGGACGATATGGAGCATGCAGAAGGCTGGCGTAAGCTGTTCTGCAACACCTACTTCTCCACCATCATCACCTTGGCATTTGGCTTCCTGCTGACCCAGGTCGGCTATGCCAACATCTGGCCTCTGTTCGGTTCCGCCAACCAGCTGCTGAGCGCTCTGGTTCTGGTTACCCTGTGCGTCTTCCTGAAGGTCACCGGCCGCAACAACAAGATGCTGTTCCCGCCGCTGATCATCATGCTGTGCGTCACCTTCACTGCTCTGGTTCAGCGCCTGATTGCTATGGTCAAGGCCATCCAGACCGCAGCTTCCACCACCATCCCCGCTGGCGAAACCACTTGGGGTGCTGTGTTCATCGCAAACGGTCTGCAGTTGATCATCGCTATCCTGCTGATCGTTCTGGGCATCACCATCGTGGTCAACTCTTTCAAGAGCTATGCCAAGAGCGAAAAGAACAGCGAAAAGGCTTCTGCCTGATTTATCCCTGACAGTTACTACCTTCCATAAATAACAGCCACCCCCGCAGTGTCATGCCATGCTGCGGGGGTGGCTGCTTTTATATTTGTATGTATCTTATAAAGAGTAAAATGGGCAAAGATCAGGTTTTTAACTGGCGGAGGATTTGGGCAACACCGCACAATTCCCGCCTCGCGGCTTAAGCACCGCTCCGGCAGCTGCGGCACGGCATCTGCGTTGCCAAAATGC
>ENA-OWPN01000849-OWPN01000849.1-human-gut-metagenome-genome-assembly--contig:-NODE-849-length-35037-cov-4.269510_pt1 | contig 35037 bp, 30 predicted proteins | sample MGYA00248266_ERZ651850 | MGnify/ENA primary metagenome ERZ651850 (study PRJEB26924, sample SAMEA4378296) | human gut metagenome | biome: human gut; feature: human-associated habitat; material: faeces... | reverse complement strand
AAACATCCTGCTTCCGGATATTGTCAAGGTGTTTTCCATGGTTTTTTTCAGAAGATGGAAGGACAGTGCTGCATAGCTTACGCCCATGACTGCCGCCTCCTCCAGCTGATGCAGGTTTTTAATGCTTGCCCCGACAACATGAACATCACTACCGGCAGTCGCATGACAAATACGGTTTAAAACCTGTAATCCATCCTGCCCGTTTTCATCATTTCTGCCAACAAAACAGAAAATATACCGGCAGCCGCTCTGTACGGCAAGAACCGCCTGTGACACCGTGAAGATCAGCGTCATAGCGGTTGTGATCTGTTTCCTGCTCAATGCAGCCGCAAGCCGTAAGCCTTCTGCACTGTAATTTATTTTTATCACGACATCCGGATACTGCTCATGCAGAGAAAGTGCCTGTTTATACATTTCCTCATAGCTTCCTATCACCTCAGCACTGAGAAAGCTGTGCGGAAGGGCTTCGACATGTGTAAGGAATTCATAAAGTGTAATTGCTTCCTTACGATACATGGTTGCATTTGCCGTAACTGCATCAATTCCCCAAGTCATCGCCTCCTCGATTTCCTGAAGACTGGCGGTATCTATCATCAGCCGCATATCAATAGCAGGCCTTTAAAATGGATAACAGACGCTCTGTTTCCTGAAACCGCGTTTGTTGGCGTACAGTCTCTAGCATGCTTTCATACTGTTCCTGACTTGTCTGAAAGTCAGATATGGTAAATTGTAGATCAACCCTTTTCAAAAAGTCCTCTACGACAGAACGTGCCTGTTCCTTGGTAGTACAGGTAATCTTCGGTGCTATTACCTGCAGAATTGCACTTAATCGTTCATGGTATTCCGCATCCTCGAAGTATTCCTCGATAAATTTTGGATAAACAACAGCCAGAGAGCAGCCATGATTGATACGGGTATTCCAGCTGGTTAAAATCTCACCTAAGAAGTGTGGAATCGTTCCGCCTCCATTCGCAAGACAGATTCCGGCGATGGTATCTGCCGCAGCAAGCTGTTCCCGATATTCCAATCTGGCATCCTCCTTCAGCTTCGGTAATACATCAACAATCATCCGCATTCCCGTGATACACATCGGTTCACTGATGCAGGAAAGTCGCTTCATCATATACGATTCACTCAGGTGACAGAATGCATCGAATGCAGTGCTAGCACTCATACCATAAGGAAGTGTTGCCATCAGCTTAGGATCTATGATTGCTTCTCTCGGGAAAAACTGCTGCCGGAACACAGTTGTTTTCTGGTGCGTTTCCTCATTGGTGATAACTGCCGCCTGTGTACACTGGCTTCCTGTTCCGCTGGTTGTTGGAATTGCCAGAATCGGCAGCGCTCCCTCATGCGTGAAACAATCATCCTGAAAGCCTGTGCGCACTGTGAAAAATTCATCCCAGTCTATCGTTCTGCATCCGGCATTATAGGCGACCATTTTCGCTGTATCTATCGCAGAGCCGCCGCCAAGACCTACAACAAAGTCCACATGATGGTCAAAGCCTTTTTTCACTGCTTCCTCTACCGCACTGCTTAACGGATTTGGCTGTACCTTATCATATACACTAACGGTTATCCCCTCAGCTTCTAATAACTCACGGACATGTGTAAACAACGGCTTCAGCACTTCAATCGGCTCCGGTGTTACCAGCAGACAGCGGGTACCGTAGGCACGCGCTATCTCTCCGATTTTTTCTATTTTACCAGGACCAAAATGAATCCGGGTAGGCTGGTAGTGTAAGAATTCCATATTACAAGCCTGCCTTTTCTGCCGCTTCATCTATTGCGGCACGGCATTTTTTCACCGCAGCTTGAATTCCATCCGGATCGGTATACAAGGCAGTGGAAAAAATCAATACATCCGGATTACAGGCAACGATCGGATCCAGATTTCCCACCCGGATACCACCGTCTACGGCTAACTCACAGTTCGGATTGCACGCATCTATTTTCTTTCTGGCATTTTTCACCAGCTCTAATGCACTTCTTCTCCACGCCCAGGTAGTTTCTCCTTTTGGTGGCTTTCCTGCACCGTGAATAACAATATGCAGACGATCGATATCATAAATGGATTCATCCAGGAAGCACAGCGGTGTATAACAGCCAATCGTCAAGCCGATTTTCAGTCCAAATTCATGACACCAGTTAATAATGTAGGCAAGCGGTGCCCCGATAAAGTGTTCTGCCGGCAGTATGAGCATAGTAGCACCTGCAGCAGCGATCTTTTCAATAAAGATTTTATCACAATCCTTGGCATATAGATGACACTCGATTTCTTTATCCGTTATCGAGCGGACTGCCTTAATAATCTGGTGTCCTCCCATCAGCTGCAGATTTTGTAAATCGTACATATCCGCAGCATCACTGTGACAGTAATCACAGCCGGCATCCAGTGCTTCCTTCATATTGCCCCGGACATCTCCATAATCAAACGTACCGGCCATTCCAGCCGCAATCTTAATATGTTTCATAAAAAGCCTCCTTATTTATTTGCATTTTTCTCAAGATATTGCTTCACCTGTGAACAGATGTTGGTTACTCTTGGCCCATAAATAATCTGATATTTACTGCCATTTACAACCACACCGATTGCTTCACGGTTTTCCAGCCAGAACTGTTTATCCGCAACAAGTTTAGTGTCCTTCACTTCAACACGTAACCTTGTCGCACAATTTTCCACATTCAGCATATTGGCTGCACCTCCAAAGCTTTCTACAATACCAGCGATGAAATCGTCCTCTGTGGAATTCTGCTTTGTGACATCATCCAGAAGCCCTGCCTTCTGCTGGAACTCTTTTTTACTAATCAGCTTGTCGGTACCCCTGCCTGGTGTTTTTATATCCCATTTCAGAATTGCCCAACGGAAGATGATAAAGTATAAAGCAAAATATAGCGGAATTAAAACCAGCAGTGACATCGCATGAACCTTGGCAGGCTGTAATACGTTTGGAATCATAAAAATCAATGCAAAGCCCTGAATGGATACCTTGGTCGCCTCGGTCAGTACGAAGGCAAGTCCTGTCATTGGTACATGTACCAGATAATACAGTAATGGATTTGCGAACAATACCGTAAATTCCATAGGCTCCGTAACACCGACAACGGATGCAGTAAATACAGCAGGCACCAGTATGGCAAGTGCTTTTTTACGATTTTCTTTTTTTGCACAGAAATACATTGCAACAGCGGCACCAGGCCATGCGCCCAGATTCATTACAATACGTCCGCTTGTAAAATTTCTAACCAGATAATGAGTTGCTGTGGCAGAACCAATGACAGCATTTTCGATATTTTTCGTACCAAGAATCATCTGTCCATCCACAAGCATCTTTCCACCAAGCTCGGTATACTGCAGCGGGAAGGTTACTAAGTGATGCATTCCAAAAGGAAGAAGTGCTCTGTCTACAACACCATATACGAAGGTTCCTACAAGACCACTCTTTCCGATAAACACAGCAACATACTGAATAACATCATTGATAACCGGCCACACGTAATAGATTATCGTACCCTCCAGCGCCGCAAAAAAGGGAATAATCAAAATGATAAATTTTGGCCCTGCGAAAAATGAAAACAGATTCGGTAATTTGATATCTCCCCATTTATTCATCAGGATACCTGTTGTTGCACCACAGATGATCGCCCCGAAGATACTCATATCATAGGTGAATACGCCAAGGACATTTGTCCAAAGCTTGGAAAATACGATAGCCGCATCCGATGTCATCCCCATTTTCATCAGTGCTTCCGGTACGACAGTATCCGGTGTATACCCATGTGCCCCCGCATTAACCGAGATAATCGTATTCACACACATCAGCATGAATACACCGGCAAATGCTGCATAGCCTTTATTATTTTTTGATAAACCAAAGGATATCCCTGCGACAAACCATAAAGGAAGGTTTCCCATTATCATACTTGCGATTTTCATAAACATCAGCGCAATCGTATGCGGAATAGTACCTGCGGTGAATATATAATTGACGAATGGACTGGCAAAGCCCATCAAAAGTCCGCAGACGACAAGCACGATGATGGGAATCATCATTGCGCCCGCAACATACTGGAAGCTTCCGGTAAAGCGGGATAGATATTTTTTCATTGTTCCTTCTCCTCTTTTCTTTCACTGATACATAAAAACGGTAAGCGCTTACGCACATTTATTATAAATTTTGCATAAAAAAAAGACAATGACCCGGATGTATGGGAATTGTCTTTTCAACAAGAGTAATTTTTTACATCACAGCTGTGGGAACTGCATACGCGGATCCTTTACCAATCTGTGGAAATTCAGCTTCTGAAAGTATTCATGTATCTGCTTATTACAGTATACAATATCATGGTAATTCATACATTTGGGTATCACCAGTACCGGTAATTCCGTTAAAGCAGGCAAAGGAACACTTGACAGTACGAGATCATACCTGCTCCATGTGCAATTATCCATCTGTCGAATTACTTCCGTATCTATAATCTGTGCTGATAACAGATAGGACTGCAGCTGAATCTGCAGATATTCCAATTCTATGGTGTTGCAGTCATGCAGCAAAATACAGCGAAGTGGACGCTTTTCTTTTTCCACAATACCTGCCAGCAAAATCGTCAGGTGATATACAAATTTATCATAATAGCAGATATCATAGTGCTCGATAATCAAATCCGCCATTTCCTTTGCAAATATGGAAAGCACCTTAAAATGTGAGGTGAATTCCACATAATAGTCATGACCTGCCTGCTGCTTTTCATGTATCTGGTATACAAGCTCCCGCTGCATAATATGGATCAACTGTGTGAAAAACTGGTCGATATGCTCATCGTGCAATGCCAGATGCTCCTGAAGATAGCTGTAAAGCTGCTGTAAAATCTGATCATCCACCTGTTCTGTAATACAAAGGGAATTCAGCTCCAGATGCTCCTGACAGGAATCACTTACAATAAGCAGAGAAAGAAAATACATCGCTTCGCTTTCCGGCAAACGGATATGAAATTCACGTAGACAGTATTCCTGCAGAAAGGCTATAAGGTGATGCTGATCGATCAGCTGAATCAAGTGAATTCGTTTTTCCGGAAGCTGGATCGTATAGCCCTCCTGATAGCGAACCAGTATGATTTGCAGACTGCGTTTAAAAAAGACAGTATCTGTATTCAGAAATGTGACGGATAATTGCTCCTGCAGCTCATTCATTAAAGTATCCATCGCAGCTGACCAGTCTGTTTTATCATAATACTGCAGACATTTTTGCAATTTCAAAGTATCCAGAAAACCTTGATTTCCATTCTGCTGCGCAAGAAACCTCTCACACTCGCTCATCCATTGTACAATGGCAAGACGATGACGCTTCTCTCCTTCACTGACACGCAGACCTCTTGTTCTGGATTTACATACATGCAGCTGATATGTGGACAGCCAGGAATCCGCAGCATCACAAATCTTATAAATAGATGGTCGGGAAAGATGCAGGATATCCTGTAATTCACTAATGCGGATCAAATCACCCTCATTCAAAAGTAAATGCAGCAAATAAAGAAGACGCTCCTTCTGAAAAGCAGGCTGTTCCATATCCATACGAAGCTGCGCTGCAAGGGCTCTGCGATAATTTTCTTCACCATTCAAAAGAAAACCTCTCCCTTTTTTTCCAATAAGTTCAAGTCCGTATTTCACTGCCTCCTGATGTACCATCGGCATATAATTATTCACTGTTTTCCTTGATACACCGAGAGCTTCGGCGAGCTTTTCACTTGTCATGTATTCTTTTTGTTGTAATAGAAGATGTAATATTTGCTTATTCAGTTCCTTTTCCTTCATAACCATCACCGTCTCCATTATAACAGATTTCCTGTATAAGGATGAAACAACGAAATAGCAGCCTGTATGAATCAATAAGAAATATGTCTAAAGCAAAGCTCGATCTCTTTGAATCAAAAAGAAGACTATCATAAGTACAGCCCTACCTCAATAGCCTTTTTACCTTAATTCCCGATATCCGTCTGATTAAATAAAAAAACTGAATACCATATCGCGGAATCCTTTATAGAATTCTACAGCTGCATCCAGTCTCTTTCCAAATTTTTATATGCAGGGGTTACTCCTGCTTATGATCATGTATAATTTTCTTCCCCGGAACCTCATGACAATGGCGGCATCTGGCTTCGTACTGCTCACTTGCACCAACCAGAATGATCGGATCATCATAACGGGCAGGTCTTCCATCAATCAGACGCTGGCTTCTTGTGGCAGGCGCTCCGCATTTTGTACATACCGCTGTCAGCTTTGTCACGAATTCCGCATGTGTAAACAGCTGCGGCATGACACTGAATGGTTCACCGCGAAAATCCATATCTAATCCCGCAACCATAACACGCTTACCATGATCCGCAAAGTAATCACATATTTCTACAATCTCCTCATCGAAAAACTGTACCTCGTCGATTGCAATCACATCATAGCTGTCATCTATGTAATCAAAAATCTCGTGTGCACGGGATATCACAAAGCTTTTCGCTGTGCTTCCGCAATGTGACACAACACAATCCTCACTGTAGCGATCGTCAATCTTCGGCTTGAATACGGCAATCTTTTTTTTCGCATATTCCAGTACCTTGATCCGGCGAATCAGTTCCTCTGTCTTTCCTGCAAACATACAGCCGGATATAACCTCCAGCCAGCCTTCCTTATACTGCTGATACATAACGACACTCCTCACTAACATTACGATTTGTATTATATCATAAAGTGATTCCCGTATGTACAATTTACATCTGTTACTTAGCTTACATTTTCTTTCATCCTAAAATCTGACCTTTTAACATTTTTTTATCCATTCTCTGGTAATCTTCAGTGTATGCTATAGACAGGTTTGTAAAAGAAAAGAGGCGACAGCCTCTCTTCCATTGTTATTGTTGTTATTTAAGTCCGTATTTTTTGTTGAATTTTTCAATACGTCCCTGTGCAGCAGCAAATCTCTGACGTCCGGTATAGAATGGATGGCAGTTTGAACAAGTATCAACACGCAGCTCTTTGCTTGTTGAACCAGTTTCAAATTCAGCTCCACAAGAAGTACATTTTACCATAATACGGTGGTACTCTGGATGAATTCCTTTTTTCATTTTAACTCTCCTTCCGCCTTAAACCTCAGGTGGGTTTAAAGTAAGTGCTATATAATTATAACAATAAGTTTCAACGAAAGCAATAGGTTTTTTGTAAAATCATGTAGATTTCCCACACAGGCATTTTTGAATTTCAGCTTCCCCGTCAGTTCTTAAAACCAGTGAACTTTTCTGTATGTTTCAGCTCATCCATCAGCTTTTGGAGATAGTCCTTATTCTTTTTATTCACTTCAAGTGTATAGCTGCGATTGATCATTGATTTATTCTGCTTGATATAGGTTATTGTAACATAATACGTTTCACTATAATACTCCTCTACATTCAGCTTGCTTGCTTTCTTTTGTACGTCCTGCATAAACTGCATAGATTCTGTATCCTGAATAACGGTACTGTAGCCATCATAATATTCCTTCTTCTTGGTATCATGAAACCGCATGCCGTTATCATCCTCTATAGTATAATTATGCACATCGAATTCAATTTCCTTTACTTCTGCCAGAGAAGGGAATTCCTTTACCATACCCAGACCCTTTGTCTGTGTATACAAATAGCTAAAGCCGAAGGTTCCAATATAGAGCAATGCAAATACGATTACATGAAGCTTTTTTATCTGTATTTTACGATTGGAGAAGAAAATCATACAGAAGTAGGCAACCAGGATGATAAGACTTGGCACAATCACACCGCCATCGATATTCATAACAAATAGTATCATACAGAAGGTGATTACAGTGATAATAACCGGGTAGCCAAACAGGGTGACCGTGCGCTGCTCCGCATCCTCTGGCTTTCTTTCCACAAAGGATTTCCATCCAAACCAGAAGCAGAGGACGCCTATGATTCCCCAATATAGAAAGTACAGCCAGTTAAAGGCACTGATCAGGTTATCTGCTCGAAACATGTCGATTGCCAAGGCTTGCATCGTGGAAAATAGAAAAGCATAGATGGTACTCGGCATAGAAAGCAATATCTGAATCAACTCCATATTTATAAATTCATTTGGTGATGCACCAATATTTCCCAGTATGGTTGTAATCTGATTATGGAAGAAGATATTCGCTGCCACTATGACAATAAACGGCATGACAACATATGCGCCATTGACCAGAATACTGTCAATCAGGTTATTGCATTTTACACTCAGAAAGGTGAAGATGGAATACTGAATCAAAAGCAGCAGGGACAGTCCCAGGAAAAACAGCAGGGGAATTGCCATATGCAGTAGCCTTGCTCTGTAACCAAAGCCCAGCATAACCAGATAACCCAATAGATAGTTGATCAGCAGAGGAACATATAAGACAATCAAACCGCTGATATAATTAAACAAAAACAGATGTTTTCTTTGTATTGGCAGGGAGAAGTACAGCTCATGACTTCTTTTCTTATACAGATAACGGAAATTATAAATCGGTAACAGATAGGACAGGATACACCCTCCCGCACAAGCTGCAGCTCCCAGAGCGATAAAGCCCGCGTAAAATGTTTCTTCAGAATAGGGATTGCGTGGAAGCCCGAAATAATTAAAGGTAAAGAACGGCATCATCAGAAACAAAATAATAAAAACCAGTATTAACTGCCGTTTATTGCTATTTATATAATAGCGCAGATAGGCTTTTAAATCATTCATCATAAACACCATACCCCTTCTTTTCCATTTCATAAATAAAGACTTCCTCCAGATTGACATTCAGAACTTCCATCATTAAAGGATTCATCGTATTCAGATAGTTTTTGATTTTTTCAATATCTCCCTTAACAACCAGATTCACAACCCGTGACTGGATATGCATCGACAACAAATCCAAAGCCTTGAAATCGTCCTCACTTTTTTCTTCCTGAAACGCAAGCTGTATTTTATGAATATTTTCTTTTGTTTCATCCACATAGCCTGCCGTCCGAATGTTATAGTCCTCTAAAATACCAAAGGTATCACAGATATCCTCCAGCTCACGCAGATTATGACTGGATATGATGACGGTCATTTCCTTTTCTTCAATCATTCTACTGATTGCTCGTTTAAAGGTAAGGCGCATTACCGGATCAAGCCCGTCGAATGCCTCATCGAGAAACAGATATTTCGGTGAGATGGCAAGCGCAAGTACGATAAAGGATTGCCGTTTCATACCCTTGGAGAAATTTTTCAGTGGCTTATTTTCATCCAGCTTGAAGATGGCACGGTATTTCTCATAAATTTCATCACTGAGCCCCGGATACCATACACGGTAAAACTCTTTCATATCCCTAAGCGTTGCATTAAAGAAATAAAACGGGTCATCGCTGATCAGCAGAATATCACGCTTCACTTCTGGATTGTCGAACACCTTTTCATCATCGATACAAACACATCCCAAATCGGGCTTCATGATACCCGCCATAATTTTCAGTAGTGTGGATTTACCGGAGCCGTTAGGGCCAATCAGACCGAATACACTGCCACTTTGAATATCCAGATTCACATCCATCAGCACGGCCTTATCTCTAAACTTCTTCGTCAGTGACCTGATTTTAAGCATGATCTGTTCCCTCCTCATAGACTGCATCAATCGCCTTGTACAGCTCCTCTCTTTCGATATGATGCTGCTTCATATCGGCAACTGTACCTTTAAAATCCTTTAGTTTATCCTCCCGTATCAGCTTATCGGATTCATTGTCTGCCACAAAGCATCCCTTCCCTTTCTCCGAGTAGATATATCCTTGCTCTTCCAGCTCCTGATAGGCTTTGGCAACGGTATTGGGATTTACACCAATCTGTGATGCCATGGCACGAACAGAGGGAAGCTTGTCGTTTGGTGATAAAATGCCAATCGTGATAAACTCCAGTATTTGCTTTTTTAATTGTTCAAATATCGGAAGCTTGCTTTGTGTGTCAATTACAAACATCAACTGCACCTCCAGTGTATTAGTGTACTAACTACAGTAATACAGTATCATGATATCCATAGGATGTCAATATGAAAAGGATACACCTGAAAGCTTTATGATGCGATATGGGGAATAATTAGTTACTTTCGCGGCATGGACTGGCAATAAATAGAAAGCAACAAACAGAAAATACTATTAGTCCTGCAGTTTTCTGCTTTCCTATGATACTGAATGATTTACTATCATCCTTCCTGTTTATTGCACTTGCATAACAGTGTTTCCGGTAAATCGTAATCAGGCAGACCTTTACAGCAGGCTTCCCTGTCCAGTATCCAAATCCATAAAACACAAAGAAAAGCAGATGAAACAGACTTACATAGTGACGATGTTGCATATCGGGCATTTTCTATTTATACCCCTTATAATCAGTGGTGTCATTGAACAGAAGCCCTTATTATATATGTCTTAATGTCTAATCACAGATTTACTTGCTGGATGGCACATTTTCTTGACATAGTGCATATCATATGGTATAAATTTAATACCTCTTTGCACTGCATTACATTCTTATGAATGCGAGATAAAACAGTACAAACTGAGCAGGCAATGACCAGAGCGGTCATGCAGCCGGGCTGCGAAAGCGGCAACAGATGATTACACGCACATCTGTGGGACAGTTGTATATTCCACAGATGTTTTTTTATACATTTGAGGAATTGCTTTCTCAGTGAAGTGCCATAAGAGATGGAAAATTTTCGCTAAAACGAAATTAGGAGGACTCTTTTATGACAACGGAAAAGAAGCCATATGAAATGGCAGTTGGTATCACAGACAGAAGGGAAGCATTGATTATACGAAAAATGTCGTTGGTTAGTCTGATCGGAAATACGGTATTATCCGGCTTTAAGCTGTTTGCCGGTGTTATCGGTAATTCCGGTGCAATAATTTCCGATGCTATCCATTCTTTTTCAGATGTATTAACTACCTTGATTGCCTGGATTGGTGTCAAGGTTTCCAAAAAAGCTGCGGATGAGGCACATCCTTACGGACATGAACGTATGGAATGCGTCGCTTCTCTGCTTTTAGGTCTTGTGCTTATGGCAACAGGTCTGGGAGTTGGCAGAGTCGGAGTAGATAACATTATAGCAAATAACTATGAGGCTCTTGCAATACCCAAAATGATTGCCCTTGCTGCGTCAGTTATTTCCATCCTTGGAAAGGAAGCTATGTTCTGGTATACAAGGTATTATGCAAAGCTGATAAATTCCTCTGCTTTCATGGCAGATGCGTGGCACCATCGCTCCGACGCGATTTCCTCCATCGGCTCTTTCATAGGCATCGCCGGCGCCATGCTTGGCTTCCCGGTTATGGATTCTGTGGCAAGCGTAGTGATTTGTCTGTTTATTTTAAAGGTTGCCTATGATATCTTAAGGGACGCATTGATGAAAATGCTGGATACCTCATGCGGTGAAGCTTATGAAAATCAGTTAACTCACTATATAGCTGAGAAAGAGGATGTACGTTCTGTAGATTTACTGCATTCCCGAATGTTTGGCAACAAGGTCTTTATTGATTTGGAAATTTCGGTAGACGGCGATAAATCATTGCGTGATGCACATGCGGTTGCTGAGCTTGTACATGAGGATGTTGAACTTAATTTCCCAGAGATAAAGCACATCATGATTCATGTTAATCCGGCAAATGAATAAAGAAGCCAGCTTTCGAAGATTATAAAACTATGATAAATAACAGAAAACCCCTGCTTGAGTAAAAACAGGGGTTTTATCAGCTTAACAATGAAGAAGGCGGATAAGAAAAAACGATATGCCTGTTCTGTTATAGGTAAAAACACATATTACGTAAAAAAGGAATCCTTTCAAATCCCTTTTTCTTGTAGAGTATATAAAATTGCACTGCCTCCTTTTATGGTGAAGCAGGTGTTCTATCCTTCCTGTTTTTCTTCCTTGACGAGCTTTCCTTCCGCATTACGGATAACTACCGTACCGATTGGTTCTTCAAGAAAGGGAATTATATCCGGATCATAATTGCATACGGTATTCAAAGAGAATACCTGTGTGTGATCAATGTCATCGATATACTCCTGTGTTTCATCCCCTGCGAAGATTCTCCAGCCGCTGTCCGGATTGTCTTTGGAAGGCTCCTCGCGTACCATATAACAGATTTTATCCTGATCGATGCTGACACGATCCGTCACAAAGCAGCCAAGGGTGCTTTCAATGAGCTTTTTCCCCTCTTTAATTCCCGGGAAATATTTCTTACCCTCCAGCCAGGAGTACCGGTTCCATACATTTGTTCTGCTTTCAAAAAAGAGCTTTTCGATTGCCTGCAGTTCATTCTGAAACATCATGCTCCCATAATCATTGTTCATACCGGAGCTACGAAACATAAAGTAGCATCCACCGCAAAGATAGCTGATTGCAAATTCCTCCCAGCTGTCAAACTGCCGGAATGCTCGGGTTCCGATATCCTGCAGCATCATTTCTACCGTTTCCCGATCCAGAATATCGACCGCATAGCATTCCCGGATCATACGGACGCATTCTCCATAATCAAAGGCGGCAAAGCCCTGCTCCTTCAGGAAGGGATAAAACTGCTTTGCGAATGTTTTACAGCCCTCGAAGAACAGTCTTGCTTTCTCATCCAGCTCCTCTAAATCAAACTGAGGCTCATCCTTCCAGAAGCCCAGAAACTGCTCATACTGCCATTGTACATTATCATTCAAAAAGGCTTTGATTGCTTTAATTGCACTGTCTGTATCAGTGATTTCAAACTGTTCCTTTAAATGCTTGCGCAGAGCCTCACGGTTTATCTTTTCCCCTACCTCAAGCTTTACCAGATCATAGCCGTTCAGAATGGAAGGTATTCCGGAAAGCAGGATTTCAAATTCTTCTCTTTGTATAGCGATTTTCCCTTCCATTCGTTTGTTCTTCATCTTTTTTTCCAGCTGATGCAGCAGCTTGATATACGTTATTTTTTTCTGTGACATAATCTTCGTCTCCTCATCGTATCAATATGACTATTATACAACAGTTTACTCTACAGGGAAACGCCGGAACTAAAAGAATACACATTACGCTTTATCACCTATTCATATTATATATTTTGGTTAACTGTAAAATAAATATTTCATACAAATTTGAGCAATAAGAGTAATATAAAATATCACAATCCATACAATGGCTGAGATACTTCATCTAATTTCATAAATCTTAATTATCACCATTTCTTAGAAGTGAGAGAAAAGCTGTTCCATTTTGTGGAGCATCTTGTGAAAAATACTCACATACAGTAGCTCCAACGTCAGATAAAGTATGACGAAGCCCAATTGTTTTACCTTGTAAGCCTTTTTTATAAATCAAAAGAGGTACATTTTCCCTTGTATGCTTATTATGCCCTATTAAAGGATCATTTCCGTGATCAGCCATTATAACGAGAATATCCTGTTCATTCAACTTCTTTATAATCCTTCCGATTTTCTCATCGGCAATTTCCAACAAAGTTTTATACCAGCTAGCATCCTGACTATGACCTGCAAGATCTGTTTCCTGAACGTTGGTACAAATAAAGCCCTGCTTCAAAATTTCAATTTCCTGGATTGTCAAATCCAGTACCTTCACTGTATCTACACAAGAAACTGATTTACCTTTTTTATTTGCGACGATAACGATTTCTTTATCTCATACTATTATTAAATATCATAGAAAGGAATTTATAAAAAAATCATTACGGAAAAGATATTATACAGAAAAACAGCAGCTTTCGGCATTACCGAAAACCGCTGCGATTAACGAATAGAGAAATATATTCCAAATACAAGAGAGATGAAGAGTATGAGTACAACTGCTGTAATCACAAGTACAGATAGCTGACCTTCCTTTTTGATTTCCTTCAGCGCCCCTTTTAAAGAGAAGGACTCCCACGAAAAGTACTTTCGCAGTGACAAAATCATCAGAATAGCAGAGATAAAGTTCATCAGTACAAACTGTCCGACAGTCATCAGAAGCAGATTTACACGGACGCTTTCTACATGCTGTGGAACCTCCAAATCCTTCAGGAAATTTTTCAGCACGTACCAGACATACAGATTAGCGGTACAAATCATAAAGCCGGTAATCACAATCGGACTCTTGCTGATCAATTCCTCATAAGATTTGCCGCTCAGATTGGATAATCCTCCGACATAAACCAGAAACAGTACAATCATAGCAACACAAGCGTATTTCGCATAGCGCATATACCGGAAGCTGCCTGTTGTCCGAAGCTTATTCTTCTGTCTGATAACGTCTCTTTTTTTCATAATGACTCCTCCTGCCATGGATGCCATACCCTCATCTCCTCTTTTGTTAATCTAAATGCAGATAGTCTTTCACCTTTGTTGTGATATTTACTACACGGACACCATAGATGACCTGAACTGAATTCTTACCGCGTACCACACCGATTGCTTCCAGATAGTTCTTCCAGCTGGAATCGGGTGCGATCAAGGAATCGTCTTTAACTGTAACACGCAGACGGCTGGCACAGCAGGTTACCGTTTCAATATTGTCTGCTCCCCCAAGAGCCTCAATAATACGGATTTCCAATGCGTCCTCCGGTAAATCGGAAGCTACAGCACCATCCTTGCCGCTATTTTTTATTTCATTGTATTCTTTTTTACTCATCAGCTTGATTTCACCCTCATCATCACGACCAGGTGTTTTCAGATTGAATTTTGTAATTGCAAATTTGAATGCGAAGTAGTATACGATAAAGGTTACAGGCAACAGCCATAATGCACTCATAGCATGTACCTTCTGCGGCTGGAACAGGTTTGGAATCATGAAGAATAACGCCGTTCCGTTAATGGAAATATTGGTGATTTCCGCAGCCACATAGCACAGACCGCATAATGGAGCATATACCAGCCAGTACAGTGCAGGAGCAACGAACAGGAAGGTATACTCGATTGGCTCTGAAATACCAACCATCGCCAGAGTGAAGACAGATGGTACCAGCAATGCCGCAACCTTCTTCTTGTTTTCCGGTTTTGCACAGCGATACATTGCAAATGCAGCACCAGGCAGACCAGCCAGCTGGAACAGCAGACGTCCGTTTGTGAAGTTTCTTGTGATATAGCCGGTTGCACTTGCGCTTGCAGCCTGCCCGTTGATAATGTTTTTTACACCCTCATACATCACACCGTCGATCATCATCGTACCGCCGACCTTTGTATATTCGATCGGGAATGCAATCAGATGGTGGATACCAAACGGCAGCAGCATCTTATCCAGTGTACCGAATACGAAGGTTCCCAGCAGACCGCTTGTACGGATAAAGCCTGTAATATTCTGCAGAGCACCTGCGACATACGGCCATACATAGTAGAATGCGATAGCCAGTGGAATGGAAGCAAGAGCCACCATGATAATAACGAATTTTGTACCTGCGAAGAATCCGAACATCGCTGGCAGCTTTGTATCAACGAATTTGTTGTGCAGTGCTGCGGCAATCAAACCGGTAACGATACCGGAGAAGATTCCCATGTTGTATGAATAGATCCCCAAAGAGCTTGACCATAATGCGTTGAAGTTCAGCGCTGCCTGCTGGGAATAACCGCTTTTTACCAGTGCATCCACAGTAGTTGTTTCTGCAGTCCATCCTTCCAATGCAGCCCATCCTTCGATCCCCCTCATGAAGCAGAAGAATAAGATCAGACCCGCAAATGCTGCCCATCCCTTCTCCTTCTTGGCAAGAGTGAAGGCAATTGCCACGGCGAACCATAGCTGCAGATTGTTCATGAACATGAATCCCAGATTGGTAATCATAGTGAACAGATTGTACAGGATGTTTCCTTCCGGCAGAATGTAGTTTGTAAATGCACTACCGATACCGACGAAGAAACCAACAAGTACAAGCAGGATGATTGGAACCATCATTGCCCCGGCAAATGTCTGAAGTTTTGCCTGAATATTTTTCATAGCTTGTTCCTCCTTTGTTTACGCTTTCATTTTAGCATGTCCGCCAAATTGAAAAAGAATGCAATGAGTTACGGTAATGCATTATTATTGTGGTAATTTTTCATCACCTTTTTATGCATGCAAGCTCCACAAGTGCCTCATAGTAGATATCGCTTGCTTTTAACAGCGATTCCACCGGCATGCATTCATTCGGCATATGCGGGCGGGGATCCTCATCGGGAAAGGTCGCACCAAAGGCTACGCCATGATCGAGCACACGGGCATAAGATGCTCCTCCCTTTGTGAACACCGCAGCTTCTTCATCCATTACACGCCGGTATGCAGTTTTCAGACTCTGAATCAGTGTACTGTTTTCTTCCACATACAGCAAACGCTTATGACGAAGAACCTCAAGGTCACAGCCGTATTGCAAAGCAAGCGTTCGCAGCACAGAAAGCAGCTCCTGCTCATTTGTTGCTTTTACATAACGCACATCCAAGCACAGCTCCAGCATACCATCGTGGGTCTGCATTGACATTGGACAGACAGAGCCGCAGCCCATTGCCTCATCCTCAAAATATAAGCCGCTTTTCTTACCATAAAAATCATCTGTAAAATTTTCATACAGCATATTTACCATGGCATATAAGGAGGTATTCCTGTTCAGGTGTCCATGAAAATCCTTTACAAGCTTATAAATGGCATTCTCCCCACGCTGCGGATTGCGTGATAATGCCCTTATCCCGCGATAGGTTATCCTGATTCCATCCGGCAGGACCTCAATCAGATTGGTACGCTCCACAAAGCTGATATCGCTTCCCTTTGGCAGCAGCACCTGGATATCATCACAGACAATATTCAGCCGTTCTTTACAATACAATCGGATATCCTTATCCGCCTGCATGAGGAAGCGTACCTGAAGAATTCCCTTTTCTCCATTGACGATAGGAAAATTGCCATCCGGTGAAAAGCCGCAAACCGGCTGTACTGCATGCTTGAAATAATGCTCCATACACTCCCAGGTTGTCTCCTCCGCACCTCCTGCAATGATGCGGATCGGGTGGTGCAGCTTTCGCTTTTCCTTCTTGATACGTGCTGCCGCATACAAAGCTGCCAGCAAAGGCCCCTTATCATCATTGACACCACGGCCATACAGCATACCGTTTTCCTGACGCATAACAAAGGGATCACTGTTCCACAAAGAGCGCTCTCCTGCTTCGACCACATCCAGATGACCGAGAACACCGATATAATCATCCCCTTCTCCTATCTGTGCATCCAGTGCATAGCCGTCAAAATCGCGAACGGTAAAGCCCATCCTTTGTGCAATTTCCATAAATGCATCAAATGCCTTGCGGATTTCCTTACCAAACGGTGCTTTGGCTGATGCAGTTTTCATATCCCGAACAGACGGTATCGCAACAAGACGGCCTACATCTTCCAGGAATTTCTCTATATCTTCACTCTGTTGTATATTTTGTATCGAATTCATTGTATCATACCTCCTTGACTGGTATCCTTCATCAGACCCTGTGCAGGCAGAGAAGGAAAAACGATTGATTTATCAATTCCATGCATATTCACTTTTTTGCCCTTATGTAAAGCCTGTGCATAAAATCATACGGTATTGTGTTGCAGGAACGTATATCGACTGGTTATAACTTCCATACTTCTTGTTGTCGTCATTCTTGACAGAACGGCATTTCACACGTATAGTTGCAGGTGAAAGCGAGGGTGCACGCTTATGAATAAACGTATCATGAAAATCGTGGATGTACTATTGAAACAGGATTCCTATATCACGATTGATAAAATTTCCGAAGAGCTTGCGGTTTCCAATAAAACGATTCGCAATGATCTTCAAATCGTGGATCAGTATCTGGAGGAAAACCACCTCAGACTAATTAAAAAAACCGGTGTCGGTATCCGAATTGAGGGCTCGGTGAATGACAAGCTGCATATTCTGGAGAGTGTTCGTGAGAAGAACAAAGCACTTGCGGATTATTCTCCGCAGGCTCGTAAGATTTTTATCGGGATGCAGCTGAGTACCTTTGACAGCTGCCGTATTTATGAGCTGAGTGAGCAGCTTTTTGTCTCCCGTGCCACAATTCACAAGGATATCCTGTCGCTTACCAGGGATCTGGAAACCTTTAAGATTACCTTACATCGCAAGAATAATAACGGAATCAGCATGGAAGGGAAGGAAAAAAATATCCGTAACTTTCTACTGGAGCTGATGCTGCGGGATAACGGCTATCAGATGTTTATGGATATCATACGCCGTGATGACTACCGATGTGACGGCTCCTATGTATATCCGGGACTTGAGGTCACGGATGATGAAATGAAGGATTTCACCGACTGTATTTTACGCTGCGGAAATCCGTATATCAGCTCTTTAACCTTTCCTTCAATGGTGCTTGTGGTTCTGCGTATGTTTGTGCTTTATCTTCGTATCCAGGATCATCATATTGTCCATCTCTCTGATTCATTTATTAGCGATCTCAAAAAAGAGCCCTTCTATAAGGAAGCCAGAGAGCTGTGCGACCGGCTGGCAAATCATTACCGACTCCAAATTCCGGATGTGGAAATACGCTATCTGCAGGTTTACTTTCTGGCCCTGCAAAACAGCAGTGATCTCAGTGAACAGGAACAGAAGGAAGCACGGATGCTGAGTGATGCACTGCTTTCATCATGGAGTGAACAGCTGCATCTTCCCTTTGATCAGGATGAGGAGCTGCGTCAGTCCGTTTACGATCATCTCTGCCCTGCCATCCTTCGCTTCCGCCATGGCATACCGAAGGAGAATCCTTTAATGCAGGAAATCCATACCTTGTACGAGCGAACCTTTCAGGTCGCACGAACCAGCGTTTCTGTGATTGAGGAGCATTTCCACTGCAAGGTAAGCGATGATGAGGTAGGCTTTTTAGCACTGCATCTGGCCGCATCCCTGGAACATATGAAGCAGCCTCTGAAAACTGTGTTAGTTGCCCACGGCGGTGTTGGTGCCGGAAACCTGCTGCGCAGAAAGCTCACCGCACAGATACCGGAAATCGACATTATTTCCCAGGAAACATTTCTCTCCATCTATGAGCGTGATGTAAGTGATGTTGATCTGATAATCAGTACCCTGGAGCTCAGCCTGCATACCGATGTCAAAATCCTGCAGGTAAATTCCCTGCTTCATGATTATGATCTTCACCGGTTAAAGGATATTATCCGTGATTATTACAAGGTGAAAAATGATCCCTATAATTTTAAAGCAGCAGTACAGGAATAGTCGTTTACCTCCATATGAAAACCGGGAAGTCATGATTGTGTTTCATAGCATCATGCTTCCCTTTCTTATGCATATCTGTAAGAAATAAGCGGTATCACCGTTCCTATTTCTATACTGTGTACGTTACAGCTATACTTTCTCCCCCCTTCATATCCACATTATCCACTTTACGGAATTCCTTATAGCTTTCTGCATTTGTGAAAATGACAATAACTGTCAGATCATAGCCCTTGGATAACAAATATTCACGATCCATTTTCAGCAATGCCTCTCCTTTTTTTACTGTCTTTCCCTGTTCACACATACAGGTAAAGCCGTTTCCATTTTCATTCACCGTATCAATTCCAACATGAATCAGAATTTCCATACCGTTAGGCAGGGTCAGCCCCACTGCGTGATTGCTTGGAAACAGCATTGTTACTGTCGCATCCGCACAGGCATAAATCGTATCACCGGTAGATGCCACCGCAAAGCCGTCTCCCATCATTTTCTGGGAAAACACCGGATCCTTTACCTCTTCGATTGGAATCAGGGTACCGTCTACCACGGAAAGAAGCTCCTCCCGTTTACTTTCTTTTTCTTTATTTTCTTTTTTCTTAAAGCCAAACATTGTCACTACCTCCTAGCTTCCTGTTATCTACTCCTATATCTTACCTGTTTCCATTGCGCATTACAATCTTTTCACTGTAAATTTCATGGCCTTTTCTATGTGGTAATTTCTTACATCAATGTTTATAAATTGCCTTATTGATACGGATGGCGTTTCCACATCCCGCGATTGCGGAAGTTTAGCAAAGTAGCGTACAATAAGGGTGCGAAAAGAAGGAGGAACTTACTTATGAAACATATTAAAATTGCGGCTGGACTTGCACATGTAAATTACGGCAGAATTGCCGATCTGGTAAAGGAGGTCAGTGACGCAGGCGTTGATTATATTCATTCCGACGCTGCCGATATGCACGATCTTCAAAATATGAAGCTGATGGGAGGACATCAGATCATCGCAGGAATCCGTCCGGAAACTGATAAACCTATTGAATGCCATATCTATACGATCAGCATGGACAAAATGTTCATCGAGCAGATCGATGAAGCAGGTGCAAATATGCTGATTATTCCGGCTGAGCATTTTATCGGTGCACAGCTTGCCTATATCATCAACTGGTGCCGGGAGCGTAAGATCAAGGTTGGTCTGACCCTGGGATGCTATACGCCGTTATGCTTTGTAGAGGAAAGCATTTACGATATTGATCGTCTGCACATCGTTACACACGGTGTGGATGAGACAGACGGAAAGGATAACTGGGGATGGAGAAAGAGTGCCATTGACCTGGTACAGCGTGCACGCAAGATGATTGATGAAAAGAATCCGAAATGTGAGCTGGCTGTAGACGGAGGTCTGCGTGCTGATAATATGGACAAGCTGATTGAATGCAATCCAGATGTCATCGTTTTGTCCAGTGCTATTTTCAAGGATCCAGATGGGGCAGCAGCTGGTGTGAAGAAATGCAGAGCCGCAATCGATGCCGCAGCAGAAAAATACGGTCTTGAATAATACGAAGAACTCTCCCGCTGAGAGTTCTTTTAAAGAAAGCTCCATCCTGGCTCTTGTAAAGGATTACGGATGGATCACCTTCGCTGCTGCCATTACCGCTGCTGCGGTTAATTTCTTCTTCACCTCTACCGGACTGGCACCGGGAGGAATCACCGGACTCTCTCTGGTTTGCTCCACCGTTTTCGGTATTCCGGTTTCAAGCATGTCCCTGTGTATTTCCATACCGCTGCTCATTTTATCCACAGTTGTTCTGGGAAAGAGCTTCGGTATCAAAACGCTGTATATCACCCTGGCAACACCGCTGTTTATGAAGCTGATACCTTCCCTTCATACGACACAGTTTCTTCTGGATATTCATCCACTTCTGGAATTAGCGGTTGCGGGAATTCTTGGAGGACTGCTGGTTGGTTCTGCCATAGGAATCGCCTTAAACCATGCCTGTGCAACAGGTGGTACCGATGTCATAGCACTGCTGATTCAATATGTTTTTAAATTTTTAAAGGTCAGTGTGATTCTGTTCTTCCTGGATGGCTCTGTAGTAATTGCCTCCGGTGTGATTACACAGAATGCCTTGATATCCGTGTTCAGCTTCTTGTCTTTAATGGTTATTATTCAGACGATCAGCTTTGTGACTAAGCATAAGCTGACCGCATAAGCAAAAAATCCTGATTGTAAGGCTATACGTCTTCTAATCAGGATTTTGTTTATATCAGTCTTTCTTCTCTATTAAGCAATTCTATTTCCTCAGAATTTCATACTGTAATTAAACGTAATGACAGACATTGTGTCATATACAAAACCATATCCTGCTTTATATTCTTATGTAAACAGATAACTGCATAGAGAGTTAAATCAGAGAGTATTAAGGAAGCTGTGAGATTTCCCATTGGTAATCCAGATAAGATGAAAAATCTAATTCTTCATCAAAATAGTATAGCTCTTCAAAATTCATATTACTCTGAACAACACCTGAATCGAAATACTCAGTATATGATGTATCATCCTTTTCATAAGTAATCAACATCATATAGTTTCTTGTAAATAATAAATTTTCTCTTGCCTTTTTTAATTCAAACGTAGGTGTTATTATAATTTCATCGCCTTTATGTAATTGTATACGAATATTTTTAGGATCGATATCTTTATAATCTTTATCTCCATTTTTATTACTTACATGAATACTTAAATTTGAAACCGTAGTGTCATCTCTGAATTCCCCTATTTCTTTCAATGTAACATCTTTTTTAATAGTGAATGCATATTCAAATCTGAATTTCTGTTTGTAGGAAGCAACTGTCTTAGCATATAGTGAGGAAGTATTTATTGCATCAATGTCATCTCTATAATTTTTATTATTCAAAAGCTTAATATGAATTGATTGTGAATATAATTCTTTGTCACCATCCAGTATTTTCAGCTGCGTAATTTCATTTTCTTGATAATTCATGATGAATCCATTTGTTAGTGCTATGTCAATTTGATAGATATGAAAGTTTTTCAATTCATTCTTTTCTGCTTTTTTTTCAAATTCATTTTTGAAGCTTTCCTGATCTTCCAGGTGTTCGCGTCTTTTCTTTGCGTCATTTTCACCTAAAGCTGATATATCTTTATTCCAATCATACCCATTTTCAGTAGCCCAGACAAACCAAGGCTTCTTATCTGTCATATTTATTTTTTTATAATCTATATCATAGTCGATTCCTAGATTTGAAGTTAATTCAACCCTTAAATCTTTAATTTCGTTTTTTGATATTACATCTACCGGGATTATATTGTTTCTACCGGTATCATCAATATAGATAATATCTAAAGATGAAGCAGATGTCTTGACCATTCCTTTTGAAGTTTCCTGCTTACAGCCTGCTGCTAATAGTAGTATTATAAAAAAAACATATATTTTTTTATGCATAAAGCCTCCTTCTGTTATCTTGCATAGCATACAAAATTAAGCAGGATTTTATATATCCTTTTCCTTATTCGTTAGAAGAAATATTGAGCATTAAGCTTTCCTTATGCACATTTCTACAATTTCCTAGAACAAATTGCTTGTATACACCATTTATAACTATGACCATTATGATTCTGGAAAATGCTAATTTAATAATATCATGACATTATTAAGTTTACAAACTTTATAATCAATATAAAAACAAAACAGACATTTTTAATCATTATTCTTACTATATAGATTTCACTTCTAAGTACCAAGTATTCGTACAGTGTAATGAAATGGTATTCATATAAAAAAATCAAATGTCTTCCTGAATTTATGAATCAATTTTTAAATCCCTGCATAATATTTAATTCTTTTGACTTTTTTCAAAAGAAATATACACTTATAAGTAAGAAAACTGTCACATATAGATTATTTCTCAGTCTAATAGATAGGAAGCAAAGGAGGCTGATAGTATGCAGCAGGAAGAAATAAACAAACGAATTGATCAGGCGGTTCAGGGAGACCGCAATGCATTGGAGGAGGTGCTGGCAGAAATACAGGATATGGTATTCAATCTGTCACTGCGTATGCTGGGAACGATTGCAGATGCACAGGATGCCACACAGGAAATCCTTATAAAGGTCATGACCAGCATTTCCACCTTTCGCAAGGAAAGCAAATTTCAGACCTGGGTATACCGGATTGCAGTTAATTATCTAATGGATGTACGAAGCTCGATGTTTGCTCAGCATCCTCTGGATTTTGATTTCTATGCAAATGATTTGCGTGCAAGCTATGTACCGGATGAAGAAGAAGCCCTGACAGGCTGTACAAGGGAGGAGGCCGCAAGAGAACTGAAGCTCTCCTGTACCAATGTCATGCTGCAATGCCTGAAACCTCAGGATCGCTGTATTTATATTCTTGGAACCATGTTTCACATTGACAGCCGAAGTGCCGCAGAGATACTGGATATGACACCGGAGGCATACCGCCAGCGGCTATCTCGTGCAAGAAAACGCATGGCTGCTTTTTTAAGTGAATATTGTGGAGCTGTATCCAATGGCTTCTGCCAGTGTGACAAACGGATCCCCTATGCGGTGATGACACATCGTCTTCAGCCGCAGAATCTGGAATACAGCAGATTGAAGACACTGGATAAACGTATTTTAAATGAATTCTGTAATCATATGGAACAAATAGAGGAAATTATGGACAGCTTTGATCAGTTGCCGGCCTTCCGCTGCACGCTGGATGCAAAACGCTTGTTGAAGGAGCTTGTGGAATCAGACCTGATGAAAAAAGTTCAAAATACAAAGGAGGCTGCTTAATATGTCCCTTATGATGGAATATTTACAAGAGCTTCAGAAAAACAACAACCGGGAGTGGTTTCAAAGCCATAAGGAGCTGCGAAAGGAAGCAGAGGCAGAGTTTGAGGAGCTACTTCAGGAGCTGATGGAACGCATAGCCTGCTTTGATCCCTCCATCATTGGATTCTCACCAAAAGAGCTGACCTTTAAGCAGGTGCGGGATACCCGGTTCAGTAAGGATAAGACACCTTATTTACCGGCATTTCGTGCCCATATATCCGCAAAGGGAAAGCTCCCTGTCCCGGTTGGCTATTATATTCATCTGATGCCGGATAATCAAAGCTTTCTTGGCGGAGGACTGTTTGCGGATATGTTTAAGGATGCAACTGCCATGATGCGGGATGCCATTGCCGAAAAACCGGATGAATTTGCTTCAATCATAAACGCACCTTCCTTTCAGAAGCATTTCACTATCCATGGAACGAAATTAAAGCGTGTACCGAAAGGATATGATCCAGAGCATGCAATGGCTGAATATCTCTGTCATAAAAGCTGGTGTCTGGAATATCCGCTTACGGATGATGAAGTGGAAAACCGTGAACAATTCCTATCTCTGGCATCAACTATATTTCAAAGAATGAAGCCATTTCATGATTTCATGAATGCAGCATTAAAGGATTTTCAGTTTCCGCAGCGATAAGAAGCATACAAGCTGCATAAGGCTGGTTCTGATTTTTTAATACAAAGAAGTGGAGCTTCCATATTATTGAGCCTTACCTATATTTATGCTCAGGAACCAGCAGGAAATAAAATAATTAAAAAGCAGCTTTATCCATGCTTATATTCAGAAAGTGCGCCCGTAAAAATGGAAATAGAGGAAAAGCTTCGAGTATCTATTTATCACAATGGGCAAATCGTACATCTGTAAAAAATGAGAGAAGAAGGAAAACTCCAGGCAATCACAGGAATTTTTCCTTCTTCATTTTGTTTCTTAACTGTGTATCTGAAAATAAACCAGGAAGCTCTATTCCTGTTCCTTTTACCGCTTATATTGCTGGATATGACCCATATTTGCATAAGAACAAGTGGCGAAAAGTCTTTTCTTTTTTAAACGCTGAGGCTTTCCTCATCGTATTGTAAGGCATACATAATCGTCATTTACGAATGACAGCTCCTGCATGTAATGCTGGCTGCTTGGATATAGTGCGCATTGCTGTTACACACGTATGGCCGCTTCTGTTTGAAATGACTGGCCGTCAGTATAAGGAATCCCATAGAATTGCGCCAGCATCTTTTTCCATGCTGTATCCAGATTCTCATCCAGCTGAAACAAGCCGGAATTGCCTACGATGAACACCTCGACTCCTGCATCACGCAGTTCTGAAAAGGTCGTCGCATTACAGGAGCCATCCACCTCAATCAGGTAATGATATCCATGCTTCACCTTCAGCTTGCGCGCCTCCTTTATCTTATCCAGCATTTCCCGGATAAAGGCCTGTCCGGCAAAGCCTGGATCAACGCTCATAATGGTGATTTTATCAACCAGGTGTAAATAATGCTGTACATAGGATAAGGGAGTAGCCGGGTTCAAAACGATACCGGCTTTGCATCCGAGATCATGAATTTTATGCAGAATGCGGAAGGCGTCGGAGTTAATGGTTTCCGCATGCGGCGAGATATAGGCAGCCTTTGCCTTTGCCAGAGTAGCGATATAATCATCCGGATTCGTCACCATCAGATGGCAGTCTAACGGTACGCTGCTGATGCGGGATATTGCTTCTACAAAATCCGGAGAAAGTGTAATGTTTTTGACAAAATGACCATCCATTATGTCAATGTGATAGAAATCGGCATGTGAATTTAAGATTTGAATCTGTTCCTTAATTTTCAACAGATCCATACACATTAGCGATGGACTGAACATAGGCTTCATAAGCATTTCCTCCTTTTACGTAAACGTTTACGTTACTGTTCTTTTGAAAGCTCACCTTCGTGAGCTCAGGTTGATTCTCTTATGCAAAGTGATACCGGTATAATAAATTCCTGCTTTTCCAGCGCATGATGAATCCGCTTCAGCAGCGCATCTCCTGCCGCTTCCGCCATCAGCTCTGTATTTTGTGTAATCGTCGTCAGTGCCGGGTGGCAGAACTGCGATATGGATACATTATCGAAGCCGACAATTTTCACCTGCTCTGGAACCTGGATATTCTGTGCATGTAAGGCATTCAGACAGGCCAGAGCCATATTGTCATTGGTCGCAAATACGCCGTCAAAGAAACAGCCTTTGTCCGAAAGCAGCTGTGTGACAGTGGTAAATACACTGGTATAATCACTTTTTGTCATGATTTCCCAATCCTCCTGAAACGATATATCAGCCTCTTCCAGAGCTTCCAGATAACCGCTTCTCCTCTGCCGAATCGTTGAAGCTCGCTTCTGATCCCTTAACAGTAAAATACGCCTGCACTGCTTCTGAATCAATTCTCTTGCGGCAAGATATCCGCCCTGACGATTGTCGGAATGGATAAAGATATGCACATCCTCCGGCTTTCGGTCGATATAAACGACGGGTATGGAGAATGCGGATTCCTGTATCGGATTTGCATTCTGTCCTGAGATATAAATGATTCCCTCTACCTGCTGCTCCATCAGATTGCGGATATGAAGCTGTTCAATTTCAATATCCTCATGAGAATCACAAATCAAAACAGAATACTGATGCTTGAGGAAAAACAGCTCCAGATTGCGGATGATCCTTGCGAAAAATTCATTGGTGATATCCGGAACAATGACACCGATGTTCCGGCTTCTCTGTGTCCGAAGCCCCTGAGCGTTTTTATTCAGTTGAAAGCCGTATTCCTCAATCACTCTGCGTACACGAAGTTCCGTTTGCCTGGAATAGCCCCCCTTTTCGTGGAGAACGCGGGATACGGTTGCGGTGGACACCTGTGCAAGCCGTGCGATATCTATAATATTATATTTATGATGCTCCAAGCTTACACCTCCTTTTACGTAAACGTTTAACTAATTCCATCTATATCATAGCCAAATTTCTTGTGCTTGTCAACATAGAAATAGCAGGAAGGGATGAAAAGAGATGGGAAGCCTTCGTATACGCACAGAAAACAGCAGATACCGTACTGGTAATCTACTGTTTTCACTGCTATGTGTATTCATTTTAAAGGGAATACTGCATTGTTCTTTAAAGCCTTACTCCTGTTCCAACCTATTTAATTTCCATCCTATACAAAAGTCTCGCAGTTTACCGCTTTTTCTTTGTTCCCTGCATCGTACATGAGCCCTTACAATATACAGCCTGTATCGTTCTGCTTTCCAAACGGAGGCAATACAGCATATGCAGCAGACAGACAATCGCAGCAATCAGAAGCAGAATCTCCAGTTTTATGAGAAACCATAGCAGGAAAAAAGGAAAAAATGCAAAGGAGAAGGCATGCAGCTTCATACTCACCTCGATAACGGCACACCTTTTCCAGTAGGTATCTCTGCACGTATCGAAGCGGCAAAAAATGAATTGCAGAAAACGGTCTGCCAGCTTCTGATATCGCATAAGCATAAGCTGTCCCGGTGTGAATGTAAGGTTGGGAAACAGCCTGCTTAAAACCATTTCGCGATGCAGCTTGCGCTTCATACATACCGGCAGACAAAGAAACAGCCCTATGATGACACTCATACAAAACAAGAGAATCAGCGGCCACAGACTGGCAAATGCCGCACTCCAGTCTCTGGCATTCAGAATACAGAAGATAAGAAAAACAGGAACAAGCCGTTTGGTCACATTAACAATCGTGATGGTTCCCATAGCCGACAGATAGCCCTGTGAGGTTTTATAACAGCCATAGAGAAAGCCGGTCAGATACAGCAGCTGCATACATAACAGAAAGGGAAGAATAAGCGATGAGTATGTTTTTCGCAGCAGAATATACACACCAATACCAAGCGCAGCGGCAGGAATCTGGAACAGCAACAGCACTGCCAGCTTCGCAAGAAAGTCTTTGCGGCAGGTGAGCGGATAAGCTAGAAACGTGCGCCAGGAAAGCGGTGGTTCCCCCTCCCATGCAATCAGATACACGATGCTTAGAAACAGAAAGGATGCCAGAACTGCGGCTGCCTGTATCTGAAGCTCCTGTAAGCGTGCGGTAATATCGCCTCCTGTAACATTGTAGGACTGTATACCGCTGCAATAAACATACAAAAACAGACCCAAGGGAACCAGGTACTGCCATTTCCGACTGCGTAAAATACGCAGAAGCTCATAACGTATCATACCGCATCCTCCTCCAGCTGGAAGAATTGCGTAATTTCCATATGGTTTTTGGTATCCAGTATCAGCCGGTGACCATCCAGGACAAGCAAACGGTCAGCTATCGGTACAATACCGGCCGCGGTGTGACTGGTAATCAGGAATACTGTATCCTGAGATTTCCTGCGAATCAGCTCACACAGGCATTCACTGCTTTTCGCATCTATGGCAACAAACGGCTCATCCATGATAATCATATCCGCATTACTGAGCAGAATGCAGGCAATCCCCGCTTTCTGTTCCTGTCCGGAGCTGCATTGATCAATGCGTTGTTCTAGATAATCAATGGACAGCGCCTGCAGAACCTCCTGCACTGCCTTATCCTGTAAATTTAGATTTTTGCCATGAAAGGAACGGTAAAAATAACGCAGATTTTCCAGTACCGTCAAATGCCGATACAGGGGATGCGAAAACGGCAGATAGCCAATCGTCATTTCTGTTCGCTCAATGGTGCCATAATCCAAAGGAAGAAATCCGCAAAGCACATTCAGAAGTGTACTTTTACCGGCTCCGTTTTTACCAGTCAGCAGAATGCAGCCATCCCCTTGCTGTATGGTAAGATCCAAGTCCTCCAAAATCCAGTCCGTATCATAGGCAAAGCATACCTTATTCAGCGTGATCTGTTTCATTATGCCCTCTCCTTTCCTCATACAGGCTGCGCAGTCTTCGGATTCCCATAAATAACAAATAGTCTAAAGGACTTTCCAGACGGGAGGATGCTCTGCCGATGACATAAAACACATGACCAAGCAGCATAAATCCAATGACAGGATATGGCATATATTCATTATCAAGCAAAAGTGTCGCAAACATGACCTCCACTACAATAAAGGAAGATACGCTATACTTAGCAGACTGTGGTTCCTGGATATCTTGCCACGCTGCTTCCATCTCCTGATCTACAGTCTGGAGAAGCTCTGTATTCTTCTCCTCCAAAAGTCCTGCAACTTTTTCCATATAAAAATTTTGCAGCTCACATTGTGCGAGCTTTTTTTCCAGCTGCTCCCTTTGCGTATCCAGTAGCTGCAGCTTCTTTTCCTGTAACAGCAGCTGCATATCCGCAAGTGACACATCCATTCTGCGCAATATTTTTATGAGCATCAGCATTCGGACATGCTCCTGTGTGTAACAGCGGTATCCGCTCTCATCCCTTGCAATATGCAGCAACCCTTTTTTCTCATACAAATTGATTGCTTTCCTGCTTAATCCGGTTATACATACAACCTCCTGAATCCTCATACCATATCACCTCATATTTGAGGTTATTGTACAGCAGTCCCCAGGGGAACGGTCAATAATAAATGCAAAATTTATACAAATTTTATAAAAGAACATACCAGACACATCGAAGCAGATGTTTGTTAACGTTTATAATACACAGTTATCCAATACGAAAACTGTCTGTAAAAGATGATTTCTCTTACAGACAGATAATCGTTTTTTTATAGCATTTTTATAATACCAAGGATGGCGCACTGTAGGCACGGCCTGCCATTTCAGCATCCAGCATATACAGACTCTTCGGATCGCTGCCAAATAATTCAAATTTCTTTACCATATCCTCCGCATTCTTTTCTTCCTCACCCTGCTCCTTTACGAACCAGTCAAGGAATTGCATTGTACGGTAGTCCTTTACCTGATGTGCTGCATCATAAATGGTATTGATCAGGCTGGTTACATAGCGCTCATGCTCCAAGGCGAAATCCAGCGGATCCTTTAAGGCTGTGCAGATTTTATCAGGCTTATCCACCTGCTCCAGAGTAATGTGCTCCCCGTTATTCTGCAGATACTGCAAAAGCAGCATTGCATGATCACGTTCCTCCTGTGTCTGAATCCTGTACCAGTTTGCAAAGCCATCCAGCCCATGCTCCTGATAGTATAAAGAGAAATCCAGATACAGATATGCGGAGTACAGCTCCTTATTGATCTGATCATTCAGTAATTCGGATACTTTTTTATCAAGCATAATCTTACCTCCTGTGTCTTACAGTATAAGTATACTCTGTAAGCATCAGATTCGGAAGTACCTTTTTTACATTTTTTACTAAAATGTGACAGCTATATGACTATTCCTTTGCGCGTTCCACCTTTAGCTTTTTGCCCTTAATGGTTTTCCGGCGCAGGGCATGCAGCACCTGCATTCCCTTTCCATGCAGTATATCCACATAGGACTGATGATCCTGTACCTGAATAACACCGATATCATCCCCGCTGACACCTTCAATTTCACAGATGGCACCAACGATATCCCCGGGACGGATTTTCTTCGTCTTTCCACCGCCAAGATACAGCTTCATGGTATCCTTGCGCAAATCCTTCCCTTTTTCCTCCTTTTGTGACTGCGGAGTACCCAGCTTTTTCAGGGCTTCCCTATCCGCTATCACAGCATCCAGCTCTGCACAGTCATGAAATTCCAGTGCATTTCCAAGATACTCCTCGAGCTCCTGAAGCCGGAAATCATCATACTGTGAAACAAAGGATATCGCAATCCCACTGCGGTCAAGCCGTGCAGAACGCCCGATTCGGTGTATGTAGGTTTCTTTTTTATTCGGCATATCATAATTGATAATATGTGTTACATCCTGTATATCAATCCCTCTTGCGGCTACATCGGTCGCTGTGAGAATACGCAGCTTCCCCAGACGAAAATCCTTCATGTTTTCCAACCGATCCTCCTGCAGCATCCCTCCGTGCAGCTGATCGACACTGATTCCCTTATCATACAGCATATGACAGATTTCACGAACATGCTCCTGTGTTTTCGCAAAAATGATACAGGATTCTGGCTGTTCTCTGCAAAGCAGCTTTAACAATGCCTGCGGCTTTTCATGCTCCTTCATACGGTATGCATAATGATGCATCTGTTCACTAACCGATGTGTTCTGCTCGATTTCCACAGCTTCCGGATGCTTCAGAAAGTCATTCGCTAGCTCCTGTATCTCATTTGGCAGGGTTGCGGAAAACATACAGACAGAAGCAGTTTTCGGCAGATGGAAAAATATCTTTTGCACAGTTTCAATGAATCCCATATTCAGCATTTCATCTGCTTCATCCAGAATGATATAGCGCAGCTTATCCGTCCGCAAAGTTCCCTGTTCCAGATGATCCAGTACCCTACCCGGTGTCCCTGCGACAACATGTGTCCGCTGCTTTAAATCCTGTGCCTGAAAACGGAAGGGCTGTTTGCCGAATACAGCAGCTGTTTTGATTCTCTTGTAGGCACCGATATTGTCAAATTCTCCTTTGATTTGCAAAGCGAGCTCTCTGGTCGGACTCAGCACCAGAGCCTGTGGGGAGCGTTCATCCCAGACCAGATCCTGTATAACAGGGATTGCAAAGGATGCAGTTTTTCCACTGCCGGTTCTTGATTTAACCAGGATATCCTTCTTTTCCAGCATGAGCGGTATGACAGCTTCCTGTACCGGAAGCGGACTCTCATAGCCCAGTGTATGCAGTGCCTCACAGATGGAGGCATCCAGCTTATAATCTTCAAATTTCATAATTTATCACCTATATGTTTCAACTTTCCTACCTATTATACGGGATAACGTGAGGAAAGGCAAAGACAGACGTTGTGAAATATTACAAAATTGTAATCCTGCTGTAAGCTGAAACACACGACAATCCGATGTACATACGATATAATGCAGGTAGAAAGAAGGAGGAGATGGAGATGAAAAAACTGTTAAGCTGGATTGGCACTGCACTCTGTTTGGCATTTTTCGGATATCACGCCTGAACCTCTGATTTGACATTCGTCTGTTAACTATCACGAAGCGCTGAGAGGCGCTTTTTTCAATGCGGAACAGATAGGTGATATGGTGTTGCATATTAACAGGATATTGTGAGACAGATAGGTGATATGGCTTTGCATATTAACAGGATATTTTTTATATAACATTTTTTCATAGGATACAGGATATGCGAAAAGCAATGCTATTATGTTAAAGCTGACAGACAGCTAACAGGATTGTAAGCAAAGTGTAAGTAACTTCACACGACGAAGCCATCTGCTTTCGGTATACTATAGGTGTAAAGACAGGAGGGACGCCACCATGAAAAAATTCATCGAGATTGCAGAAGCTATCGCATGCATCCTGTTTCTTGGATATCGTGAAGAAAACTTCATTCGATAACTTCCCACAGTTATATTTCGCTGTGTTTCTATAGATTGGGCACCCGTACGCTTTGTACAGGTGCCCTTTACAGGTTATGATGCACAGCCATGTCTAATGATATGCTGTATCTGTGATTGATCAGAATATGATGCTAAGGGAACAGCCCCTATTGTATCACGTTCTCTCATATGCTGATATTTATCTATTTTCCAAAGGACTGTGCATCATTAGCCCTTATGGTTCTTCTGTGGATTCTTCTAACCTCTGTTTCCTTCCCGGTTCTGTAAGAATTGTCGATTGCTCCCAAGTATGTCTGAGATAAATGGATTGTGCAAGTATGCATTCAAAGATATTACTGAGCAGCATCGCCAGCCAGATTCCGGTAATGCCAAGATGAGTAAAGCGGTGGAACAGGAGAATCATTGGAATGCGGAAGGCCCATAGCCGCATCATGGATAGGATAAAGGTATAGTTTGTATGACCGGAGCCGTTAAATATACCATCGTTCAAATTGATATACCAGCCCATAAACACACCGCATAATAATGCAAATAACGCATATTCACGAGTCAGCTCCACAAGCTGGATGGATGCGTTCGGTACAAATATATGGATAAACGGGGTTATCGCGAACATTCCGATGATGGTCAGCGCAGATGAGAACAATGTTGACAGCTTCATTGCTGTATGAAAGGCTTTGCGGGCACGCTCCGGGTTATTGGCGCCCAGATTTTGACCGACAAAGGTAGCTAAAATTGTACCAATGGATGTAACGGGGATATAGGCAAGCGTCACCAGCTTTGCACCGACACCGTAAGCCGATATGGCGATGGCACCATAGTAAACAATGTACTTATTCATAATGACAAAGCCAAGATTTTCCAGAAACTGCCCGCTTGCAGCAGGAATGCAGAGCTTCAGTATCATTTTCCCGTCTGCAGGACGAAACGGGTATGTGCGAAAGTCGATATGTACCGGAAATTCCTTATCATGAAGACGCCGCCAGGCAAACGGCACCATAATCAGCTTGGATACTACCGTGGCAATGGCTGCCCCAAGTATGCCGAAGTGAAACACAAATATAAAGATTGGATCCAATACCGCATTGAATAGAGACGCACACGTATTCAGCTTAACGCCGGAACGGCTGTCACCGGCACTCTGCCGCATGGCCATATAGAGATTCAGCATCAGCAGACCGATATAATCAAAGGAAATTCCAAACAGATACCAGTAGCTGTCATCATAGATTTCTTTTGGCGTATCCAGCCAGTTCAGAATCGGATGCAGCAGAAGCAGAGTTCCCGCACTCAAAAGGATGGCAAAGCCTATCGCAAAATATAAAAGAGCTGTTGCGAAACGGCAGGCATCCTCTTTTTGATTTGCCCCAAGACGAGTGGATATCAAAGCGATAGCGGCTGCACTGAGTCCCATAGCAACGCTTTGTGCACACCACATGATCGGGCCTACCAGCGAAACAGCACCTACCTGTAATTCACCAATTTGTCCTACCCAGAAGGTATCAATAATATTATAGAGAGAGTTTACCAGATTCAGTATAAAGAGAGGCACTGCCATGCGCAGCAGCGCTTTCGTCAGATTACCTTGTAATATACCTTTTTCCTGCATCGGTATCTCTCCTTCCTATATTGTTATATCATAGCATATTTCCTGCTCTTCGCCTATAGATCAGCAGAGTAGAATGTATATAAGGATGTATGAATTTGATTATTTCATGACATTTTAGATACAAAACATAGAGCAGCTTGTGCTATTCTTATAGCATGAGGTGATTCATACCGCAAGAGGGCGGTGGAATGGAGGCTTATATGAAAAAGGGAAGACGAAATAAAATAACGGATGTCAGAGGTGTTCGTGTCGGGCATAAAACAATAGCAGAGGGTGCGTTACAAACCGGTGTCACTGTGATTCTTCCAACAGAAGGTGATATTTTTCGTGAGAAGCTGTCAGCGGGATGCCATGTTATTAACGGATTTGGAAAAACAAGCGGGTTGGTACAGCTGGAGGAGCTTGGAACGCTGGAGAGTCCGATTGCATTAACAAACACACTAAGCGTAGGTAGCGTACAGCAGGCACTGGTAAAGTATATGCTGAGAGATCATCCGGAAATCGGTACGACAGGCGGTAGTGTGAATGTTGTTGTGGGAGAGTGTAATGATGGGTATCTGAACGATATACGTGCGTGCTGTATTCAGGAAGAGGATGTGTATGATGCAATCAAAGAAGCTAAGGAGAATTTTGAGCTTGGCGCTGTAGGTGCAGGCCGTGGTATGAGCTGTTTTGAGATGAAGGGAGGTATCGGTTCTGCATCAAGAGTCATCGTATTGGATGAATCAGATTATACGGTAGGTGCTCTGGTGCTTTCCAATTTTGGATTACAGGGTGACTACATAACGGATTCTATATCCTTTCGTGAATATCTGAATGAACAGGTAGAGCAGGGCAGCATTATCATGGTTCTGGCAACGGATATCCCGATGTCTGATAGGCAGCTGAAGCGTTTATGCAAGCGCATGCCGGTGGCGCTGGCACGGCTGGGCTCACATTTGGGAAATGGAAGCGGCGATATC
>ENA-OWPN01000847-OWPN01000847.1-human-gut-metagenome-genome-assembly--contig:-NODE-847-length-35072-cov-4.433418_pt1 | contig 35072 bp, 42 predicted proteins | sample MGYA00248266_ERZ651850 | MGnify/ENA primary metagenome ERZ651850 (study PRJEB26924, sample SAMEA4378296) | human gut metagenome | biome: human gut; feature: human-associated habitat; material: faeces... | reverse complement strand
GGATGTGACCATTTCCGACTACGTGGCCGATCTTCGGGCGGCGACGCCATCCAACGCGGCGGAGCTTGCCGTGCCGGATCAGGACGCTTTGCGGCAGAATCTGGACGCCATGTCCAGTGCCATGGCGTCCGCCCTGAGCCGCCAGTTAAAGGCGGCGCGGCAGCATTTGGACGTGCTGTCCCGGTCTCCCGCACTGCGAAGCCCCACGGGGTACATCGAGCAGCGGGAGAAAAGTCTGGAGCTGCTGAAAAACCGCCTGATTGCGGCGCAGAACCAGAGCATCACCCGGAAAAATCAACGCTACATTGCCGCCGTTTCCAAGCTGGACGCCATGAGCCCCCTGAAAGTGCTCACCCGGGGCTACTCCATGGCGCAGACGGAAGCGGGGGAGGTGCTCCGCTCCGTCCGGCAGGTGGAGCTGGGAGAGCGGGTCAGTGTCCTGCTGAGCGACGGAAAACTGTCCGCAACCGTAATGGATAAAAAGGAGGAAGCGCGATGAATCCGCAGAACAAAACCTTTGAGGAATCCATGGCACGTCTGGAGCAGATTGTCCGGGCCATGGAACGGGGAGACGTGGCTCTGGAGGAGTCCCTGAAGCTCTTTCAGGAGGGTACCGAGCTGGTACGAAGCTGCCAGAAGCTGCTGGACGACGCCCAGCTTCAGGTAAAGAAGATCATGACGGCTCCGGACGGCAGCCCCGTGGAGGAGGACTTCCAGGATGAGCCTTGACAGTAGGAACCGGGAATACCGGGAATATGTGGAAAGCTATCTGAAGGATTTCTATGTCCAATTTCACGACGCGCCCCAGAAGGATCTTTACAAGGCCATGGAATACAGTCTGCTGGCGGGGGGCAAGCGCCTGCGGCCGATTTTTGCCTTTGAGTTCTGCCGCCTGTGCGGGCGGGACTGGAAGGACGCCGCACCCTTCGCCGCCGCCGTGGAGATGATTCATACATACAGCCTGATTCACGACGATCTGCCCTGCATGGATAACGACGATTACCGTCGGGGACGGCTGACAAACCACAAGATTTTCGGCGAGGGAATGGCTGTCCTGGCGGGAGACGCCCTGCTGACGGATGCCTTTATGGTGGCGTCCAAGGCCAAACTGGTAAGGCCGGAGGACATGGCGACGGCCATCGGGCTGCTGGCGGAGTGCGCCGGTTCTCCCGGCATGGTGGGCGGTCAGGTGCTGGACATCATGAGTCAGGAGCGGGAGCTGAGCGAGCAGGAGGTTCTGGACATTCAGTCCCGGAAGACCGGCGCGCTGATCAACGCCGCCTGCGCCCTGGGCGCGATTGCTGGCGGCGCGTCAGACGAGCAGTTTGAGGCTGCCTGTCAGTTCGCGGCGGGGCTGGGGCTTGCGTTCCAGATTCGGGACGATATGCTGGACGTCATCGGAACCCAGTCGGAGCTGGGTAAGGCCACCGGCGTGGACGGGGAAAAGAATACCTTCGTCCGACTGTATGGCCTGGAAAAGTGCGAGGAATTGGTGAAGAAATATACGGATTATGCCATTTCTGCCCTGTCCGTGTTTGAAGATACCGAATACATCATCGCCTTCGCCCACAGTCTGACCATCCGCCGGGTGTGATATGAAGCAAGAAGAATTGCTTGACGCCTTGTTTTCGCTGCGGGACGAGAATTATCGTCTCATGCTGCTGCGTCTCATTCCGAATATTCCCCGGGAGAGTATCATCGGCGTCCGAACACCGGAGCTTCGCCGCCTTGCGAAGGAATTGGAGGATGGGGAGTCGTTTCTGAATAGTCTGCCCCACCGGTATTTTGAGGAAAACCAGGTACATAGCTTCCTGCTGGAAAAAGACAAAGACTTTGAAGCCGTCATTTCCCGGGTGGAGGATTTTTTGTCTCATGTGGACAACTGGGCGACCTGCGACCAGCTTAGTCCCAAGGTTTTCCGCAAACACCGGGGCGAGCTGCTGCCCCATATTTGCCGCTGGTTGGCTTCCGACCATCCATACACCATTCGTTTCGGTATGGAAATGCTGATGAGCCACTTTCTTGATGAGGATTTTGACTCTGCTTACCCCCGGATGGTTGCTGCCGTTCGCAGTGAGGATTACTATGTGAAGATGATGGCGGCCTGGTACTTTGCGACCGCTCTGGCAAAGCAGTATGACGCGGTGTTTCCCTATATCGCCGAGTATCGGCTGGAAAAATGGACGCACAATAAAGCCATCCAAAAAGCGGTGGAAAGTTACCGCATTACCCCGGAACAGAAAGAAATTCTTAAAAAGTACCGAATAAAGTGAAAATTGCCCCCGACCGACAGGTCGGGGGCAACTGCGTATCAATCCAGCTTTTCGGTGATCTCCGCCATCCGCTCAATGGGGAAGGGCGGGTTGCCGATGGGCTTCATGGCGATGGACATGAGCTTGACAGGGTTGTCGTCCGCCGCAACCCGGTTGGAGCTGAACGCGCCGCACCGGCGGCAGCGGTGGATGATCGCCCATTCGCCGTTTTTCCGAACCCACACCGCCACCGGCTCCATCAGTCCGCCGCAGTCCGATGCCCGGTCGCCCGGTTCAATGTCCAGATGCACGGAACACAGGCAGTTGGGGCAATGGTTCCGGTGGTCGCTCCCCGCGCCCGCCGGGACGACGGGATATCCGCAGTTCCGGCAGGGAAAGCTTTCATCGCAGGGGTGAGTTTTATAATAGCCTTTTTCGTACTGTTTTCTTTTGTTTTCCCGGTTCATTTTGGGAATTCCTCCTAAAAGTTTTGTAAAAATCTTTTGGGAGGTTTGCGGATTTGTGACTGCCAACCTCCCGGTCAGATCACAATATCCATTTGGTTCATATTAAACAAAAAATTACCTCATGATTTCATAGTTTGGCTGCGCGTTCCGCGCGGGAAAACGGATTACCGGATGTCCTCGTCGTCAAACTTGTCGCCGCACTCAGGGCAGAATTTGGGCGGATGCCGGGGATCTTCCGGCTCCCAGCCGCATTTGTCGCACTTGTAAAGCGGTTCGGACTCAGGCTTTTTCGCACCGCATTCGGAGCAGAACTTGCCCTTGTTGACTGCGCCGCAGGAGCAGACCCAGCCGTCGGCGGGCTTGGAAGCGCCGCACTCCATACAGAATTTGCCCGTATTCACCGCGCCGCAGGAACACTTCCAGGTATTTGCATCGGCTGCGGGGGCAGCGGGTGCGGCAGGGGCGGGTGCGGCGGACTGCTGCTGACCCATCTGGAACAGCGAGTTGGCGTTGAAGCCGCCGGCGGACTGCGCCATGTTCATGCCCATGAAGCCCATCATGGCGCCGTTTTTATTCCCGGCGGCGGTCTTCATCGCTTCGGCCTGTGCCTGCACCATGTGCGCCGCTGCCATGTTGGTGTTGCGGAAAACGGCAGACTTTTGCAGCTCCTTGATGGTGGCCTCGTCCTCGGCGGAGGCGGTCACGGAGTTGACGCCCACGGCGACGATGGCCAGACCCCTTGTCGCCCCCCACTTGCCGGACAGAACCTCGTTCATGGCCTGAGCCAGCTCCATGGTGTGGCCGGGCAAGGCGGAATACCGGATGCCCTGGGCGGAAATCCGGGCAAACGCGGGCTGCAAAGCAGTGAGAAACTCGGATTTCAGCTGGCTGTCCAGCTGGTCGCGGGTGTAGTCCTGAGATACGTTGCCGCATACGTTCTTGTAGAACAGCATGGGGTCGGCGATCTTGTAGGAATACTCACCGTTGCAGCGGATGGAAACGTCCATGTCGAGGCCGATGTTGTTGTCCACGACCCGGAAGGGGATGGGGGCGGGGGTGCCGTACTTGTTGCCAACCAGCTCCTTTAGGTTGAAGAAGTACACCCGCTGATCCTTGGCGGTATCTCCGCCGAAGGCGAAGCGGCGCTTGAGGGTTTCCCAGCTGCTTTCCAGACCTTCCAGACCGCCCTGGAAAATGGTGGGTTCGCTGGAGGAATTCCAGGTGTATTCGCCCGCCTCGGCGGCGAACTCCACAATCTTGCCCTGCTCCACGATCATCATGCACTGCCCCTCGTTGACGGCGATGACAGAGCCGTTGGAAATGATGTTGTCAGAGCCCTTGGTGTTGCTGCTGCGGGAGGAGGTGCGTTTTTTGCCCTTGGTGACCAGAACGTTGGCCGCCATGCTGTCACAGTAGAAATACTCTTTCCACTGATCGGCAAGGACGCCGCCTGCCGATCCCAATGCTGCTTTGATCAGACCCATAATGCTTTCTCCTTATGTAAAAAATTTTTTGATATCAAAACTTTCCGCCGCCGCCACCGTGGCTGCTGCCGCTGGAGGACGTGTGGACGGAGCTGCCGCCACCGCCGGAGCTGCTGCTTTCCTGCTGGATGCGGGTTTTGGTGACGTTGCTGTACAGGAACAGATCCCGATTGGTGCGCAGGTGATAGGAGCTGTCGTTCAAATAGCTGCCCGCGCTGCGCTGGGGGCGCTTGGTATTCATGCAGGCGCGCATGATGAGGACGGTGATCCCGCCGACGACCGCGCCGATCACAATGGAAATCCAGACGTTTACGTGCCGGGGCTGCTCATAATAGACCACCTCTTCCTGATCGCCGTGGTAGTAATCGCCCGAGGTGTCTGCGTACCCGTCAATGGGAGAGCCGTCACGGTAGGCGGAAAAATAGGTGGGCAAAGCATCCAGAAACGCGTCGAAGGCGCCATAATAATCGCCGTTTTTCAGGTACGGATGGGCGGTTTCGCCAACCTGCTGGATGCCATAGTCCGTCAGAGCGTAGATGGCGTTTCCCTTGGTGGAAATGTACCAGTCCCGTTCCTCCATGGACAGAAGGAACAGAACGCCGTTGTCTGCATAGCCGTTGTAATCGTAGTAATCGTCGGCGTACTCCTGGGGGCGTTTTCCGTCCAGGCTGTCCACCGTCAGGATGACCACGTCCATTCCGTATTCCTGGCGAAGCGCCTGCGCTTTTTCTTCCAGCGCCGCTTCCTCCGAGGAGGACATGAGATCGGCGATGTCAATGACATATTGCTGCTCCGCGCCGGCGCTCAGGAACAGAGAGGGGAAAAGCAGCAGGCACAGAATCAGGCAAATCACTTTGTGTTTCATACTGTCTCCCTCCTTAAAGCATCAGAAGCTGCACCAGCGACGCGAGCAATGCGACACCGGCGGTGATTCCGGCAAACCATGCGGCGGTCTTCTTGGGGCAGATGGGGAACGCGCCGGTCATTTTGCCGGTCTGGCCGTTCATGGCGAAGGTGTAGATTTTGTCCTTATACTTCGTGTTCAGAATCCACACGGGGAAGAATACGTAGCGCGCTTTGTTGTGCTTGATGTTCAGCTGCCGGGAGGTGGGAACCACCGAGGAATAGCTGGCAAAGGTGCTTTGCAGCCGGTCGTCCATGGCGGCATCCACCCGCTGACGAACCCGCTGCTCACCGTTTTCCGAGGGAACGTCGTACTTGTCGGCAAGATACCCGGTGAGATACGCCATATCGAAGGATGTGAGCAGCTTGTAGTCAAACGGCTCAATGGACTCCATAAAGTCGTCCTCCATTTTGGTAGAGCCGTCCATGGGAATGCCCACAAAATTCGCTGCCGCATCCCGCTTCAGCAGGAAATGGTCGGTTTTGGTGTATTCATACTTGGAATCCGACCAGGTATGTACCCGCGTGGCCTTGTAGCTGCCGCTGAAATCCGCGGCGCAGTCATACAGCCAGAAGGGGACGTACATTCCGGTGATCTTTTCCAGCCGCTGTTCCGAGGTAAAGCCCTTGGGAAGAAGGGGCTTGCCCTTGCACAGACGGAGAAAGGCGGCCTTGGCGTCCTCCTTGTTTTTCTGGAAGGGGATAACGCCGTCGGGCTTCAGGCCGCCGCTGAGACGGGCGGGCATAATGGTGGGATTTTCGCAGTAGGGACAGAAGGAAGCCGCCGTGTTCCCGTCGCAGAGAATTTCTCCGCCGCAGGAGGGACACTGGAAGACACGCAGGGTGCTTTCCTCGTCCTCGCTGAATGACTCCGTCTGTTCCGGCTCCCACTGAAATTCCTCGTCGCCCTGGGGGTTCTGGCTTTCGTTGAACGCCCGGACAGTGTCGAGGTCAAAGGTGTTGCCGCAGTATTCGCAGGTCAGCTTCTGAGCGTCCGACCCAAAGTGCAGACCGGCATTGCAGCATGGGCATTTGTATTCCAGGACGCGGGTTTGTTCCTCCATGGTTTTCTCCTCCAATCATTCTCTCAGATATTGTAGGGCGCAATCCACAAATACGGCCGCACCTGTGGAAAGGACGCTCTCGTCGAATTTCACCTTGGGATGGTGCTGGGGGTAAACATAGCCCTTGGACGGTTCACCCGCCGCCAGCGCCAGCATCAGGGAGGGAACCTCGTGGCTGACGTAGGCAAAGTCCTCCGAGCCGCCGCCCCGGGCAGGCTTCCCGCCGCTGAGTTCTGCCGTGGTGAACGCGCGGTTTGCGCCCAGAAGGTCTTTGAGATACCCCGTGACCTTTTCCGAAAGCCCCTTGTCGTTGACAAGGGTGGGGCAACCGCTGCCGAAGCTGACCTCTGCGCCGGCACGGAAGGCTTCCGCCACGTTTTTCGCAATGGCGGTTATGCGCTCTTTCAGATAAGCACGGGTCTTTTCGTCGTAGGTGCGGATGGTGCCGCCCATGGTCGCCGTGTCGGGGATAACGTTCCCGGCTTCTCCAGCGTGGAAAGTGCCAATGGTCAGGACTGCCTCGTCGGAAGCGGACAGCTCCCGTGCGTGTATCTCCTGGAGAGCGATGAGGATGTGCGCCGCCGCCGTCAGGGGGTCGATGCCATTCTGGGGCGCGGAGCCGTGACAGCCCTTGCCGTGCACCCGGATGGTGAAATAGTCCGCCGCTGGGGCGCTGACACCGGGGGCGGAGACCACCACCGTTCCCGCCGGGAGCGGCATTCCCGCCGCTACATGAATCATCAGGGCTGCGTCGGGTCTGGGATTTTCCAGCACGCCGGAGGCAATCATGTCCTTGCTGCCCTCGAAAATTTCCTCTGCGGGCTGGAACATGAGCTTGACCATCCCGTCCAGTTCTGACTCGTGGGCTTTCAGGATTTTCGCCGCGCCCAGCAGCATGGCGGTGTGCATATCGTGGCCGCAGGCGTGCATCCGTCCGTTCTGGCAGGCAAAATCCACGTCGGCCTCCTCGGCAATGGGCAGGGCGTCCATATCCGCCCGAAGCAGCAGAACTTTCCCGCCGGGTTTGCCGACGGTGGTGACAAGCCCGGCTTTTCCGCATTCCTGAACGGTGTATCCCATCTTCACAAGCGCGGATTTTACATAAGGCTTTGTTTCCGTCAGGTCAAATCCGGTTTCCGCGTGGGTGTGAAGCCACAGACGATGGGATTTGATCTCCTCCTGAAGCGCTTTGGCTTCGCGTAAAATTTGTTCCTTCGTCATATAAATCAGCCCCTTTCATCTTTAGTATGCCTCGCTACAGAGAAAAGTCCGCATTGTCGTACTTGGAAAAATCCACAGCCTTTGGCTTGGCCGGGATGCGCTTGCAGGGATCGTACTTAAATTTGCGGCACTGGTCGTCCACCGTTTTCAGTCCCTTTTTGGCGCACAGAATCTGCCCGCCGCCCAGACGGGCGCCGTTCGCGCAGTAGGCGCAGGAGCGTTCTATTTTCTTGCGAAACAGCATAACGGTACCCTCCCAATCTTCATTCCTGTATTATACACCAATTACTTTAGAAAAGCTACTCTTTTTTTGAAGCTTTATCGCCAGCGCCCCGATGGACAGCGCCCCGAAGGGAAGCCAGACGCCGTAGGCCATCAGCACGGCCAGGGAGAGGGAGAAAAGCGTTTGCAGGAGCTTTCCTAAAAAGTACGGCTTCATGGAAAGCCCCGCCGTGACGGACACGGTCTGCATGGTGACGCACAGGCCGCCGAAGGCCAGTAGCCCCGAGCAAATGCAGAACCGGGCGGAAACGTCCGGGACGGCAAGCAGCTCACAGCAGCCGTTGGAAAGCTCCAGAATCCCTGTAATTGCGACCTGTACCGCCGCCGGGAGAATCCAGAAAATCCACCGCTTCAGAAACGCCAGCAGAACCCGGAAAAGCACCACCCAGCCGCATACCGTGGCCATGACCTGAATTGCGGTGCTCAGGGCGGAAGAAGGGGAGTGAGGACTTGTCTTTGCCAGTCTGACGGGAGCGGTAGACTTTTCCGGAATCACCAGCGAGGCAAATAACGCGCCCGCAATATGAATACCCCACAGCGCCCAGGCCATCCAGCGACGGGGAAACATGGACGCCGCCATGCCGAACAGGAACGCAGGCCCCGCGTTGCTGCAAAAGGATAGCAGACGTTCCGCCTCCGGTTTTGTCAATTGACCGCTTCGGAAGGCGGCGGCGACGTTCTGCGCCCCAACGGGATATCCGCCCAGAAACGCCGGGATCAGCAGAGATTCCGACCCCTCCGGCATTCCGAACAGCCGCCCCAATGGCCGCAAAACGATCAAAGAGCTGCCAAGCAGGGAGCTTGTCAGCAGAATGGACAGCACGAAAAAGGGGAACAGGGACGGTATCACCGTCCGCAGGCACAGCTCGATGCCCTGACGCGCCCCATCGATCGCCGTTCTTCCATCCAAAATCAGCGCCAGCATCCCAAAACTCACACAAATTCCTGTCCAGAAATTTCTTCGTTTCACCAGACCTCACCTCGGAAGAATCTATGCAAATCGCAGGCTGTCCATTCATATGCTTTTCCCAAGGGGGCTGGTTTCATGGGGAAGGGACGAATGATTTTGCAGCGGCTGGCAGACGGGGCTGACCTTTCCGCGGAGCCGCTGCCGGGGCAGCCCATTGTGGAGATCGCCGGCGACCGGCGGGTACTGATCGAGAACCACTTCGGCGTCAAGGAGTACAGCCGGGAGAAAATCGGGGTCAAGGTGAAATACGGTCTGGTCTGCGTCTGCGGCTGCAATCTGGAGCTGATCCGCATGACGAAGGAGCAGCTGATCATTTCCGGAAGAATCGACGCGGTCACGCTGATCCGGAGGGGGTAACATGGATATCTGGAAATCCTTGGACGGCATGGTGGAGGCGGAGCTGACCAGCGCGGAGCCGGGGGCGGCGCTGGAAGCAGCCAATGCCCGGGGCATCCCGCTTTATGACGTGATACAGGTGGGCGACCTGACCGCCCGGTTCCGGGTGCGCAGGCGGGATTACCGGGCGCTGGAAGCCCTCAGCGAAAAGCGGGGAGAGACGCTGCGCCTGCGCCGCCGTCTGGGCGCGTACTGGACGCTGAAACGGCTTCTGGCACGACCTATGCTGATGGGCGCTCTGGCGGTGTTTCTGGCAGCGGCGATTTTCCTTCCCACCCGCATCTTTTTCGTGCGGGTGGAGGGCAACGTGACCACGCCCACCCGGCTCATTCTGGACGCCGCGGGGGAAAGCGGCATCCGCTTCGGCGCTTCCCGGCGGGCGGTGCGGAGCGAAAAAATGAAAAACGCCCTGCTGTCGGCGCTTCCCCAACTGCAATGGGCGGGGGTGAACACCTCCGGCTGCGTGGCCACCGTCTCCGTGCGGGAGCGGACAGAACCGGAGGTGACGGGGCAGGATAGGGCGGTGAGCAGCATCGTGGCCTCCCGGGACGGCTTCATCGTCTCCGCCACGGTGACCCGAGGCAATTCTCTGTGCCGGGTGGGACAGTCGGTGAAGGCGGGGCAGGTGCTGATCTCCGGGTACACCGACTGCGGCATCTGCATTCAGGCGACGAGGGCGGAGGGGGAAATTTACGCCCAGACAAGCCGGAGTTTTGCCGCCGTGACCCCGGTAAAGTGGACGGCTCGGGGGGAGCAGACCGCCGTCAGGCGAAAATACAGCCTCATCCTCGGAAAAAAACGCATAAATTTATGGAAAGACAGTGGAATTTTGCAGGGCAGTTGTGATAGAATGGATAGGCGATATGAACTGACCCTGCCGGGCGGCTTTCGCCTGCCGGTCACGCTGTGCGTGGAGGAATATACTTTCTACGATTGGGAAAGGATGACTTTGGAGCCGGAGGCGGCGGAAGCGGCGCTTTCCCGGTTTGCCCAGAGCGCTCTGACCCAGCAGATGGTAGCCGGGCGGATCATAAGCCGGGAGGAATCGGTCACGCAGTCGGAGGATAATTACCTGTTGGAAGGGACGTATGCCTGCGTGGAAATGATCGGCCGGGTTCGCAGAGAACAGATTGGAGATACAAATGGGAAAAGTGGTTGAACGAATCGTCAACGCCGAGCGGGTGGAGGACCTGATCACGGTGTTTGGCTCTTTTGACGAAAATATCAAACGAATTGAGGATGCCCTGACCGTGCGGGTGGTGAACCGGGGGACAGACCTCCGGGTCTCCGGGGATGAGGAAATGGCGGATAAGGCCGTGCGCACGCTGGAAGGGCTGCTGTCCCTGGCCGCCAAGGGCGAAACCATTGACGAGCAGCGGGTACGTTATCTCATTACCCTGGTCAACGAGGGGAACGACGCCCAGGTGGCGCAGATGGCGAAGGATGTGGTGTGCATCACCGCCAAGGGAAAGCCCATCAAGGCCAAAACCGTGGGTCAGCAGAACTATATGAAGGCCATCATGAAGAACACCATCACCATCGGCGTCGGCCCCGCGGGTACCGGCAAGACCTATCTGGCGGTCGCCGCCGCCGTGGCTGCCTTCCGGGAGCGCACGGTGAACCGCATTATCCTCACCCGTCCGGCGGTGGAGGCGGGGGAACGGCTGGGCTTCCTGCCCGGCGACTTGCAGAATAAGGTAGACCCCTACCTGCGGCCGCTGTATGACGCGCTGTACGATATGCTGGGGGCGGAGACCTTCCAGAAATATCAGGAGCGCGGCTCCATTGAGGTTGCGCCGCTGGCCTATATGCGCGGCCGCACCCTGGACGACAGCTTCATCATTCTGGACGAAGCCCAGAACACCACCCGGGAGCAGATGAAAATGTTCCTGACCCGCCTTGGCTTCGGCTCGAAAATCGTTATCACCGGCGACGTGACCCAGATTGATCTGCCCGACGATAAGGTATCCGGCCTGAAGGACGCCGTGCGGGTGCTGGACGGGGTGAAGGACATCGCCATTTGCCGCCTGACCGCCGCGGACGTGGTGCGCCACGCCCTGGTGCAGGAGATCATCAGCGCCTACGAGCGCTCCGCTCAGAAAAAGGAAGTCAAAAAACCGACCCGTCAGATTCAGGGCCGTTACCATCAGAGGAAGAATTGACATGAGACATAAAATCAACATCGTATTTGAGCAGCTGAGCCTGCAAAAATTTGCCATCAAAAGCATCATCCGCACCTGCATCAACGCGGTTCTGGACGCAGAGGGCATCAATGTTCCCTGCGAGATCAACGTCCTTGTGACGGATGACGCAGGCATTCAGGTGGTCAACCGGGAGAGCCGCCACATGGACAAGCCTACGGACGTGCTGAGCTTCCCCATGTTCCAGCTCATCGCCGGGGAACCGCCCACGGACTGGACGGACTTTCAGGATCCGGAGACCGGGTTGGTGCCGCTGGGGGATATGTGCATTTCTCTGGAACGGGCAATTGCCCAGGCCAAAGAGTTCGGCCATTCCACCCGCCGGGAGGTGGGATATCTCACCATCCACTCCATGCTCCATCTGCTGGGCTATGACCATCTGGACGAGGGCGAGGAAAAGAAGAAAATGCGCGGCAGAGAGGAAGCCATTGCCGCGTCCATCCCCAACATGAGCCGGGACTGAGGAGACTGGAAAATGAAAACAAAATCCGCTATGATCACCATTGCCGGACGCCCCAACGTGGGCAAGTCCACCCTGACAAACTATCTCGTCGGCGAAAAAATCGCCATCGTATCCAATAAGCCCCAGACCACCCGCAACCGTATCTGCGGCATCGTCACAAGAGGCGACACCCAGTTCGTGTTTGTGGACACTCCCGGCTACCACCGGGCGAGGACGAAGCTGGGGGATTACATGGTGAATGTTGCCCGGGAATCCATTTCCGATGTGGATCTGACCATCCTCGTGGTGGAGCCGATTGCATCCATCGGCCCCCAGGAGGAAGGGCTGATCGATAAGATCAAGAGCAGCCATTGCCCCGCCATTCTCGCCATCAACAAAATCGACACCGTGGAAAAGGACGCCCTCCTGGAGGTCATCGCCGTCTATTCCCAGGCGGCGGCCTTTGACGCCATCATCCCTATCTCCGCCAAAACCGGCGACGGGGTGGAGGATTTGCTGGAAACCTGCGGCAAATACGCCGAGGAAAGCCCCTTCCTGTTCCCGGAGGACGTGACCACCGACCAGCCAGAGCGGCAGGTGATGGCAGAGATCATCCGGGAAAAGCTGCTGTGGTGCCTTGACCGGGAGGTTCCCCACGGAACCGCCGTGGAGATCACGAAATTCTCCGAGCGGGACAATGGAATTATTGACATCGACGCTACCATTTACTGCGAAAAGGCCAGCCATAAGGGCATCATCATCGGCAAGAACGGCGCCATGCTGAAAAAAATCTCCTCCATGGCGCGGGCGGACTGCGAAAAATTCATGGGAACGAAGGTGTTCCTGACCACCTGGGTCAAGGTGAAGGAAAACTGGCGGGACAGCGACTTTCTGGTGCGCAATTTCGGCTACAGCGAATAATTTCCAGTGGTAATTTTCAGCGGTGCGGCAAACCCTACCTTCAGGAGGGATGTCTATGAACGCTTTGGATTACTGGCAGCTGTTTTTAGAGACCGGCGCACCGGAAATGTACCTCATGTACTGCAAGCACAAATCGGAGGAAACCCATGTATTTGACGATTCAGGGCATCGTCCTGAGAGTTACGGACTACAATGACAAGGACGCCTTGCTGACCATGCTGACCCGCCGCCATGGCAGGCTGACCGTGAAGGCGCGGGGACTGCGGCGGAAAAACAGCCCGCTCATCGCCCCGTGCCAGCTCCTTGCCTACGGGGAGTTTACGCTGTTTGAATACCGGGGACAGTACACCATCAACGAAGCCCAATCCATCGAGCTGTTTACGCCCCTGCGCCGGGACTTGACCAAGCTGTCGCTGGGTACCTATTTTGCCCAGGTTTCGGAGGTTCTCTCTCAGGAGGATATGCCGAACCCGGAGCTGCAATCGCTGCTGCTCAACTGCCTGTACGCCCTTTCCAAGCTCAATCTTCCGGAAAGCCAGGTCAAGGCCGTGTTCGAGCTGCGCGCCGCCTGCCTGTCCGGCTATACCCCCGACCTCACCGGCTGCCATGTCTGCGGCAGTCCGGCGCCGGAACGGTTCGACCTGTCGGCGGGTATGCTGGAATGCCGGAATTGCCGCAGCCCCGAATCGAACGGCATCCGGATGCCGGTTCCGCCCTCCGTGCTGGAGGCCATGCGCTACATCTGCCATTGCGACAGCAAAAAGCTGTTTTCCTTTCAGGCCGGGGAGGATACCTTGCAGCAGCTTTCCGAGGTGACGGAGGCGTATCTCGCCACCCAGCTGGAACGGGGCTTTTCTACGCTGGATTTCTACAAATCGCTACTTATATAGGAGATAAAAATGTCAGAATTATACGAAAAATCCCTCGGAAAGCTGGAACTTGACCAGGTTTTGCGGCTTCTTGCCGAATGTGCCGGAAGCGAGGGAGGCAAGGAAGCCTGCCTGTCGCTGCGGCCTTCTTCGGACTTGGAGGAAGTGGAGCTGATGCTGAATCAGACCACCGCGGCCTCCGACCTTTGTACCCGGAAGGGCAACCCTGTTTTTGGAGACGTGACCGACTGCTCCGCGTCCTTGGAGCGGGCAGACCGGGGCGGCAGCTTACAGCCGGTGGAGCTGCTGCGCATTGCGGGCATCCTTCGCTGCGCCCGGAATATCAAGGGCTACGTCGCCGAGGATGACAAGGCAACGGTGCTGGACGCGCTGTTTCAGGCGCTTAGCCCCAATAAATACTTGGAGGACAAAATTTTCGGTGCGATTCTCTCCGAGGAGGAAATCGCGGACAACGCCTCCCCGGAGCTGTCCGACATCCGCCGCCATATGCGCATTCAGGCGGGGAAAATCCGGGACAGTCTGCAAAAGGTGATTTCCTCTCCGGCCTATTCCAAATTTCTCCGTGAGCCGATCATCACCATCCGTCAGGGACGGTATGTGGTTCCCGTGAAAAGCGAGTGCAAGAACGACGTTCCCGGACTGGTGCATGACGTGTCCGCGACAGGTTCTACATACTTTGTGGAGCCGATGTCCGCCGTCAACGCCAATAACGCTCTGCGGGAGCTGGAATTAAAGGAAAAGAAGGAAATCGAACGGATCCTGGCGGAGCTGTCCAGTGAAGCCGCCGCCTACCGGGAAGCCATTGACTTAGATTACCGGATGCTGGTGCAGCTGGACGTGATCTTCGCCAAGGCCAAGCTTGCCTACCGGATGCGCGCTTGGGCGCCCATCATGAACGATCAGGGCAGGGTGGAGCTGCGAAATGCCCGGCACCCGCTGATTGACCCGAAAACCGTGGTGCCGATCTCTCTGCGGCTGGGTACGGATTTCGATACCATGATCATCACCGGCCCCAACACCGGCGGCAAGACCGTCACCCTGAAAACCGTGGGTCTTCTGGCACTGATGGCGGAGTGCGGCCTGCACGTCCCCGCCGGGGACGGAAGCGTGCTGTCCACCTTCGACGCCATTCTCGCCGACATCGGCGATGAGCAGTCCATCGCCCAGAGCCTGTCCACCTTTTCCAGCCATATGCGCACCATCGTGGATGTGGTCGCCCAGTGCGACGACCGGACGCTGGTGCTGTTCGACGAGCTGGGCGCGGGTACCGACCCGGCGGAGGGCGCGGCGCTGGCTACCGCCATCATCGAATTCTGCCGGAAGCTGGGCAGCCGTGTGGTGGCAACGACCCATTATGCCGAGCTGAAGCTCTACGCCATGCGCACCAAGGGCGTCATCAACGCCTCCTGTGAGTTCGACGTGGAGACCCTCCGCCCGACTTATAAGCTGCTCATCGGCATTCCCGGCAAGTCCAACGCCTTTGCCATTTCCCGGAAGCTGGGACTTTCGGAGGAAATATTGAAGGAAGCCGACGATCTGGTGGACAAGTCCGACAAGGATTTTGAGGACGTGCTGTCCCAGCTGGAGCAGCAGCGCCAGCAGATGGAGTTTGCCCGTCAGGAGGCCGAGCGCCTGAAGCAGGAGACGGCGAAGATCAAGCAGCAGAACGAGGAATATCAGGAGCAGCTCCGCAGGGAAAAGGAAAAGGCCGTGGAGTCCGCCCGCCGGGAAGCCCAGCACATCATCGACGAAGCCCGCGCCGCCGCCAACATTGCCTCCGAGGAGCTGAAAGCCATGCGCAAGCAGCTGGCCGATAGTGCCGACGTCAGCGGTATCAACCAGCGTCAGGCCGAGCTGCGCCGGAACCTCAACGAGGTGGAGGATAAGCTCCGCGCCTCCCAGCCCAAGAAGGAGCGCCCCAAGCCCACCCGGGGCATTCTGGTGGGGGACACCGTGGAGCTATTGAAGCTGGGAACCAAGGCCAGCGTCCTCGCCATCAACAAGGACGGCACCTACCAGCTTCAGGCAGGCATTCTGAAGCTCACCGCGAAGCCCGACGAAATCTACCTCCTGGAAAACGAAAATCCTTACAAAGCCAAGGGCGGCCATCCAGCCCACTCCGGCCGGGAGATGAAGATGACCGCCATGCCGACGGAGGTCGATCTGCGGGGCATGGACACGGTGGAGGCCATCTGCGTTCTGGAACGGTATCTGGACGAGGCCATGCGGGCGAACTTAAGTACCGTGCGCATCATCCACGGCAAGGGAACCGGCGCGCTGCGTGCCGCCGTGCAGCAGTCTCTGAAAAAGAACAAGTTCGTCAAGAGCTTCCGCTTGGGCGTTTACGGCGAGGGCGAAGACGGCGTGACCATTGCTGAGTTCCGTTAAGGCAACACCGCACAATTGCGTCTGCGAGTCTCAGCCGTCTTTTTGCCCCACTTCTTCAGTTTGAAAAACGAGAAATACATACAGTATTCCTTCGTTTTCCAAACTTTGAATTGGGACAAAAATCCTGTCTGAGACTTCTTGCCGAATTGTGCGGTGCTGCCTTAAAAATTTCCAGTATCAGGAAATCCTCCCGCTTTTTCGCATACGAGGAGACGGGTTTCCTAAGGTATTGTGAAAACAGAACGAAAAACAGTTGACATTTTCGGTAAAAATAGCTATCATATATCTAGACCCGTCGTATCCGCGTGGATATGATGAAAAGGAGTGAATGGATATGTTCAACAAAGAAGTGGTGGTTCGTTGTGAATCCGGCCTGCATAACCGACAGGCGACCTACTTCGTACAGAAGGCCAACGAATTTGAAAGCAGCATCTGGCTGGAATCCGGCAGCCGCAGGATGAACGCCAAAAGCTTGCTGGGTATCATGTCTCTGGGTGTCGTGACCGGTACTACCGTGACCCTGAGCGCCTCCGGCCCTGATGCGGAGTCCGCCGTCAATGCCCTGGATGAACTGCTCCAGAGGGACGTGTATTAAGATATTTGCTTACTTAGCCGCCTCAATGCCCCAAGCATTGGGGCGGTACTTTTTAGCGCTCATGAGGGAAAGACCATGACCTTTGATGAACTGAAAGAAAAAGCCCTGTCCCTGCCCTATGCCCCCGGCGTGTATATCATGCGGGACAAGACGGACAAGGTCATCTACGTGGGCAAGGCGAAGAAGCTGAAAAACCGGGTCAGCCAGTATTTTCAGGACACGGCGTCCCACACCCCGAAAACCCGGCTGATGGTGAGCAAAATTCACCATTTTGACGTCATTGTCGCCGCTTCCGAATTTGAAGCGCTGGTGCTGGAATGCTCCCTCATCAAGCGCTATATGCCCAAATACAACATCCTTTTGAAGGACGACAAGGGCTACCCCTACCTAAGGCTTAACATGAAGGACATTTACCCGGTCATCACCATGGTCAGCAAACCGGCGGACGACGGCGCGGACTACTACGGCCCCTACGGCGGCAGAGCCGTGACCCACGATGTGATGGAGGCCATTCGGCTGACCCTCAAGCTGCCCGGCTGCCACAAGCAGTTCCCTCGGGATATTGGCAAGGAGCGCCCCTGCCTGAACTATCACATGAACCAGTGCGCCGGGTGGTGCCAGGAGAACAAAAGCTGCACCGAGTACCGGGAAACCATGCTCCAGGCGCGGGAGCTTTTGAAGGGAAATTACAAGGCGGTGGCCGAGCAGCTTCGCGGGCAGATGCTCACCGCCGCGGACAACCTGGAATTTGAGCTGGCGGCCAGTCTCCGCGACCGTCTGAACGCGGTGGAGAATCTGGGACAGAAGCAGCTGGTGACAGCCGGGACGTTGGCGGACACCGACGTGGTCGGCTACGGGGAGACCGAGGCCAAGGCATGCTTTGCCGTACTGCATTTCTCCGGCGGCAATCTGCTGGACAAGGACTACGAGGTGTTTTCCAGACCCGACGACAAGCTGGAAGCCGTTTCCAGCCTGCTCAAGCAGTTCTACCTGAGCCGCGGCATTGCCCCCAGGCGGGTGCTGCTGCCCTTTGCAATCGACGACGGTGAGCTGTTCGCCGAGCTGCTGGAACAGCAGTACGGGCGGCGGCCGAAGCTCCACGTCCCCCAGCGGGGCGACAATCTGCGCCTGGTGGAGCTGGCCTGCAAAAACGCCTTTGAGGAAGCCGAGCGTGTCACCGGCAGGGAAGAGCGGGTCAGTGCGACGCTGACGCTGCTTGGGAAAATGCTGGCTATTCCCGCGCCGAAACGGATGGAATCCTTCGATATTTCCAACATTTCCGGCACGGACATCGTGGCCAGCATGGTGGTATTTCAGGAGGGAAAGCCGAAGAAAAGCGACTACAAGCGCTTCAAGGTGGAGGGGCTAATCGATCAGGACGACTACGCCTCCATGCGTCAGGTCGTGACCCGGCGGTTCATCCATTACAAGGCGGGGGACAAGGGCTTTGACGAAGCTCCCGACCTGCTGCTCATCGACGGCGGTGTGACCCACGCGAAGGTGGCCGTGGCCGCGCTTCAGGAGCTGAACCTGTCCTTCCCGGTGTTCGGCATGGTGAAGGACGACCGGCACCGCACCCGGGCGCTGGTGACCCCGGAGGGGGAAGAGATCCGCATTGACAACAATCAGGCGATTTTCTCCCTCATCGGCCAGATTCAGGAGGAGACCCACCGCTTCGCCATCACCTATCACCGCCAGCTCAGGAGCAAGCGTCTGCGCTATTCCGAGCTGGATGGCATTCCCGGCATCGGGGCAAAGCGGAAGCAGGAGCTGCTGCGGCAGTTCAAATCCCTCTCCGCCATTTCTCAGGCGACTCTCCCGGAGCTGGAACGTTTGCTCCCAAAAGACGCCGCCGCTGCGGTATATCATCATTTTCGTGAAAAGGGGGAAGAATAATGCGTGTCATCACAGGAAAAGCCCGGGGGGTTCAGCTGAAAACCCCAGACGGTATGCTGACCCGCCCTACTACTGACCGGGTGAAGGAAGCGCTGTTCAGCGTCATCCAATTCAACATTCCGGGAGCAAGGGTGCTTGACCTGTTCGGCGGCACCGGTCAGCTGGGCATCGAGGCACTGAGCCGGGGGGCGAAAAGCGCCGTGTTCGTGGACGCCCGGGAGGACGCCTGCAAGCTTATCCGGGAAAACCTGAAACGCACCCGTCTTCAGGAGGACGCCCGGGTCATTCGCAGCGATTATCTGGATTATCTTTCCAGATGTCGGGAACAATATGATATTATCTTCCTTGACCCGCCATACGCAGAAGTTTTTTTGGAAAATTCCTTAAATCGCATCACCGAAATTGACATTTTGCATTCGGGTGGTATAATAGTAGCAGAGCGCCCGCTGGGGAAGGAATTGCCCTGGGATTACCCGGGCTACACCCGGTCGCGGGATTATCCCTATGGAAAGATTCTGCTGACGTTTTATCGGAAAGACGGCGGCAGTCAGGAAACAATATGAAGGTTGCGATTTATCCGGGCAGCTTTGACCCGGTCACCAGCGGTCATCTGAATATCATTCGCCGGGGCGCGAATATTTTTGATAAACTCATCGTGTGTGTCATGGTCAACGCGGGGAAGAACCCCATGTTTACGCTGGAGGAGCGGGTGGAGCTGATTCGCCGGGTCACCAGCGACCTGCCCAACGTGGAGGTGGACTGCTCCGCCGAGCTGCTGGCGGACTATGCCCGCCGCCGGGGGAGCTGCGTCGTCCTCAAGGGACTGCGCGCCGGCTCCGACTTTGAGAACGAATTTCAGATGGCACTGATCAACCGCAAGATCAACCCGGAGCTTGACACCATGTTCCTGACGGCTTGCAGCGAATATATGTACCTCAGCTCCAGCCTTGTGAAGGAGCTGGGCAGCTATGGCGCGGATCTTTCGGATTTCCTGCCCGCAGAGATCATTCCGGACTTTCAGAGGCGAATTGAGCAACGAAGACTATCCCTTCAAGGAGGAAAATGAACATGAGCGATCGTAATAGCGAAGACATCATTGGCGCATTGTACGACATGGTGCAGGATGCCCGGTCCATGCCTCTGGCAGCTGACAAGTGCATTCTGGAACGGGACAAGGTTCTGGATATGCTGGATGAGATCATCGCCCAGCTGCCCGCCGAGCTGAAGCAGTCGAGAACCATTGTGGAGTCCCGCAATGAGCTGATCTCCCAGGCGCGCCGGGAGGCGGAGAACATTGTGCGTCAGGCGCAGGAGCAGTCAAAGCAGATGGTCACCAAGGAGGCCATTTATGCCGAGGCCAAGAAGCGCAGCGAGGAGCTGGTGGGGCAGACCCAGGCGAAGATTGAGCAGCTGCGCAAGGCGGGAAATGCCTATATGGACGATTCTCTGCGTCAGACGGAGGAGGTTGTCTCCAAGGCGCTGGCGGAAATCCGGGAGACGCGGATGAAATTCCGCACCGTCACCGAGGCGCAGCAGCAGCGCAAGACCCCCAACGTGGACGTGGAAGTGTAAGGCTCCTTAATTGAAAACTGCACCGGGATGGGCAAAAGCCCATCCCGGTTTTTTATCCCCGGCTTTTTACAAAGCCGGGGAAATGTTTGTCCGGCGGTAGACCCCTGATCCGATGATGGTAAAGGGACAGGTTCTTTTTCTCTTCGGAAGGGAATATGCTTGAGCGAAAGGGGAGAGGGAAATGGTTGCAAATAAGAAGATCACAGGACGGGCAACGTCCTTGCCCGTCGGACTTGCCATCGGCGCAACATGCAGTCTTGCCGCGACGCTGATTCTGACGGCGATACTGGCAAAGCTGGTGGAATCGGAAACGCTTCCGGTGGAGAAGATCGGCTACGGCATTATGGCGCTGCTGATCGTATCCTCCTTTGCCGGTGCCATGATCGCCTTTGGCCGGATCAAGCGGCAGCGGATGCTGGTGTGTATCGTGTCCGGGATGATTTACTTTGCCATGCTCATGTCCGTGACCGCGCTGTTCTTCGGCGGGCAGTACAGCGCCGTGGGGACGACCGCCCTGCTGGTTCTGGCGGGCAGCGGAACGGCTGCATTGCTTGGACTCCGGCAGGGAAGGGGAACAAAACGAACAAAAATTAAGGTGCCTCATCGTTAATGTGTACAAATGGGACTGGTGGGTAAACAAAATTTACCCACCACAGATAGAATGCAGGAAAAATTGCAGAATCAATATTTAGTGCGCAAATCTTAATAATTCCTCAAGATGTTGTCAAATAGTTGAAAATGATAAAGAAAATTAACGCCCCGGTTTACGTGGTTTACATAAAAATGTTAACATAAATCTTGTCATAATCTACAAAAATTCCTGATTTTACTAAAATAGCTTGAATTTTTGTAAATTCTGGAGTATAGTATGGGTGTATTTAAGAGAGGTTCAGTTATACCTGTGCCATGTACACCTCTGCTGATTCCATACCAAAGGAGGTAACCCGTCTCATGGCACAGCATTTCCATCGGAATAAGCCCGCCTGGTGGCGCAAGTACAGCTTCTTATTTCTTGCATTCTGTTGGATAGCCGGACTTCTGTCCGGTGCTTCTGTCTATCTCACGGCAGGGGATTCCCTGAATTCTCTGATGCGCAGTGCCGTAATGCGGCCTGTGTCGATCGTCTCCCTGTTGTGCGTGACCATGTTTCCTTTCCTGATTTCCGCTTTTGCAGTTTATATTTCCGAGCCGTGGCTGCTTCTGATCGTGAGCTTCGGGGACGCATTCGTGCTTTCCTTTGTCTCTCTCGGCGTGGTGCAGTGCAGCGGCTCCGCCGGATGGCTTGTCCGGTGGCTTCTTGTTTTCAGCGCCAGCCTTGCTTCGCCGCTAAAGTATCTGTACTGGCTGCGGCACCTGACGGGGCACAGATGTTTCAGCGGCCTTGAGGCTGCTTGCATAGTTTGCGTATTCGCACTGATCGGAAGCGTTGATTTTCGCTTGGTTTCGCCCCTTTTGGCGAGATTGATACACGGATAGAAAGGACATATTGGTACGCGCATTCATGCTGGACTTGATTCATGCTTATGAAACTTACCTGACGAAGGTAAAGCAGGCATCCGCCAACACGGTTTGCTCCTATATGCGGGACATTCGGCAGTTCACCGAGTGGATGCAAACGAGCGAGCATGCGGACATTCTGGATGCCACCCAACTGAATATCAGCGACTACCTGAATTATCAGCGTGGGGAAGGCAAATCCGGGGCGACGATCTCCCGGACGCTGGCAAGTCTGAAGAATTTCTATGCCTATGTCATTTCCTCCGGCTTTTTGGAGGAATCCCCTGTCAGCGGAGAAATTCACGTTGACAGAGGAGAGAAAAAACTGCCCCAGATTCTCACCGGCAAGGAAGTGGAGCTTCTTCTGGCGCAGCCCTCCGGCATGGACGCCAAGGGTCTGCGGGACAAGGCCATGCTGGAGGTCATGTACGCCACCGGCATCCGTGTCACGGAGCTGATCGACCTGAACGTGGAGGACGTGAACCTGGAGCTGGGTATCCTCAAGTGTGCCAGCGCAAAAAAATCCCGGGTCATTCCGCTGCATCCCGCTGCCCTCCGGGCGCTGAGCGTGTACTTAAAGGAAGTCCGGCTGCTCATGGTGGACGACCCAAGAGAGCAGGCGCTGTTCGTCAACGTCGGCGGCGCGCGGATGAGCCGTCAGGGCTTCTGGAAAATCCTTAAGAGCTACCAGGAAAAGGCGGGCATTGAGAAGGATATCACGCCCCACACCCTGCGGCACAGCTTCGCGGTGCATCTGCTGGAAAACGGCGCCGACCTCGGCTCCTTGCAGGAGCTGATGGGTCACAGCGACATTTCCTCCACCCAGATGTACACCCACATGGTCAATCAGAAGCTGAAATCCGTCTATGAAAAATGTCATCCCAAAGCGTAAAAGGCCAGCCGTTCCGGCTGGCCTTGCTTTTGGTTGACAGTCCATGATATAGTAGTAGGCGAAAGGTCGTGATTCCTATGAAAAAGAAGAAATGGCTGCTTCTGCTTATCCCGGCTGTTCTCATTCTGGCGGCACTGGTTTGGTTTTTGTATTTGTCCCCCAGAATGGCGCTGTCCAATGCCGCCGATGACGCGCTGTCCAAGCTGGAGCAGCGGCTGAAGGAAAGCCCTGTCCCGATTCTTGCCAAGGGGTACGACGAAAGCGGGAGGAATAGCACCTCGCTGGAGCTGACCGTTTCCGATGGCGTTCAGTACGACATGCAGGTTCAGACCGATCTGACCGCCAATCAGATTCTTGCCGACGGTACGATCCGGATAGACGGAAAGACGCTGAATCTGTCGGCCTACCTGGACAAGGAGTTCGCCGCCATTACCTCCGAAGATTTGTTCAGGGGCGGCTATTATGGCATCACCTATGACACGTTTTCTTCGGACGTCCGCTCGTTCCCGCTGCTTTCCCGGCTGATCCCCAGTGCGACCCTCAGCAAGCTGGATTCCTCCGTGGAAAAGCTGCAAGTATATATGAACCGCACCCGGCAGATTCCCCAGCTTCCGGAGGTGCAGGAAGAGGACAAGCTGATACTGGGCTTGCTGGTGCTGAAAAGCGACGTCCACAAGGAGGCGCTGACGGTGGACGGCCAGAGCCTGGAATGCCTTCGCTTCGACTACGGCGCCACCGGCGAACAGGCGGGGACGCTTCTCGGCTATCTGATGGACACCGGCGGACTTTCTCAGGGGGACATCACCGCTTCGTTTTATCTCCATGACAAGACGCTGGTTGCCGTTCGCTGTGACGGCAGGGCAGGGGAGAACCGGGCGGCACTCAGGCTGGAGCTGGGACAGGATGCAGCTCAGGGCGATGTGTCCATTGCAGTGGAAAAGCTGGAAAACGGGGAAAAATCCGCATTTTCCTACAAGATCGGTGCGCGGGAAGCGGACGGCGCCCACACGGAAAGCATCGCATTCGGCACCCAGTCCATTTCCTACGACTGGCGGCCGCAGACCGGGGACATGGTGCTGACGCTTCCGGAAAAATCCCCCATTTCCCTGAATCTCTCCCAGGCGCAGGACGGTTTCCAAATTCAGACCAAGGATTTTGCAGCCCTGATCGGTATTAACAGCCGGAAGGGGTTCGACAGCACCATGACCGTCCGCAAGGGGACTGCCATCACCACGCCGAAGTACAAGAATCTGGACGAGTGGTCGCTGGACGATCTGCTGGTTTTGCTGGGCAGCATCGGCGGCCTGCTCGGATTCAAATAATCGCCACGAAAAATCCGCACCCCATCAAAAACGGGGTGCGGATTTATGTATTGTGTCAGAGCTTAAATTCCGGTCATGGCCGCCAGAACATCCACTTCCATCTTCTGGATGCTCTTCTTCATAGCCAACCCCTCGCTGATATCCACATCGGTAAAATCGCCCATGTGGGTGCAGACGATGCGGTTGGTCTTGCCCTGAAGCAGCAGCTCTACAGCGAGATAGCCCATCTTGGTGGCGTTGACGCGGTCACGTCCGGTGGGGGAGCCGCCGCGCTGAATGTGACCCAGAACGGTCACGCGGGGGTCGAGGTCGATGGCGTCCTTGATCTTCGCCGCAATGTCGGCGGCAGAGCCAGCACCCTCGGCAACGACGATCATGTAATGGGTGAAGCCGTTGAACCGCGCCTGACGGATCTTCTCGATCACGTCCCGCTCGAAATCGATAGGCTCCTCGGGAACCAGAACAGCAGTTGCGCCCACGGCCAGACCGACGTACATGGCCAGATATCCGGCGTTGCGGCCCATGACCTCCACGACGGAGCAGCGCTCGTGGGACTGCATGGTGTCCCGCAGCTTATCGATGCACTCAATGGCGGTGTTGGCGGCGGTATCGAAGCCAATGCAGTAGTTGGTGCAGGAGATATCGTTGTCGATGGTGCCGGGAATGCCGATGACGTTGATGCCGTACTTGCTCAGCGCCTGAGCGCCCCGGAAGGTACCGTCGCCGCCGATGGCAATGATGCTGTCCAGTCCCAGGAACTTGCAGGTGGACACCGCCCGGCGCTGGCCTTCCTCGGTCATAAATTCCTGACTGCGGGCAGTATACAAAATGGTGCCGCCCCGGTTGATTGTATGGGAAACGCTCTTTTCATCCAGACGAACGATATCGCCGGTGATCAGGCCGTTCCAGCCCCGGCGGATACCGTAGCATTCCAATCCGTGATACAGCGCAGTACGGACGACCGCACGGACACAAGGGTTCATGCCAGGCGCGTCTCCGCCGGAAGTCAGCACACCGATTCTCTTTACGCTCATAATGATTCCTCCTGATTGGATTAATACATGACCATATTTTACAGAGTTTTTCAGGAAAAGTAAAGAGACATTTTTGTAAACTTTCAGGACTGGAAGGATATGCGGGGGCGCCGAGCGACGGAGTGTGCAAATGTGCGGGCAGTGTCATTCGGACATGAAGTTTTCCGGCTATAAATATTTCAGCTCGTATGTTGACGAGTAGATTTTTCTGGTGTATATTTAAATTGCTAGAAAATGCTTCCGATGCAGAAAAACAAAGCAGTTGAAGCAGTCATTCGAGAGCGGAAGTCATGGGCCAGTAGAGCAGCTTGTGATTGACCAGAAGGAGGGGGGACGTATGTGGATACTCTTAATCATCCTGTTCCCATTTTTCGTACTATTGGAGCTTCTAAAGCACAAATAACCCTCTTGCAATAGCAGGAGCCAAGCAAAAGAGCTGCCTGTGCATTTCTGTGCAGGCAGCCTTTTATATCACGACAGCACCGTGCATTTTTCCTTTGTATTCTGCCTAAATCCGCGCGGCCGGAACAGGCAAATTTCATTTCCTTTACCAAAATCACCCAAAAACAGAAAAACCGTATTGACAATCCCAAAGAAAGTGATACTATACACCTAACATTTCGTCAAATGCTTTGAGCAGGACACGACTTCCCCGGATCACCGCTTTCAGAGAGCCGTTGGCTGGTGCGAAACGGCAGCAAGGAACGGGCAGGCCATCCCCTGTGAGCAGCCGCGGTGAAAGGCGCTTATGCCGAGTAATTGCAGCCGGTATCCCTCCGTTAACGGGGAACGCTCTCCGATTTTCGGGCAGCGGTTGAGAGGCCGGTTTTCCGGCAAGCAAAGTGGTAACGCGGAAGTTGAAATTCCCGGCGGGCATTTGTCCCCGGATCAGCCTTCGTCTTTGCATCGGGACTCCCATCAGGGAGACCTGCGGCAAGGACGAGGGCTTCTTTTTTGCTCCCGGCATTGGCGAATGGCATAGCTTTTAGGAAAGAAAGGGAAATCACATGAACACACTTGTAATCGTGCTGATCGCAGCGGTCGCTCTTGTCGCCGCCTATGCGCTCTATGGCCGCTGGCTGGCTAAGAAATGGGGCATCGACCCCAAAGCGCAGACACCCGCCGTCAAATATAACGACGGCAAGGATTACGTCCCCACCAACGGTTGGACGGTCTTCAGCCATCAGTTTTCCTCTATCGCGGGCGCAGGCCCTGTCACCGGTGCCATTCAGGCTGCCGCCTTCGGCTGGCTGCCGGTGCTGCTGTGGGTGCTGATCGGCGGCGCCTTCTTCGGTGCTGTGACGGACTTTGGCGCGCTGTACGCCTCCGTCAAGAACGAAGGCAAGTCCATGGGTATGCTTATTGAAAAATACATCGGCAAGCTTGGCCGCAAGCTGTTTCTGCTGTTCTGCTGGCTGTTCTGCCTGATCGTCATTGCGGCGTTTGCCGATATGGTTGCCGGCACGTTCAACGCCTACACCGTGGCCGACGGCGTGATCCAGCTCGCCGACGCCGCTAAGACCAACGGCGCGGCCGGCATGGTGTCCATCATGTTCATGGTGTTCGCCGTCGTCTTCGGCCTTGTGCAGAAGAAGCTGAATCTCTCCGGCTGGAAGGAAGCCGTCGTCGGTGTTCTGTGCATCGCTGCCTCCTTTGCCGTGGGCATGAACTGCCCCCTGGTTCTCGACAAGACCGCTTGGAGCTACATCACCTTTGTCTACATCTTCTTCGCCGCCGTGCTTCCCATGTGGCTGCTGAAACAGCCCCGGGACTACATGACCACCTTTATGTTCATCGGCATGATCGCGGGCGCGGTCATTGGTCTGGTCGTTGCGCACCCGACGATGAACCTGCCTGTTTTCACGGGCTTCAACAACGAAAAGCTAGGCACCATGTTCCCCATCCTGTTTGTCACCGTCGCCTGCGGCGCGGTGTCCGGCTTCCACAGCCTTGTTTCCTCCGGCACATCCTCCAAGACCGTTGAAAACGAGAAGGACATGCTCAAGGTCGGCTACGGCGCCATGGTTCTGGAGAGCCTGCTTGCCGTCCTCGCCCTCTGTGTGGCCGGCGCAGCCGCGGCGGCCGATGGCACCCCCGCCGCCGGCACCCCGTTCCAGATCTTCAGCCGCGGTGTCGCGGGCTTCTTTCAGATGTTCGGCGTTCCCAGCTATGCCGCCACGGTCTTTATGACCATGTGCGTCTCTGCCCTTGCCCTCACGAGCCTTGACGCCGTTGCCCGTATCGCGCGGATGAGCTTCCAGGAGCTGTTCAGCGTGGACGACATGGCCCACGCCGAGCCCTGGCGCAAGCTTCTGTGCAATACCTATTTCTCCACGGTTCTGACGCTTGTACTGGGCTATGTGCTTACCCAGATCGGCTACTCCAACATCTGGCCGCTGTTCGGCTCTGCCAATCAGCTCCTTTCCGCGTTGGTTCTCATCACGCTGTGTGTCTTCCTCAAGGTCACCGGCCGCAGCAACAAGATGCTGTTCCCGCCGCTGATCATCATGCTCTGCGTCACCTTCACGGCGCTGGTGCAGCGGCTGATGACCATGGTCAGCGCCATCCGGAACGCGGCGGCGGTCACCATCCCCGCCGGTGAAACAACCTGGGGTGCAGTGTTCATTGCCAACGGCTTGCAGCTCATCATCGCAGTGCTGCTCATCGTCCTTGGCGCGACCATCGTGGTCAATTCCATGAGAAGCTACGTTGCCAGCAAGCACAACAGCGAGGCCAAGGCCTGATTTCAGGAAAATAAATAGGGAAGCCCCGGAACGGCCGTGCAGCAGTTCCGGGGCTTCGTGCAGTATATGCGGGAAGGGGAGAAGATCAAAAGGGAATTATCAGCCAAGCCTTGGTGGCATCATCTCGGGTGACATACATGAAGGAGGTGTCACCGCAAATGGGGGCAAAGTACCAAACGCCACGATAATAAGGAGCCAGGACGCGCAAGCCATCATCATTGTCCGGATCCTTGTCACCGTCTCCGCCTTTGATCACACGAAATTGACGCCGGGCTTTCCATGCCTGGTATTCTTCATCATCGTCCAGATCCGGAGCAGGTTCAGCTGCAACATAGGGGTTAAAGAGGGAATCCGTAATCGGAAGAGAAAAGAAATTAAGCAATTGCCCAGACCCAGGAGTAGAAGTCATATAGCCTTCCTTTAATTCAGACCAAAAATCACGCAGGTTAATGCGACCGACATCACCACTAAAAAAAGGCGGGGAACCAGAATAAGAAATACCAACATGATAATAAACAATGTCGTAAGGCCGAGATAAAGAATAAGTATTATCAGAATACTTTGTATAAATTAATGGAAGATTAGAAAAATAAAAAACATAATTCTCAACCCCGATACCACAAGGATCATAATGGTAACATGTAAATCTGGAGTAGTAGGAAATGTCAGACGAACTATATTTAGAAAAATCGTCACAATTTACCATAAGCTGCATATACGGCGCTACTTCATCCGGAAGCGGGAAAGAATCCGAAATTTTGTAAATCGTAGGAACGGAAGAAGCCACATACCGAACCAGATCTTCGGGAACATAAACAGTATCTTTAACCCGAAGACCACTAATCATGGATTTATGATCAACCGTAATCAGGAAATTGGAGGGGATGGCATCCGCGATCTGTTGGCATAGTTCATCAAAACCGGTATAACCAATATAGGCAATACCCAGGCAAGCAAGGATACCGGTAACTGCTGCTACAGCCGAAATACCAACCACAGAACCAGTAGCAATAGCAACCGCATGAACCCGGATAGGGGAGATATTGATCAGCACGCAGCACAGCAGAAGCAGACAGACCAGGCAACGGAAGACACGGGAATAAGCAAGACTACACATCAGAACCTCCACCGGAAAAAGCCGAACTTTTCCCGTCCAAATCCGGCAGCCGAAGCATACCGCATAAATATTTAGCACAGGCAATCAGGCCACGGATTTTACCGACCTTAAAACATTCCGAAAACAAGCGGAAATATTGGAAAACGCCCATAAAACAAACCTCCAAAAAATCCAACGCAACAAAAGAAGCATACCGTATATGTAAATACACATCAACAACCTGCACAAAAGGGAATAAGAAAACCGGCAGGCTGAGAAAGGAACTTTGTAAGAAAGAATGGAAAAAACGAACGCAACAAAATAGTAGTTTTTGTTGCATAAAAGGCAGAATTTACCATTTTACAAAACAGGGCTTAAAGGGAACCCGAGACATAGTTACATAGGTCTGTTTCGCCAGCGTCAGCGAAGTGGCGCAGTTGCGCTCACTTCCGCTTGCCGCCGGCATCAACATAGACATTAGTAACATTGGTCATGGGCATATCCTTGAAACCCTCTTTTGCAAGAGTATGAATGACTTTATAGGTATCATAGGCCGAGCGCAATTCTTCCGTATGGACAAAGCTATACATGCCACGGTATTTGGATTCTATCACATTTCCCTCAGAATCGAAAATGGGCTTCCGCTTGATAACAACGGTAAAACAGCCGAGGAACGTATGGGGATTATATACCATGGAAACCTGTTCACGCAGCCCTTTATTGACGCGGGTAAACACCTGAGCGGTGCAGCACAAGATACGGTTATTTTTGCGGTTTTGCGTGGCGACCTCAAGCATTCCCTCCGGGAGCTTATTCAGACCGGACATGAACCAGTTTTGAATTTCATCAATACCGACAATGACACCTTTATGACCGTTGGTGTACTCAAGAAGCTGCTGCCATTTTGAAAGTTCGTCATTTTCCGTAGTGACACCGAAATTGGTAATCATTTTTGCAGCGGGGTATTGCTTTTGGAGACGGAGCATCATTTCAACACAGGCTATTGTCTTTCCTGCACCCTGTTCACCGCAGAACATATGAATACCACGGGGATTAAAGAAGCCCGGTTCACGTTCGTGTATATCCAGAATATAACGGCGGGGGACATCATAGAACAGCTGTTTGATAAGCGGGCGTTTCTTTACCGGGACAATGCCGGACGGCTTAAATTCCAGCTTGAAATAATACTTGAAAACCAGAAACCACGAAAGGCACAGTATGGCAAAGACACCAATACAGACGGCAATAGGAATAATCAGAATGGAAAAAACCTTTATTATCTTAAAGGCAATATCAAAGCCTTGCTTGAGCATAGAATACCTCCATTAGACAATGGGCAACAAATCCCAGATTGTTTTCACAATGGCAATAATGACACGGAATCCGGAAATTGCCAGAAGTAAACCAACAATAGCAGATATCGTATTAAGGGGGAGCATATACAAAACACATCTTACAACGCCGAAAAATGTGGAAGTAGTACCCCAATCCGCAGAAAATGATATTTCCGGGAGCATACGCAGAAGCCATTCGAGTAATTGAAAAATAATATTCAAAAAGAATTCTGATATCATTTAATCATCGTCCCTTCTTGAAAAGGATGAAATACGTCCAATCGTACCAGATGCACCGCTGATAATGCCGGGTAATTTCAGGTACATACGCCACGCAAATATAGCCCACAAAAAGCCTGAAAGAATTAAATCGCCTTGAGCTTTATACCTTGCATACCAACGCATATCCAAGAACGGAATTGTACCACCGTAGTTATAACTGCCCTCTGCATCGTCCAAATGGATATATATAACGGGAGGTTCTGCGCTGAATAGTTCACCGGAAATATTTTCGGCAAAGACAATAAACGGGTCAATCCAGTCAAAACGAGCGCGTAAAGCTTGTACTTTTGCCGTAATAAAGTCCTTTGAAGGTACGAATATCGCCTTTATTCCCTCAAGGAGATAGTCCATAAGGGGCTTAAGCAAATCTGACAATTTACTTAAGACTGCGGTAAGCCCGTCAAGAAGCCATTGCAAACAGTATTGCAAGTCATAAAGCAATTGCAGCGGAAGCAACTTAATACAAGAGCCTATCCATTTAAGAACGGTAAGAAGCTGCTGCCAGAACCATTGTAAGAATTCAATAATTGTCTGAATACTGAACGTTTCAAACACGGGCGGCGGGCTAAGCTCAAGTTCAGGCCAATCTACCTGTTTACCGTTATACTCAGGGCTAGTAACTTCATTTCCATCAACCGTAACGGTTGCGTCAGTTCCAATTATGGTAGCAATATCGCCATTTCCGCTTTGCGCTTCAGCCTGCGTTTGACCAGCAGAACCGGGAATATCACCACCGGGACGAACGGGGACATACGGAATCTTTTCTTTGTTGCCATCATCGTTGCCGCCATCATCACCGCCAGAAGATTCTTCAGGTAACTCAACAATCCAAATACCCGTTTGTATCCATGTTTGAAGTTGTTCGTCAGAAAGGTCTTTTGAAGCAGAGGAATTGATTGTTAAGCCATCTGCAACAGAATAGGTTTTTTCCCCGGTTCTAGCTTCACTCACAGTGTAAACAGGACACACTTTCCGAGCAATATTAATTATGTTGCCCTGATGATAAGAATAATTAGTCGAGGTGTAAAAAACGTAACAATATGGAGAAGTTGAACGAAATTGCAAATATCCATCCTGCACAAAAGTCTCAAAAGTGCCGTCCGTAAAAGCACATATCCCGTATCGAACGTTATTTTCGTCAAGTCCGGTTGACGTATAACAATTCTTGAAATTAAGACATTTTTTATCCTCACCTGGATAAGTCTCTTTCACCCATTGAATACTATTATTGTAAATGGCTCTCGATACATTACCCGTAAATGTAAACGAGGGAGTAACGACTGGTTCAACTTCTTCGCAGCCATCCCACACGGCATTGTTTACCCACTCAACAAGAGATTTCGGAACATGCACAGTGCCTTTATAAGTAACAGCCTTTATATACTCCGTACCGGAGGAATCTTTAATAAGGAAGTTGGAAGGGATTTTTGCCGAAATGCTTGTAACAAAATTCTCAAATAAAGAATAAGTTGTGTAGGAAACGCCTATGCCAATAAGAATAGCGGCTATCGTTTCAGGGGCAGTAAGGCCGACAACAGCACCCGCAGCAATCGCCGCAGCATCCGCGCGGACAGGTTCAAGACAGGTGCTGCATAGAACCAAGCAAACAAGCAAAACGCACAGCACACGCTTTATTGAAATATTCATATCAAAAACCCCTCTGACATAGATTTTTATGCGCTATGCAAAATATTCTGCAAGAACGAAATGCCTTTTCTCAGGCCGATATACCCGATAATGACGACACACACGACAGGAAGCAAGGATTTCACTTCATCGAATACCGAAGAAAGATTCTCAGAGGAAACGATTTTCGCCAAGTCGGCAATCGAAGCGGGGGTAGACGGTTCTTGTGCGGGGGCGGTCGGCTCAGGTTCAGGCGCAGCAGCGGAATGGAATACAAAGGTTTCTGCGCTATCAGGGTCATAGGTCAAGCCGGAAGTATCAATGGGAACGGCGAAGTATTCACCCTCTCCACCTGTATAAGACTCCGTAGGCTGCCATCCCAGAATATTATGCGCGGTGAATAATTCGTCATGAGATTGAAGAAACATGTCAAGGTAGTCATGATTCAGGATGAATGCCTTTTTGTCCGAAGAAATATAGCCGTCAACTGCTGCCCCGACACGCTCGTTTAAGACCATTTGCGCAGAGCTTGCGGGGAGGGATTCACTGCACCCGGCAAGCTTCCAGAGGGCAGGGGCAACGGTGGCAGAGGGAACACTTTCAACGTAGGAAAAATTCACATTCTGTTCCGCTGCAAATGCGGGAAGAATCATAGAACCGGTTACAAGGATTACAGACAGCACTGCACACAACAGGGGGCGCAAGCGCACATTTTGAAAATTCATATTCAAAAACTCCTTTCAAGTAGAAAAGCCCCCCGACAATGCCGGGGGGCATGGATGCCATATCAGGCACTGTGCAGGACACTCTGAAGGAAGGAAATACCCTTCCGCAGACCGATGAAGCCGATCATGACGGGAATCACGACAGGCAGCAGACCCAGAATTTCATCCAGGACACCGCTCATCATCTGAGTGGTAACAATACCGGAAAGACCGGTTGCAGCGTCAGTCAGGAACATTGTCAAATCTCCTTTCAAAAGAAAATACGAAAGAATTTATAACAAAAGTAGCAAAGGCAAACGACAATTGCGAACAGGGCAAAGCCGGAAAGAACATGAACCGCGTCTAGAATAAGCTCATTGGAATTAACCAGCTTGACCAGATATTCGGTATAGTCCATTTGCTCTACAACTTCTATTACTTTTGTGACAGTTTCAGTTGGGACGGTTGTTTCCATAGGCATACTCAGTCCTTGTTTTTGACTTTTCGGGTTCGAGTTTCAACGTAAATAGGGAATGGAGCGAAGCGGCTGTTGCATTCGCTGGACAGCTGATAAATTTCGTAAAACCGTTCGGCGGCTTTCCGGTTTGAGAATCGGTACGCATACATCGTTCCGGCGGGGGTCTGAATGTAAAGGATACAGGCCATATTGCACCTCAATCATCGTCCAAGGGTCTGATATCCCGGTCGCCCGTGAATGCAAGGAAACCACGGAAATTCTCAAAATCCTGAGATACGCCGGAATTGTGTTGCAGTTCACGGTAGCACTCATAATTGTGTTCGTTGACAAGCCGGACGGCGATTGAACCCATACGGCGGAGGTCTGCATAGATACCAGCGGCAACCGCTTTCTTTATCAGCTCAGAATAGCCAATCGGACCCGGGGCATTGTCCACGATATCTACCAAATTCAGCACTCTGGCACCCTCATCAGGCTCAGCAAGCAAGGTCGAGAGACGCACACGGAGAGGGCCGAAAACCGCTTCATACTCATATTGGAATTTATCCTCATTGCCAAAATGAACCAGATACAGAAGTGCAGCGTCTACATTAGCGCAAGCTTCCAGATAGTTGGGCTGAATGCCTAACTCTTTGGCAATGGCCGTATTCCACACAGCGTTCTTGAAGCGTACTACCACATGCCAGTGAGACTTTTTGGTTTCGCCCTTGTGTTCGCCATCTTCATAAACGTCCTTGTCATGCAGAATGGCAGCGAAGTTATAGCCACCGGATTTCAGCTTTTCGATAGCGGCTACATGGGTTTCGTCCTCCGGGTAGAGAACTGCGCAGAATTTACGGTCACGGAATTTTTGAGTATCAGTCATTTGTTTTACCTCCTAAATATTGACACATGACACAGAACAGTACCATGTGTTAAATTCTTTAGAGTGTCATTTTTGACACCTGACACGAGCGGCGCTATGTCGTAGTGGCGCCGCCTGTGTCAAGAGGTGGGGAGGGCTTATCTCCCCTTGACTTCCCTCTTGACCTCACCGAACTGCACAAGCAGCTCGTTAAACATCGTTCTCAGTCCGTCCAGCTCATTGCGGAGTTGGGCGTTTTCGTCATGTATCTTGTTCATTTCGCTCCTGAAATTGATAAGCGCAGTGAGTTCCTCCATGGGAACAGATACACGCCAGTCAGAACCGGGCATGGGTTACAGAATGCCGTCTACCACAACAGCGTTATTGTAGGTGTGATAGAAGATTTCCCGCTCCTCATTGAGCTTCACACCGCCAACGGCATCCAGCATTTCACCGCCGATATTGGAAGTTGCTGCCTTAAGTCCGTTCATGAACTTATCTTCATAGACAAAGCTGACAGGAACGAAGTCATAGGCACGGTTGTTTTTGGGGCTAACGCCCTTTCTGCGGTCACCAAGGCCGACAATCTTGATTTTGGTACGCATTGCTTTTTCCTCCTTAATTTTGGTTAACCGGGTTAACCCGATTACAGCAATAAGATACAACCAAATTCCTCAAAAGTCAATAAGCAATTGGTTAACCAGGTTATCTTTGTTAATTCTTCTAAAAATGTCTTTTCAAACACTGTTTAATATGTTATAATATGGTTAACTTTTACAAGGGTGGTGTCTGGAATGTCAAACAGAAAAATTATGATAGGATTCAAGGCGGATACAGAAGTAAAAGACGAATTGGACAAGATAGCAGACCTGGAAGATAGAAGCGTATCGTATATTGTCAATAAATTTGTTGTTCAGGGAATTAAGAAATACGCAGAGGATAAAAAGGAAGAAGGAAGCAGGGCTTTAGAAGTTCTGGACTATATTGAACATTTGGATTTCACGTCATATGCGGATTTTGTAAAGCAAACAACGCAGCAAAAAACATATAACTGGATAAACAATAATCTCGGAGTGCTCCAAACGTATATGATTGTTTGCGAAAAACTGAATATACCCGCAGACCAAAGAGTAATCGACGAAATAAGCCTTGACCAAGCGGCACAAGATGCTGACGAAGATGATTATTGATTATTAACATTCAAAACCCCGGAACTGTATCACAGCAGCTCCGGGGTTTTTGTATACATGGGCAGGGGAGGGAAGTGCGGTATGG
>ENA-OWPN01000846-OWPN01000846.1-human-gut-metagenome-genome-assembly--contig:-NODE-846-length-35165-cov-3.846739_pt1 | contig 35165 bp, 24 predicted proteins | sample MGYA00248266_ERZ651850 | MGnify/ENA primary metagenome ERZ651850 (study PRJEB26924, sample SAMEA4378296) | human gut metagenome | biome: human gut; feature: human-associated habitat; material: faeces... | reverse complement strand
CCGTCTATGTCCAGGCAGATATGGACATCTACGAATACTTCAAGGCCCAGGGCGTAAAAATCGAAAGTCCCCCGGAAATGTTCACAGGGGACAATAGCTGTTATCTCTATCAAGGGCGCGAGGGCGAGGAGCAAATTCTTGTGATTGCCCCGCACCAGGGACGCATTTCTTCCCAGCTCTGGCTGACTGTTCAGCGCAAGCTGTCACAGAACACCTCTTTCCAGAATGGCCGCAAATGTCATAATACATGGCTGGCCGGGAAAATCAAGTGCGGGCGCTGCGGCTATGCGCTGGTTGGTCTAAGGGCACAAAACGGCGTTGTTTACCTGCGGTGCAAACAGCGGGCAGAAAACGGGAGCTGTGAGGGTGCTGGTACGCTGACGGCACAAAGCATGGAGGCGTTTGTGTACGGCGAGATGGTTAAGAAGATGCAGAAATTCCACACGCTGAAAGGCGGAAAGGAACAAAGCTATAACCCGAAGCTGACCGCCGCCCGTGTTGCCCTTGCAAAGACGGAAAGCGAGATTGAGAAACTTCTGGACACTTTGTCCGGGGCAAACCCGCTGCTCCTGCAATACGCAAACAATAGGATCGAGGAGCTGGACGCAGAACGGCAAAAGCAGTTAAAGCTGGTGGCCGATCTCACCGCTAATTCCGTTTCGGACACGCAAATTGACTGTATCACGAATTACCTCAACGATTGGGAGTCCGTGAGTTTTGACGATAAGCGCAAGGTGGTTGATATTCTCATATCCCACATTGATGCAACCAGTGAGAGCGTTACAATCCACTGGAAAATCTAAAGCCTGTTTCACTTGGCATTATGCCTTTGTAAAAAATAGTTTATCATTTATATACAAAGTACAGTGTTTGATGAATGAAAGAAGAACAGGGACAGGGCAAGGCTTCAGCATATAATGCAGAAACTGCCAGCCCTACCTTGTGTCTACATATGATAAAGCAGCGATTATAGGATATCCGTATATAGTATCTTTTCATATTTTTATTCAACAAATGAATACATCCGCTTTGTATACCTCCTGTTTGCCGGTTAGATCCTAAGCAAGAGAAAAGGGGCATCATGGTATCGTTATAATCTGATTAACGAGCATTTATGTGATTTTGAAGTTCTTCATATTCAATCAGATGAAAAAGAAGTATAATGGAGATAGTAGATAAGTTGAAGGAGGAAGCATTTATATGAAACATATTAAAATTGCTGCTAAACAGGCTCCTGCTCTTGTACAGGGCTGTATGCGTATCGATGCTATGAGCATGGAGGAAGTGGAAACACTGATCCGCCAGGATCTTGAGCTGGGAATCAATTTTTTTGATCATGCGGATATTTATGGCGGAGGTATGTGTGAGGAAATATTTGGAAAGGTACTGAAAAAGAATCCATCTCTGAGAAATGAGATGGTGATTCAATCAAAATGCGGTATTCATCGCAGTGAAACGACACATTATGATTTTTCAAAAGACTATATTCTAAGCTGTGTGGATGCGTCTCTGGATCGTCTGCAATGTGGTTTTCTGGACTATTTGCTGCTGCATCGTCCGGATGCACTTATGGAACCAAACGAAGTGGCAGAGGCATTCGATCAGCTTTATACCTCTGGTAAGGTAAAGCATTTCGGTGCCAGCAATCATAATCCCTTCCAGATTGAGCTGCTGAAAAAATATGTAAAGCAACCAATCGAGATCAATCAAATGCAGTTGAGTGTTATGCATACACCAATGATCGATGCGGGTGTCAATGTCAATACCTTTGATCAGCGCGGAATTGATCGCGATAATGGTACGCTGGATTACTGCCGTCTCAATGATATTACCATACAGTGCTGGTCACCCTTCCAGTATGGTATGTTTGAGGGAGTATTCTTAGATAATCCAAAATTTCCTGAGGTAAATAAACGCATAACGGAGCTGGCAGAGAAGTATCAGGTCAGCAATAGTGCAATTGCGGCGGCATGGCTTCTTAGACATCCTGCAGATATGCAGGTTATCCTGGGCTCTACCAGTCTGACAAGGATTCAATCCATTGTAAAGGCTTGTGATTTCACGCTAACCCGGGAGGAATGGTATTCCGTTTATGTTGCGGCGGGGAATTTGCTTCCATAAAGGGTAGCGGTATATGATCTTTGGAAATATATGACCTATATCGGATACTTTATTGAACTATCCTGAGGCTTTTATTCTAAACCATCATAAGGAAACGGCAGAATTATTGGATAGGCATGTTCCATCATTGAAAACGTGCTTTCAAAATGGTATGATAATACTGTGTAATATCAGGAGGAGAAAAGAAAATGAAAGTTATTGTAGTGAAAGATTACGATGCAGTAAGCAAAGAAGCATTTAACGTTATGAAAGAAGTCGTAACAAGCAAAAAAGATGCTGTTTTAGGACTTGCGACAGGCTCCAGTCCAATCGGATTGTACAAGAACATGATTCAGGATCATAAAGACAATGGTACAAGCTATGCACAGTGCCAGTCCTTCAATCTGGATGAATATGTTGGTATTGACAGAAACCATCCGGAATCCTACTGGACATTCATGCATGAAAACCTGTTTAAGGGAATTGACTTACCGGAAGATAAGATTCATGTACCTTATGGAAGCACAAAGGAAGATTGTGAAGGCTATGAAAAGGCAATGGAAAATGTCAGTGTAGATATTCAGGTTCTGGGAATTGGCGGAAACGGACACATTGGATTCAATGAGCCAGGTACACCTTTTACAGAGGAAACACATATCGTTGAGCTGACAGAGAAAACACGTTCCGATAACGCGCGTTTCTTTGATAATGATATCAATCAGGTACCTACGCATGCTATTACAATGGGAATTGCGACTATCATGAAAGCAAAGAAAATCCTGCTTGTGGCATCTGGTGCAAACAAGGCAGATGCTGTTGCGGCTATGGTAAACGGCCCGGTTGATCCGGCATGCCCTGCAAGCGTACTGCAGAATCATGCAGATGTTGTCGTTGTTGTGGATGAGGCAGCAGCTGCTAAATTATAAGATAATGAAACGGACATTTCCTTGGAGGTGTCCGTTTTCTACATTCTGATAAAACTTTGGATATATGCGGGCAGTCATTCATTAGCAGTAACTATTCACCGAAAAACCTAGAAAGTGTTAATTAAGTATTTATATAATCATATTGCATGAAAAGGAGCATAGAAACACTACAGCAGGTCGTTCTCTAAGGCGCTTTTCATAACGCTCTTCCTAAATTCTATCTTTTATCAATGAATAGTAACTATTAGCATTCTGCTGATTTTCTTTACAGGTATTACAGGTTTACTTTTTTTCTATATTCGCTATAATAGGGGTGATGAAGAAAGTAGAGGTAGGATATGGCGATAAAACTGATAGCACTAGATCTGGATGGAACACTGCTGACCACGCAGAAAACGATTGATGAGGAAACAAAAAAACGTCTGATCAAGGCACAGGAGCTGGGAATTTCCATAACGATCGCTACGGGGCGCGATAAAGGCGGTATTGATTTCGTATATGAGCCGCTGGAGCTTGAACATGGGGGCAATAACTTTGTTGCCGGGGTAAATGGACAGATCATATATGATTTTCATAAAAAGGAATATTTTGTAGATAAGGTGCTGGATGGCAGTGACGCAAAAAAGGTAATGGCATTGGGGATGAAATATAATTTTGAGGTTATCAGCTGCTGCGGCTATGATTTTTATGACTTGATTTCCAAGCGTTTAAAAGCGATGAAAAAGGTACGCAGTGTTGTGTTTGGACAACCGATGGATTATGGCTTTAATCAGGGAAAGCGTAATTTTATACCGCTGGAGGATGCGGATTATGAGATTATGCAGGATGTGAATAAATTTGTTCTGATACAGACGGCTTCCTTTTTTAAGAAGCATCTTCCACATCTGCGTAAGGAATTAAAGGATTATGACCTGCTGGAGGTTGGCCCGGCATGGATTGAGGTCATGCCAAAGGGAGTATCCAAGGCAAGTGCATTGCTGCGAATCGGTGAAAAGCTCGGTATTTCCACGGATGAAATGATGGCGTTTGGAGATGCGGAGAATGATATGGAAATGATCAAGACGGTGAAGTACGGCATCGCGATGGGAAATGCGATGGAATCTCTGAAAAAAGCAGCCTGGGATGTAACGGATACCAATGATCAAATGGGAATAGCGAAGGCACTGGATAAATATGTATTTGCATCAGGAGAGTAATCTCTCCTTTTTATTTATATTATTTTATTATATGAAGTTCATTGCGGCGAGGAGAATACGAACAACAGCTCCGTTGAGCAATGAAAAGTGGTTTAAAAGAGGGCTTTAAAAATATGAAAGAAATCAGTTATAAAAAAACAGCTATCAATAGGATGAAAGCTGTTTAGGACTCACATATTATATCTGCTGTTTCCGCATGAATCAGCTGCAGCAGCTCCCTTGGATTCATTTTGATTTGTACACCGATTTTTCCTCCACTAAACATAATGCTGTCAAACTCCGTACAGCTTTCGTGCAGGAAGGTGCGATACTGTTTTTTCATTCCGATTGGGGAACAGCCACCCCGTACATAACCGGTTATTTTGTTGATATCCTTTACATGGATCATCTCCACAGATTTCACACCTGCCGCCTTTGCACATTTCTTAAGCTGCAGCTCATGGGCAACAGGAATTACGAATACGATATACTCTTTTGTATTCGCAACCGTCACCAGTGTTTTGAATACCTGCTTTGGATTTTCATTCAGCTGTGCAGCAACATCCAGTCCGGCAACTGCTTCTTTTCCATGTGTATAGCTTAACACCTCATAGGAAAGGTGCGCGCTGTCCAGTATACGCATAGCATTCGTTTTTTGTATTTTCATGACCATACCTCCCACTTGCGCATACAGTATAGCATTGTTTGCCGTATCCTTCCAGTAGGATTTTACTTCTGAAGCTATTCATTGTATAATCCTATGCATAAGGGGTGATGAGAATGATACAAATGATTGTGATGGATATGGACGGAACGCTGCTGACCAGTGATAATACGATTTCACCAAAAACAAAGGAAATGCTGTTACAGGTTCAGAAACAGGGCGTGCGTCTTGTGCTGGCCAGTGGAAGGAGCTATTGCAAGCTGCTGGAGTATGCAAAGGAGCTGCAAATGGATACATACGGCGGCTATCTGTTGGAGGTGAATGGCTTGATCCTGTATGATTTAAGTACGGGAGAGCGTCATATCCGCAAGCAGATGGGAAGAAGGGAAATGGAGGAAATATTTACCTACTTCCAACAGTGGGATGTTGAAATCATGGCACAGTTTGATGACGGGCTGTTTGACTATAATCCGAAAAGTGTATTGCAGGAAAAAGCAAGCTATCGCAGGGAGCATAAGCTTCCTGAGGATTTCCCATGGACAGGAGGTGCCTTTGCCCTTCTAGCGGACAATCGAAAAGGATATCCACATATTTATTATATTGATTCCTGGAAGGAGATTGACCGCAGCATCAATAAGGTGAGTATTGCCTATCATGCGGACGTGATGGCACAGGTGAGTGCGCAGGCAAAAAAGGATTTGAAGGATTCCTACTGGCTCGGGCTCACTACACCAAAATGGCTGGAGCTGATGCCTCTGGGCATTACAAAGGGCAGCGGACTTCAGGCTCTTACAGAGCTGCTGCATATCCCGATGGCAAATGTAATGGCGTTTGGGGACGGGGAAAATGATATCGAAATGCTGCAGGCGGCAGGTATCGGTATCGCCATGGAGAATGCAATGGAGGAGGTCAAGGCTGCTGCGGATGATATCACCGCCGACAATAACAATGACGGGATTGCTGCTGCACTTCGGAAATATTTTATGTAAGGAGCATTTGCATGCATGTTTCCTGCAGAATGTGATATACTGTGGGTAGTTGGAGGTATGAGCTTATGAAAGTAATAAATAAAGCAGAATTTGAACAAATTACAAAACAGGGTGTTGTCCTGGTGGATTTCTTTGCGACCTGGTGCGGGCCGTGTAAAATGCTGGCACCTGTGCTGGAAGAGCTGGCAGAGGATATGAACGGAAAAATGGAAATTGTTAAGGTGGATGTGGATCAGGAAGGTGATCTTGCGATGAAATTCGGAATCATGTCTGTTCCAACCATGATCGTATTCAAGGATGGAGAAGCTGTAAAACAGATTTCCGGTTATCAGGCAAAGGGACAGCTTTTAAATATTCTTAATCCCCTGCTGTAAAAAAGCGATGGCGGATGTACCAACAAGCAATCGCATGAAAAAATAAATGGTATGACGCTGTAGCTTATGAACTAAGAAGTAACAGATAAAAGAGGAAGTGATTTCATTGCTCAGGTGATGGACTTACTTCTTTTTTCATACATACCCGCCAGCAGACACATTGTTTTATTATATACAGGTCGTATTACCTGTGATATGGCTGTAGGTCTTTCTTCCTATATATTGCGGTTATTAAAAGTGGTGAGCTGTCTTTTTGATGAGCATAGGAAATGTGCAGGTTATATGGATTTTACAGAAAATTTGATGAAAGTATATAATATCATTGAAATCAATATCATGGGTAAGCCATGTATCGTAAAATGCATACCGCTTTCATCTGTCTATTATCCGTTATCGTCATTGACTTTTTGTTTACGCGGTGGTACATTTGTAGGAAAAAAGGGAGGCAGGTTATGGGAACACTGATTAACGCTGCAGCTGTCATTGTCGGAGGGGCGATTGGCATGCTGGTGAAGGGCGGACTTCCCGTGCGTATGCGGGATCTGCTTATGCAGGCATTGGGACTTTGTACCTTGTTTATCGGTATTACCGGTGCGCTTGGAGCTATGATGCAGGTGGATGGAAACCAGCTGCTTACAGATGGAACCCTGCTTTTGATTTGTTCACTTGGCATCGGGGCGATTCTTGGCGAGCTGCTGCGGCTGGAGGATCGCATGGAGGGGCTTGCGCATCGTCTGCAAAATATGGTTAATAGCCGGGATGATAAATTTGTAGAGGGCTTTGTAACGAATGCACTCGTTATTTGTGTCGGAGCAATGGCGGTGGTCGGCGCTCTGCAGGATGGACTGACGCATGATGCTTCCATGCTCATCACCAAAGCGATTCTGGATGGTATTATTTCCATGGTCTTTGCCTCTGCCCTTGGTATCGGTGTTCTGTTTGCGGCAATACCGCTGTTTCTGTACCAGGGCTCAATTACACTTTTGGCGGGGCTGCTTTCTCCACTGTTCAGTGAAGCACTGATTCAAAACCTGTCAATGGTAGGCAATGTCCTGATTTTTGGTGTCGGTATCAATTTGTTTTTTGGAAAACAGATCAAAATCGGAAACCTGCTTCCGGCCCTGCTGATACCGGTCGTGTTTGCGGTAATACAAAATTTTTTGTAATAAATACCGGGATATGCATTCGCTGATATCTGGTATATCTATGAAAAAAGGCTTATGGTTTTCGTGTGCTGTAGACACTGTATGAAATCTGTGTCCTTAGGGATAAAGCTACAGAAGGCTATAGCTATGCTTCCTTGTGCTTGAAAATATAAAAGAAAAAGAACGCTGAGGGGGTGCGTTCTTTTTCTTTAGAATTATAAAATTAAATGAAAGGGAGAAAGTATGAATTTCATTTGAGGGGGAAATTATCATACTTGGCAAGAGTTCCTCTTGCTGACTACAGTATACGAAAATGTTATCTGAAAAATATGTCGCAACTATGTGAAATTATGGAGTTATCAGATATTCTTTTCTTCCTTATTGTTTTTTGAAAAAATCAGCAAAAACAAATATATGAAAAATAGAAACGCACTGCTTGGGGGACAGTGCGCTTCTATTATTATCAGTTTTAAATGAAAGAGAGAAAGTATGAATTTGCTTTGGGGGAATTATAATACTAGCAAGCTTTCCTTACTTGCTGACTATAGTATACGAAATACTTGTCAATAAATAATGTAGAGAATGTGGAAAACTATGTTATATTCAGGTATTTTCATTTTACATTATGGGAGGCAGCCCGTATCAGTGTGGTATAATGGTAATAGCTTTTAAGCGGAACAGGAGGGAACAAAATGAAATTACCATATGCTGAAGCTCCATGCAAAGTCTAGGATGAATCGCTTGCATGGAGCAATGAGTACGGATTCATCCTCTGACTTTGCCTGATATAGAAAATGTAAAGGAGCAAAGTCAAAATGAATACAATAAAACAAATAATCAGGGAGCTGCATGTTTTTCTGTTACTCTGGAGTACACAGGCATGCTCGCAGCTGGGAAGCTCTATGACGAGCTTTGCCCTCATCATATGGAGTCTGCAGCAATCCGAAAGTGCGATGGTCAGTGCTATGCTTTCGATTTGTTCTTATACACCATATGTGCTATTCGGCCTGTTTGCCGGTTCTTTATGCGATCGCTGGGATAAGAAAAAAACGATTCTGATCTGCGACAGTCTGGCGGCAGCTTCAACTGTTGTGATCGCTGCTTTACTGTGGCAGGGAAAGCTGGAAATATGGCATTTGTATATTCTGAATGCTGTTAACGGTTTGATGAACACGCTGCAGCAGCCCTCCAGCGAGGTAGTGATTACCCTTCTGACACCGAAGAAGCATTATGCAAGGGCAGGGGCTCTGCGTATGCTTTCCAATTCGCTGAACACACTGCTTGTCCCCATACTTGCAACCTCGGTCTACATGCTGTTCGGTATGCAAACCATCATCCTTTTTGATCTGCTTACCTGCTGTATTGCATGTACAGCCCTGCAATTTTTTATCCAGCTGCCTGCTAATGAGCAATCTGCAGCCGAAGGGGAAAAACAGGAACACATTCTGACAGGAGTAAAAAGCGGATTGTGCTGGCTTCGGACACATCGCGGGGTGTTGGATCTGATTTTGTATCTAGCCACTATCAATTTGATCGCTTCCACCTATGATGCAGCACTTCCGTATATGCTGCTGATGCGTGAAGGCGGCGGTGAGGGGGTACTGGGGCTAGTCAATACATGTATAGGATTTGCTAATCTGGCAGGCAGTCTGCTTCTGTTGCTGCGACCGACAAAGGATCACCGCGTACGGCTGATACACAGAGCCCTGCTGATCAGTATGGGAACAGAGAGCTTTTTTCTGGCCTTTGGCAGAGGATCTGTAATATGGTGTCTTGGCGCGATACTTGGTTGGCTGTTTATACCGGCAATGAATACGAATATGGATGTACTGCTGCGGGAACATATCCCACTCACTATGCAGGGGAGAGTATATGCCGCAAGAAATTCTCTCCAATTTTTCACGATACCTGTCGGCTATTTTCTAGGCGGGGCATTGATAGATTATTTTTTGGAGCCCTTCATGGCAGGACAGGCTGAAGCATCACTACTGATAAGCATACTGGGCTCAGGTAAAGGAAGCGGTGCAGCTTTGCTGTTTCTCATACTGGGATTGGCAGGTATTGCAGTTTGTCTGCTATTTCGCAGAGATAAAAACATCTGGTCACTGGAAGAACATAAATAAAACAAAAGAAGCTCATGCTTGGGTTCATGAGCTTCTTTTGTAAATTATTATGTTTTATATTGAAAGGGAGAAAGTATGAAGTATTCTTTGGGGGAATTTTATCATACCAGCAAGATTACCACTTGCTTGCTTATAGTATACAGGAAACTTACAGTTGAAATACGGCGCGATCATGGTAAAATATGTGGAATTCATAATAACCTTGCACAAATTGTGTGATAGCCTCCACAATTTTGTGGATCGCAGGGCAGTGCAACAAAAAAGACGTTTTGGGGGAACGTCTTTTTTGTATTATATTATTTAATTGAAAGGGAGAAAGTATGAATTTATTTGGGGGAAATATGTCATACTAAGCAAGCTTACCACTTGCTTGCCTATAGTATACAAAAAACTTTCCGTTTAAATATGGCGTGATGATGGAAAAATGTGTGGAAACCGAAACTTCTTGACACAAACTGTGTGATAGATGGTGCAGATCGTCAAAAACGTGGGAATTCGTGCTATAATACATGGCATAGGAAGGTGATGGATTTGCAGATTACAGGACTAGATCAGCAGGAAATCGCACAGGCTGCTGCTGTGAAATTCCCTGGGAAATATGTGGAAGCTGGAGAAAGCGACTTGTATTTGCCGGATATAGAAAAGGGAAAACTCAGGATTGAAGGGATTGATAAACCGGTGTTTGCCAGTACGCATTATGCATATGAGGACAAGCTGGTCAACGGAAACAAGACGCGGTATAAAATTCCTTTAGCAACTGTGCTTATCAAGCGTGATAAATATGAAGTGATATATGACAGCTATGGCAAGTATTATGTGGCATTTAAAGACGAAGCAGGGATTCAGTTTGTTTTGTATGAGGATTTTTATGAGCTGCTGAAACCGATGATTCATCTGGAAGAAGAAAAAAATGAACAGGCGACATAATTCGACAAATTACGGAATATGTGTGCTGTATAGTAATGATGGCAGATGAGAAAACTGCTGATACGTAAATGATCCCCGAAAACTATCCCTAATTTACGTATAACATCATTCTATCCCCTATAATTTTAGAAAAGGCCCTGCTGTGTTGGGGTCTTTTCTATTACCCGGCTGTATGCATAGCTTTGTTTCGACAGGATCATGGTTTGGTTGCTTATAGAAAATGAAGGAGCAGCACTATTCATGAAAAGCAGAAACGAAAAGTTATCTGCATATCGGAGTTTAGCTTTACAGCTTATCAGGATGTGATGTATCAAACGTATGCGAATGCATAAAAAAACCGCCTGAGCGGTTTTTATTTCGTAAATTAGATTACGGTTACGTTAGCTGCGTGATCTCCACGATCGTTCGAGTTGATTTCAAAGCTTACTTTAGATCCTTCTTCCAGTGTACGGAATCCGTTTGTCTGGATTTCAGAATAATGTACGAACAGATCCTGTCCTGCATCTGTTGTGATAAATCCGTATCCTTTGTCTGCATTAAACCATTTTACTTTACCTGTACTCATATTAGTACCTCCTTATGATGTAGATAAGAAGCACTCTCATGGTATAAAAAAACACATACGTGAATTGTACAATGAGATAATTACAATTCCTGATATGTGAATATTGAAATCATAGTTATTTGCTTGTTATTACTTCTTCAGTATAACACATAGAAATTGAAAAGCAAGAACTTTCGCATTTATTTTTTTCTGAATCTTTCATATTTATTTTTAGCTGTAATGTGTACTGGTAGGTTTCAAAGAGAAATACAGAAAATACGGTGATAAAGCCGTCATAGTTGTAAATTCCTGCTAAGTGATTTATCCAGGATAAGAACACATAGTCTGAGTCAAGACTATGCTACAGCGGCAGAAGGATGAAATTGCACGATGGAATCCGTTCTGGAAATTTTTGGTGATGTTCACCGCATACGTAGATTTCTAATCAGAGATAGAACAATTCATAAATGAAAGCAGTATGAAGCGTTGATAATCTATGGCGTTTTGTATATATAGGAATTTCTGTATATACTAATATGGAAGCGTACATATAGGGCAGGTGTTAAATGAATACTTTTGTTAATCATCTGCTCTGCAAAAAAAGATTTTATGTATATGATATTTGTTCATCCAATATCTGAAAAGGATCAAAAGGGTTTCACTTATCCATATAGTAAGGAATTGCAGGGCATTAACGATAGCTTTTAGTTGGTCAAAAAGTGCTCTATTGCCTATATTTCGCCTGTGTTCCCCTTGAAATTCGTTTGACTTTTTCATAGAAAAGGCATAGACTGAAAGTATTGAGGTAAGTAAAAATGGTAAACTACGAAGAAAAGGTATTTCATCCAAACCTGGGCATCTGTGATGTTACAGGCATCGACAAGAAGGAAAAACGTATGGTTATTACGGCAGCGGATGGAAGTACCTGTTCCATACCATTCAAAAGCCTGCCCCTGGTAGGTGTGAGAAATCTGATGGAAAGCAAAGAGGCTGATCTGATTTTGCAGGAATTATTTGAACCACAGCATGCTTCCTCACTGCCAGCGAGTCTGACGCTTATGCAGATACAGCAGAGTATTGTAGACTATAAGATGGAGCAGCAGGTACAGCTTCTCATCGGTTTGCTCTACTGGAAGTATGTGGAAGGAAAAAAAGGTATCCGGTATCAGGAATGTCTGAATCGTATTGAAGGCGTGCTTTGTGAAGAGCTGTCCTTTGTACTTGATCTTTCTATGGATAATCTGGTTGAGCGGCTTGAAAACCGGTATCGCAGCATGGCATAGAATATAGAAAACGGTGAATATCTGCACTGTTTTTTTCTTTTTCTGAATGTCATGATTTTATATGGGAAGGCTGTTGAATGAAAAATAATAAATTGACGTATGTAGCATCATATGGTAAACTTAGTAAGTTATTACGAGTTTTTAACCTGCAATGATAGAAAGAAGGTAACAATGACAACATTTAATGAATTACAGATCAGCAGCGAGGTAATGAAGGCTGTTGAAGAAATGGGATATGAAAATGCAACCGATATTCAGGCGCAGTCCATTCCGCTTATTATGGAAGGCAAGGACGTGCTTGGTCGTTCAAATACAGGAACAGGTAAAACTGCTGCATTCGGTATCCCGGCAATTGAGAAGGTATGTCAGGGAACAAGAAATCCGAACGCACTGATTATCTGTCCAACAAGAGAGCTGGTCACACAGGTGGCTACGGAGCTTAGAAAATTTTCAAAATACAAGGAAGGCGTTAAGATTGTTCCAATTTACGGAGGTCAGCCGATCGATCGTCAGATTCAGCTTCTGAAAAGAGGCTGTGGCATCGTAGTCGGTACACCTGGCCGTATCATGGATCATCTGAACCGCCGCACATTAAAGCTGGATGATACGAATATGGTTATCCTGGATGAGGCGGATGAAATGCTGAATATGGGATTCAAGGAAGATATCGAGGAAATCCTGTCCATGATGCCGGAAGGCAATGAGCATCAGACAGTGTTATTCTCTGCAACCTGGCCTGCTGAAATTCTGCGTATTACAAAGCAATTCCAAAATGACCCTGTTCGTGTGGAAATTAAATCATCACAGCGTACCATCGATACAGTAGAGCAGATTTACTATGAAGCTCCACGCGGGAAAAAAGCAAATGCACTGCGTGTATTGCTTTCCCACTATGATCCGGATCTGTGTATGATTTTCTGTAACACAAAGAAAATGGTGGATGAATTGTGCGATGAATTAAATAAGCATGATATCAAAGCAATTTCTTTACATGGGGATATGAAGCAGGAATTCCGTTCCCGTGTTATGGAGCAGTTCCGTTCCGGTAATTATCCGATTCTGATTGCTACCGATGTCGCGGCACGCGGAATTGATGTGGATGATATTGATCTGGTTGTGAATTTCGACATTCCACAGGATAATGAATACTATATTCACCGTGTGGGACGTACGGGGAGAGCCGGTAAAAAGGGGCTTGCCATTACTCTTGTAAGCGGAGGAAAGCAGCGTGCCGGAATCCGGGATATCATCCGTTATACAAAAACGAACATCATTCGTCATGCGCTGCCTACCAGTGCACAGATGATGGAGGCAAATCGCAATGCGTTCGTAGCTAAGGTTAAGGAAGCCTGTGATGAGGGAATTACGGAAGAAAGCATGGAAATTGCAAATGAGCTGATAGCAGAGGGTATCGCTTTGGAAAATATCATTTCTGCATTGATTTCCATGACCTATAAAAATGAAATTATCGATATTGAAGCTGAGGAAGATGCAAAGCGTTATGCATCCGCATTCGATGCAATCAGCTTGAAATTCAATGTCGGTAGAAACCATGGTGTACAGCCTGGCAATATTGTCGCTGCAATCATTGAAGAGACCGGTCTGAATGGAAAAGCAATCGGACGTATTGATGTACGCAAGGATTTCACACTCGTTGATGTGGAAGCCAGCAAGGTTGATGCTGTATTAAACAATATGCAGCGCAGCCATATCCGCGGTGTGGAGGTCATGGTGGAAATTGACAGTGCTCCGAAGCGTAAAAATAATAACCGTTCCGGAAATGGAAGAAATTCCGGTTCAAAGGGCGGCTATAATAAAGGCGGACGCGGCAGAAGCTATGATAACAATTCATCTTCACAGCGCCGTGGCGGGAAGCGCACCTCCGGCAGTCACGATAAGAGCGTAAGAAAAAGCAGAAAAGATAAATAACAGCTAAAAAAGATAAAGAAAACAGCATTCCAAATCCTGACAGGAGGAGGGATGCTGTTTTTGCGTAATAGTAATGTGCAGTGAACTTCTTTTTCCAGTGATTCAAATGAGGTGTTCCTTTCAGGGCAGGTGACAAAGCATTACAATTCCGGCTGCTTACTTTCATTGGACACTTCATCCGCTGCAGTCTTATACGTAATGGTACGGTGAGGATATGGAAATTCTATGCCCTCTTTGTCAAAGCGTTTTTTTATAGCGATTCGCAGATCGGACAGCATCGCAAAGCCCTCGGAGTTATCGCGTGAATACACGGTTGCACGCAGCGTCAGGGAAGAATCGTTGAAGGAGGTCAAACGGATGATGACCGGCTCTACATGATTACGTAAATCGTCTTCACTGCGGGGATCTACATAGGCAGGATGCCGAATGATTTCCTCTTTCATAATGCTCATTGCCTTATCTAAATCACTTTCATACGCGATATCCAGTGTTAGAAAATTTCCTTTTGTATGATTCGTCAGACTGACATTTTCCAGTACCGCCTTATTCATGGTACTGTTCGGGATGATAACCTTTGTGTTTTCATAGGTGCGTATCACTGTATCACGCAAAGAGATATCGACAACATATCCTTCATACTCACCATTGTTAACCTTTACCAGATCACCGATTTTAAACGGCTTGAAGGTGGTGATCAACAGCCCGTTCACAAAATTTCCCATCGATTCCTGTGCGGCAAGGCCTAGTACAACTGCGATGATACCAGCACTGCCCCATATCTTGCCAAGGACGCTTTCAAAGGGTGTCAGCAGCGATAAGCAGCCGTAAACAGCTATCGTGTATAAGGTGATTTTGACAATGCGCATAATAAACTTGGCATTGACAATTTCCTTTTTGCGAATCCAGCGGTTGATTGCCCGCTTGCATAGATAAGCACAAAGCAGGTAAATCAGCATAAAAATAAGGCTTCCCAGAAAACCGAATTTAAACAGGGTACCATATCCCCATTGATTGATATCGTTCAGGATGTCCAGCATGACAACACGTCCTTTCTGTGTGATGATACAGGAATATTATACATGGAAATATGCGAAATATATATAAGAAATAAGTGGAATTGTGTGATTATATTGATATAATAATTATTTCATATATAATAATTTCTAGATAAGAAGGTGTCGAACGTGAACGTAAAAAGTAAGGTGCTAAAAATCAGAAATTTGCCCACAGACGGCAGAAAAATCGATCAGATCAATGCGAAGCCGTATCTGATTATTGCCGTATTCCTTTTCATCGGGATTGCGTTGCTGTTTACCCGTGTCTATTTGATAGGAATCGTAATTACCTTTCTGTTTCTATATTGCCTGCTGTTTGTTAAGGATGTCGTGCTGATTGAGTTTTTTGAAAATTATGCGGTATTCTATCTCAATAACGGCAAAGAGGAATGCTTCCTTCTGTTTTGGCAGGATGTTGCAAAATGGTCGATTACCTCCAGCCGCAATGACCTCGATGTATTGAATATCGAATTGAAGAATCAGCAGTGTATTTCTCTGAAATGCGTATCGCGCAAGAAGGTTGAAAAATACTTCCTGCAGTTCGCCACTCCCTTGAGGAAATCTGAAATCACCAAGCAGCATGCTCTGTGAGCAGTTGCTTTTCTTTTTGCTTTCCCGTATAATACTCAGGAATGGTTAAAGGAGAATTTTATGAAAACATATCAAGAATATAAGATCCAGCTGAGTGAGCAGTTGAAGGGCCACCATCTACGTCTGTTTGCAATCCTGTTCTTTTCCAGCCTGCTGATTTCTCTGTGTAAGGATTCCCTCGTCTTTGTTATGGATGCAAAATCCCTGTTTTATTCTATTGTAAGCTTCTGCTTATCTTTATTTTTCTCACTGGTCAATTATGTGATTTTATTTTTATTTATTAAAAGAGTGCGCAATGAAGCCTTCCATTTAAGGGATATCCGTTTTGGTGCCTCCCGTTTTCTATATTTGATAGCAGCGGGTCTGCTTGTCAGCATTGTGCAGCTGCTTGTCAGTACGGTCGCAACCCTTCTGATCATGGTACCGCCGTTGTATTATGTGGGAATGAGTATTTTGAATGTGTTCTTCATTTTATGGAATGCCCTGATTGCCTATGGGGTATATGATGGGGTAACGCAAATGAAAGCTCTGGTTGCTGGAAGCTTTCAGCTGTTATGGGAACAGCTACGTGTAATTCTGCGCGGCGCTCTTGTGTACATGATCTGGTTTGTTATTGCTCAGGTAGGTATTCTGCTTGTTGTACAGTCCTTTCTTGGAAACGGTGTCAGCAATAATCTGATGGAGGTGTTTACCAGCGCATTCCAAAATACACAGGCGTTAGTCAGTATCGTTGGTATTTATCTGCTGTATTATGTTGTGCAGTTCTATCTTCTGGTACCGCTGTATCTGTTGAGTGCCAATGTATATGAGGATGGAAAAGAGCGCTGGATGAAGTAAAGGTTAGAAATCTTACTGTGTGCTATGCAGAAAGATTTTTATTGATGTGTTTGGACTTTAAAAATAAGGTATAATAGAATATAAGGTGGTGTTACGGTGAAAAAAGCAATACCTATTGGCGTAAACAGTTATCAAAAGCTACGGGAAGAAGATTACTACACTGTTGATAAAAGCGGGATGATTGTGGAGTTTCTGGAGAGGAAAACGACAGTTACATTGATTACACGACCAAGACGATTTGGTAAAACAATCAATATGAGCATGCTAGCAGAGTTTTTTGATGTAACAAAGGATTCAAAAGACATTTTTCAGGATACAGCTATCATGAAAAGCGAATATGCCTCCTTCATGAATACATTTCCTACGATTTTCCTATCATTTGCTGATGCAAAAGGTTCGAAAGGCAGAATTGTGAAATCCATAAAGGAACAACTTTTAAACGTATATGATCAATATACACATGTTTTAGAAAAGATGAGTATGTTTGAAAAGCCTAAATTCGATTTAATTTTACGTGGATTATCCAACCTAGAGGATGATAATTTGGATACTGTGGATCATGCAATCAGTTTCTTGATGAAAAGATGTCATCAGTATTATCATAAACGGGTGATGTTATTTATTGATGAATATGATACGCCATTTATTGAAGCGCATACGCATGGCTTTTATCACGAGCTTCGGGGAGCTCTATCAGCGCTTTTACACACTTCAATGAAAACAAGTGATGATTTGCAATATGCGATGCTAACCGGGATACAGCGCGTTGCAAAAGAAAATATTTTCTCTGATTTAAATAATCTTCTTGTCTGTACCGTAAGAGACAAAGAATATGGAGAATATTTCGGATTTACAGAACATGAAGTAAAAAATTTGTTAAGGTCATATGATGTAAGATATAATGATGAAGTTCGGCAGATGTATGATGGCTACAATATGGGAGGTATTGAAATATATAATCCATGGTCCATCATCAATTATGCTAATCGTAGAGAGTTAATTCCATATTGGGTGAATACAAGCTCTAATAAAATGATAAAAACAGCCATGCAGGAGTGTGATAGTTCTTTCAAAACAGGGTATGAAGAACTTATTCGTACGGGAAGGGTAACCTCTCTTGTTAACTTTGAGGCGTCTTTTTATGAAATCAAGGAGACGAGCAGTTTGTGGGGATTGTTTGTGAATGCCGGTTATTTGACTATTCAGGAAATCGTGGATCCATTTATTGGTAAATATGTTTTACGGATCCCCAATCTTGAGATTATGAGTGAATTCAGTTCGCTTACTGCGTATTATCTTCATATCGATGAAAATATCGTTGATATTTTGGTGAATAAACTAATACATCAGAATTGGAATGCTTTTCTTGCTGACTATCAAAAAATACTGATAGATGCCATGAGTTACTTCGATTTGATTAATGAAAATTCCTATCAGACACTTCTATTAGGAATATTTCTGCGGCTGGAAAATCATTATGAGATTACAAGCAATCGAGAACAGGGCGAAGGAAGATATGATATTCTTTTGAAAAATAAAACAAAAGGAAAATCGTCATTCCTTTTTGAACTGAAATATACGAGGGATGAAAATCAAAATCTTGAAAATCTAGCAAAGCAGGCATGTGAACAAATCACCAGAAAACAATATAATCATAATTTACAAAATGTGATTGCGATTGGGCTTGCACATCGCGGTAAACAGGTTGCAATGCATGTTGAAGAAAATCGATAAGAATTCTGCAGGGAAATGATGAAATATTTCTCTGCTTTTCTTTGCTATTTAAAATTGACATAAATTGGAGAATGTGATATTATGTAAACACAAATGAAAGCGCTGACATTATGGGAGGGGAGGTGATTTCATGAAAAGAAAGAAACTCGCGCTATTTACAGCGGTGTTCTCTTTAGGCTTGGCAGTTTCAGCTGGATCCATTCATGCAGCATCTGGATCCTATGGATATGATGTAAGCATCAGTGATAAATTTACTAGTGGTTATACATATGCTACTAAGGATTCTTGTAATATCAAATCCGTATCTCGGTATACAAAAGATGGTAAGACTATTATTACACTGGCAGCTGATTATGGCTATAGAGATGCTAATACTGGATATGCAACAACAAGACGTAATCTACCTAGTGGAGGTCGCTATTTCACTAGGATTGATGGAACGCATAAAGTAGGAAGTAATACCTATACCAGTTATGCTGTGCGTTAAAGTAAAGGTAATTTTATGCATATATTCCTCCTAGGTACCTGGGAGGAATTGTTCTAATTGATTAGCTTATTTAAAAGGGGGAGCGAGTTATGAAAAATCATTTTACAAAAATAGCTGCAGGTTTTATAATCGTTGCCATACTGAGCGGATGTGATAGCAGGCAGACACAGACAGTGGATGACAAAGCCCTGCATTATGAAGCTGATTATGCTACATTAATGAATTCTATGAAATCATCTTCTAACATGACGGATGTGAATGGAGGTGTTTTGCTATTTCCTACATTTGAAAATTCTACAGGAATGCATAATTATGTGGCTTTTTACGATGGGAAAAACACGGAAATTATGGATTCTAATCCGGAATCCGGTTGTGATTTTGATAATATAGAAAAATGCAGCAGTGTTTCAGAGGATGTACGCTTTAATTATACAGTTTATGGAGATAAGCTTTATTATGTGGTTGATGTTTTTGATAAAAATGATCAATTATCTGAAATTGTAAAACGTAGCAATTTTGATGGAACAGAGGAAGAAACGCTTTGCTCTGTTAAGAAAAGTGATGAGGAAGAGGATGTTTCCTTTTCGTTTACTATACATAAAAATATATTATACTATATAGATAAAAACGAAATTCATTCGTATAACCTCGCAGATAATAAAGATGAAGTTATTTTTAAATTTGAAGAAAATACAAAAATTGACAGTATGTTTTTTGAGGATGACACGATATACATAACAACACAATTTTATCAAGATGAAAAGGAGATCATTAAAAATGCAATCCTTAAAGGCTCCTTATCAGAGCACAGTGTCCAAGTTTGGCAGAAGGAAAAAAGTGTTTATTATGCAAGCAGCCAGTTCTTGATTGAGCTTGGAGATGAAGAGGAAGCTGTGTATTATTATGATATACAGACAAAAAAGAGAAAAAAATTATTAGACACCTATTCCTTTAGTGCATTTGTAAGTGATGAATATATTATGTTATGCGATATAGATATAAAGAATCTTTATCTTTTCAATAAAAAAGGTGAATTGCTGGATAAGGCTGCTTGTGAAAATCAGAAAGGATTGCCACAGGGAATCATGCATCAGGCATTCTATTTCATGAGCGAAAATAAACTCTATATGTATTCATTGAAGAAAAATAAAATTCAGAAGCCTGTCGTGATTGAATTGAAATAAGAAGGTGTTCTTATGATATCATTAAATGTCCAAAAAGTGACAAAAAAATATGGGAAAATAACGGCAATTCAAGATATGAGCTTTGTCCTTCATCCAGGAGTCTATGGCATTATCGGGCCCAATGGTGCTGGTAAAAGCACATTATTGCGAATGATTACAACAAATTTGACACAATATGAAGGAACGATTTCTTATGGCGGCGAGGATATTAAGCAAATGGGAACTGCTTATCGCAGCCTTCTTGGCTATATGCCACAGATAACAAACGGATATGCTGACTTTACTGCGAAACAGTTTTTATATTATATGGCTGCTTTAAAGGGAATTCGACGTGATGCAGCAGCTGAAAAAATTAATAAATTTAGTAATATCCTCAGTCTTGATAACTGTTTAAATCAAAAAATCAAAACCTATTCCGGCGGGATGAAACAACGGCTGTTTTTTCTGCAGGCGCTGTTAAATGATCCGAAAGTATTGGTGCTTGATGAACCTACTGCAGGATTGGATCCGCTTGAGAGAATTCGTCTGCGTAATTACATTTCTACGATAGCAAAAGATAAAATTGTTTTAATTGCAACGCACGTGATGCAGGATATCGAAACAATTGCGAAAGAAGTATTGTTCATTAAAGAAGGCAGGCTGCTATTTGAGGGAAGCATAACAGAGCTGATAGAAAGTCTAAAGGGAAGAGTGCAAGAGGTATGGATACCAGAAGGGGATTGGGATGAATTTCAGAAAACACATAAAATCACGAGATCATTGCGTATGGAAAATGTATTTCATGTACGCTATATAACGGATGATAACTGTGAAACCCTGCTTCTCCCTTCTCTTGAAGATGCATATCTGTACTATATGGGGTGATGCTTTATGCAGCTAATATGGTATGAGATAAGAAAGATTACGGCGAAGCGCAACTTGCTTGTTACGATCCTTTTTCTTCTTTTAGCACTCTTTGCTTTCCTGTATATGGAACAATTACAGAATTCGAATATTTTAGCACAACAAAGAAGTGTATATTCCAGTATAAAAACAGAGCTTGATGGAAAGTCTCTAAAAGACAAAAAGAAATGGATTGACGAGAAAAATTCTTTTTTCACACAAGTTCATCAATACGAGGAACAACTTCGTTTATCTGAAGCATTTGGTGATGAAAGTAATAAGGTAAAAGCTGTGAATCAGGACTTTCTAACAAAATACAAGAAGTTACTGCAGTCGGATGTATATGCAAATATGAATGCGTATAGAGATGTATATCAATATCTAAACACATACTACAAGCGTATTACAGGTTATGAAGCTTATTTAAATAGTATTTTAGAGAAATTGGATTTCCTTAAAAATAATCCGATGCAAATTACAATATCCGAAGAAAAGGCTCAACAGCTGGATATGACACAAAAGACATATGAGCGTCTGCGTAGAATCACGTTCAGCGATGATGGATTCCTAGTCTTTGAACAATATGTGAATAGTTCATTACCGATACTGATTTGCTTTACATGGCTGTTTATAACTATCATCGTATTGCAGAGCGATGAAAATGCAGACATGATTTCATTGATAGCTACGACCAAAAAAGGTGGACTATCATCACGTTTATCAAAATGTTTCGTTATTTTTATGATTGGCACTTTGGTTACGATTCTGGTAGAAGGGGGATATCTGTTATTTTTGCAGGGAATGTATGGAGATATAAACTGGAAAGCTTCCATACAAAGTATACCTTCTTTGTATACAAGTGCATTTCAGGGAAGTGTAATGCTGTGGTATGTAGTTACATTTTTGATTAAAATAATTACCGGCTATACATTTTCTATGATTTTTGCATTTCTATATCAATGCTTTCAGAAATTTTCTGTTATCATAATGGGGATACTATTCGTCATTTCATATGTATTAGTTCAAACGATCTCTGCAAATTCTATGCTGCGTATTTTTCATTTTCTGAATTTATACGAAATCAGTAATATTCATTCGTTTTTCAAAGACTTTACATTATTTACGTTTCATTCTCATACAATTCCACTGTCTGAAGTTCTTTGCATCTTCATCATAATATGCCTGTTGCTTTTTACAATATTATTTTTATTCATGCATATCAAAGTGAGAAAATTTGAATCAAGGGTGCATTTGAATTTACTTCCCCAGCATACAAATCTGTGTATACACGAATTTCAAAAGGTTATCATAAATAACAAATTCTTTATGATCTGTATATTGTTGTGCATCTATCAGGGGTATTATGTATTCATGATAGCCAATCAGACTCAGGATTCTATCATTGAAGATAAGGTTGTTAGCTTATATCGGAAATATGGTGGTAAATTAAATCCTGATAAAAGAAACGATATCGAGTCGCAGTATAGGTTTTATGAAGAGCAGGAATTAGAATTATCAAGACTCGCAGCAGCAAAAGAGAAAAATCAGGAGGAGGAAGAGGCGTATCAAACTCAATTACGCAGTAGTATGGATCAAATGAAAGATAAATCTGCCTTTTATATTTTTTATAAAGATTATCAAGCTGCGGAAGATGTACTTGTTTACAAAAAGGGATATCAGGCAATTTTTGCTATGAATACACAAGAAAGAGATATTCAGATGAGTATTCTTTTGATTGCTTCTCTTGTATTTGCTATCCATGGTATTTTTACATTTGATCAACAGAATAAGGAAGATTTGCTTTATGAAACAACAAAGAATGGCAGAAAGTCAAGAAAAAGAGCTAAATTCATAGTTGTAGGAGTACTATCCTGTTTTATGTTTCTCTATTATAATCTTACTGATTTCTTTGTGTTTAATAAGCTGTATCCCATGTTTCAATGGAATGCTCCTTTCCGTGCTGTCATACCAAATGATTGGAGTATTTCTTCTGCATTACCAATGAATATATCATGTATGCAATATATCTGTCTGTTATATTGTATACGATTGACAGGTGTTTTATTGTGTGGCTGTGTTATATCACAAATATCAAGAAAAACGGAAAGCCTGCTGATGAGCTGTTTTCTTAGTTTATTCATTTTACTGTTTCCTATGATCCTTTACTATAACGGCGCATATTTTATTTTGTATGCAACTATCTTTGATTTAGTTCAGGGAAATCTATTTTTGTATCAGAGCTTTCATTTTATTAAATATATAGCTTTTGTTTTGATTCTTGCATTTATTTCTATAGAAAAATCAGCGGTTCGTATGAAAAAACGATGTAGCCGACAGTATACCGAATGATTAGTTCCAGCAATATTCATTACAGGCAGATATGATTTATTGTTGAAAATTTAAGCGAAAGAAAAATTGATACCTCTTTTCTTCGCTTTGTTTTCAGCATTTCCCATTTTTCAAAAAATATGGTAGAATAACCTATACCTGAGGTGATACTATGAAAACGTGGAAGGACTTTTTGTCATTTACCAATATAAAAGAACGCATTGTCAGTTTGCTGCTCATGCTGATGCTGCTCAGTATTCTCTACTGCTCCATTTACAGCATGGGAATCTCTGTTGTCAGCCGTGCCGGGAGTATGCTTGTTTCCTACTTATTCCTGTATCTGATCGTCATCGTGGCAGCCTATGTATATCTGATCGTCATGTTTCAGTTTATCCGTACCAAACGGGAAGACAGCCGTACACTTGTCATGAAGGACTACATGCTGCCGCTGATTGGTGTTCAGACCCTGCTGTTTGCAGCTATGGCAGGAAGCAGCTGGCTTTCCTTTCAGGTCATGCTGAACGATCAAAGCAGTATCAATGCCATATTGACACCCGTTATGCTGCTCATGATGATGTTTTATATTCCGGTACAGGTATTTGCCTGCTATGCCATTTATGATGGTGCACGCAATCCTTTCCTTATTATAAAAGACGCATTTGTTAAAATCATTCGGCATTACCGTTCCTCTTTTTACAGTATGCTGGTCATTTTTCTGATTGCCTTTGCTTATACCTCTGTTATGGATGCCTTTTTCCAATACGGAACACGATTTGCCGCCAACAGTGGTGTTGTGGATATCATGACCCGCAGCAATCCGTTTATGGATGCGATGGAGCTTGGTCTTTCCCTCTCTGGGAATATGCAGCTTCTGCCTGCCTTTATCCTATCCATCATCTATGGGGTTCTCATGTGTCTGATGCTTGTATTCTACTATACCTTTATGGTGTGCATCTATGATGAGGATGTACACATATAGCATATCTTACATACGATAAAGCAGGTGATGGCGATGAATACTGAATATGATATTCCGTTTGTTGTAGCATTCCACATGAATAATACCTATCTTGTACTGCGTGTACATGTAATTAAAGTAGAAGGGCAGCCCTACGTGCTGCTGCAGCTGGAACCGTTGATGAATTAACGGTTCTTTTATTTTGTAGAACAATTTCCATGTGGGCTCATATACTAGAATGTATAAGAAATGAATCGCTTATATGAAGAAGGAGGATAAAGATGAGCAAACGCTTATGGAACGTCTTTTACCGCATGCTGCCTGTCAGCCTTCTGGAAACGGCACAGCCGTGCATAGAAAATGCGAGCATGGATATTGTCATAGAGGAGAGAATGCGCGAGGGTAGTGCAAAAGAGATGTGCAAAATGCGGCATATCAAGGTTTGTCATTCCCAAAACGAATGCTGCTATTATGATGTACCCATCGATCCAGCTACCGGTATTGGAAAAATCACGATTTCCGATATTCAGGCAGTTCAGCATGTCATTGTACAGACAGATGAAAGCGGACAGCAGATGATCAACGGGGATGAGGTGGATATCACCTATATGGTGGACGAGGAGGTCATGCAGGAGGACTATGCCAGCGTGATCTTCACAAGTACGACCTCACATCGCAGTGTCCGTATTATCAATCAGCAGCTGAGTGAGACACAGCTGCATGTTGTTAAGAAGCTGGTGGATATGAATGGAGATCCTTTAGAATTTCAGGAGGACATGGCATTTACCCTGCACGTTATACAGCATGGAGCAGAGCACTGCGTAACCCTGGATGCGTCCAATGACTTTCAGGAAACCATCTGTGACCTGCTGCCAGGCTATACTATGGTGGAAGAAAGCGGCTGTACAGGATATGTGACCCGCTGGAGATTCAATGATGAAGGGGAAACCTCAGACGGCCGCTTTGATCTGCTGCCGCAAAAGAACGAGCTTGTCATGATCAATGAGCTGCGTGCGGATACTTCCATGAAAATTGAAAAGTATATCCGTATGGAGAACGGCCATCTGTGCAAGCCGGGCTGTGGTGAGGTATATCAGGTGCGTATTATATCCGATAGTGATGACCGCCTGATTGAGCTGAGCGAGGACAATGATTATTGTGCCGTACTATGTGGGTTGCTGCCGGGATATTATGATATCAGTGAGCTTCGTGATCCGATGGAAGCAGAGCCTGTCTATATCGTCAACGGACAGGAGGAGCGCTGCTATGCCAATGTGGAGCTGAACGACTGTGAGCAGGCATCTGTCATGATTATTAACGGAAATGAAAATCCTTGCTTTTGTGAGGATCTGCAGTCTCCGCTTCGTATCTGTAAATTTATCCGCGGCTGTGATGGAACGATTTCTAAGCCATCAAAGGATTTACAGTTTACGGTCATGCTGAGCGGCTGTGGCAGGAAGGAAGCCTTTAATCTGAATGCGGGCAATAATTTCTGTGTGGATATCGCTAATTTATGTAATGGAGAATATGTCATTGAGGAAGTAAGCTGCAATACAGATTATACGACCAGCTATATCATCAACGGGGGAAGGGAAAGTACAAGCGCCTGTGTGCGGATCAATGGGGATTCTGCATTCTGCGTATCCGTAATCAATGAGGAACGCAATGCCGGAACCGTAAGCATCTGCAAATATGTGCGCAATGAGTTTGGAGATTTGATCAAGCCGCAGAAGCATCAGTGCTTTACGGTGACACTGAGCTCCTATTTCTGCAAACGCACCTTTGAATTAAATGCCGGTAACGACTGGTGTGTGTGCTTTGATGATTTACGTTTTGGAAGCTATGAGGTACGCGAGGATACACCGTGTGCGTATGAGGTCAGCTATCAGGTCAACTGCGGCAAAGAAAGTAAGGCAGCACGCTTTGTCGTCGATGACTGCTGTGAAAATGAAATCCGCATTATCAACAGTGTTGCGAAGAGCAGCTGCGGAATTTTGAAAATTTGCAAATTTGAGGAAACACGAAGTGGCGAGCTGGTAAAGCCGGGCCGTGATGAGGAATTTGAGGTCTGTGTGGAAAGCACCTGCTTTAGGGAAACGTATGTGTTAAAGGCTGGCAATAACTGGTGCGTCATGCTGGAAGGACTGATAGAGGGGGAATACCGCATAACGGAGCTGGACAGCTTTGACTATGATGTTTCCTATCTCGTCAATCAGCAGGAGCAGTGCGATGCTATTGTCTGTATGGATGGCAGCAATCAGGAGGTCAGCATTATCAACCGCCGCAAAAATAACGGTATGCTGAAGCTGCGCGGAGTTGTACGCTGCTGCAATGGAGAACTGCAGCGCCCGTCCCGCGGTATGCTGCTGGATATTCTGGTAGAGGGAAGAGAGTGCAGTGAGCATGTGTGTCTGCGTGCGGAAAACAACTGGTGTGTTATCCTGGATTATCTGCCGCAGGGCCGCTACCGCATTGTCCAAAAGGATAATCTTGGTTTCCGCGTCAGCTATATGATTGATGGAAACGAGGAAAGCTTTGGTAATGTGGAGCTAGGTCAGTGTGATGTGGAAGTGCTGATCGTGAATCAGGAAAGCGATTGTACGGGTACGGTGCGTGTTACCAAGTATCTTGAGGATGAGCGCGGTAATCTGTTCATGCCGTGTCCGCAGGATGAATTCCGCTTCCTGTTACAGGGACAGGGCTTTAGCCGCACCTATCGTCTGTGTGCACGTAATGATTTCTGTGTGTATTTTGATGATCTGCTGGAAGGAAGCTATGAAATCAGTGAGGTTGATGAAAACTGGAATGTCCGCTACCGCGTCAATGGGGAGTGCGTCGATAAGGCATGCTTTACACTGGGCTGTGAGGATGCATACATTGATATCATCAACAGCGAGCAGCAATGTGGAAGTGTAACGATTGAAAAGCGGATACGCGATGGCAATCGGCTCGTCATGCCGGATGAGGATGCGATATACCGGGTTCTTCTCAAGGGGAAAAACTGTCATGAGGTATATGAGCTGCATGCGGGCAATGACTTCTGTATCTGTTTAAACAATCTTGCCAACCAGCATTATGAGCTGCGCGAGCTTGGCAGCGGCAGACATGTGTATGATATCAATGGAGAGCTGCATGATGCATGTTATTTCCTCTATGAGGGAGAAAGCATGCATATCACCGTGATCAATGAGGAAATGCGCTATGGCTGTATGCTGCTGGAGAAGCGGATTGCAGATCGTGACGGTAATCTGCATATGCCATCACACGAGGAGAGCTTCTGTGCCATTGTGGAAGGTGAAACGTGTACACAGAAGGTGGAGCTGAACAGCGAAAATGATTTCTGCGTCCGCCTGTACGATTTGCCGCAGGGACATTATGAGGTTCGTGAAAGTCCGTGTGAGGGCTATGCGGTCAGCTGGCTGATCAATGAGCTGCCATGTGCGTCAGCCGTCGTGGATGTGTGTGATGAGGATATCCATATCACCATGATCAATACACCATGTCCTAAGGGCTGCATCTGTGTGAACGCCGTAGTCGAAGAGGACGGCATGTGCCGGGAATTGTGTGCGGATGAGGAAGTCCGTGTGGAAATTGTCAGCGAGCATAGCAAGGAAACGCTCTGCCTGAACAGCTGCAATGCATTTACAGACTGCTTGAAGCATCTGTTGCCGGGTTCCTATACGCTGCGTGTACTCAACCAGGGAGCTGTGCGCTTTGAAATTGAGGAGTGTGTATTTGAGGATGTCGTCTGTATTGAATTGAATGGGGAATGCGTGAATGTATGCGCGGTAATCAAACGCATGCACCGCGGGAATATCACCGTTACCAAATGCATGGAGAATGCCTTCGGTGAGCGCAGCCGTCCGGATCAACATGACACCTTCCGCATCGAGCTTCTGCACGATAAGGAAACACAGGAATGCATCCTGAGCAGGGAGAATGACTGGACGGCAGTCTTTACCCAGCAGGTGTGTGGAGCATATGAAATCCGTGAGCCCGGCAATCATGAGGTTCGTTATCAGATCAATGAACAGTGCCCCTCGGATTGCGGCTATTTCGAGGTCGGAAAAGAGGATGTGAGCATCGTTGTTCTGAATGCCAGTGAAACGATGGCGAAGCTGCATCTGGAGGCAGTTGTGAAAAACTGCGAGGATGATTTGGTACAGCCGCATAAGGATATGGTCTTCCACATGCGGGTAAAGGGAAAGCATATTGATAAGACCTTTGTGTTAAACGAGAGAAACCAATGGCATCAGATGGAAGAGCTTCCGCAGGGGGAATACCAGGTGATGCAACGAGAGGAAGCAGCGTTTAAGGAGCTGTATTATCTGGTGGATGATGCACGGGAGTGCACAGCGGATATTGTCTTAAAAAATGATGTCCATGTCCAGTCCGTCAATGTGATGAAGTGCGCGATGGGCAGTATCACCCTGTCCAAATATGTACGAGATGCCTCCTGCGGCTGTCTGAAAAAACCACAGCAGGAGGATGAGTATGAGGTGGATGTACGAGGGGAAGCATTCCATCAGATCATCACCCTGAATTCCTGCAACCGCTGGAAGGAAACGCTTCGCAATCTTCCTTTGGGCATGTATGAGCTGCGTGAGCTGAATGCAGAGGGTACTGTGTGTTATATTATCAACGGAGGAAAGGAATCACAGAGTGCGCTGATCAATGTGTGTGAGGAACATGTGGATGTCAAGGTCATCAATGAGGAAGCGCAGACAAGAAACGGCAGTATTGAGCTGTGTAAGCTGATCCGGGATACAGAGGGGTGTTATTGTTATCCGCAGGAGCAGGACAGCTTCTGGATCCGTATCAAGGGAGAAGAGGAAACAAGCAGAGTTCTTCTGAATTACGCAAATCATTTCTATGCCAGTGTCCGCAATCTGAAGGATGGCTGGTATGAGGTCATGGAGGAACGTGAGCAAAAGGGCGTACAGTATGTTGTCAACAATGCGGCGCCGCTGGCAAGGGGAATCGTTCATGTCATGCAGAATGCCAATACGGTGAATATCATTAATCCGCAGGGGGCAGGAAATACCGGAAGCATCACTTTGAGCAAGTATATTGAGGATGCACAGGGACTGCTGAACAGACCGGTGCAGGGAAGCTATCGCATTCATGTATCCTCTCCGGGATATAATGAAATCTATACGCTGTCTGATCGTAACGGCTTTACGGAAACGATCGGCCCGCTGCCGAATGGAACGTATGTGGTTGACGAGCTGGATCATGATGATGTCTCCTATATCATCGACGGCGGTACGCAGGTGGACCGTGCCATTGTAGTTGTAGAGCACAGTGCGCATCAGGTGCAGATTATCAATCAGGAGCAGATACAGGACAGCGGCAGTATCACGATGGCGAAGTATATCCGCCACGATGGTATGCTGATGCGTCCGCACAGGGATGCTTCCTATGTCTTTCATATTTCCGGATCATCCTATAACCAGCTGGTTACACTGGATGCGTCCAATCGCTGGATGTGTATGCTTTCAGATTTAAAGGCGGGCGATTATGTCATCAGTGAAACGACTACCACAGATGCGGTCAGCTTTATTATCAACGGGGGAAATGAAGTAGATCGCGGCATCGTACATGTCGCAGGAAGCGGCAGTACGGTGCAGATCATCGACACGCCGCAAAGCAGTGCATTGGGTAGCATTCAGCTGGATAAATATATGCGCCGCAATCAGGATTTGGTGCGTCCGGATGAGGATTTTGTATCCCGTGTACACATTTCCCGTCCGGGATACAATGAGGTGTTTGTACTGAACCGGGAAAACAACTGGTCTTTAAGGGTCGATGATCTTGCGGACGGCGTGTACGTCGTGGATGAGGTTGACGACCAGCATGATGTGAGCTATATCGTCAACGGCGCAAGTGAGGTCAATAGTGCAATCGTCAATGTGGAGGCAAACAGCAATACAGTACAGATTATCAATACCGTACGGGAAGCCTTTGGCAGTATCCGCATCGAAAAATTTATGCGCGGCGAGGGTGGAAAGCTGACGCGTCCTACAGTGGATTTTGTGACCCGCGTGCATGTTTCCAAGCCAGGCTATAATGAGGTGTTTACGCTGAATGCAGCCAATGACTGGAGCATCGTACTCAAGGATCTGATGGATGGCTGGTATGTGATTGATGAGGTCGATAGTGATGATCAGGTGACCTATATTATCAACGGCGGCAGCGAGGTGGCAAACGGTATTGTGCATGTCGAAAAGAATGCCAATGAGGTACGCATGATCGATGCCACAGCAGGCAGCGGCGGTGCAATCACCTTGTCCAAATTCATCCGCAATGCCAGCGGGCAGCTGGTTCTGCCATCCGATACCCAGCGCTTTGTCGTTGCTTTGAGCGGTGCGGATATGCAGACCAATGTTGTGCTGCAAAAGAGTAACAACTGGAAAAGCACCCTGCGCAATCTGGCAGCGGGAACCTATCAGGTAAAGGAGCAGGAGGTCTCCGGCTTCGATGTAACGTATATCGTAGATGATGCACAGGAAAGCTCCTCCGCCACCGTACAGGTACAGGGGGATGCCCATAATGTCAGCATTATCAATGCACTGAAAAGCAGCTATGGAAAGCTGGAAATCACGAAATTTATCAAGCAGGCAAACGGGACGCTGATCCGCCCGGCGGATGGAGACCACTATACCGTTGAAATCTATAACATGACAACGATGCGCAGGGTTGATCTGAATTTCGGCAATTCCTTCACCTATGTGGTCAATGATCTGCCAAAGGGAACCTACAGCATACGCGAAATCAATAATACACAGTTTATCACCACCTACCGCGTCAACGGCGGAGCGGAAACCGACAGTGCGACGGTAACCATGGGGGATGCCGCCAGCAATGTAGTGGAGGTTATCAATGAGCTGATCGTCAATCGCAGCACGATTGAGGTATTCAAGTATATGCTGGATGATGACGGCAACTATCTGCCGCCGAGCGCACCGGATACGTACCAGTTCCGCATTACGGGGGAAGGCATCGATCAGGTATATGATCTGACGGTTGACAACAGCTGGCATCAGTCACTGAACACCTATCCAAGCGGTACCTATCAGGTACAGGAAATCGGATCTTCCTATCCGATACAGTATCTGGTCAATTCACCGGAGCTGGTGGATGAGGCGAAGTTTACCGTTCTGCCGGGTACCACTATGGTCATCGGTATTATCAACCGTACCGGCGGTGTACAAAACGGTACGATGAAGCTGACTAAGCAGCTGCGCAATGCACAGGGAGAGCTGCAGCGTCCAGCGGACACACAGTCCTATGTCATGCAGGTGACATCGGATACCTTCAACCGTTTCGTAACGCTCGATAAGGATAACGATTTCATGGAGCAGCTGGAAAACCTGCCGTATGGAACCTATCAGATACGGGAAACCAGCGGAAGGGGAAGTGTCAGCTTTATCATCAATCAAGAAGCGGAAACCGAGCAGGGCATACTGAAAATCGAAAGCGGCATGGTGAATACGGTCGATATCATAAATACGGAATCGCAGCCGTTTTATCGCAGTGATGCGGCAAATACCGTGAAAATTGTAATAGAATAAGGAATAGAAAAGACCTTGAAAACAGGTCTTTTCTTACATTTTATATACATTTTCTTTCATGGAGTGAAAATAAGCGATGCAAACTTTTCAATTACCAAAATAATTACAAAATTCCCTTGAAATCCAACGAAAAATTGCTTAAAAATCCTAGTAAAATCAAAGATAAAGTTTTATAATAGAGAAGTAAGTTATGCAAGGAGGAAAACAAATGACTAAGAAATTTATGTCAATGGACGGTAATACTGCAGCCGCACATTGTGCGTACGCGTTTACCGAGCTATCTGCGATCTACCCGATCACACCGTCTTCACCTATGGCTGAAGTTGTGGATCAGTGGGCTACACAGGGTCGCAAGAATATTTTTGACAGTGTTGTAAAGGTTGCTGAGCTTCAGTCTGAAGGCGGGGCAGCTGGTGCAGTACATGGTGCTTTACAGGCAGGATCTCTGGCTACAACCTTCACGGCTTCCCAGGGTCTGCTGCTGATGATTCCAAACATCTACAAGATGGTTGGTGAGTGTCTGCCAGGCGTTATCCACGTTGCAGCACGTGCACTTGCTACAAGAGCACTGAACATCTTCGGTGACCATGAGGATGTATATGCATGCCGCCAGACAGGCGTATGTATGCTGGCTTCTCACTCTGTACAGGAGGCTATGGACCTGGCTGGTGTTGCACACCTGTCCGCAATCAAGGGGTCTGTACCATTCATGCACTTCTTTGACGGATTCCGTACATCTCACGAAATTCAGAAAATCGAAGTAATGGATACAGAAGTATTCAAGGATTTGATTGACAAGGAAGCACTTGCTAAATTCCGCAAGAACGCTTTAAACCCTCACACAAACCCGGTAACCCGCGGTGGTGCTGAGAATGATGATATCTTCTTCCAGGGTGTGGAAGCAAGAAACAAGCACTTCGATGCAATTCCTGACATCGTTGCTGACTACATGAAAAAAATCAGTGAAATCACTGGTCGTGAATATGCACCGTTCACTTACTATGGTGCAAGTGATGCAGAACGTGTAATCGTTGCTATGGGCTCTGTAACAGAGGCTGCAAAAGAAGCAATCGATGCATTGACTGCTGCCGGAGAAAAGGTTGGTATGATCAAGGTTCACCTGTACCGTCCGTTCTCTGTGAAATACCTGCTGGCTGTACTGCCTGAAACAGTTAAGAAAATTGCTGTTCTGGATCGTACGAAGGAAACAGGCTCCATGGGAGAACCTCTGTACCTGGACATTCTGTCTGCTCTGAAGGACAAGGACATCGAAATCATCGGTGGACGTTACGGTATGGGTTCCAAGGATACACAGCCTTACCACATCAAAGCTGTCTTTGATGAACTGAAAAAGGATGAAATGAAGAACAGCTTTACAATCGGTATCGTTGACGACGTTACCAACCTGAGCCTGGAAGCAGATTCCAACTTCCACGTTCCTGCTGACTACACTTCTTGCTTATTCTGGGGACTGGGATCAGACGGTACGGTTTCTGCAAACAAATCCACTGTCAAGATTATCGGTGACAATACTGATCAGTATGCACAGGCTTACTTTGCATATGACTCTAAAAAAGCCGGTGGTGTTACCCGTTCTCATCTGCGCTTTGGAAACTCTCCAATCCGTTCTACTTACTATATTGGCAATGCAGACTTCATTTCCTGCTCACTGGATGCTTACATGTTCAAATATGACATGGCAAAGGACATCAAGGAAGGCGGAAGCTTCCTGCTGAATACAACCTTCTCCAAGGAAGAAATCGTTGAGCACATGCCAAACCGTATGAAGGCTCAGCTTGCGAAAAAGCATGCGAAATTCTACATCATCAATGCAACTAAGATCGCTCAGGAAATCGGAATGGGACGTAGAACCAATACGATTCTGCAGTCTGCATTCTTCGCACTGAATGAGCAGATCATGCCATACGATACAGCTGTTGAGCTGATGAAAGCAGCAGCTAAGAAATCCTACTCTAAGAAGGGTGATGCTGTTGTACAGCTGAACTACAAGGCAATCGACGCTGGTAAAGCAGGTATTGAAGAAATCGCGGTAGATGCAGCTTGGGCTGATCTTCCTTACGATTCCAGCCGTAAGCTGACAGGCGATGAATACTTCGACAACCATGTTGCAGTAATCAACGGTCTGGAAGGATACGATATGCCGGTAAGTGCATTTGCCGGAGACTTCCTGCTGGATGGTTCTATCCGTAACAATGTAGCATTTGAAGAAAAACGTACCATTGCAGTTCAGGTACCAACATGGCATCCTGAAAACTGTATCCAGTGCGGAATCTGTAGCTTTGTATGTCCGCATGCAACAATTCGTCCGTTCCTGTTAACAGAGGAAGAGGTAGCTGCAGCACCAATGGAATTTGAAACGATTACACCAATGGGTAAGGGTGTTGAAAACCTGAAATACCGTATCCAGGTTACTCCTGCAAACTGTGTAGGCTGTGGTCTTTGTGCGGTTGAATGTCCGGGTAAAGCCGGAAACAAGGCTCTGGAAATGGTTGACATCAACGAAAAGCTTGGTGAGGAACCATTGGCAGATTACCTGTTCAAGCATACAGAATACAAATCTGAGTTCTTCCCAACTGATACAGTTAAGGGATCTCAGTTCCTGATGCCTTACTTTGAAGTAAGCGGATCTTGTCCTGGATGTGGAGAAACACCATATTACAAGCTGGTTTCTCAACTGTTTGGACGTGACATGCTGATTGCCAATGCAACAGGATGCTCTATGATCTACTGTTCTTCTACTCCATCTACTCCGTTTGTAAATGACAAAAATGGAGAAGGTGTTGCTTGGGCAAACTCCCTGTTCGAGGACAATGCAGAATTCGGATACGGTATGGCTCTGGCACAGAACTATAAAGAATCAAGAATCCTGAAGATTATGGAGGACAACATGGAAGCTGTTGAGCCTGCTCTGAAGGATGCATTTGCAAAATATCTGGAAGTACATGGTGACCGTGATGCGGAAAGAGAAATCGCTCCGACCATCAAGGAGCTTGCTGCAAAATCTGATATCGCTATGGTAAAAGAGCTGGCAGACGTTGACCTAATTTCCAAATCTATCTGGATCGTCGGTGGTGACGGATGGGCTTATGACATCGGTTACGGCGGATTAGACCACGTACTTGCTTCTGGTGAGAACGTTAACGTTATGGTATTCGATACAGAAATGTATTCAAATACTGGTGGACAGGCTTCTAAAGCTTCTAACATCGGTGAAGTTTGTCAGTTCGCTGCAGCTGGTAAAGAAATGAAGAAAAAATCTTTAGCAGAAATCGCAATGAGCTACGGATACGTTTATGTAGCACAAATCGCTCTTGGAGCTAACCCTGCACAAGCAG
>ENA-OWPN01000844-OWPN01000844.1-human-gut-metagenome-genome-assembly--contig:-NODE-844-length-35193-cov-5.006375_pt1 | contig 35193 bp, 40 predicted proteins | sample MGYA00248266_ERZ651850 | MGnify/ENA primary metagenome ERZ651850 (study PRJEB26924, sample SAMEA4378296) | human gut metagenome | biome: human gut; feature: human-associated habitat; material: faeces... | reverse complement strand
TACATCTTTTCTATGCTTACTCAAGCGTGTGATTGACCCTAGCGTGCTTAATCACCCTATCTAATACGATAATAACGCCATTAGAATTACTTGTCAAGAAGTTTTGATTGACTTTTTGATAAATATTAAGTATGATATGCTTATAAACACCGAGAAAAGCAACGAAAGGAGCGGTTATACTAAGTTATGGAACATTATGAAAAGAAAATCAGTTTCTTAGGAGAGAATATACAGACCATAAGAAAACACAGAGGAATGAAACAACAGGAACTTGCGGATAAAATCGGTATCAATATGCAGAGCCTTTCCAAGATTGAACGGGGTGTGAATTATCCTACCTTTGACACATTAGAAAAGATAATGGACGTGCTGGGAGTAACGCCCAATGAATTATTATCAGGAGAATGGAAGTATATTGACCACACCGAACCATATATCATGGATATTATCAAACGGGAACAGGACTTCAATGTTTCCTTAGATTATCTGTCTGAAAATGAATTTTTCAATGATGAAAAAGAATGCAGATTTTACATGGAAACCAAACTCATACAGTATATCCATAACTACATTACCAATGAGGTTACGGAGTTAGAAGAACTTATGGAAATCAAGCAGTTGATACAACGTCAAAAAATAGAACGCATGATGAAAGTACATAAGGAAATGCGAGGGTTAGACCGATACAGAGAACAGCCCAAAGAGTATAAATACCATGACCCTTATGATGATTGGATATTTCGTCAGCTTGCGGATATAGACAACAGAAACAACATTCCCGACACTTCTCCACAAGTAGACTTCAATGAAGCAGACTATGAAGATTATCTAAAGGCGAAATGGAACAGAGGTCTTTAATTTCCTCTTGCATGGAAGATACAGCAAACAAAAAGCCCAGTAAAGAGTGCAAAGCACCACCAATGGTGGCAAGGCTCTTGACAGGGCTTTTTCTTTTCTGTGGTTGGTAATCAAGAGGAAGAAAGAAAAAGTGTGTATTTTTCAAGACAGAAAAATGTCAAGGGGGGTGTGCTGATTTTTGTTGTGGCGGATATATGGAACTGTTATAATATGGATATGTTTAAATTACGTTATAAGCAAGAATATTCTGCTGATTTGTCAAAAAACATCATTGCAACTGCCAGTTGACATATTTCCATATCTAAATGGTGGCTATGCAACTGATAATATTGCTAAAATTACACCATGAAAGAAAGGAGTGTTAGCTAATGAATATGGCAGACAGAATACAATATTTAAGGAAATCAAAAGGAATATCACAAGAGGAACTTGCGGATAAAGTTGGAGTTTCAAGGCAGGCTGTTTCCAAATGGGAAAGTGAACAAAGTACGCCTGACTTAGAAAAAATAATTATAATGAGTGATTTTTTTGGAGTAACAACTGACTATATCCTAAAGGGAATTGAACCAGTAGCAGACAAAGAACAAAAAAATAAAGAGCTTACGAGTAAGGTACTTTATATATCATCAACAGCTTTTGTTGCTATTGGGCTGTTTTGTGCATTTGGTAATTGGTATGCAGAACAAACAATGGAAGCAGTTTGGGGTTCAATGATTATTCAAGCTATAGGGATTGTTGGATATTTTATAGCGAGAATACTATCGGAAGAAAAATCCCCCTTTTATGTAAATTGGCTTAATATAATCGGAGTTGCTTTTATGCCTATTTCTATGATTACAGGATATATTTCAGGATTGGTTTTCAAACTAGAAGGGTGGATTGCACCTTATCCGATAGGAATATTTCATACTTTAGTTTTCGTGTTAGTATTCTTTGTAGTTGTGATTGCAAGCTATATTATTCTAAAGAAACAAACAAAATAGTGATTACCTTTATTTTGCAAAAGCAGTTAGTCTTAGGATTGACTGCTTATTAATAAAAGACACCACTTCAATGTGTCAATGGTGTCTTTTTAGTGCTATTTTATCGTCATATCAAGGCTCGTTTAATCGTGGTATATTCGTGGTAAAATGAGTGTTTTTCTATACTTCGAAATGCTTGAAAGTGTAATATTTATAGGGATAATCAAAAATCAGATATAAAGTTTAGATAAAATTTTATATGGGTTAATAGGTGGATTAGTTGTAGGAGCATTATTGAACAGTGTGGCATTAGGTTTGATTGGTGGATTGTTAGTTGGAAGTTTGTCTAATTCCAAAAAATAAAGAAAAGAAATAAATTAGAAGTTATGAGGGCAAGTAAATGAATGTGAAATTTTTTGAGGATAAATTTGTGGAAGCAATTGGAGCCGGTATTTATGAAATATATGTACAAACAGATAGTAAAGAACAATTAATTTATGTAGGAGAATCTGTCTTTGTTTTGGTAAGGTGTGCAACCCATTTATATGAAATAGTAAAAGGGAATGGATACCTCGGATTCACGAAAGAAATGACTGAAAATAAAACCATAACAGTTATTTTTAAATTGTTAATTTCGGAATCCAACATGAAAGAAAGAAAATCTAAAGAGAAAAAATTTATCAATGATAAAAAGCCTAGAATGCAATCAGGGATTAGTGATCGAGTAAAACTAATTGAAGATATGATCAGAGAAATGACAGACATTTTAAATGAATAATACAAATTTCAGTTTGTTGAATAAATTCACAATCTAAATGCGTAATTTTTTGGGTGAGTAGGATATAGACACATTCTTATACACACCCGTTCTATGGAGAATGCACTATGCCAGCAAGCACTGGATTTGGATAGCCATTCGCTACCTTCCCCTCTTGCTAGGGATACTCCTAGTACCCTTATAAATTGGAAATGACATCCAAACAGTATTATGATAAAATGAGATTACCAAATTAATGTATATGAGGATGGTGGTATATGATGATGCAGGTGTCAAATGATTTTTGTATAAAATGTAAGAAATGTAACCATGAAAATTTAATTAAAACAAACTGCCTAGAATATAATACTTCAACATGTGAGCGTAATATGGGACCAGAAATTGAGTATAATTTTTATGGTGAGATATGTTGCGAAAATTGTAATTCATGGATAGAGTTTAATATTAATGGCTATGAATATCCTGTTGGAGCATTTAACTATTCAAACTTCGATTGCAAGGGAGGAGAATTTGTAATCGCTCCATCGGTGGAAATAGAATATGATTTTAATGATTACTATTGTTATTACGCATATGAAGAATATATTAAAGCAAATTCTGTATTAGATGACTATAGAGATCAAATAATAAATATGTCCGATAGAGAATTTGAATTTTTTGTTGGAGATATATTCAAGAAATTGGGATTTACTGTAAAAATAACCAAAGCAACACATGATGGAGGTCGTGATATTATTGCTACTAAAGCATATCCAATTCCATTTACATTAATTGTTGAATGTAAACACTGGAGTCATAAGGTCGGTGTAAGTGTAGTAAGGAGTGTATATGGAGTTCAAACTGCTGATCAAGCAAATAAATCAATAATTGTAACATCATCAGAATTCACAAAAGGTGCACAGAAATTTGCAGAGGAACGTAAAAGCATGATGACACTGTGGGACATAAATGATCTGTTAGAACTTGTTATTAAATAATTACAGTAAAAATTGGAGTTTGTAAGTAAAAGCATGAACATAGCGAATCATGCTTTTTTTGAGTTATCTATATTAACTCAAAATGGATTTTATTACAAGAATAGACTTTACATAGATAAGAGGTCTATAATGGAAGAAAGAAGGAGGGAGAAGAATCATGAGAAAACTACTTACTATGCTGACAATAGCATTCCTACTCGTGGGATGTGCCTCATCAAATGATGCTGAAAAAACTGCAGGAAAGAAGGCTGATTCAAATATCAAGGTTGAGGCAAAGGATAAGGAATCAAAGGATGAAAAAGATAAGGCAGATAATGAAAAAAAGGATATCGCCAATGTAGATGATGAGAAAGAAGAGACGGTAAAGAAGAACTCAGAAACAAAAAGTACAAACAGCAATATCTCAACACCTAAGGATGACAGTAAAAATTCGCAAAGCACATCAGGAAAAGGAGAAACAAGCAATAAACAAGATAAGCCAAGCTCAGGTTCATCAAATGCAGCTAAACCAAATCAACCAAGTGATGCTACTAAGCCAACAAAGCCTGTTGAAACTCCACCTCCAGTAGAAGAGAAACCTGCACCACCAACCAATCAGCAGGCAAAGGCAGATCAGGTGTTTGCACAAATCAATGCATACAGACAACAAAACGGATTAGCACCATTTACATATTCAAATGATTTGAGAAGTAGGTGTGACACACATGCACTAGCAATGGCTAATGCAGAGGCACTATGGCACAGCGGAAATGGGGCTGAATGCATAACTAACTATGATGATCCTTTCACCGCATGGATAAACTCTCCCCCACATAAAGAAATATTAATGTGTAACAATACACAAGCTGCTGTTGGAATATACTATTACAACGATTATTATTATTCAGTATTTCAAACAAGATGGTAAAAAGGCACGATCTGAGATGGTCGTGTTTTTTTACGGAAAGGAGTGTGAAAAATGAATTACTATAAGGTAGGTTTCTTTTAGGGCAGTAATGCCCTAAATTTAAAAAGTGAATGAAACAGCATATGGACATGAGGTCATTATATACTTTGTGTCCTTTTTTATTAGGAGGAAAATACGATGAAAGATAAAATAAAGAAAGTAATACATAAGGTGCTGATGACAGTGGCGACCATATTCATTACTCTATCAACTATATTTAGTTCTATGCCTCTGCAGGTTCATGCGGCCGAAGAGAAAGTATACTTTGAAGTGAATAAGGCACAAGAAGTATTAAATGAAGCCAAAAAGCATCTTGGAAAACCATACGTATGGGGTGCTGCTGGCCCAAATAGCTTTGACTGCTCTGGATATGTTTCTTATGTGTTTAAACAGGTTGGATTGAAGTTCAATGCTGATCGTTTTACAACATATTCGATTGAAAGTTACCTAGATGGATTAGGAATAACAAGCTATACCTATAACACGAATGAGGCGAATCCAAAAAATGCAAAAGCAGGGGATATCATCTTATATTATGATAATACTGGAGATGCTCTCCATATGGGAATCTATATGGGAAATGGTAAAGTCATTCACTGTGCTGCAGAGATGCCATCTGGCCCTCAACAGCAGGTAATGATAAGTGATGCTGATGCGTTAGGAAGTAAACATGGAACAAGCATCGTGAAATACAAAGCATATCGTGTGTTCCCTGATCGAGGTGGAGTGCAATTGAAGAAGACAGATGAATTTGGAAATCCTCTTGCTGGTGTTAAATTTAAAATCACAGCACCTGATGGAACTACAAAAACTGTAACGACTAACTCAAATGGAGTATGGGATTCAGATGTGGCAAAAGTTCTTATGGAGAATGGTACATACAAATATCAGGAAATAGCTACTGTAGAAGGCTATCTATTAGACAGCACAGTAAGGTCATTCACCATTACAGCAGGTGTTAAAGCAAATACTAATGTAAAGGTAGTTACAAACAAAGAGCCAAGTGGTGAGATCAATGTCATTAAGACGAATATTAATGGCGATCGTGTAGCAAATACCGTATTCAATGTCTATGCTGATGAGAATATAACAAATAGAGCAGGTTCAAAAGTGTATTATTCGAAGGATCAGCTCGTTTCCACTTTGACAACTTCTTCATCCGGAGAAGCCTCTGTTAAAGTACCGTTAGGTAGATATCGCATTATAGAATATCAAGTACCATCAGGATACGTCCTAAATACTCAAGTACACACAGTGACACTTGCATATAAGGATCAGAAAACTTCTGTTGTTTCTTCCTCAATGACCATCGTGAATGAAGATCAGAAGGGGAAAATCACCTTAAAGAAATCTTTTGATACATCACAAACCGATGGGAAATATGGAGATGCGTACTTACAGGATAACCAGTATGCCCTTATCGCAAAGGAGCAGATTATGAATGCTGCCGGAACTGTTAAATATTATGATAAAGATCAGATTGTATCCTACCAGAAGACAGATTCATCAGGAAATATCATGTGGGATAATCTGCCTTTAGGAAATTACAGTATTCAAGAAACGGATACTAATGGAAGTCTGCAGCTTAATTCAGGAAGTATAGATGTTTCTTTGACTTATGCAGGTCAAACAGTTTCTAAAGCTGTAGTCAATAAAGCAACATCAGATAAACCTAATATGCAGAAAATCCAGATATTCAAATCAGGGATTGACGGTACCTCTGGTGTTTATGATGGACTGGCAGGAGTAGAATTCACATTCAAACTGAAATCAGAAGTGGATAAAAAGGGATGGGATTCAGCAACTGTTTATGATGTTATTACAACAGATAAAAAAGGAAATGCAACGACTAAGTATCTGCCATATGGTGTTTACCTTGTAAGAGAAACAAAGACTCCAGCAGATCGTACACCGGCACCAGATTTTACTGTGTCCATTAGCAAAAACTATACTATGTACGATAAGGATGATCAGATCAAAAAGATCAATGTGAACAATGCGCCATTATCAGCACAGGTACGACTTGTGAAAGAAGATTATGATACAGGAAAAGCCGTCACATTAAATAGTGCCAGCTTCAAAATCAAGGATGAAAAAGGTAACCATATTGTTCAGAAGGTAGGTGGTATCAAGATCGATACCTTTACAACAAACAGCAAGAATCAGATCGTTTCTATCTTTGGAAAACAGGGAGAAGTCGCTCTACCTTTAAAACTGCAATCTGGAAGCTACACAATTGAAGAAATCAAAACTCCGGAAGGCTTCCTTGAACTTGAAAAACCAATCACTTTCAAGATCGAAAATATCAGAGATATGGACAAGGATGAGGATCAGGAACCAATTATCACTGTCAAAGTCAAAAATAGGCAACCCAAAGGTGAGCTGACAATCGAGAAATCAGATAAAGATACTGGAGCTCCTCTGGAAAATGTTGAGTATAGCTTAACTGCGAAAAAGGACATTATCAGCATGATCGATGGCTCTACTCTTTTCAAAACCGGTGATGTTGTGTATGAAGGCAAGACTGATGCAAAAGGTATGATCGTTGTGAAAAACATCAACATGGGAGAGTATCTCTTGAGAGAAAAGCTGACAGTAGAAGGCTATGTACTTTCAGAAGAAACACATGAGGTCACCTTTACGAAAAAGGACAACACAACGAAGGTTTACAAGGTTGGTGTGAATGTTACCAATATAGCACCAAAAGGAGAGATCCATTTAGTTAAGACAGATAAAGCCACATCTGAATATTTGAGTGGTGTTATTTATCAGCTGACTGCTAAAGAAGATATTGTCAGTCTTGATGGTAGAAATACTGTTCTTTATAAAGCAGGTGATCCTGTATCAGTTGATATCTCAGAAGAAGGCAGATATATGACGAATGAGAAAGGTGAAATCAATATCGCTAATCTTCCTCTTGGGAAATATGAGCTTAGAGAAGTTGAAACATTGGAAGGCTATTGTGTAGATACAACGGTTTATGATATCGACTTAAGCTATGACCATAGTGATAAAATACTGTATACGAAAGACCTTGCAGTGACGAATATCGCACCAAAAGGAGAAATTCATCTGGTTAAAACAGATAAGGATACCTCTGAAAATTTAAGTGGAGTCATTTATCAACTAACTGCTAAAGAAGACATTGTAAGCTTGGATGGCAGAAACACAGTTCTTTATGAAGCAGGTGATCCTGTATCTATTGATATCTCAGAAGATGGTAGATACATGACGAATGAAAAGGGTGAAATCAATATTGCTGGTCTTCCATTAGGAAAATATGAATTAAAAGAAATTCAGGCATTGGATGGATATTATGTGGATACAACTGTTTATGAAATTGATTTAAGCTATGATCATAGTGATAAAACCTTGTATTCTGAAACCCTGGCTGTGACGAATGTGAAAACAGTCACAGAAATTTCAAAAGTGGATGGAACTGATGAGAAAGAACTGGAAGGCGCAAAGCTATCTCTATTCGATAAGGATGACAACCTTATTGAAGAATGGGTATCAGGAAAAGAAACGCATATCATACGAGGCTTGTTGATTGGTGTAGAATATCGTTTGCATGAGGATCTTGCGCCGTTAGGCTATGCAACAGCTTCTGATGTTATGTTCACTATTGATGATTCAGGAGAAACTACGAAAGTTATGATGAAGGATGAAATAACAAAAACAGATATAGTGAAGGTAGATGCTGAAACGAAGAAGCCATTAGCTGGTGCTGAATTGAAAGTGTTAGAAAAAGAAAGTGGAAAGGTCATTGATGAATGGACAAGCAGCGAAGCAGTACATTCAATTTCAGGTCTACATGTTGGAAAAACCTATCTCCTTCATGAGGTCAAAGCGCCGGCAGGCTATCATATCGCAAAAGATGTCGAATTCACAATAGAAGATTCAGGAGAAATCCTGCAACTGGAAATGACTGATCGTATGACAAAGATTACTGTGGAAAAGCAGGATGCCGATACTGGAGAAAGATTGGAAGGTGCTGTTCTATCTATTATAGATAAAGAAACAGGAAAAACAGTAGATACATGGAAATCCTCTAAGGGGCTTCATGAAATCAAAAGGCTTGTTGTTGGAAAGATTTATATCTTAAAAGAGATCAGTGCACCAGCTCATTATGAAAAAGAAGCAGATATTGAATTCATAGTAAAAGAGGATGTTGAAGTTCAGGAGCTGATTATGAGGGATAAGAAAACGCCGATTACAACGGTAAAGACAGGAGATGAAACGAAAATGATACCATTGATTGCCATTTTCCTTGGAGCAGGGATTGCATCGTTTGTATTATTTAAAAAGGCAAAAAAGGAATAGTCTTTGTGTTCTATATGGAAGGTGGTGATAAAATGAATAAAGCGAATATAAACTCTATGAAGTTCACTTAAATTAAAAAAAATAAGAGGAGGTGAGTGCCTATTGAACAGCATAATCAGCTGGGTAGGTGGAAAAAAAGCACTACGTGATTTGATCTATACTAGATTTCCAGAACATTACGACCGCTATATTGAAGTATTCGGTGGAGGAGGCTGGGTGTTATTTGGAAAGCCACCAGACAAATTTGAAGTATACAATGATTTCAATCATAACTTAACGAATATGTTTGCGGTCATAAGGGATCAGCCACTGGCATTTATAGAGGAATTAGGATATCTCCCAGAGAATGGGCGATATATATTTAACTTATATAAGGATATTATCTCAAAACAGAGAATAGAGGATAAGTATATTCAAGATGAGATGAATCGTGTTCATGTGTATTTTACAGAACTTCAGGCAAATGAAATTATTGAAATCATGAGAAAGAAGCGTATTGAACAACAGGATGTGAAACTTGCTGTGGCTTTTTTTAAATTGATCAGGTATTCATATGGTTCAGGTTGTAAGACATATGGATGCCGCCCTTATGATGTGAGAAAAGCATTCCATATGGTCTGGGATGTCTCAGATCGACTTGTGAATACGATTATTGAAAATAAAGATTTTGAGGCATTGATCTGTCAGTACGACCGACCGAATGCCTTTTTTTATTGTGATCCGCCATACTATGAAACCGAAGGGATGTATGAGGTTCTGTTTACGAAAGAGGATCACATTCGTTTAAGGGATGCCCTTGCGAATATACAGGGTAGCTTTCTTTTATCGTATAACGATTGTGAATTTATCCGAGATATTTATAAAGATTTCTATATAGAAAGCTGTACTCGTGTAAATAATATGGCGCTGCGATATGACAATGAAGCAGAATTCCCTGAAGTATTAATTTCAAATTACGATGCGACGAAAAGAACGAGGCTGAGAAAGCAGTTAGACTTGTTTGATATAGATGCATCAGGAGAGGAAGAAGAAAATGAAAACAATGACAATTAAGATTGAAACGAATAATACGATTCAGCTGCCTACGCAAATGATAAAGCAACTGCAATTGCAGGAAGGGGATGATATTGTAATTGAATATAGTCCGGAGAATCTTGCTAGAAAATGCTTTGTTATCCAAGAAGATTCAGACGATCGCATGATGAAAGAAGATTATTTTTGTATCCCTATGAGATTGTTCAAGAGTGCAGGGCTGATCGATCAGGATGTACAAGTAATTCTTGGTGATGAAGAACTGACGGTGACGACATCAGCTAATATCATTAAGGCGCTTCCAACAGAATATATTGAAGCACTTATTGAACAACAGGTTGATATGAACCGAATCGCTGATTGTGTAGCAGAAAGGATCAATGAGAATGTGCTCGAATCAGAAGAAGAGTCAATATAAGGTTCTGGATCATCAGGGACGTATATCAATCCCTCAGGAAATAAGAGAAAAGGCAGACATACATAAAGGTGATATCGTTGAAATCAAGAATAATCGCAATGGTGTTCAGATTTCAAAACTGGATATCGTCAAGCTCAATGATGAATCCATAGAATCACTAAGAAACATGGTCATTTCATCCGCAAGGAAGCTAGATAAGAAGTCACTTCTTACCTTAGCAAAGAAGCTTGTTGAGATGGCAGAAAGAACGGAGGAATATAATGAGTAGAATGTTAAAAGATAAAAAGGTTAGGCTTCTGTTAATAATGGTATTTCTGCTGCTGGCATTTGTGATCTTCATGAAACCATGCTATGCAGCAGGAGATGTATCAGGAGCGATTGAAAGCGCATGGGGCAGTGCAAAAGGACAGATTAAAAGCGTTGTCAACAATGTCGTATTCCCAGTAATCGATCTTGTATTGGCGGTGTTTTTCTTTGTGAAACTAGGTACTGCTTACTTTGATTACAGGAAAGCTGGGCAGTTTGAATGGACTGCTCCAGCAGTTCTGTTTGCCTGTCTTTGCTTCACTTTGACAGCACCAAATTATATTTGGTCGATTCTGTAGGAGGCATGAAGTTATGTTTCTATGGAACTTCGTCGCAGATAAGGTGCTGGGTGGGATTATTGATTGGATCTATGAAAAGATACTAGATGCGTTAGGTGAATTTTTTGGTCTGATGGGAAATATGGGCGCAGAAATATTCAATTATAATTGGGTCAAATCCATTGTTGAGATCATGCGCCTTTTTGGATGGACACTGTTTGCAGTTGGACTGGTAGTCGCTGCTTTTGAATGTGCTTTGGAATATCAGGGCGGAAGAGGCAGTGTTAAGGATACAGCTTTGAATTACATCAAAGGGTTCATGGCGGTATCCCTTTTTACGATAGTGCCTATTAGTCTGTTCAAATTTTGTATTACCTTGCAGGTGCAGCTTACATCCGGATTATCAACGTTAGTAGGTACAGATTCGATAGGTGATACTGCAAAAATGTCACTTGGTTTTGTAACAGATATGGGGTTGAGTGTGCTGTTGGCAATACTGATCCTCATTATGATGGGGTATGCCATTATTAAGATATTCTTTGCGAATCTGAAACGTGGTGGTATTTTATTGATTACAGTTGCAGTTGGCTCCTTGTATATGTTCTCTATTCCAAGAGGCTATACAGATGGATTTATTCAGTGGTGCAAACAGATCATAGGCATTTGTCTGACAGCGTTTTTACAGGCAGTGATACTGATTGCAGGACTTGGTGTGATGAAAGAAAACTGTTTGTTGGGACTGGGACTGATTCTAAGTGCTGGAGAAATACCTAGAATAGCGGGGCAGTTTGGATTGGATACGAGCACCAAAGCGAACGTGATGAGCACGATCTATGCGGCTCAGGCAGCGATGTCAATCACAAAAACATTTGCAGGGGCGGTGAAATAAGATGCAAAGAAAATATAAGGCGTATATAAATGATATTAACTTCTCTATTGAATTAGAGGGGAAAGAGCTCAGTACATTTGTATCTCATTTTGGTGAGTTTGGAGACATTCAAATTTATGATCAGCAAAAGGATGAATGTATTCTGAATACAAAAGGAGTTATTCTTGATAGCTTCTATCCAGATATGTGCAACAGAGAAATGGCACAAAAAAGAGCTGGACATCTCACCTATCTATTTGAAGATTTTAGATATCAAAAGAATTTGAAGTATCCAAGAGGAAGACTAAGATCTATTTATAAAGATATGAGTCATCAATTGTCTCAAATGAGTATGATGGAGAATCCGGTCACAGTTTGCAATCGCTGTCTTCATAAGGTCTATCCATCCTGTTTAGAGCAATATGACTATCAGTGCCTTGTACATGATGAAGACCTGTTCGAATTAGAAACTCATAAAATGGATAAGGGTGCATACTTGGATATGATGGCATTAAAAATTGGATGTCCCAGAGATCAGATAGAGGAACTGCATTGTGCATATGATGCATACATAGCAAAGGCATATCTTCATGATGCACCTGTAGAAAGTCCAATGACCTTAGAGGAATTTTATGAGGAACGAAAGCCAATACAGGAACCCACTTATTCAATGGCTTTGAAATTTTAAAGGAGGATGACACATGTACATGTATCCAGATAATCTGAAAGGAAAGCCAACCTTATGGCTCTGGTATTTAAGCGATATTGGAATCATAGGAATTGGAGCGATCTTTTCAGTCATGGCAATCACACAGGCGAATTTTTATCTTCCTGTAGCCTTGGTTGCCTGTTATGCATTTTTAACGATTCGTTATCAGGACACAAGCATCTTTGATTTTCTCAAATATGCCTGTGCCTTTTTTTTGATAAGTCAGCAGTATTTTCACTGGTCATTATCCATAGATAATGTGCTGATGAATGATACTGCTGTGAAAGGAGGACATCGATGAAAAAGAAAAAGAAGAAAAAGCAATCCACAAGAGAACTGGTAAATACAAAGACGATCACAGACTACAGCCTGCAGCAGTATAGCGGAGATGAGATCGTCTTTTTTTTGATAGAACCACAGAATCTCTCTGTTATGAGTAAGGAGAACATCGGAAGTAAGATCTTTGCTTTGACGAATGTGCTAAAAGGAATGGCTGATCTGGAAATGATCTGTTTAAACAGTCGAGATAACTTTGAGGAGAATAAGACCTTCCTAAAAAACGTATGGAAACAGAGGAGAATGAAAAAATCAGGCAGCTGTTGAAAAAGGATCTGCTGCATCTGGATAAGATACAGATCCAGACAGCAACTGCTCGCTTATTTCTCTTGGCTGTTCGTATCAAGCCAAATGATCAGGTAGAGATCATGCAGCTGATCCATCGTATTGAGAAGCTCATCAAGCTTCAGAATCTGACAGTGAAGCGAGCAACCAAGGATGATTTAAAAAGTATGCTGGCTGTTTATTTTGAACAGAATGTGACGACAGATCGATTTGAGGACATAGATGGAGAGAGGTGGTATGAAGATGAGACTGTTTAAAAAGAAACCTGTGATCAGTGAAGAAGAGGTACATGTTCAGGAGTTCCTTGATATGGTTTCCCCCTCTGTCATACGGTTTTACAGTGAGTATTTCATATGTGGAAACACCTATCGCTGTGTATGGGCGTTAAGAGAATACCCAACAGCAACTGAGGAACAGGCATTGCTAAGATATCTTGGCGAAAAGGATGGTCTGACACTTCATGTTTATGCTAGGCAGGTCACACCAGCAGAGGAGAAAAAGATCATTGGTAATGCGGCAAACAAGAACCGTATGAAGCAGGGAAACACACAGGATCTACAGGAATCTATTACAGCACAAAGCAATCTGCAGGATGTGATGGATCTGATTGCGAATATGCACAGATCAAGAGAACCGTTGATACATTGCGCTGTTTATCTGGAACTGATGGCTGCTGATTATGAGGCGTTGAAGCTGCTGCAGACAGAAACACTCACAGAGCTTGTGCGAAGCAAGCTGAATGTTGACCGATTGATCCTGCGCCAGAAAGAAGGCTTCCATGCAGTGATGCCAAGTGGTAGGGATATGTTCAAGGAACAGTTTGAGCGAGTGCTGCCGGCGACCAGTGTGGCGAATCTCTTTCCATTTAATTATTCAGGGAAAACCGATCCGCATGGTATTTATCTCGGCGCTGATAAATTCGGATCAAATATCATCGTTGATTTTAATAAACGAAGTGATGATAAGACAAATGCCAACATCCTAGTACTGGGAAATTCAGGACAGGGGAAATCCTATCTTCTGAAGCTGATTCTCTGTAATCTGCGTGAGCAGGGCTACAACCTGATTACCCTAGATCCAGAGCAGGAGTATGAGGAATTGACACAAAATCTGGGCGGAACCTATATCGATATGATGTCTGGAAGACACATCATCAATGTTCTGGAACCAAAGCAATGGGCAACAGATGATGAGGAGGATGAAACTGATAATGTTCCAAAGGCTTTCACAGAATCGACAATTCTATCCCAGCACATCTCATTCTTAAAGGACTTTTTCAAGACATATAAAGACTTTACTGATGAGCAGCTAGATACCTTGGAACTTATGCTGATCAAGCTCTATGGTCATTTTGATATTACAGAAAAGACGGATACCCGAAAGCTGAGTCATGAAGATTTTCCAACACTGTCTGATCTCTACGACTATATCGATGAGGAATTCAAGCACTTCAAGAATGATAGCAATCGAATCTTTAAGCGAGAAACACTGCGTGAGATCCTTCTGCTTTTGCATTCCATCTGTTTGGGAAGTGATAGTAAGTTCTTTAACGGACATACGAATATCACCAGCAATAAGTGTTTAACATTTGGTGTCAAGGAGCTTCTACAGGCAAACAAATCTCTCCGTAATGCATTGCTTTTCAATATCCTGTCTTTCATGTCCAATGAGCTGCTGGCACATGGGTATACGATTGCTTCCATCGACGAGCTGTATCTTTTTTTAACAAATATGACAGCGGTGGAGTACATACGAAATTTTATGAAGCGTGTTCGTAAGAAAGAGAGTGCGGTCATTTTGGCTTCACAGAACCTTGAAGATTTTAACATCGAAGGAATACGAGAATTGACAAAACCACTATTTTCTATACCAACCCATACCTTTCTGTTCAATGCAGGAAATACTGCAGCTCAATTTTATATTGATACGCTACAACTGGAGGAAAGTGAATTTGATCTGATCAGATATCCACAACGTGGTGTGTGCTTATACAAATGCGGGAATGAGCGATACAACCTTGCTGTACATGCTCCAGAATATAAGGAAAAGCTGTTTGGTAAAAAAGGAGGAAGATGATGGAGGTAAACGGAAATGAAGGATCAGCATTTTGGAATCGAAATGGAAATGACTGGTCTGACAAGAAGATCAGCCGCAGATATCATAGCGAAGCATTTCCAGAGTACAACGGTAAATGAAGGAGGCTATTATGGTGTCTATTCTGTAACAGATCAGGAGAATCGAAAATGGAAGATCATGTATGATTCCAGTATTTCAGCATATAGAGGAAGGACACGAATTTATGATGATGATTATAAAGTTGAAGTTGTCAGTCCTATCTGTGAGTATAAGGATATTGAAGACATCCAGCAGATCGCAAGAGATTTGAGAAAAGGGGATGCCAAAGTTAATAAAAGCTGTGGCATCCATATTCATATCGATGCATCAAAACACACTGCGAGGACATTGCGTAATATCACCAATATCATGTATTCAAAGGAGGATTTGATCTATAAGGCATTGCAGGTAGATGTGGCTAGAGAGCATCGTTATTGTCAGAAAGTAGATGAAACTTTTCTTAGAAAGCTGAATAATGCAAAGCCTGAAAGTCTGGAACGTGTGAAAGATATCTGGTACAACGGAAATACTCGTAGAAGCAACGAACATTATGATGATTCCAGATATCATGCCCTGAATCTGCATAGTGTGTTCTCAAAAGGAACGATCGAATTCAGATTGTTCAATGGCACCCTGCATGCGGGGGAGATCAAGTCCTATATCCAGCTCAGTCTGGCCATTAGTCATCAGGCATTGTCACAGACAAAGGCCAGCAGACGAAAGACACATTCAACGAATGAAAAGTATACCTTCAGAACTTGGCTGCTGCGTCTGGGCATGATCGGCGATGAATTTAAAACAGCAAGGCTGCATTTACTGAAGCATTTGGACGGCTGTATCGCATGGAAAGATCCGGCACAGGCAGAGGCACAGAAAGAACGATTAAGAGCAAAGAGAGAAGCAGAACAAGCAAATCAGCGCCCAGTTGAAGTCGATGAGTCACCACAACTGGTGGAAGAGGAACCGGTCATTAGCAACGATACTCAGCAAGGCATGACAATGGGGATGTAAAGGAGATGATGAAAGAAATGAGTAAGTATTATATTGCATATGGAAGTAATCTGAACAAGGATCAGATGAAGTACAGATGTCCGGATGCAAAACTGGTTGGTACAGGCAGTATTCCGAATTATCAATTACTATTTCGAGGTGGAGAGAACGCAGTGGCAACCATAGAACCTCTAAAAGGTGAAAGTGTGCAGTTTGCATTATGGGAGATCAGCGAACGGGATGAAAAAAGTCTGGATCGCTATGAAGGATTTCCAAGATTGTATTATAAGCAGTCTTTTCCTATCAATCTGAATGGAAAAGGAGCTGAGGCAATGGCATACATCATGGATCCCAGCTATGTGATTGGCTGTCCGTCAAAGACCTATTACCAAACCATAGCTCAGGGCTATGAGGATTGCCACCTTGATATTGAAAAGCTGGAACAGGCAGCAAATAAGTGTGCGGAAGCGTTTTATTTACAGAGAGATATGAAAAACATGAATATGAGGATGAAGTAATGATTCCAGCAGCTATAAAACTGTTAAAGGCATTACAGCTGGCAAGAAACAAAGGTGTGCAGAATATGACAAAGAAGATCGTGATCGTTCTTGTTTCCCCTGTCATTGCCTTTGTTTTTTTAATTGGTGGAATCTTCTGTGATGGCATCAACTTCAATCATAATCTGGTCAATGATCTGTTCAATGGGGTTCCAGTTTCTACAGCAGGAATATCTGTAGAGCAGGCCAATATGATTCAGAATATAGAAGCTGGCATTGTCTTATTGAATCAGCAGATAGATGCTAAGAATAGTACCTTTGAGGAAGGAACGGCATTGGATATGTATCTTGTCAAAGGATTTTATATTGGCATCATGTTTACAGATCAGTCTGTGCTTTTAGATGAAGATGCTGCTTCAAAATGGACAGAGTCTTTCATAATCACAGAAGAAAAGGACAAGGAAGCAAAGAAACGACCAATAACGGATATAGACCTTATATTTTCACAATTAGAAACAGCATTTTCTATGACGCTCAAGGCTGAAACGAAAGAGTCTATGCAAAAGGTGGTAGAAGGTTTGAGAGGTGGAGGAGCGACCAGCGGAACGGTCACCACATTATCTAAGCAGGAAATCAATAAGCTCATCAACAACTTGCCAAAGGATACGACAGAGCTACGTAAAAATATTATTATTCAGGCAGCTGATGCGGTTGGAAAGATCCCCTACTACTGGGGCGGAACTGCTGTTGTACCTGGCTATGATGGAAATGATTTCGGTATTCCTTATACGCCGGATGAGCATGGAAGAACGCAAAAAGGCATGGACTGTTCACATTTTGTGGACTGGGTATATTGGACAGTCATGAACAACAATCTAGGGAATATGAATACAGAAGGGCAGATACGTCAATGTTCAAGAATAGACAAATCGCAGCTGCTCCCTGGTGATCTGGCATTCTTAATGGAGAATGGTGTCACAACGCATGTAGGTATCTATGCAGGAAAAAACGAACAGGGTGAAGCGGTATGGATACATGAAAATGCAGGAGATAATAATGTGTCAATGAATACAGTAACCTATTGGAATGTCTTCTGCAGGCTTCATATAATGGAAGGAAGGTAAATAAAATGACAAAAAGAAACTGGGTAGATGACTACCTTGAGACAGGCGAATATATAGGAAATTATAAACGCAAGACGGATAAAGCAGGCTGTCCTTTATCATTTAAAGAGATCAACAACTTTATCCAAAATGCAGGGAAATATGGTGATCTTGTTATTTACAAAAAAGAGGATAATGATTATCTGCTTTCCACAGTAAGAACACAGATCAATGAAATCTGGCCATTGGAACAGTACAAAAGGGAAGAATTGAGAGATGCGATTCATTATATTGAACAGAAACTGGATGAGCAGATCCGCAAGGAAGGGTATTATCCAAAGCCACTTTCCAAGGTAAGTGAATTTGTCAATACAGCTATGGGGTTCGACTTTAGCGAATCGCAGGAAATGGAAGAAACAGAACCAGAAGAATCACAAGGAATGCACATGGATATGAAATAGCGCCTGAGAGGAGGTTCGTGTTATGGATAAAGTTAACTGGGTCGATGCATATTTGAAATCCCATTTTTATGGCTTTGCACTTACAAATCAGGATAAAGGCTGTCATTTGTATTTCAAGGATATCAATAATTTCATACAAAATGTTGGAAGATTCACAGATGTTGTGGTCGTTTGATATGATGGCGAAATACTATTGAACACTCGAGGTGTTTATATCGATCGTATCTGGCCGGAGCTGTCATGGAATGATAGAGCAAGTCAAGACATTAAGGATTCTATCAACTATGTAGCAATGAAACTCTGGGAACTCAGGGCAAAGGAGGGCTTAGATATCGCTCCACTTCCTAAAATAAACAAATTTATGAAGGAGGTATTAGGGCAGGAGGCAGTAGATAGAAATATGGAAATCATAAGAAGCCAGCAGGAAGAAATGAAAGAAGGTGTTATGGAGATGAAAACGACATGAGTAAACATGAGGATCCTGTTAAGGAACTGGAAAAGGCACATCAGCGCTGGAAAGACATTTATGAAAATGGGTGCTTTGATCCCTCGTGGTCTGATGGTGTGAACCTGAATCTTGTACGTAATCATATGGTTTACTATCAAAAGATGATTGAAGAAATCTATGGAGATGGAGAAAAACCATCTATTTATTATGCGAAAATCCCTGATAAAGTGGATATAGATTATATGGCAAGAAAGGATGAAATCCTAGAGCGGTCTACTAATTTCTATACAAAATGTTCAAAAATGCAGGAGATTCAGGCTCTCCTGCTGGCTTCTGATTATCTATCTGAAAAAGAAATCAGTGAGCTTCGTATTGGAATAACTGTCTGTAGATATCGGCAACTTGGCAAGGCGATCCTTGAGAATGATTATGTGAAAATGAGAAACCTAAGCTGGAATGTAGAAGAAAGACTACAGGATATTCAATTGGCACATGAAAGACTGATGAACCGTTCGCATTATGAAGGCGAGCAGTTGTCTTTATTTGAAATGAAAAGATAAGGAGGTAAATAATGAGATATACAAGGGATGAAATAGAAGCAATTCGATTTCAATATCCACAGGGTACAAAAATTCGTATGATACATATGGATGATCCGCAGGCCATACCAGAGGGAACAGAGGGAGAAGTTGAGTTTGTAGATGATGGTGGAATGCTTCACATGAAATGGGAAAATGGAAGTGGATTAGCAATCGATGTGTTTGAAGATACCTTTGAAGTATTGAAACAGGATAATAAGCAGAAGGTTATTTATGTGGATAAGAAATTTAAAAGTGTATTGGAGGCACTGAAAAGAAAGGATGTGGCTTTTTATGTTGGTGAATTGAAAGAACAGTATCAGGGAGAAGATATGTCTTACCATGGCTCACCGTTCTATGAAACTGTTACTGTGATACAAGGCGAAAATGATGTGTTTCATCATACTGACTATGATACAAGATTTCAACCAAATAAGATTGAGTTTACGAAAGCTGTGAACTTACAGAATCTAAAAGATGTAGCGGTTGAACAACTCAATGATCAGATCGAGGAACTAGAAAGGCAGATACAGAAAAAGAAACAGGAAATAGAAAATGTACAAAATAACAGTAAAGTGATCAGTCAAATGCTGGATGAATCAACACAGATCATGGAGGAAACATCTTTCACAATGCAAATGAAATAATAGAAATTAACCTATTAAGTTGTGCTATAATATGAAAACAGAGAAGGAGGATAAAGTATATGATTATTGAAACATCAGTCATGCAATACTTAAAAGATACTCCTAATTCAGCGTATAATTCATTGAAAATAGAGTTTTTATATCATTCAAACAAGTTATAAGGAGGCACCTTCACAAAAGATAATCTTGAGAAACTTCTACAGGAAAATATCGTGGAAGGAAGTCATCAAATAGATGATTTTTATGAAACTATTAACTCGACAAAGCTGTTTGATTTTGTTGTATCTACATTAAGCGAACCTTTAACAAAACGTTTGATACTTGAATTTCATAGTATGTTAAAAAGGAATACGATGGATGAGGTGCTTGGATTTGCAGGATGTTGGAAGAAAATTCCGAACATGATTACTGGAATAAAAGTGAAGTTCGCACAACCTGATGAAGTTGAAATAAAATTAGAAGAATTATTAAATGAATGGAATGCATCAGGGAAAAAACTGGATGATATCATGAAGTTTCATGCAGAATTTGAAAAAATTCATCCCTTTCAAAATTCCAATGGTCGCATAGGTAGACTTCTTATTCTGAAACAGTGTGTAGAAAATAATATTGATCTAATACTAATTGATGACGAATACTCAAAAAAATATAAAGAGGCTTTATACAAAGCTCAGACAGAAAATGAGTATACAGAACTTAAAAAGATTTTCATATCATGCCAAGAACATCTGGATGATAAACTCAGCTTTTTGAAAGAAACACTGGAATATATGGAGACGTATAATGTGAATATAAATGAACCATCAATGTAAAAAATGACACAGGTCTTATAATAGAGTTGTGTTTTCTTTTGCTTGAATGATCAGTCTAAATAAAAGAGGAGGATGATAATATGGCTAAGATGACAGAAATTAAATTGAAGTATCCAACAGAGAGAATCAAAGCGTTATGCTCGGGGTTAGCGAAGAAAAATACCACATTGGAAGTAGAGTTAAATATTTTATTAGAACAGCTCTATAAGAAAAATGTAAAACCAGAAGTCCGAGAGTTCATATCTGAATTAGAAGCAGATGGAGCATAACTTTATAGAGCAGGATTTGTAAGTCAAATGATAAACAAGCATAAATGTTGTATAATAAACATACAGATTATAATAAAAAGGGGTGGAGTATTTAAATGATGACAGAAAAAACAAAGAAAATAATCGACGATGTTGATGCAACAATGAGATTAGAAGGAATGCCTTTGACAGTAGATGATAAAAAAATGTTATGCTGTTGTCTAGAAGGAGAATCGTCATTTGAAGAAGAACGTGCAAAAATATTACAAGAAGTATCAAAATGTAATTTAACTCAAATATAAGTATTTGTATTGTATTGAGCAATTAGAATTTATCGAATCCTATCTCAAAGATGAAGGTATTAAGAATATATTTAAAGAAATGTTAAATCAAAATAGTATGGATATAACTTTAATATGATATGTAAGAAGCCGCTCGTTTGCGGTTTTTTCATTGGTAAGACCTAAAAATGAGGCTGTTCGCCTTTTGTTCGCCTTGTGTGCGCTTGTTCTAAAGAAGTGGAGGAACAGTGCCTTGCTAGATGTTGAAAGCCTGTGTGGCAAAATATGAGCCAGTTTAATTGTTTGCTCTATATCGTAGATATGAATAGCATCGAAATAGTATGCAGTATGGGCAATCGATTGGTTGTGCAGGTTAAAGTATCGGCGTCTAAAGGCGCCGATACGAGGCACAACAGCGGGCAACGCCCACTGTTTCAAGGGATTTAAATCAAAGGCATAGGTGGTCATAATCTATAGAATGAGGTTCACTTCGGCGTTGGGTTTGGCTAAAGTCAAGCAATGTAGTGAGAATATCCGCTATTATATCGGCGTTAAGTCTGGCATTCAGGAGAAATGAGGTGAAATATGGAAGAAAAAAATAAGCAGAGGACAACCATATGGCTGTCTCCTGAAACGTTTGCATCGCTAGATGAGATGGTAAAGAGAGGGAACTGTCGTAGTAGAAGTGAACTCATTGAAAAGGCATTGAAATTCTATGATGGGTATCTACGTTCGACACAGGAGAATGAGTTTCTGCCGATTGCATTATCATCGGCAATGTCTGGTATTATTAAGAGCAGTGAAGATCGTATCGCCAAAGTGTTGTTTAAGAATGCAGTTGAGATTGCTATGATGATGAATGTATTATCAGCAACTGCAGAAATAGATGAAGCAACACTCAAAAAACTGAGAGCAAAATGCATCAAGGATGTGAAAGGTACTTTGGGAAAGATTAACTTTGAAGATATTTATAAATATCAGAATTCCTAGGAATATGTGATAGCTTTGTATAAAAGAATGTGGTAATGTTTGGTGCTGACAAGGAGGACATATTTATGGAGGATATCTTGAGAGAACTTTATGAAGGAAGGTATAACGGACGTATGACATTTAAGCCGAAAGAAGAAAACTACAGATTAGCGGATGAAAGAGTTTCAAGACTTTCTGATGAAGTCATTAATACACTTAAAAGTCATGGCGTAGAGAATGCGGACGATTTAGTAAATGACTGGCTTAATGCATGGTTTAATTTAACTGAGGAGGAACTTATTTACAGTTATAAAAAAGGGATGAAGTTAGGTTTTGAATTAAGTAGAGAACTGCAAATGCTATGAGAGATTCTTTATCGAATTTCAATAACAAAGATCAGAAAATGAATTATTACACTTAATAATGCCTAGAGATAGAGGAATGGACTTTTTAAAAGTTTGTTGCTCTTTTTTCGTTTAAAGGAGGTATGATACTATCCCACGTATAATCGTGAAAACAAATTATCTGAAAGGAACATCACACAAGGAGTATTATGTGAAATATATTGCCACACGAGATGGTGTTGAAAAAATACAGATGAGTCATGGAAATAAACCGGCGACTGAAAAACAGAAAAAGCTACTAGAACAATTACTGCAGGATTATCCAGCAAGTTCATCCCTGTTTGAATACGAAGATTATATGAAAGAATCTACACGTGAAAATGCGAGTGAACTCATATCTTCGATTATGGATCAGAATATCACAGACGTTGCGACAAAAGAAAATTATATTGATTATATTGCGAATCGGCCAAGAGTAGAACGGCTTGGTGAACATGGACTGTTTTCTGATGCAGGGAAAACAATACAGCTAGATGAAATAGCAAAAGAGGTTGGACAGCATGAGGGCTATATCTGGACACATATTATTTCTCTAAAACGTGCAGATGCGGAACGATTAGGCTATGATCATGCACAAAGCTGGGTAGAGCTCTGTCGTGCAAAGCGTAATGAGTTGGCAGAAGCTATGCGGATCGATCCCAGCAATCTGGAATGGTATGCGGCCTTTCATAATGAGTCGCATCATCCGCACATCCATATGGTCGTCTATTCCAAGAATCCTAGGCAGGGATTTGTTACACAGGAAGGTATCAGCAAGATTCGCAAAATGTTTGCTGGGGATATTTTTCATCAGGATCTGATGAATATATATGAGGAGCAGACAGAAGTCAGAAATACATTGAGAAGCTATAGTAAACAGGTCGTTCATGATCTGCTTCAAAGCATAGATCGTGATATCTGCATCGATAATGCTGCTATTAGGCAAAGGATAAAAGAACTCAAGGAATCACTTACAGACTATCATGGAAGAATGGTATATGCTTACATTCCAAAAGAGTCAAAGCAGCTTATCAATGATATCGTTCAGGAGTTAGAAAAAGAAGAACGTATTCAAAAGCTCTATGAAGAATGGAAGCTGTATCGGAAACGTATATTTGAAACCTATAATGATCAGCTACAGGAATGTCTGCCACTGCATGAACAGAAAGAGTTCAAAAGTATAAAGAATATGATCCTTAAAGAGGTCATGAACTATGATGAAAGTGCTGTAACTTATGATGAACAGTTGTCTGAAATGCATGATGTACTAGAGATGGAGCTGCAGGAAGACAGGCCAGCGACTGAACTAGAAGATTCAGTGGAACTCAACAATACATATGGATCATTCAAGTATAAGCTGGAGTGGAGCAAGGATTATAAAAAAGCGAGTGCGTTATTTTATGGCTCAGATGAAATACCTCAAGATATAGCACAAGCAAAACGATTGCTGGAGAAAGAATGTGATTCCCATAATGTACTTGCGTATGAACTTCTTGGAAAGCTACTGGAGATAGAGAATAAGGAAGATCCAAGGATATATGAATTGTATAGAGAAGCGCTTTACGGATCACTGGATATCCTGATAAAGGATGATAGTGAGTTTGTACAATCTTATCTCCAGTATAAGACAGGTAAGTTTTATTATTATGGCAAGGGATGTGAACAGGATTATGAGAAGGCATATAAACACTTTGATCGCAGCGACAGCGAATATGCCTTATACTGTCTTGGTACGATGTATCAGCGAGGCTATTATGTTGAACAGTCAGATATCACAGCTTTTGATTATTTCCTAAAAGCGGCAGAGAAAGGAAATCCATATGCCTGCTATGAGGTAGGAACCTATTATGATCGAGGAACTGTCTTTTTACCAGATAAAGAACAGGCCAGCTCTTATTATGAACAGGCCTATCAGAAGTTTGAATCTATGCTACAAAAAAGAGAAGATGATAATCTGCTGTATCGTCTTGGTGAAATGACCTATTATGGAAAAGGAGTAGATAAGGATACTAAAAAAGCGAAGAAGTATTTAGAAAAGGCTGTGAGCTTTGATAATAAGAATGCTAAATATCTACTGGCACAAATCTATCTGAAGGAATATGATTATCCTAACATTCCCCAAGCGATTGAGTGGCTGGAGGAATCAGAAAATCTACAGGCTTTCTATACACTTGGAAAAGCCTATCTAAAGGGGATTCTTGTAGAGCAGGATAAGAATAAGGCGATTCATTACCTGACACTAAGTGCAGAGCAGAAGAACAGTTATGCGATGTATGCACTTGCTAAAGTATATTTACATGACAGCTATTATTCAGATCGCAATAAGGGAATTGTATATCTGCATGATGCATCAGAACTTGGAAATGAATATGCACAGATCATGCTGGGCAATATTTATCTCAAGGGTGAGATAGTTGAGAAGGATGTAGAGAAAGCAGTCAGTTTTTTACAGATGGCATCTAATGAGAATAATGTGTTTGCTCAATATATGATGGGCAAACTTTTTTTATTTGGAAAAGATGTACAACAGGACAAGGAGAAAGCAAAAACATACCTGGAATTATCTGCACTACAGGGAAATTCCTATGCCCAGTATCTGTTGGAACATATGGATGATTACCAGCAGCAGCCATTGATCCTCATAACTACAAGATTTTTTCATCATATATCAAGAATATTCAGCAGGACGTTTCCAGATCATATGAATTCACCACTTGCGGGAGTGGATAAAAAGCTGGCAAGAAAAATAAAGGAAAAGAAGATTGCGCAGGGACATAACGCAAAAGATCATGAAATCAATATCAGATAGGAGCGAATGCAATGAAACATAAAAAATATGATCTACACAAAGTCAAGAATATTGGTCAGGTCAAGACCAGATCAAAAGCAGTAAAGAAAAGCACCTTTAAAAAGCGTGCATGTGAAAGGAAGAGGTAACAGTTATGGCAGAATATAGAAAATATTCAGAGCAGCAGAAGGCACTGGCTAACAGTATCGATCTGGTCGATTACTTAAGATCCAACGGAGAGACACTGATTAAATCAGGAAGAGAATATCGGTGGCAGAGATATACCAGTGTTACTGTTCGGGATAATAAATGGTACAAACATAAATCGCAGGAAGGCGGTTATCCTATCAAATTTTTAGAGGAGTTCTATGGCTACAATTATCATGATGCCATGGAGCTCCTTTTATCTTATGCAAATGATACAGGAACACAGATACTGTCAGATCATGAGGAACAAAAGGAAGTTAAGTCATTTAAGCTTTCACCCAACAATACGGATATGAAAAAGGCGTATGCATATCTGTTGAAAACAAGACATATCGATCATGAAATTATTGACTTCTTTGTACAACAGGGGCTGATCTATGAGGATGCAGAATATCACAATGTTGTATTTGTTGGTGCAGATGAAGATGGTATCGCCAGACATGCCCATAAGAAAAGTACATATATAAAAGGAGAACGAAGCTATAGAGGTAACGTTGAAGGATCTGATCCTCGCTATAGTTTTAATTACAAGGGAAGCAATGGGAATTTGTTCGTGTTTGAAGCACCCATTGATATGCTTTCTTATATATCCCTTGAACAGCATCACTGGCAGGAAAGCAGCTATGTCGCATTGTGTGGATTAGGAATGCAGGCAATGGATACCATGCTGGAACAAAATCCTGATATTCACTGCATCATATTGGGCGCTGATCATGACATTGCTGGAAGTGAAGGGATAGAACGGATGATCGATCACCTGGAAGTACTGGGCTACGACAATATCCTGATCAGAAAGCCACAATATAAGGATTTCAATGAGGACTTAAAAGCAAAGCATGGTCTTGCCCCTCAGGAAGGGATTGAGAATCCAAAATATAAGATTGCAGAGGATATGGTCATGGAACAGAAGAATCATTTCACTTATGAGTGCTTTGTACAGCATAGAGATTTATCAAAAGCATTTGCGGATATGTACTATGGGTTAAATCATGAGAGCCAGAAGAACTATGAAAAATTGAAAGAAGACTTCCAGCTGATTACGGAATGTGCTTTGAATCTGGAGCATCAGTGTCTATATCCAGATTCAGCCTTCAATGATATGAGTGAAACCTTCGATCACCTACAGGAGGACTATCGTTCCTACAAAGATAAAGGATCATTTAAGAACCGTATTGAATCCATTAAAAAAGCATTTCAATCTGTGAAGCTGGTGATGAATGAGAATGGTTCAAAGGCAGACCTTGGGAAAGCATATCGCAAACTGGCGAGTGAATCCTTTATGATGATTACAGATAGTCAGCGACAGCTGATGAAGCAGCAGGAGATTACTCAAACAAAGAAGCAGGAAACGGTAATTAAGCAGAAAGTGAAACCACAGTCTCCTTTGATTGGATCAGATGGAAATATTTTTAATCTCATGGGTGTGGCAACAAGAGCTTTAAAGGAAGCAGGGATGAATACTGAGGCTGAAAAAATGTTTGATCGGATTACAAAATCAGGCAGCTATGAGGAAGCGTTGAATATCATGATGGAATATGTAGAACCAGTAGAGGTTCCTGAACAGCAGCAACAGAAAGGAATGCGGCTGATGCAATGAAGAGCAAGAGCAGATGAAAAAAAGTAGTCTGCTTTTTTCTTTTTGGAGAGGAGGATATAAATGGAACCAAAAACGATGTTCATTCTAATGGGATGTCTGTTCTTTTGCCTGATTGGGCTTGCTGTATATTTTGGAAATAATTATAATCTGAATCATATCAAATCCAAGACTGTTGGAGATGGACAATACGGAACAGCAAGATTTGCGACAAATAAAGAAGTCGCAGAAGCATATCAACGTATCAACTACTGTCCACAAAAATGGAGACAGAGAAAGAATCTGCCACAATATCAAGGGTTGATCGTAGCTACAAGAGATTATCGACATGGTGTTCATGCCTATGTAGATATCGATGATGTACATTTGATGATGATAGGAGCTGCCGGTGTTGGAAAGACAGCCTATTTTTTGTATCCAAATTTGGAATATGCCTGCGCATCTGGTGTGAGCTTTATCACGACGGATACGAAAGGGGACTTGTACAGAAATTATGGAGCAATTGCCAGAGATGATTATGGCTATCATATCGCAGTCATCGATCTGCGTAATCCGATGTCCTCAGACGGTAATAATATGCTGCATCTGGTCAATAAATACATGGATATCTATAAGCAGGAACGAAGCAACGTGGCGATGAAAGCAAAAACAGAAAAATATGCAAAGATTATTGCGAAAACGATCATATTTTCAGATGGGGCAGATGCGACAAGCTATGGACAAAACAGCTTTTTCTATGATTCCGCAGAAGGTCTGTTAACATCCGTAATACTTATCGTGTCAGAATTTTGTCCCAGCAACCAGCGACATATCATTAGTGTGTTCAAACTGGTACAGGATCTACTGCAGCCTTCACCTGTCAAAGGAAAAACACGTTTTCAGCTGTTGCTGGAGAAACTACCAGATGATCATAAAGCCAAATGGTTTGCCGGCTCTGCTTTGAATACTGGTGAACAGGCAATGCAATCCGTATTGTCAACGGTTCTTTCCAGATTGAATGCATTTATTGATTCAGAAATCGAACAGATCCTATGCTTTGAAACAACAGTGGATATAGAAAAATTCTGTTCAGAGAAGTCCGCTATTTTTCTTGTCATGCCAGAGGAAGATAATACAAAGCACTTTTTGATTTCTTTATTCATTCAAGAATACTACCGTGAGATATTGGCATATGCAGATGAACGTGGAGGAAGACTGCCTAATAAAGTTATTATGTATCTTGACGAAATAGGCACCATTCCAAAGATTCAATCAGCAGAAATGATGTTCAGCGCCAGTCGTTCTAGGGGTGTCAGCATTGTGGCAATTATTCAATCCTTAGCACAGCTGGAGAAGAATTATGGGAAAGAAGGTGCATCCATCATCGCAGACAATTGTCAAGATACTTTATTCGGTGGCTTTGCACCTAATAGTGAAACAGCCAAGATCATGAGCGAAAATCTAGGGTATAAGACAGTGTTGAGTGGCTCTGTCAGCAAGGGAAAGAATGATCCATCACAGTCCTTGCAGATGATACAACGAAATCTGATGACAACGGATGAATTGAAGGCTCTTCCGAAAGGAACCTTTGTGTTAATGAAAACTGGAACTCATCCTCTTAAAACCAAATTAAAGCTGTTCACAAAATGGGGTATCGAGCTTGATAAGGTATATGAGAGTGAGGAGAGAGCCTTGCGAACTGTAGAATACGCCAATGCCACACAACTGGAGGATATCATCAAACGAGCATATGGCAGACCAACATATGAGGAAAATATAAATATAGAAAAAATCAAAGAGAAGATCATGAAGGGAAGTGTAAAGGTTGGATAAAGACTATATGTACTTCTATCAGAAAATCTGTGCTTCTGATCTTCCGGCAAATGCAGTTCATGTGTATAAGGTATTATTGCAGTATGCGAATCGAACAACATGGTGCTGTTTTCCATCGGTGCGAACAATAGCACGTGATACAAATCTATCAGAGCGGACAGTAAGAAGACAGCTCAACATTCTCGTCAGTCAAGGGTATATCCTTCGCATACCACGACAGAGAGAAAACAATGGATTTACGAGCAATTTATATTTTTTAAACTGAATCTGTGTAGTGGGACAAGACTCAAATGATGGTGTCATATGGGGACTGTCACTGTGTCATATCTGTAATAAATTATTTTAAATATATATCACAGAGAAGAAATAAAAAGATGTTTTTATAGTAGGATAATGATCTGCTTTGTAATAGAACAATAATAGAGCATATCAAAATCAAATAATGTTCCTATTTTTCATTGGAAAATTTTACCAGTAAAAGTGACATTTGAAATATGGTAAAATTTAATAATAAAACTACCATATGAAAGAGGATAAGATATAGAATGAAAAAGAGAAAAATTTGTTTGGGGACGATTAAAAAATATGAAAACTATCTTTCAGGGGAAGAACGCAGTAAGGCGACAATCGAAAAATATATGAGAGATATACACAGCTTTTATGAATATCTTCCTGAGGATAAGACGATCACAAAAGAAACAGTGATTGCTTTTAAACAAACACTTGGAGAAACCTATAAACCCTCTAGTATCAATAGTATGCTGACGGCAATCAATGGGCTGCTTGTCTACATGGGACTAAGTGAGTGTAAAGTAAAATTACAAAAGATTCAGAAAAGAATCTTTCAAGATGATAAAAACAATCTGACTAAGCAGGAATATCAGCGATTACTGAATACTGCGTTAGACGCTGGCAACAAGCAGTTATTCATGCTGATGCAGACAATCTGTGCGACTGGGATACGTGTAAGTGAACATCAGTATGTTACAGTAGAGGCATTGAAGCAAGGTTCAGCCTGCGTCCATAATAAAGGAAAGATAAGAGAGATCATTTTTCCAAAGAAGCTAAAAAGAGCATTATTGCAATACTGCAAGGAACGTCATATCAGTAGTGGCCCTGTCTTTATCACGAAGCATGGAAATCCGCTAGATAGGAGCAATATCTGGTCTATGATGAAGAAGCTGTGCGTAAAGGCAGGAGTAGACAAGGAAAAAGTTTATCCACATAATCTACGCCATCTTTTTGCGTTGACTTTTTACGCTATCGAAAAAGACCTTGTCCGTCTTGCGGATATACTTGGACATTCTAGTATAGAAACGACACGTATCTATACAAAAACATGTCTGAAAAAATGTCAGAATATCCTTGACCGAATGGGATTGTTCTCAAACGATAATTTGGATTTTTCAATATCATAAAAATACAACATAATGAGTATTATGTTGTAAAATATTTTTATATCGGCTAAAGCCCTTTTAAATCGCCGTTTTTTGTATGTTTCTCTATCAAAAATATAGGTAACAATTTTATTGAAATGAAATTGTAACCGTTTTACATAAAATATCTTACCATTTTGTACCAGTCTCAACAATAGATATTGGTAAACAATAAAATATTTTGGGGAAACCTCATTTATATCACTTTTTATGTGATATAAATATGATAAAGATGAAAAAAAGGGCGCAAAAAAGCTATGAAAACGGTATAGTTAAAGAAACATATACTGATTCCTGATGAAGATTTCTGTCATATAATTATTCAATCGGCATCCATTCGTGATGCCTTTTTTGTGTTTTTCCTATGTATCTTCTATCTGTCTGGATAGGGTCTACAACATAATACGCATTATGTTGTTCAAATCAGAGGGAGATAGAGAGAACATGAAAAAGGAAGAAATCAGTCACTGTATAGAACTGACTAAGGAGATCATGATTCGTCATTATCAAAAGGATGATGACTTTGCAATTGGATATTTACATAGAAGCTGCATCTGGATCGGGTCCTGTGCAGAGGAATTCTATGTTGGTAAACAGACGATAGCCGAAGTCCTCAAAAAGGAATCGAAGGAACTGCCGGATATTGAACTGACCGCCTTTGATTATGTGTGCGTATCCAATGATACGCATGAATGCGTCATTACAGGAAGACACACAGGTCATACGACAAGTACATCTGGTGAGATCTACAGTGATATGCAGAGGATCACTTTCGTATGGAAGAAGATGAAAGATGAGCTCCTCATCATGCATATCCATGTATCCAATCCAATGAACAATCTGCAGGAGGGTGAGATCTTCCCGCATAAGATAGGCAAATATACAAAGGGATATTTTGAAATGCTGGTCAATCGTGATATTAAGAAAAATGGGTCTATTACCATTAAGGATCAGAAGAACCGATACCATATCATCAATATCCATGACATCCTGTACTGTGAAGCGTTTGATATGAACTGTATCATCCACCTTGCAAAGAACGATGTCTTTGGACGCATCACGCTGCTTGACTTTGAACAGAAGCTGAATGAAAAAAACAAAGATATGTTCAAACGGGTGCATAAGAGCTACTTAGTCAATCGCTATCATACGAAGTCTTTAGCACGCTATGAGCTGATGCTGGAACATGACATCAGAGTACCGGTATCACAGGAGCGCTATAACGATGTAAGGGATTGGCTGAATCATTGCTAATGGGAGGGAAATCAATGAAAAGAAAGATCGTGGCAAGACTGCCGGATATGTTTACACATGAGCAGTATCGGAGTGCCGGTGTTGCACATCTGGTTAATATGGATCAGGAGATTGAATTTTACTATAGGGGAAAACCAATAACGAAGGAACAGGCAAATGAAATGGTGATAGAGCATTATAAAAGAAAGAACGCTCTGTCAAAATGAACACAATGAGGATGGCAGGAGTGATAGGATGTGGCGACAACAATAACGGATCAACTTGAGGTGTTGACAGAACGCTTGGCAGAATTATATTTCATCAAGCGTGACTATATAGGACTTTCAGGTTTCTTATCGGATCAGATCAGCTGGATAGGTACGGGAGTCAATGAGATATGCAGCAGCAAGAAAGAAGCGGTCATGTTTTTTGAGGAGGAATCCAGAATCTATGACGGATATTTTCTGATAGAGAATGCATGGTTTCATGGCATTGAGATCAGCAGTAATCTGGGGATCGTTATGGTAACACTGACTGCTAAGACCCTGCCGGATGCTTCCTGCGTGATGAAGATGCCTCTGCGATTTTCTGTTGTATGGCACAAGGATAATAATTTGTGGAAGGTCATTCATGTGCATAATTCGATAGCGGATACCGACCTGAAGGAACATAACTATTTCAATATTGAGGCAGCGCAGTCGGCCTATTCACAGATGAATGAAAGTCTCAGCAATGCTGTCAATACCGACGCCTTAACAGGAATCAGTAATATGAATGGCTTCATTCGTGATACAGAAAAGATATTCAAGAAATATCCTGATGATTCCTATGCCATCATCAAGTTTGGTATCAAGAACTTCCGCTATATCAATCGGGTTCATGGATACGGCATGGGAGACAAGGTATTGCAGAACATTGCAAAGAATCTGAAAAAGACATGCCATGAGGGAGAGACCTGCGCAAGGATAGAGAAAGATATGTTTGCGATGACTTATCGTTTCTTTACAAAGGATGAAATGTCGTATCGAGAGAAGAAGGTACGCATGAAGCTCATTGACAAGCGCATCAGCAAGAAGATCAACATGGACATCTGCTTTGTTGCAGGCATCTATCTGCCGCAGGACATCCGACATGAGCATGTCATCGACATGCTGGACAAGGCACTGATCGCCCAGCAGAGCGTTCCCAAGAACATCACAGGAAGCCGGTCAGTCTATTATGATGATGCGATGATGAATAATATGATCCAGAAGAATGAACTTCTGGAATCGGCAATCCCTGCAATGCAGAACGACGAATATAAATTATACATACAGCCTCAGTTTGATATTCAGACACATCGCATCATCTCGGGAGAGGCGCTGTGCCGATGGCAGAAAGAGGATGGAACACTTATCCCGCCCAATGACTTCATACCGGTATTTGAGGAATATGGAATGATCATCAGCTTTGACTTCCATATGCTGGAACTGCTCTGCCGGCAGATGAGAAAGTGGATGGATGAAGGACTGGAACTGAAGCCGGTATCCATCAATCAGTCCCGACTGCACATAGAAAATGAAGCATATCTTGAAGATTTCTGTTCAACAGTGGACAGATATGGCATACCACATGAGGACATTGCCTTTGAACTGACAGAATCAGCGTTCGTAGAACAGCAGGACGAAATGCTGAAGCTGGCATCTAATCTGCATAAGCGTGGATTTCAATTAGCTATTGATGACTTTGGAACAGGGTATGCCTCCCTCAACTTCCTAAGTGTCGTATCAGCAGATATTCTGAAGATAGATAAGTGCCTGCTTGACGGGATAGAAAATAATAAACGTTCCCGTTCGATCATAGAGAAGACAATCGAGCTGGCACATGAGATCGACATGACAGTCATCTGCGAAGGCATAGAAACAGAAGAACAATTAGAATACCTCAGCAGGATCGGCTGTGACATTGGACAGGGCTTTCTGATTGGCAGGCCGATGGAATCCAGGCAGTTTGAAAAGCTGTGGATGCAGGATAAAGTATTATCGAATTAAAGAAAATGAAGGAGAGGAAGAAATGAAAAGAATCAAGCCATCCAGCGTGATAGGGATCATAGCCTGTATCATATTTATACCGATCATCGTTGTCAATCTTGTGATCATCTTTAATGGATTTCAGGATAATGAAAATATGCCGGGCTTCATGGGCTATCGGCCTGCAATCGTCTTATCAGGATCTATGGAACCAACCTTTGATGCAGGAGATGTCATCGTCATAGAAAAAGCAGAAGATACAGGAAATCTGCAGAAAGGCGATGTGATTACATATCTGGTATCAGGCAAGGCGACAACGCACAGGATCATCAGCGTAACGGATCATGAAGGAAAGACAGCCTATGTGACAAAGGGAGACTACAACAATGTAGAGGATAGACTGGCAGTGTATCCGGAACAGATACAGGGTATCTATAAGGGATTTCGCATCCCTAATCTAGGGAATATCATGATGTTTATGCAGAGCACACAGGGAATGCTGGTATGTCTGGGAATTCCATTTGCACTCTATATCCTGTATGACATCTTCAAGCGAAGAAAAGACAGCAGGAAAGAGAATGAAGCACTGCAGGATCAGCTGAAGGAAAAGGAAAGGCTGGAAGCAGAGCTGGCAAAGCTAAAGGCAGAGAAACAGCAAACAGAAGAGACAGAATAGAAGAAATGAAATCGTTGTAATACACATCTGATAGGTTGGCACAGAACATTGGATGATGTTTACATATAAAGGAAAAAAATGGAGGAAAGAAGAAATGAAAAGAAAGAAAAGCATAGCCGGACGATTAGGCATGGCAGCTTTTGCGCTGACTCTGGTAACGACGTGCATTTCCGGTGGAACACTTGCGAAGTATGCCAGTGAGGTGTCAGGGACAGGAACTGCAATAGCTGCAAAGTGGGCTTTTAAAGCTGGAACATCAGAAGCAGGATCAAACGATACAGCATTAGGGAGTTTTACACTTGCCAGTACAAAAACAACAAATATAAATGTTAAAACAGATGCTATCGCTCCGGGCGACTCAGGAACTGCAAAAGTCTATTATGATTTTACAGGTACTGAAGTAGCAGCTAGTGTTACTACCTATATCAAAATCACAACAGCAGAGGCTGCTAAATTGCCAACCAATCTTGAAATTAAAGTTGATGGAACATGGAAAAAGATTGCAGATATAACAAAAGATACAGATGTCAAGATCAAGACAGTTGATTTATCATTGAACGATATGAGTGATACGTCAAAGAACAAAAATTCCATGGATATAGAATGGCGTTGGGAATTTACTGAAGGAAGTAATGCAAATAAAGATACTCAGGATACTACAAATGGAAAAACACCTACAAGTGGAACAATTACTGTGAAAGTAGTTGCTGAGCAGAAAGCGGCTGCTGCATCATAGCTTAAAGTATGCATCTTACATGAAATCAAGGCACAAAATCTAAGGAGCAGTGTCCTGTGCCAGCACTGCCCTTTAGCAAAACCCACAGAATGCT